>Ga0068864_100001337_pt1 | contig 20499 bp, 19 predicted proteins | sample KBSSwiS72_FD_66586 | JGI IMG/M metagenome (GOLD analysis project Ga0068864, IMG submission 66586) | Switchgrass rhizosphere microbial communities from Kellogg Biological Station, Michigan, USA - KBS Switchgrass S7-2 | ecosystem: Host-associated > Plants > Roots > Rhizosphere > Soil ... | reverse complement strand
AGACAGCAATAAAGTTTGGAGAAGTACATATAACAATGGAAGATTCACGCGTGCATAAGAATATCTACATGTGTGTATGGATGCTGAGAGTCTGTAGCGTGAATTGGACGTAATGTCTGGATTTATCGCTCAATAGTGATAACCGTCGATGCAATAATGCATTTCGTATGAATTTATGTGTAGACGTATGTGATGAAATGTGAATAAAACTAAAAATGCGCTTGAAAGGCTTCGTATATGTGACTAAATTGTTGTCGTTTGAAAAGTAGCGTCCGACTTGTGTGTGTTCAAAACGGATAGGCTTGCCGGAGGCTATATTCGATCTGCAATGGCCACATTAAGAGTCCGAATAAGAATTGGCGAACATGAATTGGAAGCGGAAGGTCCTCCAGAGGATGTGAACGCCCAGGTTCTCACATTTCTCAGACTGCTGGGGCGCGATGATCTGGTGGGTTTGAAACCTTCTGCTGCGGCTTCGATTTCCGTACCGCGCCGTCATGAGGAAGATGTCCGGAAACTTACGAGCGTGGCAGGCCGGACGGTGTCGTTGAATGCCAGCAGCGGATCTGTCGGTGAGGACGTTCTGCTCCTATTGCTGGGCCAGCTGCAGCTTCTCGGTAACGCTGCGGTTGCGGGGAACGAAATCATGGAGGGCCTAAGGGCTTCTGGTCACCGTATTCCACGTGCCGATCATATTCTGAAACGTCACGCCGGTACCGGACATATCGTGGTAACCGGAAAGCGCAGACGTCGCCGCTATAGACTCACGACCGATGGCCTCGAAAGGGCTTCGAATATCGCTCGGCGTCTCGCCTCTTTATCGCCGCAGGCCCGCAGCGAATAGAGTTTTGAGAATTGTCGGATCGCTTATACTTCGAGATTATGAAAATCGCGCTTGGGGTCAGCGGCGGAATCGCCTGTTACAAAGCGGCGGAAATACTCCGCCGGCTCCAGGACCGCGGGCACGATATCGTCGTTGTGATGACCAAAGGAGCCACGCAGTTTGTGACTCCCCTGACATTTCGAGCGCTTTCCGGGCACAAGGTATACGTGGAGATGTTCGAGGCCTCAACTGCCGGTGGCGATTTTGATGGCGCTTTTGATCACATCCTCCTTGCCAGGTCGGCGGATCTTTTTCTCGTTGCGCCTGCGACGGCAGACTGCATTGCAAAGCTTGCCGGCGGTTTTGCCGGCGATTTCCTGACGACATTTCATCTTGCCGTAACTTCACCCGTGGTGATCGCACCGGCAATGAACACACGGATGTGGGAACATGCTTCTGTCCAGGCGAATCTTCGAACGCTCGAAGCGCGTGGGGCGCGAATCATCCTTCCCGAAACCGGGTTGATGGCGTGTAAGACTGTTGGTCCGGGCCGGCTCGCTCCAGTCGAAACGATCGTGGATTACGTTTCCTCAATTCTCGCGAAAAAAAAGGATCTCCATGGCCGACGGATTCTTGTCACCGCAGGCCCCACGGTGGAGGATATCGACCCGGTCCGGTTCATCAGCAATCGATCCACGGGGAAAATGGGTTTCGCCATCGCGCGCGCGGCGATAGACCGCGGAGCCGAAGTCACAGTGGTTGCCGGGCCGACGGAAGTCGAATTCCCGAACGCGATTCGCGTGCGATCGACAGAGGAGATGCGTCGGGCAGTCGTCGAACGATTGGATACCGTGGATGTGGTGATCAAGGCGGCCGCACCCCTGGACTTTCGTCCGAAGACAGTGTCCACCCAGAAAATCAAGAAAGGACAAAAGGAAACCTTCCTGGATATGGAAGCCACGCCGGATATCCTGCTCGAACTCGGGAAGAACAAGAACGGAAAGGTTCTGGTGGGCTTTGCCGCGGAGACTGAGAACTTTTCGAAGAACGGACTGGAGAAACTCAAAGCGAAGAATCTGGATCTCATCGTAGTCAATCCTGTGGGTGGTCCTGATTCGGGATTCGCGAGTGATACAAATCGAGCCACAATTTTGGATGCGAAAGGCGGAGTCCAGGAACTGCCGCTCGTCAGCAAGCCGCAAATGGCGGATGCGATACTGGATCGTGTAGTGGGGTTGCTGGAAACGAAGTAAGAGGATCTGCGGATCTGGCGGAATGTATAGAGATTTTTTAAGGGATGCGAGGGGTGGTTCCAAAGCCGCATCTGTACAAGGTTCGCTTTGGAACCACCCCGGCCCTTCGGGCCACCCCTCCTGACTCAGGAGGGGATATGTTTTTGCCTCTTTCTTGATTGTACGTTGCGGTAAATCATCACCATGTCCCGAGAAGAAATCCTTAAACAACTCGAATTCTTTCGAGACATCGGAATAACGTCGCTTTCCATTGAGGTCCCAACCCCATCCATGGCATCACCCGCTGCTCCAACGAAACGCACCGCAGACAGTCTGGCCATCATTCGCGAAGACATCGGAGATTGCCAGCGCTGCAAGCTGGCGCCGTCGCGCACGAATATCGTTTTTGGATCAGGCAATATCAATGCGGAACTTGTGTTTGTCGGCGAAGCCCCGGGTTCCGACGAAGACGAACAAGGCATGCCATTCGTTGGCCGTGCCGGTCAGCTGTTGACGAAGATTATCGAGACTTCCGTCGACCCGGGACGCATTACTCGTGATGATGTCTACATTTGCAACATCCTGAAGTGCCGTCCTCCGAACAACCGCAACCCGGAACCGGACGAGGTGATGGCGTGCAATCCGTTTCTCAAACGGCAACTGGCCGTCATTCGTCCGAAAGTGGTGTGCTGCCTCGGGACATTTGCCGCGCAGAATGTGCTCCAGAGCGACGTCCCGATTTCGAAACTTCGCGGCAAGTTTTTCGACGTTGACGGAATGAGGGTGATCGCCACGTTTCACCCGGCATACCTCCTGAGATCCCCGGAGAAAAAACGCGAAGTCTGGGAAGACATGAAAATGATCGGGGCTGAACTCCAACGGCTGCGCTCGTAGTTTCATGTTTGCCGAAATCGCCGTTTGTCTCCCGCTCTCCCGTACATTTCTCTATGAGCTGGAAACTCCGGCCGCTATCGGCTGTCGCGTTCTTGTCAAATTCCGAAATCGAGAGGTGGAGGGATTCGTCGTTGGACTGAACGGCAAGGCTCCGGACGGTCTCAGGATTCTGCCGGTTCTCAAAGTCCTCGACAGCGAATCCCTTCTTCTTCCCGACATTCTCGATCTCTGCAGCTGGATCGCCGAATACTACATGGCGCCTATCGGCGAGGTGCTGAAGTCCGCACTTCCTCCAGGCATCACGCAGAAACATGTGGACCGGTTTGATGGTGCACTTAGCGCTGAGGTTCCGCCTTCCGCACCGTTTCTGCTGACCACCGATCAATTGACGGCACTCTACGCGATTCAGGAAGCGAAGGGATTTCGTACGGTTCTTCTCCATGGCGTCACCGGCAGTGGAAAAACTGAGGTGTACATTCAGGCAGCGGAGAACACTATCGCTCACGGAAAAACCTGTCTCATTCTGGTGCCGGAAATCGGACTGACTCCACAGCTCGTCGAACGATTTGCCGACCGTTTTCCGGGGCGGACCGCAGTCCTTCACAGCGGCCTCACCAAAAGGCAGCGTATCGACGAGTGGCTGCGCATTCGCGGAGGGTTTGCGCCGATCGTGGTGGGAACGCGATCGGCGGTGTTCGCGCCGCTTTCCAGGCTGGGTCTGATCGTTGTGGATGAGGAACACGAGACCAGTTACAAGCAGGAGGAGACCCCACGCTACAACGCGCGCGATGTTGCGGTTGTCCGTGCAAAGAAGACGGACGCCATCGTTGTACTGGGTTCGGCCACACCGTCCATGGAATCGTTTCAGAACTCCGAGTCGAAGAAGTTCACTTATGTGCACATGGCCAATCGTGTGGAAGATCGTCCGCTGCCCGCGGTTGAGATCGTCAACATGCGGGAAGAATATTCCATCGCCGGAAAGCAGACCGTTTTCTCCCGCCGGCTGCTGGAGGCCATTGAGCAGAGACTGGAGTTAGGCGAACAATCCATGGTTCTGTTGAACCGCCGCGGATTCGCGGCGTTCCTGCTATGCCGGCACTGTGGGTTCAATTTCCAATGCACATCCTGCAGCGTGGCGATGACCTATCATCGCGGAATCCACAGGCTGCTATGCCACTACTGCGGTCAGGCCCGGCAGCCGCCGTCGAAATGCACCGAGTGCGGGAGCGAATACGTGCAGTTCGTGGGAGAAGGCACCGAGCGTATTGAATCCGATTTGCGGGAACTGTTTCCCACTGCGCGAATCGGGCGCATCGACCGCGACACCATGCGGCATGTGCGCGACTTCGAGCGCGTACTTGGAGGTTTCCGTCGAGGAGAAATCGATGTGCTGGTGGGGACTCAGATGATCGCCAAAGGACATGACTTTCCGCAGGTCACCCTCGTTGGCGTTCTTGCCGCCGATGCGGCGCTTTCCATGCCGGACTTCCGCGCCGCAGAGCGGACGTTTCAGCTGTTGACGCAGGTGGCCGGAAGATCCGGCCGCGGAGATCGTCCCGGTGAAGTGATCATCCAGAGTTTCTTCCCCGATCACTACACATTTCAACTGGCATGCACGCAGCGATTTGAAGACTTCTATGCGCGTGAATCGCGATATCGGAAGGCGATGTTCTATCCGCCTTTCACCGCTCTGGCTGGAATTGTGGTAACGAATCGCGATAAGGAAGCAGCCGCGGGCGCTGCGCGCGGCGTCGGAGACTTTCTCAACCGTGTGCGGACCGATACCGTGAGGATTCTTGGTCCCGCCCCTGCTCCGTTGGAGCGGGTGAAGCAGGTGCATCGTTATCAGTTGCTGATCAAAGCATCATCCCGCCCTCCGCTGCATCGCCTGCTGGAGCAGCTGCGCGCTTATTTGGAGGAGCAAAAGCTCGGCAGTACCCGTGTCTTCATTGATGTCGACCCTGTCTCCCTGCTCTGAAAAAATGTGGGGACAGTCCCCTCGTTCCCTCATTTCCAAAAAAAGAGGACGAGAAATGAGGGAACGAGGGGACTGTCCCCACATTTCTATTCCCCGATGATTTTGATGAGAACGCGTTTTTTGCGGCGGCCGTCGAACTCGCCGTAGAAGATTTGCTCCCATGGGCCAAAGTCGAGCTCGCCGTGAGTCACCGCAACTACGACTTCCCGTCCCATCAATTGACGCTTGATGTGCGCATCCGCATTGTCTTCGCCCGTATCGTTGTGACGATATTGGTCGACGGGTTCATGGGGTGCCAGTCGCTCGAGGACTTTGTCGTAGTCCGAGAGCAGGCCCGGTTCGTCATCGTTGATGTAAACACTCGCACTGATATGCATGGGGTTAACCAGACAGAGCCCTTCCTGAATTCCGCTCTTCTTCAGCGCGGCTTCCACCTGCGGCGTAATGTTCAGATACGCCCTGCGGGTTTTGGTTTCGAACGTCAGTTCTTCTCGATAGGACTTCATGACAGCGAACAGTCTCGCACATATTCAATGAATCCCTGCTGTGGTATCCTTCGGCGGAATTGGGGGAGGCTCTCTAATGAATTCATATAAATGGCTCGTATCCAGTCTGATGGCGCTGACTGTCGGCCTGTTTGCTGTCGAAGCTCACATTCTCGCCGCTCAGGCACCAGTCGCAGCCACACGACAAATTGACGGAACCGTACTGGATCGTCAGGGCCTGCCGATCAGTGGCGCGACGGTCACCGTCACACAAAAACAGGGAGGTTTGCAGAAATCCGCTCAAAGCAGTACGGGCAAATTCAAAGTGGATGGCCTCGCCGCCGGTACTTACGATGTGAAGGTTGAAGCCGCCGGATTCAGCGGACAGACCATGGTTGTCGATCTTCGAACCCAGACATCCGCTCCGGTTGAAGTCCGTATGGAACCGGCAGGGTCTTCCGAAGAAATCAGTGTCGCGGCCACCCGGAGCGAGCAACGACTGAGCAGCGTGCCGGAAAGTGTGAGTGTCCTGAGCGAAGAGGAGATCCAGAATTCTCCGGCCCTTGTCGCGGACGACGTGTTGCGGCAGATTCCGACCTACAGCCTGTTCCGCCGATCCAGCAGTCTTGCGACTCACCCGACCTCCCAGGGTGTTTCGCTAAGAGGCATTGGCCCAAGCGGCGGCGGACGGACCCTGGTGATGTTTGACAATGCTCCATTCAATGATCCGTTCGGCGGCTGGGTTTACTGGACGCGCGTTCCACTGATGAATGCCACCAGGATGGAAGTCGTCGACGGGACCTCATCCAGTCTGTATGGCAACTACGCGTTGGGCGGCGTCGTCAGCATCGATTCGAGAATTCCGCAGAAACGCACTGTTATTTTCCAGCCGCAGTTCGGTATTTTCAGCAGCAAGGTCCCGGGGCAGTACGACCACCTCTACACCCCAAAGGTGGATTTCTATGTCAGTGATGTTTACGGAAAACTGGGCGTATCGCTGGAGGGTTCCGTCATGAACAGTAACGGCTATCCCGTTATTGCTCCAGATGACCGCGGCGTCGTCGACACGAAGGCGAACGTCCACTATTCCAATTTCAACTTCAAGGCCAACTATGCACTGACGAGTAAAGTGAACATTTACTTCAATGGCGGGCGTTTCACGGAAAACCGCAACAATGCGAAAGTTGCGACAACGGTGACTCCCGGTGTGCCGGAAGCCAACGACACCCGCTGGTTGTCCGCCAACAGCGGCGTTCGCGCGACACTTTCGGACGGCAGTGATCTGCAGGTGGCGGTCAATACCAACTTTGAAGAATTCCACAGCAACTTCCTCGCGGTGCCAGCCGCAACACCTCCGCGATCCGTTTCTCGTCAAACCCTGACGCAGCGTGTGCCTGTGAATTCAGTTAACGGCATGGCGCAGTGGACGAAAGCACTTGGAGGGAGAAACATTTTGACGCTTGGGATGGACTCGACCTGGGTCGAAGGTTCCACTAATGAAACGGCATTCGCCGCCAACGGAACACTGACGCTCACCCGCGTTGCCGGCGGCAGGCAGCAGTACATCGGCGGATTCCTGCAGGACATGATTGCAGTGACACCGAAACTGCGCGTCACCTTGAGCGGACGTCTCGACCACTGGAAGAACTACGATGCGTCCAGAGTCGAAACCGATCTCAATCTCGCCGACACGGTATTGCCGGTCAATGCCGTCTATGCCGACAAGAAAAACAGCGTCGGCAGCCCGCACGTCGCCGCGCTGTACAAGTTTTCTGACCGCGTTTCGGCGTGGGGAGGAATCAGCTGGGGGTTCCGAGCGCCGACGCTAAACGAGTTGTATCGTCAATTCTCGGTGGGCACCACGTTGACGACTGCCAATGATCAGCTGGGACCAGAGCGGCTTTTCGGCTGGGAAGGTGGAGTGAATGTCGAGCCGATCCGGAATCTGACATGGCGAAATACATTTTTCGACAACGACTTCAACCACGCCGTTTCGAATATCACCATCTCTTCCACACCCGCTTTGATAACGCAGCAGCGTCAAAACGTCGGCCAGGCGCACGTCTGGGGCATTCAAAGCGATGCCGAGTACAGAATGTTCACGTATTGGAAATTCAATGCCGCCTATATTTACGATGTGGCGCGCGTCGCGAAATTCGATGCGAATCCTGCCCAGATCGGCAAATTCCTCGCACAAGTGCCGCGGCACCGTGGAACCGCGGGCCTGACCTATAGCAACAAACGATTCGTAGATGTGGGTGCTGCGTATCATTACACCAGCGCTCAGTACGACGACGATACGAACGATCCCAACAGACGGCTCGGTGGCTTTGCGACAGTCGATCTCACCGTTTCCCGCCAGGTGCATGAAACGACGGATGTGTTCTTTAATATGCAGAATCTTCTGGACAAGGAATTCGTGGTTCAGACTCTTCCCCGAACGATCGGCGCCCCACGACAGATCTCGTTCGGATTCCGCTTCCATATCTAGATCTTGAAAGGGGCGCTCGCCGGGCGCCTCTTTACCTTTCTTAACATTTCGTCGCGGAACCTCCCGGTCTAACCCATACGAGTTCAGAAATCAAAGGAGGTTCAAAATGTCAGGATTCAAAATCTATCTATTGGTATTGTTCGCCTTAGCTACTCTGGCAATCGTTACTCCTCGGTCTGCCAGTGCGCAGGGCCTGGTTACAGGAACGATAGCCATCTTCGATCAACCCGTTGAAATCCCAGGGCAGGTGCTACCGGCTGGAACCTATGCGTTCGTGCAGAAGGGAAGTACCATCGTTCAGGTCTGGGACAAGGATCAAAGCAAGCTCTTTGCAACGCTGATAACCAATGCCGCCGAACAGTCTCGGTTTGCGGATGAGCGCCAGGAATTTGAATTCGAAAAGACCGCCTCGGATGCGCCAATGGAATTGAAAGCCTGGTTTATCGGTAGTGGCTCGCGCGGTCACGAGTTCATCTACGGGAAGTGAATGGGATGCAGGCGGTGACCGCCCATGATATCTCGTCCTGGAGGTACTTGAGCGGTCATCGACCGCCCCTCCAGTTAAAATATTTCATCCAGAACAACCCCCACGTCCGCGTCATCATTGGAAGCTTCGCAACATTTTCTGGATTTGCGTACCTCTGGCCCGGCGGGCGATGCATCCCGTCCTGGAATCATTCGAGGCTGCGCCAGCAGTACCAGGCCGCGATGCTGGCATACGGACGCCACGGTTCCGCGATGCGGTGACAGGTTTCACGGTCTGGAAGTTCGTCGAGGCCGTAGAGTCGTTGAATCGCCATTCGCACGCCCAGGTCGCCGTGCGGAAGCACGTCCAGTCTCCCCAGGGAAAATATCAAAAACATCTGAGCTGTCCAGACGCCAATTCCTTTCACTTCAATCAGCGACTCGATCACGGCATCATCGGACAACCTGCCGATGCGGTTCAAATTCAACCTTCCTTCAAAAACATGCGTCGCCAAATCAACCAGGTAGCTTGCCTTCTGCCGAGACAGGCCGGCCAGGCGTAGCTCATCCACGCTGAGTTGGCGGATTCGCTCCGCCGACAGCGGATCCGCGACCACCTTGAGTTTTTCCCAGATACTTCGGGCAGCCTTCCCGGAGATCTGTTGTGACACGATGGCGAGCGCGAGAGCGTGAAAGCGGTCATGGCGCAAATTCAGACGGAATGGACCTGCCTTCCGTATCACCTCGCGCAAAATGGGATCCGATTTTCGCAGGTGACGCAGCCCGCGCTGGATATGCGTGTCCATCGCCATGATTGCCACGAAGTATAATGCGTGAGGGGGAGCGATGGAACCGGTGAGCCAGAGCAATACGATGGAGGCGCGGGATGAATTCCGCCGGTTGTCTATCCTGATTGCGGTTGCAACTCTCGATCTCACCGGCGCCGCGATGATTTTCCCTCTGATGCCGCTTTACGCGAAGGCGCTAAAGATTCCTCCTTTTCATATCGGCGTCATTACCGCGTCATTCTACGTGGCTCAGCTGGTAGCGGCACCGTTATGGGGGCGTGTTTCCGATCGCTATGGCCGGAGGCCGGCGTTGCTGGTGGGTCTTGCTGCACTGGGCTCCGGTTATCTCATTTTCGGTTTCGCACATTCGATGTGGATGCTTGTCGCTGCGCGTGTGATCCAGGGCGCCGGCGGGGGCACGACGGGTGTAACCCAGGCCTATGTCGCCGATACCGTTCGTCCTGAATCGCGGACACGGTCCCTGGGATGGCTCTCCGCGGGTACGAATATCGGAACGATGATGGGGCCGGTTCTGGGATCATGGGCTGCGGCATATGGGCAACTGGCGCCGGGCGCGCTGGCTGCCTCGCTGTGCGTGGTCAATCTGGTTTTTGCATTCATGTGGCTTCCGGAGTCCCTGAAACCCGGCCAGGCCGTTCGGAAGAGACAGGCGGTTTGGCGCAACGCGTGGCATGTCGTTCGCCATCCCGGCGGCGATGCGCAGCGGCTGACATTAATCTACGCTGTTGGAATGTTTGGCCAGACCTGCATGTCCGCAGTTCTGGCTCTGTTTCTCTCCGCGAAATTCGGAATCACCGTGCTCACTATCGGATCTATTTTCTTTTACCAGAATATCTTCAGCGTCATCATGCGATCCGCGCTGCTCGGTCCCATCGTCGACCGGATCAAGGAACTCTGGTCGATGCGTATTGGAACAGTGTTCCTGATTGTCGGCCTGGCAGGCTATCCTCTGGCACCGAATCTCTGGGTTCTTGCCGCAGTCATTCCGCTTATTCCGATCGGAACCGCTCTGTTATTTCCGGCGACAACGGCGTTGCTTTCGAAAGCCACCGACGCAGCGGATTACGGAACCGCTCTGGGGACTGCGCAAACCTTTGCCGGAATCTCGCGGCTGCTCGCTCCTCTGATGGCGACCGCGCTGTTTGGATACCTCAGTCCCGGCTTTCCATTTTTTGTGGCAGCCGAAATCGCCGCATTGGGTTGTCTTCTGACCTTTGGCATCCAGAGTCCTCGCCTGAAGCCCGCGCCAGTTGCCGCTATGGTAGACTTTTGACCGAGGTGATCAGGTGAGTTCTCAGGTGTTACCGAAATATGCATTCTTTGGCGGCCGTATCGTCCCATATTCAGAGGCGAAGGTCGGCATCCTTACACACGCGCTAAATTATGGTACCGCGGTGTTTGGAGGGCTTCGCGCCTATTGGAATGACGACGAGAAACAGCTTTTCATTTTCCGTCCGATGGATCATTTCACACGGTTTCTTCAGTCCGCGAGACTGATGTGCATGGAACTGCCGTATACGCCTTCGGACTTCACAAAGAACCTTACCGAATTGATGCGAACGGAAGGTCACCATGAAGACTGTTACATTCGTCCACTGGCTTTTTTCGATGACGAAATCATCGGCGTACGCCTGCACAATGTGCACCCTCAGGTTTCGATTGTCGCTATTCCTTTCGGCCGATATGGCACCAACGAGGAGGATGGCATGCATGTGACAGTCTCATCATGGCGACGTGTGGACGACAACATCATTCCCGCTCGCGGCAAAATCGCGGGGGCGTATGTGAATTCCGCTTTTGCGAAGACCGATGCCAACCGTGCAGGATTCGACGAAGTGATCGTGCTCAATCAGGACGGCCATGTTTCGGAAGGCTCCGCGGCAAATATTTTCCTCTACCGCAACGGGGAATGGGCGACGCCGCCGATAACCGATAATGTCCTTGAAGGCATCACGCGGAGGACCATCATCCAGCTTATGCGCGACGAACTGAACTGGAAGATCGTCGAGAGGACCATCGATCGAACCGAAGTCTATCTTGCCGACGAAATGTTCTTCTCCGGAACCGGCGTGCAGATCAGCGCCATCACACGCGTCGATTTCCGAAACGTCGGATCCGGACAGGTGGGTGAGGGAACTATCGCACTTCGCAAGCTCTTCGACCAGGTGGTGCATGGACGTTCCGCGAAGTACCGCTCGTGGTGCCATCCGGTTTTCGAGAAGGCGCCGGATGCGACGTCATCCCGTCCGGCTGCGGTCAGCGTCAAGTAACTTCCACTCGTCAAAGGCCGGCCGGAATAATCGGAGCGACAGGAGCTCGCGGTGCGCGAGCTCCGCTCCCAGAATCATGATCATCGCCGAGACGTAGCTCCAGAGGATCAACACTACTGCTGCAGTGAAATAGGCTCCATAGATTGCGCCGAGATCCAGCTTTCCCAGCCCCCAGATAAAGGCGTACTTGCCAAGCTCCCAAATCACGCCCGTAAATATCGAAGCACGGATCAGTGTGTCGATTGGCATACGAATGTTCGGTAGAAATCGAAATACCAGCAGGAAAAGAGTCATCGACAGCAGGAATCCCAGAACCTTGACGGATACGAGATCTGCAAATATCTCAGCGCGAGGAAAGGGAAGGTGGCCCAGGGTTACCTTTATGATCCACAGGCTGATGCCACCAATCAGGAAAGAGAACAAGGATAGCGTTCCGCACAGAAGAACCACCGCAAATGAAATGATCTGATTCTTGACGAAGCTCATGTTCTCCGGTGCTTTCCAGATGCGATTCAAAGTGACTTCAATGGGGACAAAAACGCCGATGGCGCTCGCCAGCAGGATGAGGGCAGAAATCAGTTCCAGATGAGCACTACCCGACCGTTTCTGAATGTCCATCGCAATCGCAGCCGGGGTTACCGCTCGGCTCAGGGACGGAATATAGGCTTCTATCAACTTTCCAATCCACTCGGTCGCGGTATCGAAGTGAAATACGTTTTGCATGATGCTCATCAGCAAAATGGTGAAAGGGAAAAACGAAAGCACCGCACACGTGGAGATCGCCGACGCCATGGTGTACACATCGCTCGATATCAGATTCGACAGGACCGGCTTCCATCGTCTGAAATATTCCCGCAATGCCAAGCGGGTGGCGGGATACGCGAGAAAGTCGAATGAAGAACGAATTGTCACCCGGGCATTATGCACCGCGGTCGCAGCCAGGTTAGTTGCGAATTAATTGGAAAAGGAGATCGGTCTATGACCGGCGAAATCCGTTATGCCGAGATAACCTGGGCGATCTAAGTCCGCCCCTCCAACAAAAGGAGGTGTTCCAGCTACTTGCCCCGTACTTCAAGTTTCAGCTGACTGCCAACAATGGATGTCCAGCGATCATAGCCCACTTCTTTTGCGGCATCGGTGCGCGGGAAAAAGCACTGTAATGTTCCAAGACGAGTTCCGGTGAGCGTCTTCATCACAAAGCTGACGGAAGCGGTGGATTGGCCAGCGCCACGGTCGATTCCCGACACCGAGTAGGAAACGTCTTTGTCGGGCTCCTCGGATAAGAGTCGGTTGACCATATCCACACCGCCCGGGCTCCAGACGCAATAGTCTGCACCATCGGCCGGTTTCGCGGAAGCAAGCCCCGCGACTTTTTGATTCGATATGACCTGCGATGAAGCGATTCGCCCGACCCACACCTGGGGACTGAAGCGAATGCGGAATTCCAAGTCTCCAACATCGACCAGCGCGGACCGGTAACCGGGAGCCTGCCAGCCAATCGCACCGGCATCGACGACCGGGGCGGGCGAAGCATCTTTAACAGCCGGGACTGGAGTTTCCGCGTCGCCAAAATTCAGCGTCACGGTGGACTGTGCTTCGGATCCATCCGAAAGAATGAAATACGCTTTCGAGCCGTAATCCGAAGAGCTGCGCGGCTGGTTCCTCTGTTGTGGAGTGCGGCCCACAGTCGACGTCCGGCAGATCAGAAAACGATAGGTGATGTCGATGGAAGATACGGATTTGCACTCCCATGCATTCGTCACTTCGGTGGAGTACTTGTCTCCGAAATGCGGAGGAATCAGGCTGTAGGTACTGCTGCTACCCTGGCGACGAACCAGATAAAGAAACGGAAGGTCCCATGCATATGCCCCGGATCGGGAATCGAAGGTGAGACGCACCGGCGCGTTCACATTGACGTCAATCTGGTCGAATGGAATCTGTCCCGCATTGAAGGCGTCGATGCTGTCTCCCACGGGATATTTTGTTGTGAGTTCGATGTTGCCACGATCTCCCTGGCATGTCCCTTTGAAGAGATAGACGGAAAGATCGGCTCGCACTTCTGCAATGCTGCTGCGGTACCAATCCCCGAGCTCCCGCTTCTCATTAAAAAAGGCAACAGGACGCCATTCTCCCTTTCCGGACAAGAGCTCGGAACATTGAATGGGGTCTGCCAGCTGAAAAACCCTCTGGAGATCCCCGTCGCGGAACCTTCCGAAAATACTGCTCAACTGAGTGAAAAATTTCGATCCGAATTCGCCGCTTTCAGGAGCCGGAATTTGACGTTCGCGCTGGGCCGCGAGACTGGCGGGAACAACCAGCCCGGTCAGGACGAAAACGCAATGCGCGAGTAGGACCGCCCTTTTGAGCATCTGTATCGATTACCACAAATGGACCAACGAGGCACTGAAAACTTTCGAGCGAAAATTGAAAAACGCTTCGGTGCGATTAAATCCCTTCAGGGTCGGGATTTACCGAATCTGCCGATCACTTTCTTTTCGCAATCATGTTCCAACCCTGCCGAATGTGGGCGGCAAGGGCTTCGTCGCCGATTTGATCCAGTTCAATGCCGATCCAGCCACCGCTGCCGACGTACGGAGGCCGGTAATATGTCTTCGGTTCTTCAGCGATCAGCGCTTCCTGCAGTCCGGGCGGGGCCGGAACCCACACGGCAACGTGGCCATCATTGTGATGATTGTTCGAAAACATCGTGAATACGCCCTTCTTTGAGAAGAACGTCGGTTCGCCATGCGAGAGTTTTTCCGTCGTATCGGGCAGAGCCAGACAAATTTTGCGTACTCGCGTCAGCTGGCGGGCAAAGGGCTTCTTCTTCAACCGCGTTGTTCCTTTGCGGCCTTTCGCATTTCCGCATCCGAGACCTTCCGCACGTGCTGAGCAAATGCCCACTGATGACCTTCCGGATCTTCGGCGGTGTAGCGCCTGTCGCCGTAAAACGTATCCGTAGGCTTCTCAATAATTTTTGCCCCATGCTTCTTTGCCCGCGAATAGTGCTTATCTACCGCATCGACGGTGACGTACATGATTTGCGTAACGCCGCCGAGTTTCCTGGGATTCTTGAATTTCGGTCCAGGCGATCCCATCATGAAGATACTTCCGTCGGTATGCTGCATCGCCGCATGCTGAACGGCGCCGTCCTGACCTTTGAATCGCGATCCGTACTCGGAAAATCCGAAAGCCTCTTTCAGAAAATCCAGAGCACGTCCGGCATCCCGGTAAAGAAGGTAGGGCGTGATTTGGGCAGTTGGTTCCTTCATTTTCTTCTTTGCCATAATGACTCCTTACTAAGAACGATTCCGCTCCGCGGCGCGACGCGTCATTTCCTCGGAGGACATGTCTTCCCTGTGTGATGCAATCCACCACTGGTTGCCGGACAGATCCCGTACGGCACCCACGCGATCTCCGTAAAACTGATCTCCTGGTTCGACTATCGATTCGCCGCCGGCCGCGATCGCTTTCCGGTACACGCCGTCGGCGTCCTCCACATACATGTAAAGCATTGCCGGCATCAGCTTGTCGGCGGGTTGGTCTTTGGGCGCCTGGCCGATCAGGACCATCGAGGTGCCGACCTGAACCTGCGCGTTCATTATGGATCCATCAGGCATGGTGTGAATCTCCGCAACGGCATCAAAGGCCCGCTTCAGGAAGTCCACCAGCCCGTGGGCGTCGCGCACGCTGAAGTAGGGAGTGATGGTCTGGTAACCCTTCGGAATCGCATTCACGGACATGTTGAACCTCCATGATTTCGCATCGGAAGCATCTTAAAAGGAATGGAATGAGTGCGTATTGTAAAAAACTGACGCGATGCTATTCGGGGTATTGGACGTGACCGTGATTGGCAGTACGAAGACCCAGATATTCGGTCGGACGCAGTCCGCTGAATTCACGGAAATCATGATTGAAGTGCGATTGATCGGAATAGCCGTTGTCGAGCGCCAGATCAACCCAGTCGATCTCGGACTTTTGGCCGATGGCGTGAATCACCTGTTGAAAGCGCTCCACACGGCAGAAGAGTTTTGGAGTCATCCCAACTTCGCTGCGAAATAACTCAATGAATCGCCTCTGGCTGAACCCGATACTATGGGCGACATCCGAACTGCTGGAGATAGAGGGCTCGTTCCGGAATTTGTCCAAGGCGAACGTCACCGCAGGGTGATGGTGGAATGGGTGGTTGGCGATTCCGAGCAGCCAGCGCTCCAATGTGCGGAATTTCTGATCGACCGTTGGTGCTTCATTCAACAGACAGAGCAGCCGGTCAGCACGCCGTTCTCCCCACAGTTCCGAAAGAGTGATGTGTTTGTTGTGAAGCTCCGAGTATGAAAACCCAAGGAACGGAAAAGCGCCGCCCGGCTTGAAGTGCACTCCCAGAAGATTATCCGTTGCTCGCCTTTCGATGAGGAATGATTCGGATCGTGGGCCAGTGATTCCGGATTGAGACACTCTCGGATTATTCAACCGAATGACCAGTTCGACCGAGCCCATCGGCAGTATGCGTTCCCGCGCGTAAGGCTGTGGATGGCCACTCCAGTGCCAGAAAAGTTTTACGAAGCCAGACAACGGTTTTCCGGGCACGCGATGGTGGAATTGGACAATTCTCCGTATTTCCTCTTCGGCGCGCATGTGCGCTTAAGACTACATTACCCGTGGAGATAACCTACATCGTAAATCGGACTATTGCCCCCCGCCGCTTCGCGGTTCCCTCGCGGCCAGAAGAGGCAATCGCTACGACCTGGCTATTTTTCATGGCATCTCCTGTCGTGCTAGACTCCCGCTCAAATGCGAACAAAAAATCTGGCTGTAGCGGTCATTGCCATTCTGGCAACCATTCTCGCAACAATGCTGTCTGCCCAGTCGCCGGTGGTGCTTACCGTCAGCGTCGATCGGCCCGGCGCGAGGATCGATCCGATCTTCTACGGATTGATGAACGAGGAAATCAACTTCTCCTATGACGGCGGACTCTATGCCGAATTGATTCGAAATCGCACGTTTCGCGACAATGCGCAGACACCGATAAACTGGTCGGTCGCGAAATACAACGGAGGAGATGGTTCCATCGCTCTGGACAAGGATCCGGTTCCCAACACGGCTCTGAATATCGCGTTGAAGCTCGATGCAAGTTCGATCTCCGGTACGCAGAGAGTTGGGGTCGCGAATGAAGGCTACTGGGGAATACCCGTAAAGCCGGACACCACGTATCGTGTGTCGTTCTACGCCAAGGCGTCCGCCAGTTTCAAAGGCCCCTTGACCGTTGCAATTGAAAGCAACGATGGGAAAACCGTTTTTGCAAAATCCGATGTTGCACAAATCACATCGGTGTGGAAGAAATACACAGCGACGCTGAGGACGGGAAAGATCGCCGCCTCGTCCACGAATCGGTTCGTGATTTCGACAGGAACTCCCGGCAACATCTGGTTCAGTCTCGTGTCACTGTTTCCTCCGACATATAAGAACCGGCCCAACGGCCTCCGTCCCGACATCATGCAGCTGCTTGCCGACATGAAGCCAAGTTTCCTGCGGTTCCCTGGCGGCAACTATCTTGAGGGTCCGAACTATGACAATCGCTTCAACTGGAAACAGACCATCGGTCCACTCGAACAGCGCCCATCTCATCTGAGCCCCTGGAACTACCGATCGTCGGATGGCATGGGACTGCTGGAATTCCTGGAATGGTGCGAAGACCTGAATATGGAGCCCATCGTCGCCGTGTACGCCGGGCTGCACATCGATCGTGGTGCGAAAATCCTTACGGGAGACGAACTGAAGCCTCATGTTCAGGACGCGCTCGACGAAATCCAGTACATCACCGGAGACGCGAAGTCCCAGTGGGGCGCTCGACGTGCCAAAGACGGACACCCTCAGCCGTTCAAACTGCGGTTCATCGAAATCGGGAATGAAGACTGGCTGAACAACGGCACGCCATCCTATGACGGGCGATTCACCATGTTCTACGACGCGATCAAGGCGAAGTATCCGAATATCCAAATCATTTCGACCATGCGTTCGCAGGATCTGTACAACCCGGATCCAGCTCGAGCTTTCAAGCACACGCGCAAGCCGGATCTGCTCGACGATCATTTCTATATGAATATACCGACCGCACTGAGGCAGGCGCATCTGTACGACAAGTACGACCGCAATGCGATCAAGCTGTTTCTCGGCGAATGGGCAACCAACGCGCCGGTGACGGGCCCGCGATTCGGTGATACACCGATCCTGGCTTACGCGCTTGCAGACGCCGCGTGGTTGACCGGCCTTGAACGTAATGCGGATGTCGTGATGATGAATTCCTACGCGCCGCTGTTTGTGAACGTGAATCCCGGAGGCCGTCAGTGGGCTGTGAACCTCATTGGCTATGACGTGCAGACGAGTTTCGGTTCGCCGTCCTATTACGTGCAGAAGATGTACTCGAGGAATCGCGGCGATGTCGTGCTGCCGGCGAAGATCGATGGACTGCCCATGTTGACTGCAGATCAGATTCCGGTTGCAGTGAATCCGAATCCTCCTGCCCCTCGTGGCGGAGCCGCACCAGCTGCGACAAATCCACCGGCACCACCCCCTCCTGTGGACGGCATTTACGTGAGCGCCACGCGAGAGACGCCGTCCGGAGATGTGATTCTCAAGCTGGTGAACATCCAGGCCAATTCGCAGGCACTTCAGATCAATCTGGATGGGGTGGCAAACATCCGGAAAGATGCTTCCGGCGAGATGATCACCGGGGAACTCGGTGCGATCAACACTGTTGCCGAGCCGATGAAGGTAGTGCCGAAGGCGATCACGATCAGCAACGCTGGAACTAAATTTACGCACGAACTTCCGCCGCATTCCGTTAGCGTGATTCGCCTGAAGACAAGATGATCGGGAAGTACCACGAGCGGCAGGGGCGGTCTATGATCGTCCGGGGAACTCCAATTCTGGGTAGCGTTAGCGGTCATCGACCGCCCCTCGACCTTCTGAAGGAGCTTGATGTCGACTGGGAGCTACATCTGTTGCGTCTCACAACGAAAGCACACTATCATTCCGCGTTTCTGATATTCGTGAACCGAATCGGTGAGGTGAATGATGAGACTGCTGCGGCGTCGATTCCATTGGATCGCAGGACTCCTGATTCTTTTCGTGTGGCTTGCTGCCGGGATTGCCGCCCAGCGAGGAGGCAATCGAGGCGGCGCGGCGCCCGCCACCCCGGGCGTCGGCAATCCGACGGCAACCTTTCCAGCGCAGCAACGGCCCCTGGGCGATCCCGCAATGATTGCGCGCGGCAACGGACTTTATGAAGCCAACTGCAGATTGTGCCACGGTGCGGACCTTCGCGGCGGCGATCAGGGCGGGCCGAATCTGCTTCGGTCGGCAGTGGTGCTGGCGGACCAGTCCGGCGAACTCATTGGTCCGGTGATTCTGAATGGACGCAGTAATCCGGGCATTCCCACCATGCCGAAATTTACACTGCCCGCCGAAGATGTGCGGGCCATTGCCGAATATCTTCACAGTGTCGCGGCAACCATGCAGGGACAGGGCGGCCCGCCGCGTGGAACCCCAGCCGTTCTAAATGTCGTGGTGGGCGACGCCGCCGCCGGTCAGGCCTACTTCGCCAAAAACTGCAGCGGCTGCCATTCGGTGACGGGGGACCTGGCCGGCATCGGAGCACGAAATACAAATCCCATGCTGCTTCAGAATGCATGGCTCGGCGGCCAGGCCGGCAGTGGAGGACGAGCCGGGGGAGGAGGAGGCGGCGGAGGCGCCACGAATCCCGTGATGGTTACCGTGACGCCGCCATCGGGTCCGAAAGTGGAAGGCAGACTTGGACGCATCGATGACTTCCTGGTGATCGTCAATCTGGAAGACGGTTCGTCACGATCCTTTCGGCGTAACGGCGATGTTCCCAAAGTCGAACTTCGCGACCCGCGGGACGCGCATCGAAAACTACTTCCGACTTACACGGATAAAGATATTCACGACGTAACCGCATATCTGGTGACCTTGAAATGATGCTTCGAAGATTTGTTCTGATTTGTGTGCTGGTGATCGCACCGGCATTGCTCGGCGCTCAGGTGCAGGGCGGGCTCGATCCCGCCACGCTTGTAAAGCCTCTCGGCAATACGTGGCCAACCTATTCCGGCGATTACACCGGCCGTCGGTTCAGCTCCCTGAAACAAGCGGACAGGAACACGGTAAAGAACCTCACGCTGGCATGGGTCGGCAAAGTGACTGCCGGATCTCCGACTGGACGCGGAGCCAATATCATTGTCGGCGGCGTTGGTACCGGAGAATTCGGCGCTGGGGGCGGAGTGACCATCAAGGGCAGCATTCTCATGGTCGACGATCATTTGTATGTTACGTCGCCCGATAACGTCTGGATGCTCGATGCCCGCGATGGACATGAGATATGGCATTACTACTGGAAGACGCGCGGCTCCACGCACATCGCCAATCGCGGTTTGGGAATCTGGCACAACTATCTCTATTTTGAAACGCCCGACGATTACCTCGTATCGCTGGATGCCAGAACCGGCATCGAGCGCTGGCACGTTGAAATCGCGGACTTCAATCAACAGTACTTTTCGACAATGGCGCCGATTGTCGTCGACAATCATTTGCTCGTCGGTACGGGAAATGACATCGATTCACCCGGATTCCTGCAATCATTCGATCCGGAAACGGGAAACCTGCAGTGGAAGTTCTACACGGTTCCGATGAATCTCGGAGATCCCGGCCTCGATACCTGGCCCAACCTTGAGGCTGCGCGTCATGGCGGTGGACAGGTATGGGTACCCGGCTCCTACGATCCGGAAACGAAGCTCTACATCTTCGGTACGGGCAATCCTACTCCAGGTTATACGGGCCAGGGTCGTCCCGGTGACAACCTGTTCACGTGTTCGCTGATCGCCGTGAACGTCGATACCGGAAAGATGGCGTGGTACTTTCAGACTTCCGTTCACGATACGCACGACTGGGACTCCGCTCAGACTCCGATTCTCATCGACGCCACAATCGACGGCCGTCCTCGCAAGCTTGTGTCGACTGCGGCTCGCAATGGATACTT
>Ga0068864_100001332_pt1 | contig 20561 bp, 15 predicted proteins | sample KBSSwiS72_FD_66586 | JGI IMG/M metagenome (GOLD analysis project Ga0068864, IMG submission 66586) | Switchgrass rhizosphere microbial communities from Kellogg Biological Station, Michigan, USA - KBS Switchgrass S7-2 | ecosystem: Host-associated > Plants > Roots > Rhizosphere > Soil ... | reverse complement strand
GCGGTGCCGACGCTCCAGGCGCCGACGACGTCGGAGACGAAATGGACGCCGAGCAGGATCCGGGTCAGTCCAATGAGGACGATGACGGTGCTGACCGCGGCGACCGGTATCCATCGGCGACGCCGCGGGAACGCGGGAAGGAACACCAGAAGCAGTGCGCCGTAGCAGATGTACGAGTCCAGCGAATGTCCACTGGGGAAGCTGCTGCCTCCGCCGACCGCCACGGGATGCTCGACGACGGGACGGAGCCGTCCGATGAGCGCCTTGAGGGCGGGATCGAGAATCAGCGCCCCGGACGCCGTGACCGCGAGGTAGGCGGCCAGCGGAAACCGGCGACGGACCAGCAGGAGGATCAGGGCCAGCACGATGACCCAGACCAGCACGCCCGCACTGCCCAGAGTGGTGATTGCGGTCAGCGTCCGCACGAGCGCGGGCCGGGGAGCGACCACGGCGTTGAGGTCGCGGGCCACGGCCGCGTCGGCGTCCAGCAGCGGACCCCATCCCACCCGGACCGCGATGGCCAGCACGGTGAAGAGCACGGCGGCCGCGGTGACCACGACCACGCCACGCAGCCGGTTCAGGTCCCGTGGCGAAGGCGGCCGGACCGGCGTGACGGTCGGACCTGCTGTGGTGGTGGCCATGCCGGAGGGTACCCGTTCGCTGCGGCCCCCACACGCAGTAGGGGTTTGGACGGGTGGTCGCGGCGGGAACAGAGGAAACATGTCGCTGCTCGTAACGACCCGCCGCGCCGCTCGCCGAGCCGGCCGGAGCGATGCCTTCGAGGCCGTGATCCGCGCCGCCCTGGTGGGGTACGGGATCCTGCACCTCGCGGTCGCGTGGCTCGTGGTGCGGATCGCGAGCGGCCACCCCGCCGAGGGCGATCAGTCGGGCGCGTTCCGCCTGCTGGCCGAGAAGCCGTTGGGGCGCCTCCTGGTGTGGGCCATCGCGCTCGGCCTGGTCGCGATGGCGGCCTGGCAGTTGCTGGAGGCGGCCCTCGGACACGGCAACGACCGCGGCTCGCGGCGCACCGTAGAGCGCGCGGTCTCCGTGTGCCGGGCGGTCTTCTACTCCGCCCTGGCCTGGACGGCCTTCGCGGTCGGCAGGGGCGCTCCGGCGTCCAACGCCAGAGCGCAGGCCAAGGCCACCGCGGGTGTGCTCGGCTGGTCGCAGGGCCCGTGGCTGGTCGGGTTCGTCGGTGTCGTTGTGGTCATGGTCGGCCTCGTGGTCGCCGGATACGGCCTCAGCAAAGGCTTCGAGCGTCGGTTGATGCGCAGCCGGATGAGCGGTCGGGCGCTTCATGCCACGGTCGTCACCGGTCAGGTCGGGTACGTGGTCAAGGGCCTGGCGTACGCGATCGTGGGTGTGCTGCTGGTGATTGCGGCCGTGACGTTCGACCCGGCGAAGTCGACCGGCCTCGACGGCGCGCTGCGCACGCTGGCCGCGCAGCCGTTCGGGGTCGCGCTGCTCGGGGTTGTCGCGCTGGGCTTCGCCGTCTACGGGGTGTACTGCTTCTTCCAGTCCCGCTACCGCAAGGTGTGACGTCGATGCGTACCGCTGTGGTCATCAACCCGACCAGCGTCGTGGATGCCGAACGCGTGCGCGCGGACGTGGCGGGGGCGCTCGCGGATGCCGGTTGGCCGGAGCCGCTGTGGTTTCAGACGTCCGTCAGCGACCCCGGCCACGGTCAGACCCGGGCGGCGATAGCCGGTGGCGCGGAGGTCGTCTTCGTGTGTGGCGGCGATGGAACCATCCGGGCCTGCGCCGACCAGCTCGCCGGAACCCAGGTCGCCCTGGCCGTTCTGCCGGCGGGCACCGGCAACCTGTTCGCGGCCAACCTCGGCCTGCCGACCGGGGTGAGGTCGTGCGTCGACACGGTCGTCACCGGGCAACGGCGGCTCATCGACCTCGGCTGCTCGGACGGCCACCACTTCGCGTTGATGACCGGGATGGGGTTCGACGCCGCGATGATGGAGGCGACGCCGGCCTCGTGGAAGCGGCGGCTCGGCTGGCCGGCGTACGTCCTCGGCGGCCTGCGCCGGGTGTTCGACCGGCCGATGCGGGTCCGGATCGAGCTCGACGGCCAGACGTCGGTGGCCCGTACCGCGCGGACCGTTCTGGTGGCGAACATGGGCCGGCTGCAGGGCGGCGTCGACCTGTTCGGCGATGCCCAGCCCGACGACGGTCTGCTCGACGTCGCTGTCGTCGCGCCCCGCGGGACGTGGGGCTGGCTGAAGATGGCCGCGGCGCTCGTGTCGCGCCGGCCGGCGAACCCGCGGCCGATCGAGACCTACCGTGTGTCCACTGTGGATGTCGTGTGCGACCGTGCACAGCCGCGCCAGATCGACGGTGACCCGATCGAACCGTCCGACCGGCTGACCGCGACGGTGCGACCCAAGATGCTGTGGGTCTGTGTGCCGTAACCGGCTGACGGGTTCCTTCCTGCCCATGTGAGCGAAGTCTCCCCGGGCGATGTCCTCTGGGCATATTCTTGACTGATTCCAAAAAACGAGCAAGACTTCGGCGTGGCCTTGATCGTCGACCGTTGACCCATCGCGGCGCGTCGGCCGACGAGGAGTCCCCGAATGGGCTCCGTGTCCTGTTTCCTTTCCGGATCGCGCGTGCGATCTGCTCCCTGGAAGGACAACTTCATGTCAGACGAGCGTGACGCCCTACTCGAAGTGAACACCGAGGGCGAGAGCGAGAGCGGATGCCCGTTCCCGGCCGGCCGAGCCGCCCACCCGACGCAGGGCGGCGATAACCGGGGCTGGTGGCCCAACCAGCTCAACCTGAGGATCCTGGCCAAGAACCCGGCCGTGGCCGACCCGATGGGTCCGTCGTTCAACTACGCCGAGGAGTTCACGAGCCTCGACCTGCCCACCGTGAAGCGTGACATCGCGGAGGTGCTGACCACGTCCCAGCCGTGGTGGCCGGCCGACTATGGCAACTACGGGCCTTTTATGATCCGGATGGCCTGGCACAGCGCGGGCACCTACCGCATCAACGACGGTCGCGGTGGCGCCGGCACCGGGATGCAGCGCTTCGCCCCGATCAACAGTTGGCCGGACAACGCGAACCTCGACAAGGCGCGCCGGCTGCTGTGGCCGGTGAAGCAGCGCTACGGGCGCAAGCTGTCCTGGGCCGACCTGATGATCCTCGCCGGCAACGTCGCGCTGGAGTCGATGGGCCTGAAGACTTTCGGCTTCGGCGGTGGCCGGGTCGACATGTGGGAGCCGGACGAGGACGTGTACTGGGGGCCGGAGTCGACCTGGCTCGGCGATGAGCGCTACACCGGCGACCGCGAGCTGGAGAATCCGTTGGCGGCGGTGCAGATGGGCCTCATCTACGTGAACCCCGAGGGCCCGAACGGCATCCCGGACCCGTTGGCGGCCGCCCGCGACATCCGGGAGACGTTCCGCCGGATGGCCATGAACGACGAGGAGACGGTAGCGCTGATCGCCGGCGGGCACACGTTCGGCAAGACGCACGGCGCGGCCGACCCGACCCGGTACATCGGCCCCGAACCCGAGGCCGCACCGCTCGAGCAGCAAGGGCTCGGCTGGCGCAACACCTTCGGTACCGGAGCGGGTGGCGACACCATCACCAGCGGTCTGGAGGGTGCCTGGACGCCGACTCCGGTGACGTGGGACAACAGCTTCTTCGAGACCCTCTTCGGGTACGAGTGGGAGCAGGCCAAGAGTCCGGCCGGGGCCACGCAGTGGAAGCCGAAGGACGGTGCCGGAGCGGGAACTGTGCCCGACGCCCACGACGGCGACCGGCGGCACGCCCCGACGATGCTCACCACCGACATCGCGTTGCGGGTGGACCCGGTCTACGAGCAGATCTCCCGGCGCTTCCTCGAGCACCCCGATCAGTTGGCGGATGCGTTCTCCCGGGCCTGGTTCAAGCTGACCCACCGCGACATGGGACCGATCGCGCGGTACCTCGGGCCGGAGGTGCCGACCGAGGTCCTGGTGTGGCAGGACCCGGTGCCGGCGGTGGACCACGAGCTCATCGGACCGGCCGAGGCGGCTGACCTGAAGGCGCAGATCCTCGGCTCGGGCCTGTCCGTCGCCGCGCTGGTCGCGACCGCGTGGGCGTCGGCCTCGACGTTCCGCGGCGGCGACAAGCGGGGTGGCGCCAACGGCGCGCGCGTTCGCCTGGAGCCGCAGAACGGTTGGGAGGTCAACGATCCGGACCAGCTCGCCGCCGTGCTGCGGACGCTGACCGGGATCCAGGAGGCGTTCAACGCGGCCCACGACGGCGGGGTGCAGGTCTCCGTCGCCGACCTCATCGTGCTCGGCGGCTCGGCCGCCATCGAGCAGGCGGCCCGCGACGCCGGCCACCAGGTCGAGGTCGCGTTCACGCCGGGACGCACCGACGCCACTCCGGAGCAGACCGACGTCGAGTCCTTCGCCGTCATGGAGCCGGCGGCGGACGGCTTCCGCAACTACGTCGCCAAGGGCAACCGGCTGCCGGCCGAGTACCTTCTGCTCGACCGGGCCAACCAGCTCACCCTGAGCGCGCCCGAGATGACGGCGCTCGTCGGCGGCCTGCGGGTCCTCGGCGCGAACACCGCGCAGTCGCCGCTCGGCGTGTTCACCGCGAAGCCGGGCACCCTGTCCAACGACTTCTTCGTGAGCCTGCTCGATCTGGGCACGGTGTGGACCGCGACCTCCGCGGACGCTTTCGAGGGGCGCGACCTGGCCACCGGAAAGCTGAAGTGGAGTGGCAGCCGGGTCGATCTCGTCTTCGGGTCCAACTCGGAGCTGCGGGCGATCGCCGAGGTCTACGCGAGCGACGACGCTAAGGAGAAGTTCGTCCGCGACTTCGTCTCGGCGTGGGTCAAGGTGATGAACCTCGGTCGGTACGACCTGACCTGACCGCCTTCGCTTTAAGGCCGGCTTTCGTTATCGGGCCGGCGCCGACCCTCGATGGGTTCGGCGCCGGCCCCGGCTTTACCGCCGCCCGACCGGTTCTCGTGGCCTGACCTCGTGGCCGGGCTCCTCGAACTTGTTGTGGATGTCGCCGGGGTGGCTGCACCCGGCGCACACACCGGTGCCGGTCTGCAGGAACCGGGTCTGGTTCGCCAGGTCGACCGCCGCGAGCAGCGGATCCTGTTGCAGCTCCTGCTGGACCCGACTGTCGGCCGTGCTGCTGACCCCCGCTTTGGTGTCCAGCCTGGTCTGCAGGTACTGCAGGCTCGCCTCGATCGCGAGCAGGTGTGCGTTCGGCTCGACCAATGCCACCGCGTCCGGCGCCGGTCCGGCCGGCGTGCCACTGTCGCCAGCGGCCCGCCGCGTCCAGGTCCGGAAGGCCTCGCCGATGGGCGACTCGGCCAGGCCCTGTAGGTAGCTGCGGATCAGACCGAACACCTCGAAGCGGTCCATGCCGAACGGCAGGGGCAGCGCGTCCAGCACGGCCGTGACGGTCCTGGCAGCCAGGTCGGCGGCCTCGTCGGCCGCCTGTTGGCGCTGGCTGACCCGCTCATCCTGGGCCTGGACGGTGGTCAGCCGCTGCGTGAGATCGACGGCGTCCGCGACCGGCGCCGTGAGGCCCGTCGCAGTGTCCACAAGCGACGGTGTACTGGTGCTCGACCCGGCGGCTTTCGCGCGTACCGTGCCCTGCAGGTGGCCGAGCTGCCGGGCGAGGTCCACCTCGGTGACGGTCGGCCCATCGCCGGACCGGGCCGGGCTGTCGACCGAATGGATGTCGGCCAGCATCGTGTGCAGCACCTGCACGACCGGCGGGGTCGGCACCGAGAACGCCCGGGTGACCGCCTCGGCGACCGCCTCCTCCCGCTCGGCCTCGGCCTGCGCGGTCAGCGAGACGGTGTAGTGGGCGCGGATGCGGTTCGCGAGCACCGGGGCGACCGCGAGCGGGGCCACCGCCACCACGAACGCGGCGAACATCAGCACCGTCGAGGTGATCGAGCCGGTCCGGGCGCCGAGCTTGACCCCGGCCGTGGCCCGCCGGACCCAGGACCGGATCCCCGTCGTCCACCGTGGACCGAACGCCAGCGCGAGCTGCGCGCCGGCCAGGACCGCATAGACCAGTGCCCACAGCCACCACGGCACGTCGATGACCTCGCGCAGATGCGAGGCCACGCCTTTGATGGCATCGACCTCGGTACGGGGCAGGTCGAGCACGTTGGCCAGCCATACCAGCGTCAGCACCGCGACCACGCCGAGCCCGAGCGCACCCACGACGTCCGCGGCACCGTTGACCGCCAGTCGCGTGCTGCGCGCCATCGCCCGCCAACCCACCACCACCAGGGTCGCCAGGATCGGCAGCAGGGCCACCTCGTCAACGCCGCCGAGCAGCTGATCGGTGAGCACCAGGAAGAGCGGGTAGCCGGCCACGGCCGCGGCGGCCGGCACGCGCAGCCAGCGCCACCGCGGCGGCAGCCCGCGCATCCATCGCAGCACCAACCATGCGCTGCTGGACGCGACGGCGATCGCGAACAGGCTCTGACCGACGATGCCCCATGTCGCGAGCGACGAGACGTGATACGTCCGCCGGGCGGCCGGCAGTCCCACCAGCAGGATCACCAGGCCGACCAGCGCCCCGAGGTTCAGCCACACCGTGGCCGAGTCCCGAACACCCAGGATCGCGAGAAGGACCAGCAACGATCCCAGCGACAGCCCGGTGATCCAGAGTTCGGCGGTCTTCCCCGCCCCGGCCAGTTCGCTGACCGCGACGGCGGCCACGAGCACGCCGAGCACGGCGGCGAGCAGGATCGCGCGCCGCCGGGTGGCGGCGGCGAAGGCCAGCACCCGCGCACCCCGGTTGACCAGCGACGCCGCGGCGAGCCCGGTGACGGGCGCCAGGATGATCACGGCGAGAATCGCGCTGTCGCGATCCTCCGCGTTGAAGAAGGACCGCAGCCATTGCTCCATCAGTACCGCCGGCACCGTGGCCGCGGCGACCGCGACCCCCACGGTCCACGTCGAAACGCGGATGGTGCGCCAGTCGCCGAGCCGCAGCAGGCGTAGCCGCACCTGCGCCATCACGGCGGTCAGTGTAGGGGATCGGCGGTACGTCCCGTTGTCCCCGCCGCCGGGGCTCCTCAATGGACAGTGACCGGACCGCTCCGGTCACTGTCCACGACGTACTGGTTCTACAGGGATGTGGATCCGGTCAGCGGCGCCTGCGGGTAGCAGAAGATCGCGTGCTGGTCGTTGGGCGCGAGCTTGTTCAGGATGATCTGGGCGACGTTCTTGGAGAACGACGCGCTCAGGTGGTCGGACTGGTCGTTGCCGCAGACGTTCTGCAGGATGATGTTGTCCACCGACGCACCGGGACCGGCGGTGATGAACGACTGCGTGAACGGCGTGACCACCTCGTCGTTGCGGGTACCGATGTTGGTGTACTTCATCCCGGAGACGGTCTCGCCGTGGCTGTTGACGTTGACGTAGAACGGCGAGTTCGGCGTCGTCTGCTGGACCAGAGCCGGCAGCTGCAGGGCGTTCAGGGTGCCGTCGAGCAGCGGGGTGAGGTTGAGCGCGTTGATGAGCTCCAGCAGTCCGTCGACGTCGGTGAAGTGGTTCGACGGCGTGATCGCGATGACCTGGTCGACGTGGGCGGCACCGCCGAGCAGATTGGTGTAGTACCGGATCAGGGCACCGCCCTGGGAGTGGCCGATGAGGTCGACCTTCGACGCGCCGGTCCGGGCCAGTACCTGGTTCACGAACGGCGTGACGGCGTTGGCACTCGTGATCATGTCATCCGTACCGTTGAGGCCCGGGATGCCGGTCGTGTTGCCGTAGTTGAAGGCGAATACGCAGTAGCCGGCCGCCTTCAGGATCGGCGAGAGCCCGTTCCAGTTGTCGAGCATGTTCTCCAACGTGCCGTGCACAAGGACGACCGGGAACGGATGCGCCGCGCTGGGCCGGCAGTTCCCGTTGGCGCCGAGCGGGCTCGCGTCGGGCGCGATCAGGGACGCCGCCAGCGCGGCCGGGAACGATGAGGCTTCGCCCGGCGGGGCGATGCGGATGGCGCGAGGGATCGGGTTGACCGCGGCGGCGGCCGGCAGGGACGCGGTGACGATGGCGGCGACGGTCGCGGCGGCGACCGTGACTACCGCGGCGAGGCGAGGCAGACGTTTCATAGGACCTCTCTGGTTTCTCCGCGGGCGGCGCAGCCCGGAACGGACGCGGAGTTTGTTACCGGCCAGTAAACACGCCTGTTACCGAGAAGTACATAGATGTTGGACTGCATCGATCTCATCGCCGACCCGAGAGAGCGTTCTCAGGCGCGACCCGAGGTGTCGCAATCAGCCATTGACACGAGGTGATTCGGGGGAGTACACATTCGTGAGAGCGCTCTCACGACCCGTCCCCCTCCCGTCGGAAGGTCGCCCGATGACGCATCAATGGTCCCCATCCCGCCGCCGCCGTGTGCTTGTTACGTCGGCCGCGATCGCCCTCGCCGTCGCACTCATCCCCGTGCTCGTCCTCAACGCCGAGGCCGCGCTTCCTCCGACCCCCGCCGGATGGACGCTGGTGTTCAGCGACGACTTCGGTGGCGCGGCCAATACCGGGCTCAACACCTCCAACTGGCTCTACGACACCGGCACGAGCTATCCCGGCGGTGCTGCCAACTGGGGCACCGGCGAGGTGGAGACCATGACCAACAGCACGGCCAACGTCTTCCAGGACGGGGCCGGGCACCTGGCCATCAAGCCGATCCGGAATGCCTCCGGCCAGTGGACGTCCGGCCGGGTGGAGACCCAGCGCACCGACCTCGCCGCCCCGGCCGGCGGGAAGCTCCGGGTCCAGGCGTCGATCCAGCAGCCCAACGTCAGCGGCGCGGCCGCCGCCGGCTACTGGCCGGCGTTCTGGATGCTCGGCGCCGCCGCCCGGCCGGTCGGGGCCAGCAACTGGCCGAGCATCGGCGAGATCGACATCATGGAGGACATCAACGGACGGAGCTCCGAGTTCGCCACACTCCACTGTGGAACTAATCCGGGCGGCGAGTGCAACGAGACCACCGGCATCGGCAGTGGCGAGCGGGCCTGCTCCGGTTGCCAGACCGGCTTCCACACCTACGCGATGGAGTTGGACCGCAGCGTCTCGCCCGAACAGATCCGCTGGTACCTCGACGGCACGCAGTTCTTCTCCATCAACGCGAACCAGGTCTCGGCCACGACCTGGAACAACGCCACCCACCACGGGTTCTTCGTGATCCTCAACGTGGCGATGGGAGGCGGGTTCCCGGCCGCCTTCGGTGGCGGCCCCACCTCGGCCACGCAGTCGGGCGTCCCGATGCTGGTCGACTACGTGGCCGCGTACACCTCCACCGGTACCACGACCACTCCACCGACGACTCCGCCCACCACGACCACGCCACCGCCCGGCGGGCGCGACGCGTACGGCACCATCCAGGCGGAGAGCTTCAACGCCCAGTCCGGGGTGCAGGTGGAGACCACGACGGACAGCGGCGGCGGGCAGGACATCGGCTTCATCGCCAACGGTGACTGGACCCGCTACGACAACGTCAACTTCGGCTCGTCCGCCGCGCACCAGTTCTCCGCGCGGGTCGCCTCCGGTGCCGCCGGCGGCGTGAGCGGCCTGGTCGAGGTCCGGCTGGACAACGTGAACAACGCACCGATCGGCAGCTTCTCGATCGCCAACACCGGCGGCTGGCAGGCGTGGCGAACGGTGCCGGCCAACATCGCCGCCGTGACCGGCACGCACACCGTGTTCCTGCGCTTCACCAGCGGCCAACCGGCCGACTTCGTCAACGTCAACTGGTTCACGTTCGGGCACTGACCGGTCAATGTTCTCCCGTCGTCCGGACCGTGCCCTGCCGCGGTCCGGACGGCGGGGGAGGAGGGTGCGAGAATCCGATGCGTCTGAAGAGAATGGGCTTGCGGCACATGACCTCACGGCAACGGCCGACCCTGGAACGCGTGGCGTCCCGGGCCGGTGTCTCGCGGGCCACCGCGTCCCGCGTCGTCAACGGCTCCGAGAAGGTCACCCCGGAGATCCGCGACGCCGTCCGCCGGGCCATCGAGGAGCTGGGCTACGTGCCCAACCCCGCCGCGCGCAGCCTGGTGACCCAGCGCACGGACCTGTTCGCGTTCGTCGTGCCCGAGCCGGCCGGACGCGTGTTCTCCGACGACCAGTTCTTCGCCACCCTCATCAAGGGCGCCAGCGCCGAGCTCGAGCTGGCCGAGAAGCAGCTCGTGCTGACGCTGGCGACATCGTCCGCGAGTCACGCGCGCATCGAACGATTCATCAGCGGTGGCCTCGTGGACGGTGTGATGATCGCGTCCGTACACGGCGCTGACCCACTGCCGAACACGCTGCACCGCATGGGCATCCCGGTTGTCGCCAATGGACGGCCGCTGGGGTCCTCGCCGATCCCGTACGTGGATGTCGACCACGTCGGCGGCGTCCGCGACGCGGTCGGGTACCTGCTCGGCCAGGGCCGGCGGCGCATAGCCACCATCGCCGGGCCGCAGGACATGGTCGCCGGCATGGACCGCCTCGCCGCTTACCGCGCGGCCCTGACCGGGTCGCGCCGGCGCTCCATCGTGGCCGTCGGCGACTTCACCCGCGAGTCCGGCGCCGAGGCCATGCGTACGCTACTCGACGACGACCCGCGCATCGACGCCGTGTTCGTCGCCTCCGACCTCATGGCCGACGGCGCGTTGCGCACCCTGCGCCAGGCCGGCCGCCGGGTGCCGGACGACGTCGCCGTGATGGGATTCGACGACGTGGAGGTCGCGCGCTACACCGACCCTCCATTGAGTACGGTCCGGCAGCCGATCGCCGAGATCGGTCGCACCCTCGTCCGCCAGCTGCTCCGGCTGGCCGCCGGCGAAGCCGTCGAACCGGCGCTGGTGCTGCCCACCGAACTCGTGATCCGCGAATCCGCCTGACGCCACCGCGGAAGTCAGGTTGAGGACCGACCACGCCGCCAATCCCGCAGCTGGTCCACGGTCATCGGGCGACCGAAGTGCCAGCCTTGGCCGATGGTGCCGGTCAAACCGGCGAGAGCATCGGCGGTGCGCTGGTCCTCCACGCCCTCGGCCACCACGTCCACGCCCAACGCCTGGGCGAGCTGATGCACGCTGGTCACGATCGCCGCGTCGGCGGGGTTGTCCACCATGGCCCTCACGTATGAACCGTCGACCTTCACCTCGGTGAGCGGGAGTTGGCGCAGTTGCTGCAGCGAGGCATAACCGGTGCCGAAGTCGTCAAGCGACAGCCCTACCCCTTGCCGGATCAGCTCGTCGGCGACCTGCTTGACCCGGCCAGTGTCGGACACGACCATGCGCTCGGTGATCTCGACGACGAGTTGTCGTGGGGCGATGCCGTGGTCGCGGACCAGGTCCCCGATCTCGGACACGAAATGCGGCTCGTGCAGATCCTGCAGGCTGATGTTCACCGAGGCCCGGAAGTAGTCGCCCTGCTCGTTCCAGCGACGCAGTTGGGCCGCTACCGACTCCAGGACGTGCCGGGTGAGCATGTGCATGATCTCGGTGGTCTCGACGGCCTCGATGAGCTCGTCCGTCGGGACCGGTCCCCACTGTGGATGCGTCCACCGAACCAGGGCTTCCACTCCGCGGAGGTCGCCGCCGCCGATATCGACCTGAGGCTGGTAGACCACCGAGATCTCTTTGTGGCGAGCCTGATCGCGTAGCGCGGAGTGCAACTCGCGCAGCAGCGCGACTCGGCGCTCAGCCAGTTCAGCCGCCTGGCGCACGTAGAGGACGGCTCGCCGGCCGGTGCGTCGGGCCTCCGCCGCGGCGAGCTCGGCCTTCATGAGCAGTGTCCCGAGATCATGACCGTGTCGCGGCGAGAGGGCCACACCACCGGCCGGGTCGAGGGCGAACGGGATGTCGTCGACTTCGACCATGGGATCGAGTACGGACACCGCGGCCTCCGCTTGGGCGATCGCATCGGCTTCGGTCAGGTCAGGGAACAGAATGACGATGCCCTCACCGGACAGTCGGGCCGCCCGGTCCTTGCCGTACGCATCGATCAGTCGGCGGGACGCCACTCCCACCACCTTCTCGTAGACATCACGCCCCAAGATCCGGTTGATCTCCGTCACTGATTCGAAGCTGACCAATATGATGCCGAACGGTCGAGGCCCACGTGGGGCGTTCACATCGGCACCAGTGATCGCCCGCACGCCTTCGACCATCCCCTGACGGTTCAGCAGCCCGCTGACCGGCTCCTGCACCATGCGCCGCTCGCGCATCATCTGACTCCAGGTGAGCCGGTTCCGGACCAGGAGCGGGGCCACGATCAGCAGCGGCCACCAACCCACGACCGTGGTCAGCAGTGGCGACACCACAACGACGCCCGCCGCGCTGGCCAGATCCACGCGGGTGTCCCACGTCGCCTGCCGACCCTCGGCAGCCAGGCTCGCCCACGCCGCCAGCATCAACGCGTAGTTCGCGGCCAGCCAGACCACCGCGAGAACGATGAAGACGAGCAGATCGCGACCGTTCAGGCCCGCGCCCTGGCTGGAGACGTGGCCAACGTCGGCGGCTGTCACAACCAGCGCGGCCGCGGCTGTGGCGCAGATGAGCCGGGCGACCATGAACAGCCCGGCCGCACTTCGGTACCGCCGGCCGGCGACGCTGACCGCACTGGCCACTGCCTGGACCAGGATGGCGGGCGCGGCGCCCCACAGGGCGAAGATCGCGAACGTGTAACACACCGAAAAGGTTGAGCGGAACGGGAATTCGTCCCTGCGCCAGAGCGCGAACAGAGGAGTGTCGACGATCAGCGCGCCCAGCCCCATCGCCCAGAAGCCGGCGGGCGCGGTGGGCAGGAAGTGGACGGAACGGGCGACTGCCCAACCCAGCACCACAGCCGCGACCGCGACAACGGTCGCCACGACGACCCGTATGGCCGGCAATCTGCCGCTGCCTTCGATCGACGACACACCCTACGATACGCCGCACACCGGGCACCCGTGACAGCTCGGCCCGGATCTACGCATCCCCGTTGCCAGCCGGACCACTGTGACCCTTGGAGCCACGGCGTCGGCTGTCCGGAGTCCACAAGGGACGGACCGGCTCCGGATCATGCGCTCTCGCGGTCCTCGAGCCCGACGGCTGCCCGCAGTTCCAGCATGTCCTGGCGCAGGTCCGGATCGTCGCTCCCGGCGGTGGAGCGCATGAGGTCCGCCAGTCCGTCCGCGATCGCGTTGAGCTTGTCCTGAGTGGACCGATCGGCGCGGGTCTGGGTGTTCTGCAGGAGGGCGACCATGAGGAATGTGACGATGGTGGTCACCGTATTGATGATGAGCTGCCAGGTGTCGAGGTTGCCGACGACGAAGTACGACGGTGCCCAGATCACTACCAGCAGCAGGCACATCGCGAAGAACCACGGACGGGAGAAGAACCTGGCCGCGCCCTCCGCGAACCGGTCGAAGACCGACACCTCGGGGGTGACGTCCGACGGCATGTGAGGTGCGTGGCGCTCGGTGGACGCGGTCATGGCCCGCCGATACCCGCTCTACGGCCCCCGAAACCGGTAGGCGCCGATCGAACGGCGCCCACCGGCGTGGGAATCGCGGGCGTCAATCCGCGAGGCCACGGTCGCTGAGAGTCGCCGGGTCGGTGACCGCGGCGAAATCATGCTCCGGCCGGTCAGGCCGGATCCTCGCGCGAACGCGCTGGCGGCCCTGCGCGTACAGGCGGTTCGCCTCTGATTTGACGGCCTCGGTCACCTCCTGGACCTCGGGTCGTTCGGCCACCTCGCGTGCCTTCGAGACGAGGGCGTTGTACTTCTCGCGGCCGGCCCGCGTGCCGAGCACGTAGCCAACCCCGGCGCCCGCGACGAACATGAGCTTCTTGATCATTGTTGGCTCCTTCGCTGCCGGCACGGAGATACCCCGGATCGGACCCCGGCAATCAGGGCGACGAGGGATGTCCATACGGGACACTCGAGTGGTACGCGAGGCGTAAGCTCACCACAGTGACGTCACCCGCGACAGGTGCGGAGGCGACCCGGCCGGACGACGAACCGAGGAGCCGCCGGACGGTGATCGTCGCGGCGAGCGCCAACATCGCGATCGCGGTGGTCAAGGCGTTGGCGGCCGTGTTGACCGGGTCGGCCGCGTTGTGGGCGGAGACGCTGCATTCCTTGGCCGACACGGGAAACCAGGTGCTGCTGTTCGTCGGACTGAGGCGCTCGGCCCGGCCACCGGATCCCGTTCATCCCTTCGGGCATGGACAGGAGCGCTTCTTCTGGGCGTTCCTGGCGGCACTGGGCATCTTTCTCGTCGGTGGGCTGCTGTCCATCGGCGAGGGCGTTCGAAGCCTGCTCGTACCCGAGCCCCTGCGTTCGCCGGCGATCGGAATCGGTGTGCTCATCGTGGCCGGTGCGTTCGAGGGGTACTCGTGGTGGACGGCGCGGAGCCAACTGCACCACGACGCCGCACGCCGGAGACGCTCCCCGCTGGAACATCTTCGCCAGACGTCCGATCCCAGCGCGCCAACCGTGTTCCTCGAGGACTCCGCGGCCCTGGTCGGCGTCACCCTCGCCCTCGCCGCGCTCGGACTGGATGTGATCACGGGGTGGCCGTGGTGGGACGGCGTCGCCAGCGTCCTGATCGGCACCCTGCTCATCGGCGTCAGCTGGCTGTTGGCGCGCCGCTCCAAGGGCCTGCTGCTCAACCAGTCGGCTCCGCTCGACGTCGTCGATCCCTTGCGGGCAACCGTGGCCGACCACCCGTGGATCGCGTACGTCCACCGCGTCGAGGCCGTGTACGTCGGCCCGGGCCGGATTCTCGTCACCGCGTGGGTCACGCCGGTGGCCGAGCTCTTGCGAGCACCGGCGGAACAATTGCTCGCGCGGGTCGAGGCGCTGCGCACCGAGTTGCTCGCCCAGCCCGCGGTCGCCGAGATCACGATCACGGTGACGGTGGCCGGACCCGAGCCGGGACCGACCGCGGCTGCGCCGGCATCGGCCGCGTGAACGCAGTGCCGGCCGCGTTTGGGTACACGGTCCCAGCGGGAACGGTATTCCCATGACCGGGGTCGACTGGTTGCTCACCGCCCGCGAGCGCAACAACCGGTACACGGCCGTCGACAGACGTCATCCGGACGGCGCCGCCTACACCGGTGGCAACCGGGTCCACGCCCTTGTCCACGGAGCCGAGTACTTCGACGACCTGTGCGCCCGGATGGGGCGAATGCGGGCGGGCGATCTCGTCCTGTTCACCGACTGGCGCGGCGACCCGGACGAGCGCCTGACCGGCTCCGGGCCGACTGTGTCCACATTGCTCAGTGAGGCGGCGCGGCGTGGCGTCGTGGTGAAGGGACTTGTGTGGCGATCGCATTGGGACCGACTCGCCTTCAGCGCCACCGAGAATGAGCACCTCGGTGAGGAGATCGAGGCCGCGGGCGGGGAGTGTGTCCGTGACATGCGGGTCCGCGTCGGAGGTTCCCATCACCAGAAGATGCTCGTTCTGCGCCATCTCGGACGACCCGAGCTGGACATCGCCTACGTGGGTGGCATCGACCTGTGCCACAGCCGGCGCGACGACGAGCACCATCATGGCGACCCGCAACCGCAGACCATGGCCGGAGAGTACGGCCGAACCCCACCGTGGCACGACATCCAGCTGGCGATCCAGGGTCCGGCAGTCGGCGACATCGAGGCCACCTTCCGCGAACGCTGGGACGATCCCACGCCGCTGAGCCGCAATCCGGTGCACCGCCTGCACGACCTTCTCCATCACGACGACACCCACCCCGATCCGCTGCCGCCCCAGGCCCCCGACCCGCAACGCAGCGGTCCGTACCACGTGCAGGTCCTGCGCACCTACCCGTACCGGCGACCCGGTTACCCGTTCGCTCCGAACGGCGAGCGGAGCGTGGCGCGCGCGTATTTCAAGGTTCTCCAACGGGCCCGTTCGCTCATCTACATCGAGGATCAGTACCTGTGGTCGGAACAGATCGCCGCCCTGTTCGCGCGGGCCCTCACCGTTCGCCCCGAACTGCGCCTCATCGGCGTCGTTCCGATGCATCCCGACGAGACCGGACTCGCCGGTGCCGCCCAGGGCATCGGCCGTCGACGCGCGGTCGACACGCTGCGCCGAGCCGGGGGTGACCGGGTCGCCCTGTACAGCATCGAAAACCGCGCGGGTACGCCGATCTACGTTCACGCCAAGGTCTGCGTCGTCGACGACACCTGGACCTGTGTCGGCTCGGACAACATCAACCTGCGGTCGTGGACGCATGACTCGGAACTGTCCGTTGCCGTCGTCGACGACGATCCGGCCGGCGGGTTCGGCCGGGCTCTGCGCCTGCGGCTGCATCGCGAACACCTCGAGCGGACCCAGGACGACGACGCCGACCTTCGCGACCCGGCCGGGCTCTTCGCCGCGTACGCCGACGCCGCGGACCGTCTCGAGGCGTGGCACGCGCATGGCCGGCGAGGCCCACGACCCCCGGGCCGGCTACGCCACTACCGCGAGCCGGAGATCCGATCCGCGACCTCCTTGTTCGCCACGGCGATGTACCGGTTCATCGCGGACCCGGACGGCCGACCGCCGGCGCTGCGCCGGGCCCACGCCTTCTAAACCACGTTGACCAGGACGTTGGGGCAGAAACCGACCCGGAATCTGCCCCAACGTCTTGGTCAACTAGCAGGCGACTAACGGTCGCGGCGCGCGGCGTCCTTGGCGTCGTCCACGGCGTCGCGCAGATGCTCGGCCGCGTCGTGGGCGGCGTCCTTGACGTGTTCGCCGGCCTGGCGAGCGTTGGCCTTGGCCTGCTCGCTCCGGCCCTCGTTCGCGAGGCTGGAGTTGTCGGTGTGCTCTCCCACCCACTCCTTGGCCTCGCCCTTCTTCTCGTCGAACGTGTTGCGGGCCTTGTCCTGCTTACCCATGGCGATTCTCCCTCGGTATCGGAGCCGAAAGTCCACAGAGGAGGATTGGTTGCTACCAGCGGTACCAACGCGAGCGGGCGCCGGCCGAGTCGGTGCTCCGCACGAAGAACCCGACGAGCCACACGATGAGCGCGATCAGCGCGATCCACCACAGCGCGTGAACGGCGAAACCGAACCCGCCCAGCAACAGAATGACCAGTAACACGATGAGCAACAGTGCCATCCCGATGTCTCCCTTCGATGCTGAAACACGATTACCCAGGCGAAGCCGTGGTAATCGGATTCCGGGAGGGTTCAGGGCTCGTTGCGGATGACGAGGATGGCGATGTCGTCCTGTGGCGGGGTGTCCGAGAAGGCCATCGTGACGGCCTTCAGCTGCGCGGCGACGACGCTCGCTGGGTAGCCGGACAGCGGCTGCAGCGTGCGCAGGAGCCGGTCGGGGCCGAAGAGCTCGCGGCCGTTGCGGCGCTCGGTGACGCCGTCGGTGTACAACACGAGCGCCTCGTCCGGCCGCAGGCGAACCTCGCACGGGGACAACTCGATGCTGTCGTACACGCCGAGAAGCGTGCCGGGGTAACCGACCGGTGTCGCCGGCCGATCTGGTCCAATGTGGATGGCGCGGTCGTGGCCGGCGAGGTAGACGTGGACCACGAGCTCACCGTCAAGCCGTGGCTCGAGCATGGCCAGCACGAGGGTGCAGAACTGGCCGACGGTTCTGGAGGTGAGCGTGCGGTTGACGGCGTCGAGGACGTGCCGGTGGGGTTTGCCGTCGGCGATCAGCACCCGGACGACCTCACGGACGAGGCCGGTGACCGCGGCGGCCTCGACTCCCTTGCCGGCGACGTCGCCGACGAAGAGCAGCCACCGCCCGTCGGCCATGGGCAGCGCGTCGTAGAAATCGCCACCCACCTCGATCTGGTCCCGGGTCGGCACGTACTCGGCAGCGAGGTCGACTCCGGAAATCGAGGGGAGCTCCGGCGGAAGCAGGGATCGCTGCAGCACGCGGGCGATCTGTTCGCGTTCGTCGTGGATGTGGGCGTTGTCGAGGGCACGGGCCGAGCGCCGGGCGACCTCCTCGAGCATGGAGATGTGCTCCAGGCCCTGGTGCGTGGCGGCGAGGCCGGCGGTGAGTACCCCCACCGGCTGGTCCCGGGCGGTCAGCGTCATGGCGTTGCCCGATGGCCAGTGGTCGATGTTGACGGGCATCATTCCGCTCGCACAGGGCAGCTCGGTGAGCTGCCGGGCGACGGCGTCGCTCCGCAGGGCCGCGGCGAGCTCGCTGGTCTGCGCCTCGTCGGTGTGGACGGCCGCGGCCAGGACCAGATGTCCCGTGCGGTCGATCACGTGCAGCGCACTCCACACGGCCAGGCGCGGCACGACGAGGTGTGGGATGAGGGCCGCGGCGTGCGAGAGATCCGACGAGTGACTGAGCATGGTGTCGACGTCGGTCAGATAGGCGAGCCATGCCCGGCGTGAGCGGTCGGCCTCGTGCATCCGCTGAGCGTGTAATGCGCTGCCCAGCCGTTCGGCCGCGAGGGCCGCGAGCGTACGGGTCAGCTGATCGTCGGTGCCGAATACATCGAGCTGGCCGGACCACGGTGTGCCCAACTCGAGCGGTATCTGGATGGGTGGGCCGTCTTCGAGATGTCGGGTGTTGAGCCGAGCCACCGGCACGGAGCCACCGCCGTCACCGCGGTCGACCCGGACGACCGCGTCGTGAACGGGAGCGACCCGGGCCAAGGTCTGCAACAGGGCGCGGCAGAACATCGGTGCGTCGCCCGGTTTGTGCTGTGCGCTGACGGCGAGGAGCTCGGAGATCGCGGCGGCGAGCCGGTCGACGCCGGTGTGCTGTACATCCCGGTCCTTGTGATCCATTTGGAACCAGACGGACTTGCGATCCGCGTGGTGGATGGTTCCCCACTGGGTAGCCAACAGGTTGACCAGGAACAGTCCGCGCCCATCGGGCTGAACGGGGGACTGCTCGGCTCGGGGAACCACGGGTCGCTCCGGTGCCCCGTCCACGACCGTGACCAGGACACCGCACTCGTCCGTCGACAACTCGATCTCGATGTCGGTACCCGCGTGGATCACACCGTTGGTGACCAGCTCGGTGGTCAGCAGCGAGACGTCGTTCACGAGATCGGCCATTCCGGCGCTCTCAAGTACAGACCGGACGAATCCTCGGGCCGTGGCGGGCGCCGATGACTCGGCATGCAGGGTGAGGCGCCGCACGACTTCCGGTTGCACGGATGCAGTGTCCATCGAACGGGTAAGCCGCACCAACCTAAAGGTTTGCTGTCGATCCGCCGCCGGGCAGTATGGGCAGCGACTCTCTTGTCCCGGCGCAGACTCGGAGGGATCATGACCACGGTCGAGCGACCCGATTCTGATTCCGATTCGCAAGCGCGCGTCCTGACGGCTCTCGCCGAGGCCCTCGGTCGGGTCAGGTCCGGAGACTTCAACGTCCGACTGCCGCGGTGGGACGGCCTGGCCGGTGAGGTATCGGACGCTTTCAACGGAGTCGTCGCCATCCAGGCACGCCGCAACCGGGACATTCTCCGCATCAGTCGGGTGGTCGGCCGCGAGGGCCGGATGACCGAACGCGTCGATGTCGAGGACTACGTGGGAGCGTGGGCCGACGGGGTCCGTGCGGTCAACGAGCTCATCGACGATCTGGGCCGACCCACGATGGAGATCGCCAGGGTGATCGAGGCGGTCGCCGAGGGCGATCTGTCGCAACAGATGAATCTCGATATCGACGGACGTCCCCTGCTGGGTGAGTTCCGGTCCATCGGCCGCACCGCGAACACCATGGTCGACCAGCTCTCCTCGTTCGCCGACGAGGTGACCCGGGTCGCGCGCGAGGTCGGTACCGAGGGGAAGCTCGGCGGGCAGGCCGACGTGCGCGGGGTGTCGGGCACCTGGCGGGACCTGACCGACAGCGTGAACACGATGGCGAGCAACCTGACCAGCCAGGTGCGCTCGATCTCTCAGGTCACCACGGCCATCGCCGACGGCGATCTCTCCCAGAAGATCACTGTCTCGGCGAAGGGCGAGGTCGCCGAGCTGGCCCGCACGATCAACGCGCTGACCGACACGCTGCGGTTGTTCGCCGTTCAGGTCACGCGGGTGGCCCGAGAGGTCGGTACCGAGGGCAAGCTCGGCGGGCAGGCCGACGTGCCGGGTGTCGCCGGTACGTGGAAGGACCTCACCGACGCGGTCAACTACATGGCCTCCAACCTGACCTCGCAGGTACGCAACATCGCCCAGGTCGCCACCGCCGTGGCGAACGGGGACCTCAGCCAGAAGATCACCGTCTCCGCGCTGGGCGAGATCCTGGAGCTCAAGGACACCGTCAACACGATGGTCGACCAGTTGTCCTCGTTCGCGGACGAGGTGACGCGGGTGGCGCGTGAGGTCGGTACCGAGGGCAAGCTGGGTGGGCAGGCTCAGGTCAAGGGCGTGGCCGGTACGTGGCGGGACCTGACCGAGAACGTCAACCAGCTCGCCCAGAACCTCACCGCGCAGGTGCGCAACATCGCCCAGGTCACCACAGCGGTCGCCCGGGGCGACCTGTCGCAGAAGATCACCGTCGACGCGCGCGGGGAGATCCTGGAGCTGAAGTCCACTGTGAACACGATGGTGGATCAGCTGTCGTCGTTCGCCGATGAGGTGACCCGGGTCGCCCGGGAGGTGGGC
>Ga0068864_100001330_pt1 | contig 20577 bp, 16 predicted proteins | sample KBSSwiS72_FD_66586 | JGI IMG/M metagenome (GOLD analysis project Ga0068864, IMG submission 66586) | Switchgrass rhizosphere microbial communities from Kellogg Biological Station, Michigan, USA - KBS Switchgrass S7-2 | ecosystem: Host-associated > Plants > Roots > Rhizosphere > Soil ... | reverse complement strand
GTCGAGAAGCCGACCCAGCGGTCAAGGCTTGCCACACGGCGGCGTCTGGCTGGCTGGGTAACTTGCCCACGAGTCCGGCGGCCGGAGCGACATCCTCGACGACGTAGTCGTGCACCATGCGCGTCGCCCGCGTCGCCCGCGTCGTGCGCCAGAATGTTTGCCTCAGTTGCCCCGCGGGTCTCAAGCTGTCTGGTTGAAGGCGCGGTGAACCATTCGCCTGAGCACGCCTTCAACGGTAGCTTGCGCCGCGGCACGCTGGGACGCCGTTGAGTATGTCCCGGCAGAAAGACTTCTCTGGTCCGTCCGTGCGCGTTGTCTGTCGGGCGGTGGCAAATTGTTGCGCGTCGAGGACGTATGAGAGCGGCGTGATTCCGGCGTTCTGGGGCCGACGATCTCGGAGGTGTCGGGTCGTGTGAGGTCTGCGGTCAACGGCACGGCCACTCGCGAGTCTGGCCTACCGGTTCCGATCGCTTCGCTAGCCCTGTCCGCTGTGGATGCTTTGCGCTGCTTCGGCCCCAGGCTCCGCCAACGGCACCATCGTCCAACATGACACCGCTTGATACCACCATTAGAAGCGGACACTGACCCGGTCGTCGACCTCGATGACGCCCGGCGCGGCCCACGCCGCGGCCACGGCTGCGTCGTGCTCCGACCACGAGTTGACGGTGCCGGTCAGTCGCACGGTTCCGTTGATCGTGTCCACATGCGGCGCCCGCGAGTTCGGGTAGCCAGGAGATGCGGACCTGTTGGCGGAGGGCACTGTCGTCGGCCGCGGCCATTGTGGACAGGGTCAGGTGGATGCCGCGGACCAGGAGGTAGGCCACGACGAGGACGACGGGTCCGTCCAAGCCGCCGGGGGCGTCGTGCCATGCCTCCGGGACGGTAAGCGCGATGATGAAAACACCGCGATGGTGGCTGACTCTCCACATGCGACCCTGAACCCGCGCCGAGCCTGTCGGTCCAGCTCACTTCCCGACTACTTCACCGACGACGGCCGGTAGAAGGTCCGCGGCGGGCTTGGTCGAGTCGCAATGTCTGATTCCGGCACTGCTAGCAGACCGCAAGGTAACCGCAAGAGTCGCCCGGTCTGCTGGTACGGGCGGCGAAGTGCGTCCGCCACGGAATTGGAGGGAAATCGAAATGTCGGGTCATATCTATCCGGGGCCGGAGCCGACACCCGGGCCCGGTGGGTGGCCGGGTCAAATGCCACCCGCGGGCTGGCAACCGCCGGTGCCCCCGGCTCTGCCGCGAAAGTCCCGAGCCGGGCTGTGGGCGGGGATCGCAGGTGGCGCGGCGCTACTGCTGGTGCTGTGCTGCACTGGCGGGGTGCTGCTGGTCCGGTTCGCCAACCACGACCCGAGCCCCGGCCCCCGGCCGACCGGCGGGGACGGCGTCCTGCAGATCGGCGTGGACCTGCCGTTCACGGGTGCGAACGCCATCGTGTCGAACGACACCTACAACGCCATGCAGATCTACCTCGACCAGCTCGGTGGTGTGGCCGGCTCGTACCCGGTGGCGCTGTACAAGTACGACGACTCGACGGCGGCCGGCTGGGACGAGCAGACCTGCCGGCGCAACGCGGACCGGCACGTCGCCAACAAGGCCGAGGTCGCGGTGATCGGCACGTTCAATGGCGGCTGCAGCCGCACCGAGATCCCGATCCTGAACAAGGCAGGCATGCTGATGGTGTCCCACGCCAACACCTATCCGGGGCTGACCCAACAGTGGGACTCTGGGGAGCCCGACGTCTACTACACTTCGGGTCCGCGCAACTACGCCCGCGTGTTCCCCACCGACGAAGGGCAGGGCGATGCGTTGGCCCGCGTCGTCGCGATCGATCTGAAGGCCAAAGCGTGCTGGGTGGTTACCGACAACACCCTCTACGGCAACGGGGTGGCGGCAGCGTTCAAGCGCAGCGCGAACATCCTCGGCATCCACGTGTACGGCCCCGACTCGTGGCTGGACAAGGGTGGCAACTACGTCAACCCGTTCCTCGACCCATACGCGCTGTACGGCGCGGACTGCATCGTTGCCGCCGGCAGCTTCGACAATCACGGCGCCGACCTCATGCGCGACAAGGCGTCCTTCTGGCCGAACTCGAACATTTCGTTCTTAGCCTCGGACGGGTTCCTTGCCGTCGACGCCTTCAACCAGATGCCCGGGGCCGACGGAGCGATCCTAGTCACGGCAGGTCTGGACTACGGCGACATCGTCAAGCGCAGCCCAAACGCCCAGACGCTCGCCAAGGCCTTCAAGACCAAGTACGGCCATGACCTGAACAACCTGTACGCGCTCTACGGGGCGCAGGCCCTGCAGTTGGTGCTCGCCGCCATCCAGCACTCGGACGGGAGCCGGGAGTCGATCCGTGCCCAACTCATGGGCGGGGGCTCGTCCACCATCCCGCACCCGAAGTCCATCCTCGGACCGCAGGTCAGCATCTCGGCCAGGGGCGACGTGACGCCCCAGGAGTTCGAGGTCTACCACGTCAGCGGTGGCCAGCTCCAGGCCGCGAAGATCGTCACCGTGACCTGATCTGTTCCCCGCCCGCGGGCTCGTGCGGTTGCGGCCGTACGGGCCGGCGGGCCCTTGCCGTGTGCGATGATGCCAAGAGTGAACCTGCTCGACAGGATCGCGGCCGGGTTCGACCACATACTCCAGTGCGGGCGCCGAGCAGAACATCTCGGGCACCAACAAATGCCGACAGCGACCAGCCGGCCGCCATCGTCACCACCACTACGCCCGCGGACGGGTGGCGCGAATTCCTTGCAAGATCGCGTTACGCGGAGTCGCGGGTCTGCCGGAGTCGCTCGCCCAGCAGGCGCGACCGCCACGCCAATCCTTCGGCGCCGATGATGGCGATGGCGGCGTCGGCCTCCCGTTTGAGTGCGGCCGCACTCTCGGCGTCGCCGGGCGCGTTTCGACGTATGAGGACGTCGGCGTGGGCCAGTTGAGCCCGTGCCGTCCATGGCACCGCGCGTTGTTCTCGGGTGGTGACGGTTGCGGCTTCGAGATACTTGATCGCCTCATCGTGCCGGCCGAGAGCGGCCGCGAGTCCACCGAGCTGCCGGGCGGCCGCGCCAGTGCACAGGACACCGTGGGCGAGCACGATGCACCGGTCCACGTAAGGCTCGAGCAGCCGGTACAGATGGGCGGATGCCTCCGGCATGGGCGTGTTGAGGAATGCGAGGTCGGCGCAGCAGTCGGCGAGATGACCGATGGCCGACAACCAAAGCCAGTCGTGAACCAGGTGCGTGGGGCTGTCGGCGAACCAGTCCACAATGGAGCGTGCCGCATCCAGGCGCCCGAGCTCGATGTCGGCTACGGCCCGGGCCGCTAGCCACGCGGGCACGTCCGGTGAGGCGGCGACCAGCTCGCTCAACATCGAGTCCACCTCGGCCAGTCGGCCCAGGTCACGGCGCAGGCCGAATATCTGGGCGGCGTACCCGGCCTGGAAGTCCGGACCCGCGTCGATGTCTGCCACCGCCGCGGTGGCGAGCCGCTCGGCCTCGGCATAGCGACCCTGGTAGAGCGCACGCGCCGCATCACGCATGTTCACTAGACCGACGAAGAACGGTTGCTGCGAGGTCGACGTCCAGTTCCGGACCGCCAGGAGGTCTGCATCGGCCGCCGCGTAACGACCCACTTCCTCGGCACAGGCCGACCGCCAGGCTCGTGCCTCGTGAGCCAGGGCCACCCAGCCCAACTCATGACCGGTCGCGATGATCTCGCTGCTGAGGGCGATCCTTTCCTCAAGGTTGTCGGGCGCCCAGGTGGTGATCAGCCCTGCGCCGGCGGCGACCAGGATCGCCTCGGCATCGTCGAGCCGACGGGCCATCTCGATCGCTTCGCGGCCCAACATGGCCACATGCGGGCCTGGGGGTAGCGCCCGGGCGAGTCCGGCGGTGAGCGTGACCCTGGCCAACGAGTCGCCGGGCGGCAGGGCAGCCAACCCTTGTCGCATCACGTCCACCACCGTCTGGCTGTCGGCGGAGTACTCACTGGTAGCGGCCAGACCCCACGCCGCCCGTACCAGGAGGTCGGCGTCCGCGAGGTCGATCGCAATCTCGGCCGCGGCGCGGAATGCTTCCAATGTGGACAATCTCTGGTAAAGTGCACGCCGAGCTGTCCCGAGGCCCAACAGCAGGTCGCATCGTTCCCGCCGCACATCACCGGCCAATGTGGACAGTGTGTCGAGCCCACTCTGGTAGTGGCGGGCCGCCTCGGCGAATCCGAGCCGTTCCATGGCGTGGTCGCCGGCGCGGCGGGAGTACTCCGCCGAACGGTGGGCGTCCTCGTGGGAGGTCAGCAGGTAGTGATGGGCCAGCGTGGCGTAATGGTCGGTGCGGTCGGTCTGCCCGGCCAACGAGTCGACCAGGCGCTGGCGCAGGTCGCCGATACGCGGGCCGACCAGACTCGCTCGCACGGCATCGTGAACGACCTGATGGGCGAACCGCAGCCGCCGCGGCGCGCGGGACAGGTCGTCGATGAGGCGGGCGTTCACGGCGCGGTCCAGCACCGCACTGAGCGCGTTGTCTGACCAGTCCAAGACGTTGGCCAGGATGTCCGTCTCGAACTCGGCGCCGATGAGCGACGCCGCCTGCAACACTTCGGTGAGGTCTGGATCGAGCCGGCTCAGCCGCACCGACACCACATCCCGTATGCGCGCCGGCAGGGTGTCGGTGGAGCCGTCGCGGACCAGCTCCTCGACGAACAGCGGATTGCCCTGCGTGCGCTGGTGCACCGCCCGCACAGCCGACAACGCCGGCGCGTGTCTCGTGCCGCGGGTCCGGCTCATGATGGCGCCGACGTCGCTCTCCGCGAGGCCGGACAAGGTGACCCGCTCGAGCAGGCCATCGCGGCCGAGCACGGCCATGAGAGTCCGCAACGACTCGTGCGCGTCGGCAAGCGCGTCGTCGACGGTGACCAGCAACGCCATCGGACCTCGCTGGGCGCGCCGCACCACGTGCTCCACCATGGACGGTACCGACGGGTCGGCCAGGTGCAGGTCCTCTAGCACCAACAGGAGGCCGGCCGTCCCGACCAGCGCGGCCAGCACGGTGGCCGCCGCATTGAACATCAGGTAGCGCCGCGCACCGGGTTCTGTGGGTTCGGCCGCGGCCGGTGCGTCGGCCAGTTCGGGCAGCAGCCAACGGAGCGGTTGCCCGGCGGTCCTCGCCAGGGTCGAGCTCTCCTCCGATCCGCGGGTGGCGAGATGGTCGCCGAGGGCCTCGACAAAGGGCTGGTACGGCACAAGCTGGCGTTCGAGCGAGCGACCCCAGAGTACGCACACTCCCTGTTCGTGCAGTGTGTGGGCGAATTCCGCCACTAGGCGGCTCTTGCCGATGCCAGCCTCGCCGGCCACGACCAGCAACCGGCAACCGGTCGAACTCAGCCGTGTCCATGCCCGCCTCAGCGCCTCCAGCTCCTCGGCCCGCCCTATCAGCGGTGTTTGGTCGCGAAGCCGCGCGAGCGCGGGCGGGAAGATGTCCACGGCCCGCGTGGTGGCAATGCTCGGCATGATGGGCGGCTCCACCGCCGGGTCGTGGTTGAGGATCGCCGCTTCCAGCGTCCGCAGCTGGGGGCCGGGCGCCACACCGATCTCTTCGGCCAGCCGGCGGTACGCGGCCTGGTAGGCGCGCAGCGCCTCGGACTGCCGGCCCGAGCGGTACAGCGCGGTCATGAGCAGCGCGGTGAGGCTCTCCCGCAGCGGGTTCTCTGCGACGAGATGCTCCAGCTCGGCGACGAGCTCGGCGTGTCGGCAGCGGGCCAGCTCGGCCTCGGCACGGCGTTCGATGGCGCTAAGGCGTAGCTCGGCCAGGCGGTTGGCCTCGAGCGCGGCATATGAAAGGTCCGCGAACTCGGCCAGCGCCGGCCCTCGCCACAGCGACAGTGCCTCGCTGAGCAACCCCGCGGCCTCATCTGGGGGCGCTCCCGATGCTTTCCGTACCAATTCCTCGAACCGGTCCACGTCGTACTCATCGTGCGCAACCTGAAGCATATAGCCGGGCCTGCGGGTGACCAGGGGGCTGCGGTGCCCACCACCCGAGCCGGTCAGCGCCCGGCGAAGTCTAGAAATGTGGGCATGTATGGTCGACGCCGCGCTGGGTGGCGGGTCGCCGGACCACACCTGGTCGGCGATGCGGTCGACGGACACAACGCTGTTGCGCGACACCAGAAGCAGGACGAGCAGGGCCCTGGTCTTCGCCCCCTCGATCTTCACCGGATCCGAACCCGGTCGGGCCACCTCGAGCGGTCCAAGAGTCCGGTAGTCCATCCGATCAGCGTGGCCGGGGGGCCGCTAGATGTCCACAAGGTAGTCGCAAGCGCGGCCGTGTGTCCTGGTTCCCGACTGAAGGCAGCAGCTTCTGCCTCAACTGATCGGAGATGACGAAAGTGTCACGCAAGGCAAGGTTGGCGGCATCGCTGGCCGTTATGGCGGCCATCGGAACGGCCGCACTTCAGCTCACCGGCGCCGCATCGGCGCTGGCAAGCCCGACCCAGGGGCTGGCGACCGTGGTGAGCATGGGCGACAGCTTCATCGCGGGTGAGGGTGGCCGGTTCGCGGGCCAGGCCGACAACCCGGCAACCGACCGCGGGTTCGGGGTGTACGGCAACACAGTCAACTGGTTCGACGGAGGCCCCATCGGCCACGAGGGCGGATGTCACCGGTCCGACTCAGCGGAGGTCTTCGGAGCGTCACCGGCGACGTTCCGACGGATCAACCTCGCCTGCTCGGGAGCGGCCACGGTGAACGTGTGGCGGGCAGCCACCGGCGGCCAGTCGTTCAAGGGTGAGCAGCCGCAGGCCGACCAGCTCGCCTCCGTGGCGGCGGTCAACAACGTCAAGGCGATCGTGCTGTCGATCGGCGGCAACGACCTCGGCTTCGGCCAGATCGTGCAGAACTGCGTGTCGGCCGACCTCCTGCTCGGGCCGGCGTGCAACATCGCCTCGGACCCCCAGACGCGTCAGAACATCGGCCCCATGATGAACAACATCAGCCACGCCATCACCGACATTCGCGCAACGATGACGGCGGCCGGGTATCAGAACTCCGACTATCGGCTGATCGTGCAGAGCTACCCGTCACCACTCCCGGCCCAGGCGGACTTCCGGCCCGGTTCCGGGTGTCCCTTCTACGCCGCCGACGTCGAATGGGTGAACAAGGTGATGGTTCCACGCCTGGCCGGGGCGATCCGGCAGGTCGTGCGAAACAGCAACACCAACACCGGGTTCAACAACGCCCAGTTCATGGATGTCAGCAACGCGCTGCGGGGCCACGAGCTGTGCAACAAGAACACGCAGTTCAGCACCACGGCCCAGCCGGCCCAGGCGGTCGCCGAGTGGGCGAACTGGATCAACTTCACCTCCGGCACCAACCGGACGAACGAATCGGCCCACCCGAACGACTTCGGCCAGCTCGCACTGCAGCAATGCTTCAACCTGATGATCGGCGTCGGGGGTACCGGCAACTTCCGGTGCGCCAACGCCGGGCCGGGTCAGGTGTCGCTCTCGCTGCAGCCGCTCGGGGACATCTGGAGCTCGTTCGCTCCGGCCCAGGTGCTCAAGTTCAACTCGACGATTCCGGTCGGTACATGCATCTGGGCGGCGACTGGCGCCGGAGCCCTCTGCTTCCAGACCGACGGCAACCTCGTCAACTACCGGGGCTCCACCGCCGTGTGGGCGAGCGGCACTCAGCTGACCGGCGGGACAGCCCGTTTCCAGGCGGACGGCAACATCGTGATCACGACATCGACCAATCAGGTCGCGTGGCACTCTGACAGCTGGGGCAACCCGGACTCGGAGCTGGTCATGCTGGACTCCGGGTTCGCCGCGATCCTCAACCCGGCCGGGACGATGCTCTGGTTGACCGGCACCACTGGCGGCGGGGGTGCGCCTCCGCCGGGCGGGGGCGGCCCCCCTCGCCACGAGAACTGATCACGGCCAAGGAGCTCCGTCCGCGTCAGGCGGGCGGAGCTCGACCGGCCGCGCGCCGTGGTGGTGACCAGGGGCAGTCTCGCGGCCAACCGTGTGGCGATCGTGCGGGGCACCGGATGCGACCGTTGGGTCGCATCCGGTGCGCGCCGGTCAGGTCACACCACAACGCTGCCTTTGATCAATGTCGGTATCACATCACTGGCCGGCCGCGAACACACTGTCCACAATGGCCTGTGCCTTCACCGCGATCCGCCGGGCATTGCGGCCGGGCGGACGACTCGCCTTCTGACAGCAGCAATCCTGTTGCTCGTGCTTGGACACAATGGACACCCGCCACGACCAGACGGCAGCTCGACGACGATGTTGAGGCGTGCGCCGCGAGGAACTCAAGCGCGAGTTCCGAGAACGCCACGCCAACCCCGATCCCGGTCGTTCAGAGTTACCCCGTCAGGCGTCCGTCAGGTACCGGTTCGGGATCACCAGGCCAGGTCGCTCGTCATCCCATGCCATCGAGCTGATCTTCCAGCTCGCCGGCGTGCGGAGGAACTGTGTTGAGATCATGCCCCTTCCGAGCAGCGGCACGCCGTTGGTCATGCCCCGCTTCTCGTAGGTGCTGAACCGGTGCGCCACATTGCCGAAGATCTCCGTGACGTTGGTCAGCTCGGCCTCGTAGAACGACGTCAGCTCGCCCGCTTCGACCATGGCCCGCCGCGCACCGATGAACTGGTCGACGGTCGAGATCTCGGGTGACTTCCCGCTGTTCCTGATGAGCTTCCCGTCGGCGATGAACAGATCGTGCAGCACCTCGTACTGCGGCCGCTGGCCCTCGTCGAACGAGACCGCGCGGAAGAACTCGTCCATGAGCGTGCCTAGCGTGACCGGCAGGTCAGGACTCAGGTCGGGCTCCGGAGACACGTTTCCATCGCTATGCGCTCGATGAATCACTACTGAACAATAGTCGGTGGCCCGAATCGTCAGCCGATGACGGCCACCATGGCGATCGACACCAGGATCCCTGGCCGGTCGACGCCGAGCTTGCTGACGCACCGCGGCGGCCGCACGTCGGGGAAGAACTCGTCGAAGACCTCGATAAGCCCGTCGGCGTCCTCGGGTCGAAGGAGCAAGGTGTGCACCATGACGGCGTCGCTAAGCTCGGCGCCGCCCGCGCGAAGGATCGCCTGGCAGTTCAGCAGCGACTGGCGGGCCTGTTCCTGCACCGTGGATCCTGCCAGTTCACCGGTTCTTACGTCGACTCCGACTGTTCCGGCCACGTAGATGGTGTCGCCAGCCTTCACGGCCTGGCTGTACGTGGTGTACTCCGGTGCGTCGGGCGTGGAGATGACCTGTCGAGGCATTGGATCGCTCCTTGTCTGAGATGTTGTGGTCAACTTCTGTTGACTAGTTCCTTGTGCGGTACCGCGTCCCGTCACGGATCCTCGCTGTCCGCCGGTGTGATCTCGTACTCGATCGTGCCGGACTCCCAGCGGCGGTCGCGGTCGCGGACGTCGGGCGATTGCCACGCCACGTCCGTCGGCGTGATCGAGCGCGCTGAGGGCCACATGGACGTGTTGGTCCACGTCAGTGAGATTGCGAAGCTGACTGTTGCGGCGGGCGGTTACGGATGTTTGATCATCGTGAGTCGGCCCCTTCGAGGTTGGCCGGCACGCCGGCTTCGGTTACCGCTACACAGTGTCGCGAACGCGGTACCTAAGGCATCCGTGGCGGACACGGGTTGCGGGATTCCGTGGTGCGTTCCGTGGCGCGCACGGATGCCGGCTGCACGGCCGTGCGCGCAGATGACGGCTGCGACGCTGGCGGCCAAGACGGCACCACGGAACGGTACGTTCGGGAATGGCTCGGCAACCAGGTGGCCGGCGGCTATGTCGTCTACCACGCTGCGGACGGCACCTTCGAGCTGCCCGCGGAGCAGGCCATGGTGGTCGCCGACGAGAACAGCCCCGTCTTCCTGGCCGGAGCCTTCGAGACCATCGCGTCCGCGTACACCAACCACGGCCAGTTCGTGGACGCGTTCCGCACCGGGGCCGGGGTCGACCGGGCGGATCACGACCACCGGATGTCCTCCGGTGCGCTGCGCCTGTTCCGACCCGGCTACGCCGCCCACCTCGTAAGCGAGTGGCTGCCCGTGCTGGACGGCAAAGTGGACAAGCTGCGCGCGGGGGCGAGCGTGGCCGATGTCGGGTGTGGATACGGCGCGTCCGCTACGACGGCGATGCGCGAGCCCTGCCCGTTCGGGGTCAGGCAATCGCCGCCGTGAATTATTGACCCGCCCCCCGGCCGAACAGACGCCATCCGGCGCCCGGGTGGCGGTCCTAACGGAAGTGTTCGGCCACGCTCACGACAGTTCCTCGACGCTTGCCAGTGCGTCCCGAACCCGGTCGGCCTGCTCCTCGGGAACGATGTCGCCGATCCACGCCCCCATCGCGGCCTCTGAGCCGGCGAGGTACTTGAGTCGGTCCGCGGCCCGACGGGGCGAGGTCAACTGGAGGTGCAGGCGCAGCGTTTGGCGCCCGACCTTGACGGGTGCCTGATGCCAGGCGGCGACGTACGGCGTCGGCGTGTCGTACATGGCGTCGATGCCGCGCAGTAGGCGACGGAGGAGCACGGCGAGTTCGTCGCGCTCCGCGCTGGCAAGGGCGGCGAGATCGGGCACGTGGCGTCGCGGCATCAGGTGCACCTCGATCGGCCAGCGGGCCGCGAACGGCACGAACGCAACCCAGTGCGCGCCGTCGATCACGAGGCGCGGACCGGCGCTCTCGCGGTCGAGGATTCGCTCGAAAAGGTCCCTGCCGAGGCGGTCGGCGGCATGCAGCATCGCACGGGTCCGGGGGGTCACGAACGGGTAACCGTAGATCTGGCCGTGCGGGTGGTGAAGAGTCACCCCGATCGCCTCGCCGCGGTTCTCGAACGGGAAGACCTGCTCCACGCCCTCCATCGCCGACAGCGCCGCGGTGCGCTCCGCCCAGGCCTCGACCACAGTGCGCACCCGGCTAATCGTCTGGCCGGCTAAGGATCCCGTCGAGTCCGGCGAGAAGCACACAACCTCGCAGCGGCCGAACGAGGCCGCGGTGCGCTCGAACCCGATCCCCGATGTAGTGACGGCGCCAAGGTCTGGCCCGAACGACGGATAGCGGTTCTCAAACACCGCCACGTCGTAGCGGTCCGGGATCTCTGAGGGGTTGCCGGGTGCCTGCGGGGCGAGCGGATCCGACTCAACTGGGGGCAGCAGGACCCGGTTCTGGCGGACGGCCGCGACCGAAATCCAATCTCCGGTGAGGACGTCCTGTCGCAGCGTCGCGTTTGCAGGACGGTCCTCCAGCAACCGCTCGTCGATCCGGCGTTCGCCCCCCAGCTCGGTGTCGGCGTCGTCGAAGTAGATCAGGTCGCGCCCATCCGCGAGCTTCGCGTGCCGCTGGACGATGAGCATCACACGGCCTCGTGCAGGACCACCACACCGCCGGCCGGAACCCGGGCCGACTCATGTTGCTGCCCGGTGAGAAGGTCCACTCCGGACAGTGGAATCGAAACGTCCGCTGTGGAGTGATTGAGCAGGAACAGGATCCGGCCCCCGTTGTGGTGTGTGCGGACCACCACCTCCAGCCCGGCCGGCAGGTCCGGCACCGGCGCCACCACGCCGGCCTGCGCGCACACCTGCGCGATGAGCGCGGCGAGGTCGGCGTCGACCAGCCGGGTGCCGGCGTACCAGGCCCGGCCGTTGCGGGTGATCGCCGGGCAGCCCGCGACTGGCCCGGACGCGTACGTGGCGAGCACTGTGGCCGTGGTAGCCCGCCCGCGCTCCGACCAGATCCGGCCCTCCGCGCCGGAGTCCAGTCGGACCGACTCCCCCGCCAGCAACGGGAAGAATTCCTCTATCCGCACGCCCAGCAGGTCCCCGAACGCACCCGGGTAGCCGCCCAGCCGCACCGTGTCGTCCTCGTTGACGATCCCGCTGTACGCACCGACCAGCACCGTGCCACCGTTGTCCACATAGGACGCGAAGCTGGCCGCGTCGGCGTCGCTGACCATATACAGGCTCGGCACGAACACGACCCGGTAGCGGTCGAGGTCGCCACCGGGCTGGACTAGGTCGGCAGTGAGGCCCAGGCGCAGCAGGGCGGCGTGCCAGCGCTTGCGCTCGGCCTCGCCGGCCATGTCGTCACTGGGCTGGGCGGCGTGCTCCATCGCCCAGATGCTCGGGTAGTCGTGCAGGATCGCCACGTCGGCACATACCGGCGTGCCGAGCACCGGCGCGAGGCGTGTCAGGTACCCGCCGAGGGTCACCACGTCGCGCCACACCTGGCTGTCCGTACCGGCGTGCGGCACCATCGCCGAGTGCCACTTCTCCGCGCCGGCGCGGGAGGCCCGCCACTGGAAGTACATCGCGCCCTGGCTGCCCCGGGCGACGTGACTGAGGCTGTTGCGGATCATCTCGCCGGGGCGCTTCGCGGCGTTGCGCGGCTGCCAGTTCACGGCGCTGGTGGAGTGCTCCATCAACAGCCACTCGCCGCCGGCGAGCCCGCGGGTGAGGTCGGCCGCGTACGCGAGCCCGAGGTAGTTGTCCGCGGCCGCGGCGGTCAGGTAGTGGTCGGTGGAGACTACGTCCAGCTCGGGCGCCCACGCCCAGTAGTCCATGGCGTCGGTCAGGCCGGCCATGAAGTTCGTGGTGACCGGGATGCCCGGCGTGCGCTCGTGCAGCAGGTCCCGCTCGGCGGTGTAGAGCCGTTGCACCGCCGTCGAGCAGAACCGGCGGAAGTCCAGCTCCTGACTGGGATTGCCGAACGTCGGGGTGGCCCGGGGCGGCAGTACCTGCGCCCAGTCCGTGTAGCGCTGGGACCAGAACGAGGTACCCCACGCCTCGTTCAGCGCGGCCAGGTCGCCGGAGTACCGCTGCGACAGCCAAGCCCGGAACGCGCTTGCGCTCGTCTCGCAGTAGCAGCGCAGGTTGTGGCAGCCGTACTCGTTGTTGACGTGCCACATGGCCAGCGCCGGGTGGTCGGCGTACCGGTCGGCGAGTCGGCCGACGAGCGCGAGCGCAGCGCCTCGGTACTCAGCCGAGCTTGGGCAGTACGCCTGCCGGCTGCCGTAGGAGAGCCGGCGGCCGTCCCGGTCCATTGGCAGCGAGTCCGGGTACGCGTGCGAGAACCACGGCGGCGGGGAGGCCGTGGCGGTGGCGAGGTCCACCGCGATGCCGCCGTCGACGAGCAGCCCGAGCACCTCGTCCAGCCAGCCGAACTCGTACCGGCCCTGCGCCGGCTCGAGCCACGACCAGCTGAACACTCCGACGGTGACCATGGTGACGCCGGCGGTACGCATGAGCGCCACGTCTTCCCGCCAGACGTCCGGCGGCCACTGCTCGGGGTTGTAGTCGGCACCGAAACAGAGGCGTCCGGCATGCGGCGGATACATGTTCGTACTCTGCGTCCTGATCCATCACGAGTCAACAGATCCCGACAGCCGAGCAGCCCGTCGAGACCGTCCGAACTGGTCGGTGGCGTGAAGTAACAGCCGGAAAATATTTCACTCCCAAGCATTGACAGCCCGGGAGCACGGCGTTGAACTATGACGAGTTACGAGCGCTTCCGTTGGATCTATCGTCCAGGTCACAGGTCGGAGGTACCCCAATGGCATACACCGTGTCGCGGCGCGCCCTGTTGAAGGGCACGTTGCTGGGCGCCGGCGCACTGGCCGTCCCCGCAGCGCTCGCCGCCGCCTGCGGCAGCAGCGACAAGAGCGGTGGCGGCGGCACCGTCAACAAGTCCGTCACCTTCGGCTCCAACTACTCCGACGACGTCCCCAAGAAGGCGTTCGCCGACACGCTGGCCGCATTCGACCAGAGCAAGGGCTTTACTACCAAGATCAACACAGTCGACCACAACTCGTTCCAGGAGAACATCACCCGGTACCTGCAGGGCAATCCGGACGACGCGTTCAACTGGTTCGCCGGGTTCCGCATGCGGTTCTTCGCCGCCCAGGGCCTGGCCACGCCGATCGATGACGTCTGGGACAGCATCGGCGCCAACTACAGCGACGCCTTCAAGATCGCCTCGACCGGCGATGACGGCAAGAAGTACTTCGTGCCGTTCTACAACTATCCGTGGGCGCTGTTCTACCGCAAGAGCCTGTGGCAGGCCAAGGGCTACCAGGTCCCGAAGACGATTGACGAGCTGCGAACCCTCGGCGCGACGATGAAGGCGGACGGCCTGTCCCCGATCGGGTTCGCGGACAAGGACGGCTGGCCCGCGATGGGCACGTTCGATCAACTGAACATGCGCATGAACGGGTACGACTTCCACATCCAGCTGATGGCGTACAAGCACTCCTGGACCGACCCCAAGGTGAAGGCCGTCTTCGACCTGTGGAAGGGCCTCATGCCGTTGCACCAGGCCGGCGCGAACGGGCGCACCTGGCAGGAGGCGGCGCAGGATCTGGGCGCCAAGAAGTCCGGCATGTACCTGCTGGGCAGCTTCGTTTCGCAGCAGTTCAAGGGCGCCGACCTGGACGACCTCGACTTCTTCGCGTTCCCCGAGGTGGACTCCACCATCGGCACGGGTGCTGTCGAGGCACCGATCGACGGCTTCATGGTATCCAAGAAGGCGAAGAACCCGGACGGGGCCAAGGAGGTTCTCAAGTACCTCGCCACCGCGCAGGCGCAGAACACGTACCTGAAGACCGACCCGGGCGACGTGGCGGCGAACACGCAGGCCGACGCGAGCGGCTACAACGCGCTGCAGAAGAAGGCGGCCGCGTTCATCGGCGGGGCGAAGCAGATCTCGCAGTTCCTCGACCGCGACGCCAACCCAACTTTCGCGTCCACCGTGATGATCCCCGCGCTGCAGAAGTTCATCAACGACTCCAGCGACATCGACGGTCTGCTGAAGAGCATCGACTCCCAGGCGAAGAGCATCTACACTACCTGATCCGCGGCCGGCGCGGGTTCGCGCCGGCCCAGTCCCACCGCGCCGACGGGCTGCCGACGCCGGCCGACAACAAGGCGGTTCAGTGACGTCCTCTCCGCTGACGGCGGCGGCGCCGGCCACGTCGACCAGTCCGGTCGGCGGGCGCCGGCGCCGACGTCTGCGCAGGTTCACCCGCCGTGATGTCGGCGTGCTCGCGGTGCTACTCGGCATCCCGGTCGCGCTCGACCTGGCCCTCATCTGGGCCACCACGATCGCGTCCATCGGGTTGTCCTTCACCAGTTACAACGGGGTCACCGCGATCAAATGGGTCGGCTGGCGCAACTACGACCAGATCTTCACCATCTACGAACCGTTCTGGCGGGCGGTCCGCAACAACCTGTTGTGGCTAGGAACCCTCGGCCTCATCGCCACGCCGCTCGGCCTGTTCCTTGCATACCTGCTGGACAAGAACATCCGGCTGACCCGGGTGTACCAGAGCCTGTTCTACATGCCGGTGGTGCTCTCCCTTGCCGTGGTCGGCTTCATCGCCCAGCTGGTCTACTCGCGCGACCACGGCGCGCTCAACGTACTGCTCGGCCGGGCCGACCATCCCACCGATTGGCTCGGCGACCCGAACATCAACATCTGGGCGGTACTCGTTGCGGCGATCTGGCGGCACACCGGGTACGTGATGGTGCTGTATCTGGCCGGCCTCAAGGCGGTGGACCCGGCCTTGAAGGAGGCGGCCGTCATCGACGGCGCCAACGAACGACAGGTCTTCTTCCAGGTGATCTTCCCGACCCTGCGACCGATCAACATTATCGTGTTGGTGATCACCGTGATCGAGGCGCTGCGCGCGTTTGACATCGTGTACGCCATCAACTCGGGCCGCAACGGGCTGGAACTCCTCTCCGTCCTCGTCACGCAGAACATCGTCGGCGAGGCGAGCCGGATCGGCTTCGGCTCCGCGATCGCGGTGATCCTGCTGACCACATCGACCGGCTTCGTCATCGCTTACCTGACGCAGATCGTCCGGGAGGACCGGTCATGACCGCGCTCGCCACACCGGTCGCGGGCGGCGTCGACGCGCCCGCCCGCCGCAACCGGCGGCCGATCCGCCCGGCCCGGATCCTGCTGTACGCGTTCCTCACCGCGATGGCGCTGGGCTGGCTCGGCCCGCTGCTGCTCGCCGCCTACGCGTCTCTGCGCCCATACCAGGAGACGGCGAAGTACGGCTACTTCTCCTGGCCGCACAAGCTCTCCCTGGACTACTACAAGCAGGCGTGGAGCGGTGCCGATCTGCCGCATTACTTCCGCAACACGTTCGTCATCACCGTGCCGGCGGTGGTGCTGACCCTGTTCCTCGCCTCGTTCGTGGCGTTCGCGTTGTCCCGGTTCGCCATCCCCGGCCGCACGATGCTGCTCGTCATGTTCACCGCCGGGAACCTGCTGCCGCCGCAGGTCATCGTGACGCCGCTGTACACCGCGTACACGAAGATCCCGCTGCCGGAATGGATGTCGAGTTCGCTGTCGCTCTACGACTCGTACATCGGGCTGGTCGCCATCCACGTCGCGTTCCAGACCGGGTTCTGCGTCTTCGTGCTGTACAACTACATGCGGACGATCCCCGTCGAACTCAACGAGGCTGCACTGGTCGACGGCGCGAGTGTGTGGCGCCAGTACTGGCAGGTGATCCTGCCGTTGACCCGTCCGGCGCTGGGTGCCTTGGCCACATTGGAGTTCACGTTCATCTACAACGACTTCCTGTGGGCGCTGGTCCTCATGAGCAGCGGCGACAAGCTGCCGGTGACGAGCGCGCTGAACAACCTGCGCGGGCAGTTCTTCACCGACTACAACCTGCTCGCGGCCGGCTCGGTCCTGGTCGCGCTGCCCACGCTTATCGTGTTCTTCGCGCTACAGAAACAATTCGTATCCGGCCTCACCCTCGGCGCGAACAAGGGCTAGCGCATGTACCTGATCGGCGGGCCGGGCACGGTCGCGGTCCTCGCCAATGAGCCGGCCGGACTACCGCGGCTGTTCTGGACCGGGCCGGACGGGCCCGGCCTGGACGCGGCGGCGATCGCGGCGGCGCGTGGCCACGGGGCTGCGCCGCTACCGGACAACACCGCCGACCGAGGCGGCGTCGCGCTGCTGCCCGAGGTGGCCACGCTCTGGTTCGGCCGGCCGGGCCTGGCCGGGCACCGGGTCGACGCCGGCCGCGCCGGCCGCGACTGGGCTACCGCGTTCGTTTCGACCACAGTGGACGGACAGGCCGACGGCGTGGTCGTCGACGCGGTCGACGAGCGGGCCGGGCTCGCCCTGCGGACCGAGCTGCGGACGGCCCCGGGCGGCGCGGTCCGCGCCCGGCACACGCTCACCAACACCGGACCGGGTCTGTACATTGTGGACCATCTGGAGGTCGTGTTCCCGGTCGCCGACACCGTCACCGAGGTGCTGGACCTGACTGGCCGGTGGGGCCGCGAACGCAGCCCGCAGCGGCACGCCATCGCCGACGGGCTGTGGCTGCGCGAGGGCCGGGCCGGCCGGCCACACTTCGACAGTCCGACCGTGCTCGTCGCCGGTACCGACGGCTTCGGCTTCGGGCAGGGACTCGTCTACGGACTGCACGTCGCCTGGAGCGGCAATAGCCGATACGCGGTCGAGCGCCTGCCGTCTGGGCTCCGCCTGCTGCGCGGCGGCGAATTGCTGCTGCCCGGCGAGGTCGCGCTCGCGACGGGCGAGAGCTACGCAACGCCATGGATCCTGCTCGCCGCGGCGCGGGACGGCCTGGACGCCATAGCGGCGCAGTTCCACGCGTACGCGCGGACGCGGCGCGCGCATCCCGACCGGCCCCGCCCGGTGGTGAGCAACGTGTGGGAGGCGACATACTTCGACCACGACCTGGCAAAGTTGACCGAACTCGCCGACCTCGCCGCCAGGGTCGGCGTGGAGCGGTTCGTGCTCGACGACGGCTGGTTCGGCGCGCGCCGCGACGACACCGCCGGGCTCGGCGACTGGTACGTCTCGGCTGACGTGTGGCCGGACGGGCTGGGCCCGCTGATCGACCGAGTGCGCGACCGGGGCATGGGCTTCGGCTTGTGGTTCGAGCCGGAGATGGTGAACCCGGACTCCGAACTCTACCGGGCCCACCCGGATTGGGTACTGTCCATCGGCGACAGACCGCCCCGGTTGGAGCGCCACCAGCTCGTGCTCGACCTCGGCCGGCCGGACGTCCGGGAGTACCTGTTCGAGCGGATCAGCGCGATCCTGCACGCGTACCCGATCGAGTACGTGAAGTGGGACCACAACCGCCCGCTCGCCGACGCCGGATCGACGCCGCGCGGTGACGCACCGGGCGTGCACGCGGCGACGCTCGGCTACTACGAGCTGCTCGACCGGCTTCGGGCCGAGCATCCGACGGTCGAGTGGGAGAGCTGCGCCGCCGGTGGCGGCCGGGTCGACCTCGGCGCAATCGAGCGGGTGCAACGGTTCTGGACCTCCGACATGACCGATGCGCTGTCCCGTCAGCTGATCCAGCGGTGGACGGCTCAGCTCGTACCGCCGGAGTACCTCGGCGCGCACGTGAGCGCGCCGGACAATCACCAGACCGGGCGGCGGCTGTCGCTGGACTTCCGCGCCGGAACGGCGTTCTTCGGCAGCTTCGGGATCGAGTGGGACCTGACCCGGGCCGGGCCGGCCGACCTGGTCCGACTGGCCGAGTGGATCTCTGAGTACAAGCGGCTGCGGCCCGTACTCCACAGTGGATGCATGGTGCGCGCCGACACTACCCAACCGGGCGTGTACGCGCACGGCGTCATTGCCCGCGACGGCAGCGAGGCGGTCGTCGCGTACGTGCAACTCGACGAGCAGGTGCCCGAACCGGAGCCGGTTCGCCTGCCCGGCCTGCCGGCGCTGCGGACATACCGGGCCCGGCAACTGCTGCCGGTGCCGGGGGCGGTGCCGTGGCGGGGCGAGGGACTGCGGCTGACGGGCGGCCTACTCGCCGAGGTCGGCCTACCGGCGCCGGCCCGCGCGCCCGAGTCGGTGACGCTCATCCACCTGAGCTCGGCCTGAGCCGTCCGGCGGGACCACGATCAGCTGACCGACCTGGTCCCGCAGCAGCGTCCGGGCCGCCCGGTTCAGGCCGGTGTCGGTGATCAGGACATGCGCCGCGGTCAGCGGCGCGATCGTGGCGATGCCGATCAGGTCCCACTTCGTGTGGTCGGCGAGCACGACCACCTGGCGGGCCGCGGCGAGCAGGGCCCGGTTGATTTCGGCCTCGGCGAGATTGGGCGTGGTGAAGCCGGCGTGGGGGTTCATGCCGTACACGCCGAGGAACAGCACATCGAAGTTCACTCGGGCCAGCGCGGTCTCGGCGACCGGCCCGACCAGCGCGTCGGAGACGGTACGCGTCCCGCCGATCAGTACCACCGTCTGGTCCGCCCGGCCACCCCGGTAGAACGCGTCCTCGACCGGGATCGAATTGGTCACCACGGTCAGGTCTGGGACGGTGAGCAGGCCGGCGGCGAGAGTGGCGGTGGTGGTGCCGGCGGAGATGCCGATCGCCTGGCCCGGCTGGGCGAGCGCGGCCGCGGCCCGGGCGATGGCGAGCTTCTCCGGCTGCTGCTGGGTGGACTTCGTGGAGTACCGGGGTTCGTCGGCGGCCCGGCCGACCGCGACCACGCCGCCGTGCACCTTCGCCACCAGTCCCCGCTCGGCGAGCGCCTCGATGTCGCGGCGGATCGTCATATCCGACACACCGAGGCTGCGCACCAGGTCGGCGACGCGGGCGCCACCCTGCCGGGTGACCTCGGCGAGGATAGAGCTCTGTCGCTGATGGGCGAGCACGGCGATACCCTTCCGGCCGACTGCCGACGATGTTACACAAAAGCACACAGCATTCGACCATCGGCTACGTCACGGACGGATCCGTGACGGCCTTTGCGGCCGGACGCGCCCCGGATGATGCGGGCCGTGCGCAGTCCGGCACCGCCCGCATGGTCCTGGTCACTGGCGACCGCGCGGACATCGCCGAGACCATCGGCCGGATCGTTGGCGTTGCCGCCGTCTACCCCGACCGCGACCCGGCCGAGAGGTTGGCCATCGTGCGCGCCGGAGAATCCGCCCCGACGATCATGGTGGGTGACGGTGTCAACGACGCCCCCCGCGCCCGCGGCCGCCGGCGTGGGAGTGGCGTGGCCGCCCGCGGGACAACCGCGTCGGCCGAGGTGGCTGATGTGGTGCTCACCGCGGACCGGTTGACGGGCTCGCCGACGCGGTTCTTGTCGCCCGCCGCAGCAACCGGCGCGCGTCCTGCAGATGGAAGGCGTGCCCATGGCAGTGGCCGTGAACTACAGGCTCAACCGGTTGCCCCATCCGGTGTTGAGCTGTGGGCCTACGAGCGTCTCGATGTCACCACGTCGAAGAAGTTCACGCCGAGATCGAGCGCGGCGTGCACCGAGCTGATGGCTTCGGCGACGTCCACCCGACCGTAGACACCGCCCAGGGGGAGTCGCCGTAGCCGAGCACCGATACTGTCAGACCCGTGCGGCCGAGCGGACGATACTCCATTGTGGACTCAATCAGCCTCGGTCCGGTCCTCCGTTGGGACCGCCGCCAGCTGCGGGTTGTGGCACGAGCCGCCGTCCAGCGTGCTCCGGCCGTACGTGTGGGCCGTGGAACACCTCGACACTCGACAGCCACCCGCTCGCGGTCGTCGCGGCGATCG
>Ga0068864_100001329_pt1 | contig 20579 bp, 13 predicted proteins | sample KBSSwiS72_FD_66586 | JGI IMG/M metagenome (GOLD analysis project Ga0068864, IMG submission 66586) | Switchgrass rhizosphere microbial communities from Kellogg Biological Station, Michigan, USA - KBS Switchgrass S7-2 | ecosystem: Host-associated > Plants > Roots > Rhizosphere > Soil ... | reverse complement strand
CGGTATTTGCCGTTCTTTAGAGTTTCAGCGACTGTCTATTGACAAACATCAGCTAACATAGTTTATAGTGGGGTTAGGTTGATAAACCGCTGTTCTTTCAAACGCAGTTAATTGCGATTGCACCGATAAAGGCAAACCTGTTGTGAGGCAGGGACCGCAAAGTCGTGAATCTCGAAGCCGAGATTGTCTGACCGCCGAAAGCGATCGAAGAGTACGTAGCCATCGTCTCGCTTCACCCGAAAGCGATCTACGTTTAAGGCATGCGACTCCGCCTGGTGCAAAATTAAGGCAGCACGTCCAGCTTATTTTCCTCTTCGCTTCTTTCATCCATTTGGAATTAGCAACGCCAAGATCTCTTCGCAGCGCGCTATTCCGCACAGCAGATACAGCCAATTCGCATAGTTCTGTAGGCAACCGATTGATCCTGTTAGTGTGTTTTTCTCAGGACTTGTGGGCAGTGGATTGTTCAATCGGTCCGGCTTCCGACAGCAATCACCGATAAAAGGCACCCTCGCAGCGATGCGGGTCCGCAAAATCAGGAGTCTCTCAATCTCCAGAGATCGTCCGATTACCGAAGTGAGGAAAAATGGTTCTCCCAGTATCCCCCAGGGTCTTCTTTAAGAATTTCTTTTTAGTTTTCGCAGGGGTTCTATTAATACAGGTTTTCATTAGCAACTCTGCAAGCGCAGCGACTATCGTTGTGCCGGCCGGTGGTGATCTTCAGGCAGCGATCAACTCAGCGGTTCGCGGCGACACGATTGTGCTCCAGGTTGCAAATTTTACTACCCAGTTTGGTTTTAGTCTTCCTGCAAAACCCGGTACCTTCAATGGCTCAAACTACATCACGATCCAGAGCGCCAATCTTTCTTCCCTGCCATTACGACGCATGACTCCGGCCGACGTCGTGAACATGCCGACGCTTACCGTAATTCAACGTAACAGTTCCGTTCTTTCGGTAGAGCAGAACGCGACGGGGTACAAAATCGTCGGTCTTCAGATTACTAACGACCTGACCGGCAACACCAGTGCGGATATCACGGCTACGATGGTGGAAACCAAAGGTGGATCGAGCGATAACGTGTTTGATCGTTGTGTAGTACACCCCAAGGAACATCCAACGCTTGCGAACGCTTGGCTAACGAGGGGTAAATACGCCTTCAATCTCGACGGAAATAACATCACGATAAGGCGGTGTTATGTCTATGATTTCTTTGGTCGAGATCCTGTCGATTCGCAGTTCGTCGCCGGTTCGGGACAGCAGACTGAAGCGGTCGGCGTGTCGCCGAACGTCAATAACCTTCTGATCGAAAACAATTATCTTCAGGCTTGGTACGCGACGATGCAAACGGCAGGCGCCGACGGTGCTGCGTCAAGTGTGCAAACTGTCTTGTCTAGTCCCGCGCCGACATTGACTAGTGCGCGGCTTTCAAGTGTGGCCGGATTAAGCCCTGGCATGATGATCGCATTGGATCTGCCTCATTCAGACGATGTGAATAAGTGTGCCTTTGGTGGTACTGGAATGGACCGCCCATGCTGGGCCGTCGGAAGGGTCGCTACGGTTGATGCAAGCACCGGAGACGTCACGTTTTCACCTTCTTTGATTACCAAGAACGGACACGGAGAAAGGGTCGTCCCTTATGCGCCCCCTATGTCTCCTGGAGCGGCCGTATGGTCAGGTACGCAGCCAACGAACATAACCATGAATTACAACACGCTGGAGATACCATACGATTTCGCAGCGTATCATCTGTCTACTAATGGCAATACTGGTAAGGGTGTGATTGAAGGTAAGTCCTGTTATCAGTGCACCTTTGAAGGAAACATTGTTCAAGGCTTTCCCAGTTCTTTCTCTTTGACGACTGCGAATCAGAACGGCGGCGCTCCGTGGATGACTACGGCTCAAATCACGATTAGAAATAACTGGTTCACCGTCTATCGTACCGGCATTCTTCTATCCCTTACTGACTATGGCTCACTTTGTACACAGGGCCACGACATTCTTATCGACAACAATTTGTTTACCTCTGGCATAAGTGATGGAGATTTCTTGAGAGTATCAGGCGCAGCCTCAAATCTTACCGTAACGCATAACACAGCAACCGGAGGATACCCTTCTAGCTATACACAAGTCGCTTTTGTTGCCAGCGGTCCTTCCAACGGTGGACCCGGGGGAGTCATCGCGCCGTATTATCCCGTCGATTTTGCTACTGGCGTTGTTATTAGAGATAACCTTACTGACACCGGAAATTACGTAGCAACTTGTTATAAGCAGAGCGACGCAGGGCAAGGTTCAGCATATCTTGGCTGCTTTGCAAATCCCATTCAAGATCACAATGGTTTCGTACAGAATGTGCCGGGGTCTGATCCTTTTTATTCGTTTCCGGGACCTACTACCCAGATGTTGCCGAATTGGTCGGCTGTCCAATTTGTAGGTAGCAATCCAACACTTTTAACCGATTGGGCGCTTCTTACTTCGAGTCCTTTTCACAACAATGCAAGCGACGGTACTGATCGCGGTGTTAATATTCCCAGGCTAGCAGCAGCCCTTTCAAATAACGATGGATATGGAAGCGTAGCGCCGCTTCCTAGTCCTTCCCCAACGGTTACTCCGTCACCAACTCCGAGCCCAACGGCGACTCCAACGCCTACACCTACTCCGACGCCATCGTCGACTCCGATTCCGGGGCCGGGCAACGCATCGGCAACGTTTATTCAAGTTGATTCAGTAACTCAGGGCAATTGGAAGAACGCGTACGGATTGGACGGTTATCAAATTATCAACGACGTCGCCAGCTACCCGCAGTATGCGCAGGTGAACCCTTCTGGACCTTCCCCATATACCTGGGCGTCAAGTACCACCGACGTAAGAGGACTTCAGAAGGCCGCTATCAATGATCGGATCGCTGCTGCCTGGTATGAGCAGAATGCTTTTACCATCGACGTAAATCTTACAGATGGCGCGATTCATCGATTTGCAGTGTATTGCGTGGATTGGGACGATCAGCAAAGATCGCAGAAATTCGATGTCGTTGACCCCTCCACTAACTCAGTTTTGAGCAGCCAGACTGTTTCCTCCTTTACTGCCGGGAAGTATCTCGTCTGGGATCTTAAGGGCCACGTGAAGATCAATGTAACGCGCGTCAACGGTGCCAACGCGGTAGTGAGTGGACTCTATTTTGGTGTTGCCGCGACACAGAACCCAACGCCGACTCCAACGCCTAAGCGAACACCCCTCAGCGCGAGCATTACCAGCCCGACGACTAACGCCACCTACGGTTTGGGATCATCCGTAACTATTACGGCTAATGCCTCGGATACGGCTGGCAACGTCACTAACATGTCATTCAAGGCCAATTCTCAAGCGATTGGATCTGCGACGGCCGCGCCTTACCAGGTAGCGTGGAGCAACATGTCTGCGGGAACCTATACAGTCACTGCTACTGCGCAGGATGATCAAGGGGTTACTGTTACGTCAGCTCCAATAACAGTGAAAATTAGTAAGGCTGTAAAAAGTGTACGAGGAGTGAAGACCAGAACCGATACTCTTAGTAACTCTATATCGGGGAATCAACAGAGCTTGGTTCAGGACTCCGGACAAACAAGCGCGTTAATTGCACTTGTTGCCGATCTTGATCAGACCTATAGCGATTTCCTGGACGAGAAGTCGATGTTTTCGGCAGCTCCAGCTATTGAAAAATATCTCTTTGCTGCCTCGTACTTAGCTAGAGCAAGCGCCGGTTTATCGGCCCAGCAAACAGCTTCTTCAGCGGTAAACGACCGATTGAAGAAGATTGATTCGTACTTGTCTTTTTGTGAGGACTTGATGGTTGATGGCGTGATCTCATCGAGCACAGTGTCGAACGCCAACATGGTGAACGCCTTGGTCAATCTGTCGTTATACCAGCCCGAAATTAGTCCTGTGGGATCCGCAGGTTTCAATGTTTCGCCAAACGGCACCGCTCGAATAACGTCAGTTGCGTCGAACCCATTTTCGACACAGACAGCCACGGCAAGTGGTGGTGGCTCATTCGAGCTCGCCGACGTGGGTGTCACATTTGGTGGAGAAGCTACTAAAGTTCTTTCCGTCTCCCCCACTGAATTGACCGTTGTAGTACCCGCAGATCTAAGCGGTGGGATTGCTGAAATCATTGTTAGCTCACGAGAAGGATTTACCCTTCATGGTGCTGCAAATGTGGCTGGTCTGAATCCAAGGCTATTTGGACCAACGGGTGATACAAGTGGATGCGGAGTCGTTCTTGACACATTCAGTCAGCGCTCGGGTCCCTTCTCAGGTAGCCCAGCGATTTGGATTGGTCTTGATGCTCGCACTCGCCTATCGATAATTGCCACGGGCCTCAGCAGTGGATTAACTAATTGGGACGTGAGCAACGACGTGTGGCTCAGCAACGGCAAGCTGCTGGAAAATCTTTCGGAGAGCGTATCTGTGCTTGCTACCGCGGCCGACGGCAGAACGTTCTGGCTAACAGTAGAATACGCCGGAGCGCAAGGTCAGTTACCTGGAATTGATCAGATAAACGTGGTGCTCCCCCCGGAACTTGCTAGCGCAGGTACCGTACAGTTAACGGTCGTCGCCGGCGGCCATGTCAGCAACACCATGACTTTTTCAATGAACTGATTACTGAATTTAAAGGTCTTCGCGGTTAAGGGTGATTCTTTGGAATCACCCTTTGTTTTTTGCTTCGTAACCTGGTTCGGGCGCAGAGTCTTGGGAAATTCTCGTCCACTGGCTCTTCAGCTTTGACGTTCAGGTTCTAATCAGGTGAAGTGACTTTGGAAAGTCTCGGGTTTTGATCATTTTCTTGAGTAGTGAGGACTGAACTCGACTTCAGGTAGGTCTGTGTGGCTGTCTCCGCGAGGGCTTCCGTTGACAGCGAGACTTACCAGAAGATGTCGCCAGTCATTTTGCGTCATTTGTCAGGGCGGGTCGATTTGCGCTAAGCTCGTCGTCGCATTTAGCAAGTCAGGTGACGCATTAACAAGTTGCCTAATGGTTTTCGTGGGGGAAAGTTGCCCTTTTCTCGCGGAAATGTTCAAGGAATCAGGAATGAGTGTCCCGGCCCCCAAGCATATCTGGCGAGCCCTCCCTATTTTCGCTGCCATCTGTTTCGCCTACGCCACTGTTCTCGTGAAACTATCACGTGATTGGTGGACGGATGAAAACTATTCCCACGGGCTTTTGGTCCCTTTCATCATCGGTTACATCCTTTGGTCCCAACGCGACAAACTTGCTTCGACGTCTAAGCGTCCGTCGATTCTTTGGGGCGGTGCTGCCGTCGCGATTGCGCTCTTCGCTTTGTGGGCCGGTGTCGCTGGCGCCGAGTTGTACATGCAGCGCATGTCCTTGATTCTCGTGTTGGCGGGTACGATTGTTTATTTTTGGGGTGCCCAACTTCTCCGGTTTCTTCTAGTTCCGTTGGCGCTGCTGTTTCTGGCGATTCCAATTCCTGCCATCATTTTCAACCAGATTGCTTTCCCCCTGCAGTTGTTCGCTTCTCGCTGTGCTGTCTGGTCGATGAGCATGCTGGGGATTCCTGTACTCCGGCTGGGTAACGTAATCGAATTGAAGCCCCTCAATTCTTACGGAATTAAGAGGCTGGAAGTCGTCGAAGCATGCAGCGGCATTCGTTCGTTGATGACGTTGATTACACTGGCTGTTGTCTTCGCTTACTTTAGTTATCCGAGCAATAACGATCAGCAACCGCGTAGCTTCACACGTTGGATAAAGAGTTACGGGTTTTGGCGTTCATTTATCATTGTAGGCTCTGCTGTTCCGATTGCGATTTTGACAAACGCGTTACGCGTAAGCGGAACGGGAGTGTTAGCTCATATTTATGGCACAGAGATAGCCGATGGCTTTTTTCACGAATTCTCGGGATGGGTAATTTATATCGCCGCATTTCTTATGTTGTTTGCAGTTGCCTGGATAGTCGATCGTTTCAAGCCAAGAACTGCTTCTAAATCAGTTGATGAGAAAATGGATACCAGATCGCCACAGGTAATTCCTGTTGAAGGTGCAGAATGAATAGCTCGTCGATAAGGTTGGGAATACTCTTTATAGCCATTCTTGCTGTTGGCGTGCTTGTTAACACGTGGGCTTACCTCGGAGAAGCGCACGTCGATCGAAAGCCTCTGAAAGATTTTCCAGATCAAATTGGGGCCTGGCAAAAAATGGGTTCAGATCAAGTACTCGATCCAGCAACTATGCAGGTATTGAAAGCAAGCGACTATGTGTTGCGCGACTACGTCGGACCAAACCGTCAGTCAGCTAACTTTTATGTTGGATATTATGCGACGCAGCGTGAAGGGGTTTCCTATCACAGCCCGTTGAACTGTCTGCCAGGCGCTGGTTGGATGCTAAGTGACCCAGCCAAAGTGACACTTCCGTTGGCGAACGGTTCTAGTTTCACAGCCAATAAGTACATTATTCAAAATGGTAGTAACAAAAGCTTAATGATCTATTGGTATCAAGGACGAGGTCGGGCGGTCGCAAGCGAATACTGGGGCAAGATCTACACGGTTATAGACAGCGTACGTTTGCGCCGCTCAGATGGTGCGCTAGTCCGGGTGACTGTGCCTTTGACCAATTCCGAAGCAGATGCACTTAGGTCAGCCAGCGATCTTGCTGCCGGAGTTGAAGCACAGCTGGGTGGTTTTGTACCAAACTGACCTTTTGAACAGTTCTGTGTTATGAATTTCGGGAAGTTAGTCGGAATTAAACGTTTTTGAGACTTGTATCAGGCTACTGGCCTCCAAGGCATTGCCCGCCGGGGAAGCAAAGAGCTTGATCAAGTAAATGGGCTGCCGTAAATGGCCGCCATTAATGGAGCAAATCAAATGAATAGCGAGTGCCGGCGTTACCTTACGTATCCTATCCTCCTGTGTCTTTTTCTAGCGGCAGTTATTTCCCTAACTGGCTGCACCAATCCTGAAAAGGCCAAAGCAGAACACGTCAGCAAGGGCGAAGCCTACCTGAAAGATTTTAAGTTTCAGGAAGCCTCGCTTGAGTTTCGCAACGCTCTACAGATTGATGACAAGCTTGCTGCCGCTCACTGGGGTCTCGCCCGAGCGTACGAAGGGCTCGGAAAGGGCCCGGAAATGATCCAGGAATTGCAGAAGACTGTAGAGCTCGATCCAAACAATCTCGAGGCCAGGAACAAGCTCGGTAACTACTACATTCTTGGGAGTAAGGGCAGACCCGAAGTTATCCAAATGGCTGAGAAGTTGGCCCAGGAGGTTCTAGCCAAGGAACCAAACAACATAGAAGCCCACATCTTGATGGGGACAGTCTTATTCGCCAAAAACGAAAAAGACAAAGCCTTTGCAGAGCTCAATCACGCTATCGAGTTAGATCCGAAGCGTGTCGAGTCTTACTTAAGCCTGGCTCGCTTCTACATCGTCACTAACGACAATGCGAAGGCCGAAGAGCTCTTCAAACGGGCAATTGCCCTCAATCCTAACTCACCTTTGGCCCATAGCGAATTCGGTAGATTCCTTATGCAAAGCAACCGGATGCCTGAGGCGGAAGCAGAGTTGAATAAGGCGGTAGAAGTTGGACCAACAGATCGTGGCTCACGGTCCGTTCTGGCAGGTTTCTATTTGGTTACCAAACAGATCGACAAGGCCGAACAAGCGTACAAGGCGCTGGCTGCGCTTGATCCGGATAAGCCAGATAGTCAGGCCGTTCTGGCTGACTTTTATGCACAGATAAATCGAAGAGACGATGCGATCAAGGTTTACCAGGACGTACTAGCGAAATCTCCTGACTATATGCAGGGTCGATATCGGCTCGCCGAAATGCTTTTGATAAAGGGTGATACTCAGGGGGCGAATGAGCAAGTTAATGAAATCCTTAAGAAGGACCAAAGCGACAGGCAGGCTCTGATGTTGCGCGCCCGTCTGCGGGTTCAGGGCGGGCAAAATGCAGATTTGAAAGCTGCCATTGAAGACTTAAAGGAAGTACTCAAACAGGAGCCCACCTCTCGCCCCGGTCTCTATTTCATGGCCCAAACAACTTACCAGCTGGGTGACCTTGAACAGGCGCGAGTGTTTACCGGTGATCTGGAAAAGAACTACCCCGATTATCTGCCGGCGAAGCTAATGAAGGTGCAGATAGCGTTGGCTAGTAACGATTCAAAGACTGCCGTGTCTCTCGCGAATGACCTCCTGGAGCGTTTGAGCAAGACGGCGGCGGATAGTGACAACTCTCCGACACTACTCACAGAAATTCGCGAAAAGACATTTCTTGCACGTGGTAATGCGCAAATGCAGTCGAAGAATTATGCGGCCGCTCGCCAAGATTTCGTGTCTGCTCACGAAGTCACTCCGAACGATCCCAATACCTACAACAGTCTCGCCTCCGTTTCAATTTTTGAAAATAAACCTGACGAAGCTGTGGCTAATTGGGACAACGCACTCAAGCTCGACAGTGTCAATTTCGTGGCTCTGAGCGGTCTTATCAGTCTGTATTCACAAAAGCAGGACTTTGATAAAGCACACGCTCGAATTGATCAGTCGTTGAATTCTTATCCGAATAATGCGTCGCTTCACTATTTGAAAGCACAGGTCTACATGTTTCAAAGTAACGCGCAAGCAGCAGAGGCTGAACTTCGTAAAGCCATCGAATTAGATAGTAACTATATCGCTGCGTATAACTCCCTGGGCACACTGTTCATAAACACGAAACAGGAAGACCGGGCTATAAGTGAGTTCCAGCAGCTTGTGAAGATTCGCCCTGATAATCCAGCGGCCTACACCATGATTGGTCTGCTTGAAGACGCGCGCAAGAACTACGATGCGGCTGCTGATAACTACCGGAAGGCGCTTGCGCAGAATGCTAATTCAGCAATTGCCGCTAACAATCTTGCGTGGATCTATGCAGCTTACGGAAAGGGAAACCTCGACGAAGCTGTCAAACTTGCCCAGGGTGTTGTGCAAAGGAATCCCAACATCGCTGGATTTGTCGATACGCTGGGTTGGGTTTACTACAAGAAGAATCTTTACGCTGCGGCAGCTGAACAGCTTCAGAAGGCAGTTTCCCTTGATGAACAAGCCGCTCGTGCAAATAACAATGCACCACCTAGCGCCAACTATCATTACCACCTGGGCATGGCTTTGAAAGCTAAAGGCGACAATCAGGGGGCTAAACGCGAATTAGAAGCTTCGCTGCGACTGGCTGAAAAGGCACCGTTCGCCGATGTCGATGAAGCAAAGAAGGCTTTGGCTTCACTTTAGAGAGTTTTAATCGGAGTGGCAGGATGATCTTCCGCGATCGTGTGGCCACTTCAGCGTAGAAAGAAAGAAGGATTCCAGTATGAGTATTGAATTCCGCCAGCGAACACCAGCTGAATATCTGAACATCCTCCGGAGGCGAAAGTGGTTGATCATTCTGCCGGTTATTGCAGTCACCGCTGCCGTTTCCTGGGTTGTGTATCGCCTGCCGGATGTTTACGAGTCGACGACGCTAATTGTTGTTAGGCCATCTACGCTTCCTACCAGTGTTGTTGGCACGGGTAATGAGGACAACATCACGCGTCAGTTGAATGGCATTGCTCAAGTTGTTACGAGTCGAAGCTCGCTCGAGCCTCTTGTCGATAAATATGACCTTTACGGTGCTGAACGACAACGCGGTGAGCCAATGGAATCCATCATTTCGATGGTGCGCAGAGACATCAAGGTCGAAGTCAACACCAGTCGCAACGACATCACGAACGGCTTCAACATCACTTTTCATGGACGCTACCCGAAAGTAACCCGGGATGTGACTTCGGAACTCGCCGGCAAATACATCAGCGAGCAGGCGCGGAACCAGCAAAGCTCCGGCACTGCCGCGAAGACATTTATCGACAGCCAGGTTCGCCAGGCTAAAGAAGAGCTCGATGCGGTAGATAAACAACGCCTTGATTTCATGACAGGTAACGTCGGCAATCTACCTTCGGAAGCAACGACGTTGGTGCAACAGCTAGGTGGTTTGCGTGAACAGCAGAAAGCACTGATGGCAGAAGTCGGACGGTTGCAAGATCGCAGGGCTGCGGGGATTAGTCAGCTCGCTCTGATGAAGAAGTCGAATGAGCAGATAAAAGAAGATGCGGCTGAGAATCTGACTGATCCGAAGACCACTCTTGCCTGGTCTCAGCTCGTCACACGCAAAGCTTCTCTTGAAGGTGAGCTGACCCGATTAAAAAACGATCTCCGCGAAAAACATCCTGACGTGATTGCAAAGCAAAAAGAAATTGATCAGGTCAAACTGGACATGGCCGATATGATCGCGGAGTGGAAGGACAAGATTAAGGAAAAAGAACAGAGGCTTGCCAACCGTCCTGATCTGGGATCGAGCAGTATGGAGTCGGAGATCAAAATGGTAGAGGGCGAAATTAAACGCGAGCAAGGCCTGCTTGCGGACAACGAGAAACAGATCTCTGCCATCATTGAGCGAATCAACAAGGTACCCGGCGCAGAGGTAAGCCTGGGTGTCATCGAACGCGACTATCAGACAAAGAAGGCCGCATACGACCAGTTGCTCGGTCAACAACAGAAAATCACACTCAGCGCCGACGCTTTTTCTCAACAACAGGGCGAGAGCATTGATGTAGTCGACCCTGCTAACTTGCCTTCTCAGCCTGTTGCGCCAAAGCGTTTTGTACTCGCCGGTGTCGGTTTGATTGTTGGGCTCGGGCTCGGATTATTGCTTACCGGAATCTTTGAAGTCCCACGACTTCTTACCATTCAAACTAGTGAAGACGCGCGTCATTACACTGGCTTGCCGGTACTTATCTCAGTACCCGAATTGTTGACCCCCCAGGAGGCGAAGGCCATTCCCCGTCGTCGCCGTCTGATTCTTGCTGCAGGATTCGTAGTCACTATCGTGAGTATTCCTCTGCTCGCGTTAGCTTTGAAACTAACGCACGTTTTCGAGTTCCTGATGCAGTCAAGGTCATCGTAACGATTTGATGGGACAAGCGGTCCCAAACTGGAGGTCCAATAGTGTACGCAGAATTCTACGGGTTGAAGGAACTACCATTCGCGCTGACACCAGATCCGCGTTTTATATATTTCACTCCTTCTCATACAGAAGTAATGGCTAACTTGCATTACGGAATCGAGAGTGGAAAGGGATTGGTCGTCGTTACTGGCGAGGTCGGAACCGGGAAAACCACGATTTTACGATGGATGATGCAACGGCTCGATCGTACGGTCCTGGTTGCCTACATCTTTAACCCACGTCTTTCAGTAGCAGAGTTTTATCAGCACGTTGCGACACTGCTGGATATACAAAAATGGGAAACAAAATCAGAGTTATTGCTTGAGCTGGGACGCGCTCTTGAATCACGTCACTCTCGTGGTCTTAGAACGGTTCTGATCATTGACGAGGCACAGGGACTCTCGCCGCACGTCTTAGAAGAGATTCGGTTACTGTCCAACTTCGAATCGGACACAGCAAAACAACTTCAGATAGTTTTGACTGGACAGCCGGAACTTCGTGGGGTTCTCAATAATCCTGACCTTCGGCAGTTGAAACAACGCGTTGCGTTGCGTTGCATTATTAAGGCGCTGCCTAGCGTGGAGGAGACCGACCGTTACATTACCTCGCGTTTGCTGGTTGCGGGTGCAGAACGTACAGACGTTTTTTCCCCAACCGCAATTGATTACATCTTTCGATGTTCGGAAGGCATTCCTCGAAATATTAACAATCTCTGTGACAACGCTATGCTTGCTGGATATGCAGCCGGCGAAACCACGATCAATCGTTCAATCATCGAGGATGTCGCAGAGACGTTCGATATGCTGCCGCGATCTAGTGGCATACAGGCCGGCGAAGAACGGGCCGCACCCGCAAGGATATTTTCGTCCGCAGATCGTGCGGAATTGTTGGCAGTCGGCAACGCTGTGTCTGAAAAAGAAAATGAAACGACGCCGCCGAGCGTTGAGTAAGCAGAAAAGTCCCTGGTTAGTAGCCTTAAGCAAACAAGGCCGGGGAACAAAAAATGTCGAGAGTCCTGATAACCAAGCAGTATCTCGATTCTGATAGTTGTGAGGTGAAATGAATGGGAAGAGTTTTCGACGCCCTAAGACGACAAAGCGCTGACGAGCCGAACGAAGCTCCCAAGCGACAAAACAAAAGTTCCGAGCGCCGTAGCGAAGCATCCAGTACTGCTGGGTTGACTTCCAGACAGATCGAAGAGCAACTGCTTAGCGGTTCAACGATCATGTCCGTTTCGCACGAGACGGCGCGTAGTTCAGCGTCCACTGCGCACACTGCGGATGTACCCGACGGGTCGGCACTCCCCGGCGGAATTGCTTCGCGTGATGCTGGGGCAACTTTGGACGCTGCCGGGTCGGCGCGTGCCGGAGGAATGGTCTCTTACGACATTACTCCGACACGCGTCGAGCCACATCTCGTTGCGGTTAGCCAGCCTCGTTCGGCCTACTGCGAACAATTCCGATCGCTACGCACCAGGATTCTCCAATCCGGTGAGCGGCTGCAAACACGAGCGATCGTCGTGACAAGTGCCGGCATTGCCGAAGGCAAAACGCTGACGGCACTGAATCTCGCGTGGCTCCTGGCTCAAACGGAAGGTATTCGCGCATTGATCATCGACAGCGATCTGCGACAGCCATGCGCAACGGATTACCTTGGTATCGATGCGCCCGTAGGTCTTTCAGAAGTACTTGGCGGTCAACTGAAACTCGAGGATGCGATTGTCCGCCTTGAGCCGGCGGGGCTGTTTCTATTGCCCGGAGGAAAGCCGCGTGAAGACGTAGCGGAATTGTTGTCTGGTCCGAGTTACGCCCGTTTGCTCACAGACGTCAGACGAATGTTTGACTACATCATTATCGACGCTCCTCCCCTTGGAATCTTTACCGATGCGAATGTGTTGATGAACCGAGCTGACGGCGCCTTGCTCGTCGTCCGAGCCGGTAAGACACGCTACAACGTTCTTGACAAGCTTCTGGAGCAGATTCCGAAAGAGCGGATGATGGGTGTCATATTAAATCGCGCAGAGGAACAACCGGACTCCACTTCTTACTATTATCAACATCGCTACTACAACCGCGAACGACGGCTGAGTAACATGCCGGCACCCCAATTAGCTGCAGATCAGAAGCAAGAGGAGGTAGTCGCAATTAATTGAGAGTTCTTGGTCGACTTAACAGACGCACGATTCTATTGCTCCTGGCCGAAGCCTCTTTGGTCTACGGCGCAATCATCGCTGCCGTCTACGTTCGCGTCGGGTTGCACGGCGCGCACTTTGAGTTAGTCGAAAAGAATGGCTACGGGAAGGCCGCGCTCGCTACGTTCTTTTGTTTAGCAGCCTTCTACCTGTTCGACCTGTACGACTTTGTCGTCATGCACGATCGGCGTGAGCTGGTGTTGCGTTTGATCCAAGCGCTGGGTCTTGCCTGGATCGCTCTTGCTCTCTCATTTTACGCATATCCGGCGTTAATGCTGGGAAGAAGCATTGCGTTGATCGCGCTTCCACTTGCGCTCGGATTAATGGTGGGTTGGCGAGTGTCGATTCACTGGTTTTTGGGTCACCCGGACTTTGGTGAGCGCATCCTCATAGTCGGATCGGGAAAACTCGCAGTGGAAGTTGCGCGTGAGGTTCTGAACCGTCCGGATGCGGGTTATCGAATTATTGGTTTTGTTGGCACCGACTCGGAGTTGCTTGGAAAGAGTCTGATCAATCCGCGAGTGATTGGTCTAACGGAACAGCTTGGAAGCATCGTAAAAAAAGAGGGTATTGACCGAATAGTCGTCGCAATGGGAGAACGCCGTGGACAATTACCAACGGATCGATTGCTGGAGCTGAGTTTGGCCGGCAATGTTTCCATTGAAGAGGGCGCGTCATTTTATGAACGTGTCACTGGACGGGTTTCATTGAACATGATTCGACCGTCCTGGCTGATCTTTAGTGGTCGTGGGCGCCAGGCACGCATAACTACGATTTCGCGTAATGCAGTTCACTGGCTCGTCGCCTTGATTGGTTTCACTCTTTCATTGCCAATCATGTTCTTAACTTCAATTCTTATTAAGCTGGAGTCAAAAGGTCCGGTTTTTTATAAGCAGGAAAGAGTTGGCAAGAACGGTCGTACATTTGTCTTGATGAAGTTTCGCTCCATGAAAGTTGACGCTGAAAAGTCGGGACCGGTGTGGGCAATTAAAGGTGACGATCGAACCACACGAGTTGGGCGCATCATTCGCAAGGTTCGAATCGATGAGATACCCCAGTTTTGGAATATCCTGCGAGGTGAGATGAGTTTCGTTGGTCCGCGACCGGAACGCCCCCACTTTGTTTCGCAACTTGCAGACGAGATTCCGTATTACGAACAGCGACATTTGATCGCTCCGGGCTTAACAGGTTGGGCCCAAATCAAGTACCCGTATGGGGCTTCTATCGAGGATGCGCGCCAAAAGCTTCAATACGATCTTTTCTACATCAAAAATTATAGTCTCCTTCTCGATGCAATCATTATGTTTGAAACGATCAAAATAATCATTTTTGGTCGGGGAGCTCAGTAGGTTTGGAGGTTGGATATGAAGAGCAATAACAGAATCGTCGCGCTTGGGTTGGCAGTGGTGCTTGCAGCCTCTGCATCATCACTTTTCGCGCAGAATCCAAATGATCCGCAGAAGACGCGGGAACGAACAACGACGCCCGCACAAGACAACACCAAGAAAACAAAGCCGGCAACGGGCGAGCGACTTGAGCCCGACGATACCGCGCGTACACCCGGCGATGTGCCAGCTGAGACTCAAGCTAACCGTCATGAACAGATCTCGGAAGAGTCGGCTGTGGTTACTTCTTACGACAACTTCTTCACGACTTATCGGCTAGGTCCGGAAGACGTGATATCTGTTGTAGTCTTCAACCAGGATCGATACTCCAGAGCGGGAATAGTCATTCCACCGAGCGGTCGCATTAATCTCTCGTTGATGCCTGGAGGAATCTTCGTCAACGGCAAGACCGTCGATGAGGTTGCTGAGATGATAAAGAAGCGTTACGACGAGTACATCATTGATCCTCAGGTTAGTGTTTCGTTAGACAAAGCTTCGTCGTATCGATTCAGCATCCTTGGGGACGTTGCTCAACCGGGCATTCGCCCGATGAGCCACAGAATGACTGTCACAGAGGCGATTGCTGAAGCTGGCGGTGTTTTGCAGACAGGTAAGAAAAGTGGAGTCGTCGTCTTGCGGCGTCAGAGCGATGGACAGCTTGCCAGGATTCCGGTGAACGTGTCAGCTATCTACGAGGGAAAAGCGCCTGATAATGTTTTTCTGGTTCCGGGTGATCAGATTCTCGTTCCCGGCAACACGCTCAAGAAGATCCAAAGCATTATGGGTCTGGTGCAAGTTGCGAGTTTCGCCCGCGTCTTCACGGGCGGCTGGTAGGTCCTGGTTCACTTTCCTGTTTTGAGCTGCGTCCGTCTGTCGTCCACCCGCCAACGACGCAGCAAAAGGCTTCAATGCCTTTTGAATCGATCACAAACCAAAGACCATGCGAACTTGCCGCACACAGCCTCTGTTCCATCCGCGAACAACTCACAAACTTGGTTGTTTGTGCCTACTGGTTCTCGCCTTTTCTACTATCGCATCGGCACAAACTGCCCCTTGGGCGCGTCAACGCTCTGGAACCATTGCCTGGTTGCATTCCCTTTTCTTTGTGGATCAAAACCGCGGGTGGGCAATTGGCAGCAAGGGAACGCTTCTCGTAACTAATGACAGCGGCAACACGTGGCTTTCCAAATCCCTGCCGACTCCAGATGTGCTGCGCGATATTTTCTTTGTAGACGAGAACAATGGTTGGCTTGTTTGTGAAGTAAATGTCTACGACCTCAAGACCAAGGATCAGCCTCGTGCTTACCTGATGCATACGGATGATGGAGGTGAGCACTGGAAGAGAGTCGACATCAAAGGTGTCGACGTAGACGCCCGTCTTGTTCGAGCAGTTTTCAGCCGAGGTGGACGTGGTTGGGCCTTTGGCGAAGCCGGCACGATTTTTACTACGCGCGACGCCGGTGTTAACTGGACGCGTTTGCAATCTCCGACACGTCACCTGTTACTCGGTGGAATCTTTATTGACGAAGATCGTGGTTGGTTAGTTGGTGCAGGCACCACGATCATCCAAACATCCGATGGCGGCGATACCTGGTACCAATCGCGGCTCGCACAGACAGACGAAATTAGATTTGCTGCAGCTTCGTTTGTCGACAATCGGTTGGGTTGGGCCGTAGGTAGTGCTGGAACAATCTATCGAACTGTGAATGGTGGTCGAACGTGGCAACTGCAGAATTCAGGTGTCACTGCCGATCTGAATGACGTTAAGTTTCTTGATGCTCAGGAAGGTTGGGCTGTGGGCTCCGAAGGAACAATCATCTATACAAACGACGGAGGCCTGCACTGGACTACCGAACGCAGCGGTACAGAGCATCCACTTGAGCGCATCTTCTTCGTCGACAAAACCCACGGTTGGGCCGTTGGTTTTGGAGGCACTGTGATCACCTACGTGCGTCCGCAAGCTCGTGTTTAGTTTTCAAAATGCAGCTCGGAATTCTTTCGAGGTTTCTCATGAATATAAGACTCACATTTCCTGCACTGATTTTGGTGGCGTTCCTCTCTTCGGTCGAACTCACGGCGCAGACAAGCCAAACGACAAAGAAGAAAACTGCAACGCAGGCAGAAAGCCAGACTCGTGACCGTCGCACGGAGGAAAAGAAACCGGCAACTGCTGTCACAGCAGCCCCAGCGTCCGCCGTTGAGCCCGCAGCTGAACCTCCAAAGACACCGGCTCCCAGTCCCACCCCAGTTCAGCCAGTACCAGCGCCAAAGCCTGGACCCAAAATGGAACCACTTCCGGCTCAAAACGATGCACCAGAAACTCCGAGTGATCCCGTCACTGCTTTGCGAGAACAGATCACCGCAGCGACCGGCGCTGAAAGCATTCGCTTGCAGCTCAAACTAGTGGAGGAACTCCTGGCCACAAACAAGAAAGCAGAAGCGCTGTCGGAGTTGCACTTAATTACTTCCACAGACGCTTTCGATCCACAAAGTTTCTACAATGCCGGAAACTCGCTGGCGCGGTTAGACGACAACAATGGAGCTGTCGAGGCCTATCGAAAGGCTATCGATCAGCGCAAGGGTAATTATTCGCGAGCGCTCAATAACCTGGGTGTTGTCCTGTTGCGAATTGGTCGCTGGGACGAATCCTATGATGCTCTCTTATCAGCTTTGAAGCTGGAGAGTTTTCGATACTCGGAAGCGAGCTACAACCTCGGACGTTTGTATGCTGCCCGCGGACAAAGCGATCTCGCCGTACGTGAGTGGCGTCGAACTTTGGCTATCGATCCACACCACACGGCCGCTGCTGACGCGTTAGCTCACGTAAGAACAGAAGATAGAGTCGTTGTACAGCCAGATCGCGTTGCTAAAGTGCGTTCCGAGAAACCAGCTTCCATAAAATCGCCGACTCGGCCTGATTATTCAGCGAAACCGATGGTGCTCGATGCGACGAGCTTTGAGTTGTTGCAACGAGCGCGATCTTTTAACGAGAAAGGAAATACACAGGACTCCGTCGATAGTTACAAACGATTGCTCTCAAGAGAAGGTGGTTATTTCCCTCCCGCGAACCTGGAACTGAGTTTTGCATTGATTACTTTGAAACGATACGACGAAGCTTCGAGTAATCTTCAACTCGTTGCAAACCGAGACGGCTCGCGCTATCCAATTAGCTACTTCCATCTTGCGCGTGTATATGAAGCCCAGGGTGATCTGAAGCAAGCTGAAATATTTTTCTCGCGTGCGGCATCGGCTTTTGGTACTGCGAACAGTCAATTTCTTCTTGACGTGAGTCGCGTGCGTGAGAAACAGGGAGACTTTAAAGGGGCTCTCGAAGCGATGGAACGTTATCTCAGCGTCATGCAGCAACAAGGACAGGAACCATCATGGTCCGCCGAACGCCTCACCGCCCTTCGACAAAAGATCGATACGGCCGCTAAACCCTAGGGGATCTCAGACTGCAGATCTCAGATCTCAGATTATTTCCGATCTCAGATCGTAGAATAAACTTCTGAGATCTGAGATCTATAGTCTGGGATCGGCCCGTTTGACACCCCCCTCTCTCGGTAGTAAAAGTACGGCGCTGATTTCTCTGTCCAATTCCAAAAGGAGCAAAGTTATGAGAAGACACGTTCCCCTTGTTGCAAGTCTGATTATGTGTTTTGCGTCTCTAGCTTTTGGTCAGGAGGTTGCCCCAACACCATCCCCCTCTCCTAAACCCGCGATGACGAAAGCACAAAGTCAAAGGCTTATCGTATCGACGGAGAAGAAACTGTGGGAGGCTTGGAAGACAAAAAATTCGAAGGCATTCCAGACCTATTTGTCAGCCGACAGCGTGATGGTAGGAGACGCTGGTGTTGCCAACAAAACCGAAGCTGTAAAGGAAATAGAGGGCATGGGCTGCGACGTGAAGTCGTATGAACTAAGCGACATCAAGGTTACGTTTCTTACTAGTGAGGCCGCCTTGATTACCTACAAGGCCGCACAGGATGCTACGTGTAATGGACAAGCAGCACCACCTGTTGTTTGGGCCAGCAGCGCGTATGTGAAACGAGGTGGGAAGTGGTTTGCGGCGAGCCATCAGGAAACGCCCGCTAAGACAAACTGAAACATTGCCGATTGCCGATTTCCAATTGCCGATTGTCAACTGCTGATCGTGAAATGCTGCGATTCCTTGTGATCATCTCCAAATCGGCAATCGGCAATCTTTTTACTGCGTCTTTTCAGTTATCTTGGTTGCTTTGATCGTATCGCCGTCGATTGTTCCTTCAACAACCACTGCAACTCCAGCTTTTGTATCAGTCCCTTTTAGCAGAGTTTCCACGGCATCATTTCCGGTCTTATCTAACTTGTAGAGTTTTGAATCTGCCGTGAACACTGCGTATCCGCTCTTAACACAGCTGTCCATCAAAGCACAGGAGGTCGAATGTTTCTTCACTCGATCGCCAAAGGTTGCTTCTTTGGAATGCGAACCAGCGCATGCGTTGTCGATGATGTAGCCCTCAACAGTGGTCGTTTTTGTGTCCTGGGCCTGAAGGGCCAGGACAAAGGCGAAGATCGCGGCAAAAGCAAAGACTTTTCGACTCATTATTCCACTCCATTTCTTTGGCTAGAGTTAAAATAGCGACAACCTGAGCTCAATCACTCAGTTTGTATCCGGTTCAGAAGACTTTCGTTCGGGTCGAAGGTGTGGAAACAATATCACGTCGCGAATGGATTGTTTATTCGTCAGGAGCATCACAAGTCGATCGATTCCAATCCCGATGCCGGCGGCCGGCGGCATACCATACGAGAGCGCGCGAATGTAGTCTTCATCCATCACCATCGCTTCTTCATCACCGCGCTCTCGCTGTTTCATCTGTTCTCGAAAACGTTCGTACTGTTCGGAAGGGTCATTCAACTCGGAAAATCCATTCGCAATTTCCATCCCGGAGATGTATAGCTCAAATCGCTCAGCCACACCTGGATCTGAAGGCGACGCTTTCGACAGGGGTGAGATTGCCTTTGGAAATTCTGTGATGAACGTAGGCTGGATCAGCTGATGTTCGACGCGGCTTTCAAACAGTTCGAGCACGTTGTCGTTAGTGATCTCCTGATCAGTGACTGAACCAGATAGGCTCCCCTTCATACTGACGCGCCGAAACGGTTGAGCAAAATCAATATCAAAGTCTCCGAACTTAACGTGAGTATGACCCAATGCCCGAAAGACCACCGCGCGAATGAGTTCCTCGCAGAAGTCCATCATCTCGTTGACATCGGCATAGGCCCAATAGAACTCAAGCATAGTGAATTCAGGGTTGTGCCTGCTCGAGATGCCTTCATTGCGGAAATTCCGGTTCAGTTCATAAACCTTTTCAAATCCACCTACCAGCAACCTTTTCAGATACAACTCGGGAGCAATGCGAGCATACAGATCAATGTCGAGCGCATTGTGGTGAGTTCGAAATGGTCTGGCGGCAGCGCCCGTCGCTAATGGAGTCAACATCGGAGTCTCAACTTCAATGTAGCCATGGTCCTCGAGGATTCGTCGCATTTCCCTTATCGCACTTGCTCGTCGTTCGAACACTTCACGCGGAGATAGTGAACCATCCTGCTCGAGTTTCAAGCTGCCTGCGATCAAGTCAGCGTAACGTTGTCGCTGTCGGATTTCAGGATCGTGAAGTCCGTGCATTTTGTCAGGTAAGGGCAACAACGCCTTGGAAAGAAATTGTAGCTTCTGCACGTGAACTGAAAGCTCTCCCGTCTTGGTGACAAACAAATAACCTTCGACGCCAATGAAGTCTCCGTGGTCGAGCAACTGAAACAGGGACCAACCGTCAACGTCTCCACCCTGGGCGTCGTTGCAAATACCAACAACGTCGGCTCTGCGAATGTAGATTTGCAGCCGCGATATACCATCTGACAAATGGACGAACGCTGCCTTGCCCATCACACGTGGTGGTGACGAGATTCTTCCAGCAAGACGCACATGAATCTCATTCAGTTGTTGGTTCGATAATTCGATCTC
>Ga0068864_100001328_pt1 | contig 20582 bp, 22 predicted proteins | sample KBSSwiS72_FD_66586 | JGI IMG/M metagenome (GOLD analysis project Ga0068864, IMG submission 66586) | Switchgrass rhizosphere microbial communities from Kellogg Biological Station, Michigan, USA - KBS Switchgrass S7-2 | ecosystem: Host-associated > Plants > Roots > Rhizosphere > Soil ... | reverse complement strand
ATGGACAAGGTCGGCAAGGAAGGCGTGATCACGGTCGAAGACGGCAAGGGCCTCGAGAACGAGCTCGATCTGGTCGAAGGCATGCAGTTCGACCGCGGCTACATCTCGCCGTACTTCATCAACAATCCGGACAAGCAGGTCGCGCTGCTCGAGGATCCGTACATCCTCCTGCACGACAAGAAGGTCTCGAACATCCGCGATCTCCTGCCGCTGCTCGAGCAGGTCGCGAAGTCCGGCAAGCCGCTCCTGATCATCGCCGAGGACGTCGACGGAGAAGCGCTCGCAACGCTGGTCGTCAACAACATCCGCGGCATCCTCAAGACCACCGCAGTCAAGGCGCCCGGCTTCGGCGACCGCCGCAAGGCAATGCTGGAAGACATCGCCATCCTGACGGGCGGCACGGTCATCGCCGAAGAGCTCGGCCTCAAGCTCGAGAACGCGACGCTCAAGGATCTGGGCCGCGCGAAGAAGGTCGAAGTGGGCAAGGAAGACACGACGATCATCGACGGAGCCGGCGAGAAGGAAGCGATCGAGGCGCGAGTGAAGAACGTGCGCAAGCAGATCGACGATGCGACCTCCGACTACGACAAGGAGAAGCTCCAGGAGCGGGTGGCGAAGCTCGCTGGCGGCGTTGCCGTAATCAAGGTCGGCGCCGCGACCGAAGTCGAGATGAAGGAGAAGAAGGCGCGCGTCGAGGACGCGCTCCACGCGACGCGTGCCGCTGTGGAAGAAGGCATCGTCGCGGGCGGCGGCGTCGCGTACCTCCGCGCCCGTGCCAACGTCAAGAACCTGAAGGGCGACAACGCCGATCAGGACGCCGGCATCAAGATCGTGCTTCGCGCGCTCGAGGAGCCGCTGCGCCAGATCGTCAACAACGCAGGCGATGAGCCGAGCGTGGTCGTCAACAAGGTCGTCGAAGGCAAGGGCAATTTCGGCTTCAATGCCCAGTCCGGGGAGTACGGCGATCTGGTCGAGATGGGCGTCGTCGATCCCACGAAGGTGGCGCGCTTCGCGCTGCAGAATGCAGCCTCCGTTGCTTCGCTGCTGCTGACGACCGAAGCCATGATCGCCGAATCGCCGAAGGACGACAAGCCGATGGGTGGTGGCGGCGGCGGCGGGATGGGTGGCATGGGCGGCATGGGCGACATGGACATGTAATTGCGCTTTGTCTGACGCTTCATGGCGTCGTTGCTCGGGCTTGCCGTACTTTCGATGTACTGTCCGCGCCCTCGCGCCTCGCCCTGAAGCGTCATCTCAAAGCGCCGTCCTGGCGCTGGTGCGCCCAACGACAAAGCCCCGCTTCGGCGGGGCTTTTTCATTGACGCCGTGCGGGCGCGGAACGCTAGGGCAGGGCGATGCGCAGTCGGACTCCTTTGTACGTAAGGCCGTAGTTCGGCTGCTTGATGCCGCCGTTCGACACGTGCTCCACCAGCGCGGCGATCTCGTAGCGGCCATGTTCGCCGAAGGTGAACCCGACCGCCGCCTGCGAGCCGAAGTTGAACGCGGTCGCGAGGTCCCGGTATTCGATGCGGACGTTCGACAGAAGATGAAAGCCGAAGGCGGCGCCGATGAACGGCTGCACCGACCCTCCGGCCCACGGCGAGTAGCGGAGCTCCGCCATCAGGCTGCCATCGATCAGCGAATGATCAGGCGATGCGTCGACCGTCGTCACCCAGCGCGCGATCTGCCCCGTGACGCGGGTCTCCAGATCGTGCGGCGCGAGGAACTCGTTCGCCCTTTCAGGCGCAAAGACCGCCTCCACCCCGTAGACGTTGACCTTGTTGCCGTAGCCGTAAACGGCCCCTAGCGCGAACGAGTCCTCGGCGGAGTGGGCCGTCCCCGCGCAGGCTGCGCCCAGCAGCAGCAGGCAAGCCTGTTTCCGGCGATTATCGGTGCGCATCGCGGGATTCTACGGTGAAGCCGGCGTGGCCGCGGATCCCGTTCGGACTCGTGCGCGCTCGTGCGGCCGCGGCCGGCCGCAGCCCCGGCCCTCGGAAAATGATTTAGACTGCCACCGCCATGCTGCCCGGACTACTGTTCGCGATCGCCATCGTCGCACTCGTGATCGCCATTGCCTACGGCATGGTGAAGCGCCGGCAGAAGAGCATGAAAGGAGGATCGGCCGGCGATTCGCCGGACACGGTGGCGCCCTGGACGGAGGGCGAGACGACGCGCCTCTTGTCGTCCGCCGAAACGCCCGGGCTCATGCTGCTGCGGCCACGCTTCCTGAGCAAGGCCGAAAGCGTCGTCTACATGCTGCTGCGCGCTGCGTTTCCCCGACAGGAGATCTTCGCCCGCGTCCGGCTCGCCGACGTGCTCCAGGTGAAGATCGGCCCGCAGGGCATGGACCGGCTGCGCATGTTCCGGAAAATCGCCGACCAGCAGGTCGGGTTCCTGCTGTGCGACCGCGACATGACGATCCTCGCGATCATCGACACCAAGGAACCCGACGCGGTCGTCAACCCGCGCGAGCAGAAGCTGGACCAGATCAAGCAGCGATGCCTGCACGCGGCGCAGGTCAAGTACATTTGCATCTACCCGCCGCAGCTGCCGCGCTATCGCGAACTGCGCGAGCAGGTGCTCGGTCCGCAAGACCTGATCGGATCCGGCACCACCGCCCCGTAGCGCCGAACGCACAGCTGGACACGAGCGGCAGTCCTGAGGACTGCATCGTGAGCTTGCGCGGATGCGCCGCGCTCGCGCCCCGCCGCTACACCCGCTCGATCACGAGCGCGATGCCCTGCCCCACGCCGATGCACATCGTGCACAACGCGTAGCGTCCGCCGGTCCGCCCCAGCTGATAGAGCGCCGTGGTGACGAGCCGCGCTCCGCTCGCCCCAAGCGGATGGCCGAGCGCGATGGCGCCGCCGTTCGGATTGACGCGCGGGTCGTCGTCCGCGAGACCGTGGTCACGCGTGACCGCGAGCGCCTGGGCGGCGAACGCCTCGTTCAGCTCGATCACGTCGACGTGGGCGAGCTCGAGCTTCGCGAGCGAAAGTACTTTGCGCATTGCCGGGGCCGGACCGAACCCCATGATGCGCGGCGCTACCCCGGCCACCGCCGCGGCAACCACGCGCGCTTTCGGGGTGAGGCCATGGCGGCGCGCCGCTTCCTCCGACGCGATCAGCGTGGCGCAGCTCCCGTCGTTGACGCCCGAAGCGTTGCCTGCGGTGACCGTTCCATCCGGACGGACAATCCCCTTGAGGTTCGCGAGCGCCTCGAGCGTCGTCTCGCGCGGGTGCTCGTCGCGTGCGACCAGCGTGGGAACGCCTTTCTTCGCCGGCAGAGCCACGGGAACGATCTCTTCGGCGAGGCGTCCGGCGGCGATCGCCGCGGCGGCGCGAGCCTGGCTGCGGAACGCGAACGCATCCTGGTCGGCGCGGCTCACGCCGAATTCCGTGGCGACGTTCTCAGCGGTCTCCGGCATGCTGTCGATGCCGTACTTCGCTTTCATCAGCGGATTGACGAACCGCCAGCCGATCGTCGTGTCCTCGATCTTTGCGGCGCGCGAGAAGGCGGCATCGGCCTTGGGCATCACGAACGGCGCCCGCGACATGCTCTCGACGCCGCCCGCGATGACGAGCGACATCTCGCCGCATTTGATCGCGCGCGCCGCGGTTGCGATCGCGTCGAGGCTCGACCCGCAGAGTCGATTGACGGTCGTGCCGGCGACATCCGTCGGCAATCCAGCGAGGAGCGCCGCCATCCGCCCGACGTTACGGTTGTCCTCGCCCGCCTGGTTCGCGCAACCGTAGATCACGTCGTCAGCGGCGGTCCAGTCGACCGCGGCATTGCGCTCCACCAGCGCGCGGATCGGCAAGGAGGCGAGGTCGTCGGTGCGCATCGTGGCGAGCGCGCCGCCGTAGCGACCGATGGGCGTGCGCACGGCATCGCAGATGAAGGCTTCGCTCATGCTGTCCCTTTCTTCGTCATCGGACCGGTTCGAATCGCACGCGTTCCCAATCACGCCTGCGACGCTGGCGCCGGTGCGTGGCCGCCGAGGAACAGGCGGTTGAGATCGGGATCGCGAAGAAGCTCCGACGCGGGCCGGTCCAGCGCAAGCCGGCCCATTTCGAGCACGAGCGCACGGTTGGAGTACTTGAGCGCTGTGCGGACGTTCTGCTCCACCATCAGCACCGTCGTGCCGCGGTCAGCGAGCGCGCGCAGCAGCGTCATCACGTCGTGGACGAGCTTCGGGGAGAGCCCGATGGACGGCTCGTCGATCAGGAGCACCCTCGGGCGCAACAGCAGCGCGCGGCTGATCTCCAGTTGCTTCTGCTCGCCGCCGGACATCGTCGACGCCTGGTTGTCGATTCGCTCGCGGATGCGCGGGAAGCGGGCGAGCGCTTCCTCGATGCGCTCGGGAAGCTGCGCGCGCGGCAGCGTGATGCCCCCGAGTTCGAGGTTGTGCCGCACGGAGAGCGAGCCGAACAGGTTGCGGCCTTGCGGGACGAACGCGATTCCGTCTGCCAGCAGCTCACGCGGCGTCCTGCCATTGATGGATTTGCCGTCGAACCGCACCTCGCCCGACCGCGGCACGAGAAGCCCGAACAGAGTCTTCAGCACCGTCGACTTGCCGGCCCCGTTCGGACCGATCAGCAAAGTGATCTCGCCCTTCCGCGCATCGAGCGTGGTCTCGTTCAGGATCGTGAGACTGGGCGAATAGCCGGCCACGACCTTGTCGAACTCGATGATCTTGTCCGTCATCGGCAGGCCGTCCTCTAGTTCCCGAGATATGCCTCGAGCACCTGCCGGTTCGCCTGCACTTCGGCGGGCGGGCCCTCGGCGAGCACCTTGCCCTCGACCATGCAGATCACATGTGGGCAGAGCCTCATCACGAAGTCCATGTTGTGCTCGATGACGACGAAGCTTCCCCCCTGTGTCCGGTTGAGCTCGACCAGCAGCTCGCGCAGCTCGTCGACGAGGCTCGGATTGACGCCTGCGCACGGCTCGTCGAGGAGCACGAGCCTTGGCGTCGCCATGAACGCCATCGCGATGTCGATCAGCTTCTGCTGCCCGTACGACAGCGTTCCCGCCAGCGCGTGGGCGACGTGCTGCAGCCGAAAGAGCTCGATCATCTCGTCGGCGCGGCGGCCAAGTCCCGCATCCGGCTGCGCGAACAGGCGGCCGGGGAGGGAACCCTTGAATTCCTGCGCGGCAGCGATCAGGTTGTCGCGCACCGACAGCTTGCCGAAGACCTGCAGCGTCTGGAACGTGCGTCCCACGCCGCGCCGCGACAGCTCGAGCGGCGACATGCCGGTGACGTCCTCCCCGCGGAACTCGACGCTCCCCGACGTCGGGCGGATCTGTCCCAGGATGCTGTTGAAGAGCGTGGTCTTGCCCGATCCATTGGGTCCGATCACGCCGACGATCTCGCCCGGACCCACCGACATGGTGACGCCGTCCACGGCCTTGATCGCGCCGTACGCCTTGCGCATCTCCTTCACTTCCAGAAATTTTTCGGCGGAGGTCATTTCCCGGTGCGGCGCAACTGCTGCGGCAGCGAAAGGAGCCCGCCGGGAAGCCAGATCATCAGGGCGACGACCGCGAATCCGAACGCCGCGAGATACCAGTTCTGCATGAAGCGCAGCCATTCCGGCAGCAGCACGACGACCACCGTGCCGAGGACCGGACCGAAGAAGCGCCCGGACCCTCCGACGATGATGGCGAGCAACATGGTGAGCGACGATGCGACGTGGAACGGCGCGGGCTCGATGAACTGCACCAGCGCCGCGAAATACACGCCGCCGACGCCCGCGCACGCAGCGCCGATCGCGAACGCGAGCAGCGTGTAGGCGGTGATGTTGATCCCGAGGCTCTCGGCACGGATGGGATTGTCCCGAAGCGCCGCGAATGCGCGGCCCCACGGCGATCGCAGCAGCCACCACAGCACGAGCCCCAGCAACAGCACGGACACGAACGTCAAATAGAAGAATGCGAGGTTGCCATCGAACGAAACACCGAGCAGCGACGGACGGGGGATGCCCGAGATGCCGAAGGTGCCACCGGTCAGGTTCTGCTCGTTCCTCATCACGAGGTAGACGAGCACATTGAAGCCGAGCGTGGCGAACGCGAGGTAGTGGTGCTGCACGCGCAGCGCGGGGAATCCGAGTGCCAGCCCGACGACGAAACAGGCGACCGCGGCAACCGGAAGCACGGCGAGAAACGGCCAGCCCAGTTTCATGAGGATCGCGGCGTGATAGGCGCCGATGCCGAAGAACGCAGCGTGCCCGAGCGACATCTGTCCGGCGTAGCCGACCGTCAGGTTGAGGCCCATCGTCGCCATCAGGTAGACGCAGAAGAGCGTCATGAGGTAGACGCCGTAACTTTTCAGGAAATTCGGCAGCACGGCGACCGCGAGCAGGCCGATCGCCAGCGCGGCGCACTGCTTGCGGCTCATCGGCGCGCTCGCGAGGTCATGACGACCCCCACACCCGGGAGCGGGCGCAATCAGCGCTCGGGAGCGGCCGTTCCGCGCTCACACCTTTCGCTCCTCGGCCTTGCCGAGAAGGCCTTCCGGCCGGAACAGGATGACGACGAGGAAAAGCATCAGCGCGACGCCTTCCTTGTACGCGGGCGAAACGTAATAGCCGACGAGGTTTTCGAGGACGCCGATCAGCACGCCGCCGAGCAGCGCGCCGCGCGTCTGGTTGAAGCCGCCGATGATCGCGGCGAAAAACGCCTTCTGGCCGATCGCGTCGCCCATGTCGAACTTCGCGAGGTACGTCGGCGTGATGAGCAGCGCCGCGACCACCGCCAGCAGCGCATTGATGAGAAACGTGTACCGGACCATCTTCGGGACGTCGATGCCCAGCACGCGTGCGGATTCGGTATTTTGCGCCACCGCCTGCATCGCCCGGCCCGTGATCGTCCTGTTGAGGAACGATTGCAGCCCGATGACGATGGCCCCTGCGAGCAGCAGCGTGCCGACATCCGCATAGGAGATGTTCAGGCCGGCGATGGCGAACTGCTCGGACGGGAAGGCGCCGGCGAATGGGCGCGCCTCGGCGCCGAAGGTAGCCTTGACCACCGACTTGAGACCGATCGACAAGCCGAGCGTCGCGATCACCAGCGGGATCACGCCGTGCCGGATCAGCGGATCGACGATCACGCGTTTGAAACCGATTCCGAGCACGAGCATCGCGACGGCGCACGTCAGGAGGAAGGCGAGCCACAATGGCGCGCCGGCCGCGGCGAAGAACAGCATCGCGAACGCGGGCAGCATCACGAACTCGCCCTGCGCGAAGTTGATGACGCCCGCGGCCTGCCACAGCAACGTGAAGCCGAGCGCTGCCAGCGCATAGATCGCCCCCGTGGCGACGCCGGAGACGATGAGCTGGATCAGATCTCCCACGAATACCTTGACGCGACGCTCGAGGGCCTTGCGCTGCGGAACGCTATGGCGATCGGTTCATCGGGCGGCGGACGTGCAATCGCCGCTTCAGCGCCTACGTCGCGACGAACTTGAGGTAGGCCCAGAGCACGAGAAGCGCACCGAGGATCGACATGATCCAGCCGGCGGGGTGGAACTTCCCGTCGGGCGATTTCCAGATCAGGCTGCTCACGAAACCGCCGACGATCGAGCCGATGATGCCGAGGACGCTCGTCATGACCCAGCCCATGCTTTGCGTGCCCGGCATGATCCAGCGGGCGACGGCGCCGACGATCAGGCCCACGATGATCGTCCAGATGATGCCCATGATTCCCATGATGCCTCCCGTTGGTGAGTCGCGTATAACGCAAAATGCAGCGCAAAATACGCCGAAACGTGCCGGCAACATCCGGCCGCGTGGTTGCGCCGCTGTTCGTTCTTCGAGTGCCGATTCGAATTGTGAACTGCACGCTCGCGTTCGGAAAGGGACCCGCCGCGAGCTTCGGCGATGCTAGCACAAGCATTTCGGCCGGCGCGAAGCGTAAGCAATCCGCGCAGCGCGTCGACCAACGGTGCGGGGTGCGGCGCAGCGGCATCCGCGCCGCCGACACGCGTCCCGCCCAACAGGAGATCTGCGATGAACCTCGCTGCGGCCTCGTGCAGGATCCTCGTCAACGGCATCTCTGTCGCGGTCGCCGCCATGGCGATCGGCATTCCCTCGGCGCAGGCGGCTGCCTGCACCGCCAATAGCGGACTGCAGTCCGTCCCGCTCGTCGAACTCTACACGTCGGAGGGATGCGACAGCTGTCCGCCGGCCGACCGCTGGCTGTCCGCCTCGTTCGCGAAGGGCGCGCCTCGCGCGTCCGGAGTTGCGCTTGCGTTCCACGTCGACTATTGGGACCGCCTCGGCTGGAAGGACCGCTTCGCGACGCCCGCGTTCACCCAACGGCAGCACGACAGCATGCGCGCGAGCGGCGCTCGCTTCGTCTACACGCCGCAGGTCCTCATCCAGGGAAAGGACTTTCCGCAATGGCAGCAGCCGGCCGCAATCGCCGCGCTGGCCATGGCCGCCGCCAAGCCGGCGCGCGCCGAGATCGCGCTCGCAGCGCAGCGTGAGCAGGGATCTATCGCCGTCAGGGCGTCCGCCCGCGTCCCTTCCGTTGCCGACCGCAAAGGCGTTTCGTTGTACGTTGCACTGGCCGACGACGGCTTGAAGTCCGATGTCAAGGCTGGCGAGAACGCCGGCGCCCACCTCGCTCACGACAACGTCGTGCGCGTGTTGCGCGCCGGTCCGTCGCCCGATGCGAACGGCGACATGCGGTGGGACGTCAAGCTGCCGGTGCCCGCTGAAGCCGGAAGCGCGTCCACGGTGGTGGCCTTCGTGCAGAACGCCGCGGCCGGCGACGTGCTGCAGGCGCTCGCGCTGCCGCTGACCGCGGTGTGCCAGCCGACGCCCTGACTCGACCAGTGCGCCACTGGTATCGCAAGCTCGGGCCGGGCCTCATCACCGGCGCCGCCGACGACGACCCGAGCGGCATCGCGACGTACTCGCAGGCGGGCGCGCAGTTCGGATATCAGCTGGGCTGGACCGTCGTGCTCACCTACCCGCTGATGGTGGGCATCCAGATGGTCAGCGCGCGGATGGGCCGCGTGACCGGACATGGCCTCGCGTCGAACATCCGGCGGCATTTTCCGCGGCCGGTGCTGTATGCGATCGTGGCGATGCTCGTCGTCGCCAACACGATCAACGTCGCCGCCGATATCGCGGCGATGGGCGAGGCGCTGCAGCTTGTCGTCGGCGGCGGCGAGCACGGGCATGCGATCGTGTTCGGGATCGTTTCCCTGCTGCTGCAGGTCTTTCTGCCGTACCAGCGCTACGTGGGCTACCTCAAGTGGCTCACGCTCTCGCTGCTCGCTTACGTGGCGGTGGTATTCGCCATCGCAATCCCGTGGCGGGAAGTGTTGGTCGGCCTCGTCTGGCCGCGGCTCGCGCTGACGGCGCAGACGCTGACCGTGATCGTCGCCGTTTTCGGGACGACGATCAGCCCCTATCTCTTCTTCTGGCAGGCGGCGCAGGAGGTGGAGGAGATCAACGCGGATCCGCGGGCCTTCGCGCTCGCGCACATGCCGGAGAACGCCCGAGAGCATCTGCACCGGATCAAGATCGACACGTACGTCGGCATGGGGTTCTCGAATCTCATTGCCCTCTTCATCATCATCAGCACGGCCGCGACGCTGCACGCTGCCGGTATCACCGACATCGAGACTTCCGCCCAGGCCGCCGAGGCACTGCGACCTCTCGCCGGGGACTCGGCGTTCCTGTTGTTCAGCCTGGGCATCATAGGCACCGGAATGCTCGCCGTGCCGGTGCTCGCCGGGTCGGCGGCTTACGCCGTCGCCGAGACGTTCGAGTGGAAAAGCGGGCTCGACCTGAAGCTGCTCGAGGCGCGCGAGTTCTACGCCATCATCGCGCTCGCGACGCTGGGCGGTGTCGCACTCGACTTCACGCCGATCGATCCCATCAAGGCGCTGTTCTGGAGCGCCGTGATCAACGGCGTGATTGCCGTGCCGATCATGGTGGTGATGATGCTGCTCGCCGACGACCCGAAGGTGATGGGCGCGTTCACGGTGACCCGGCGGCTCAAGGCGCTCGGCTGGCTCGCGACCTGGACGATGGCGGCCGCCGTCGTCGCCATGCTCGCGACGGCCTGACCCGCTTCACAGCCCCGGCGAATCGGAGCTCGCCGTGAAATCACGGAGGGTTCAGGCCGCGCGAGCTTCGAGCGCAGCGACCGCCGGCAGCGTCTTGCCTTCCAGAAACTCTAGGAATGCGCCGCCCGCGGTCGAAATGTACGAGATGCGATCGGCGATCCTGAACTTGTGGATTGCCGCGACCGTGTCGCCACCGCCGGCGATCGAGAACGCGGGCGATGCGGCGATCGCTTCGCCGAGCGCCTTGGTTCCGGCAGCGAATGCATCGAACTCGAAGACGCCGATCGGGCCATTCCACACGATCGTTCCCGCTTTCGCGATGATCGTCTCGAGCACCGCAACCGACGTCGGGCCGACGTCGAGAATCAGGTCGTCGGGCTGGACGTCTTCGACCGCCTTCGCCGTCGCCTTCGCCGTCGCCGAAAATTCCTTCGCGCAGACGACGTCGACGGGAATCGGCACCTTGCCCGGAAACGCGTCCAGGATCGACCGCGCTTCGCCGACGAGATTGGCCTCTACGAGGGACTTGCCCACGCGGCCGTTGGCGGCAAGGATGAAGGTGTTGGCAATGCCGCCGCCGACGACGAGCGCGTCGACTTTCGCCGCCAGCGTTTTCAGCACCGTGAGCTTCGTCGAAACCTTCGAGCCGCCGACGATCGCGACGAGCGGGCGCTTCGGATTGGCAAGCGCCTTGCCGAGCGCGTCGAGCTCCGCCGCCATCAGGGGGCCGGCGCACGCGACCGGCGCGTAGCGCGCGATACCGTGCGTCGTCGCCTCCGCGCGATGCGCGGTGCCGAACGCGTCGTTGACGTAGACGTCGCACAGCTTCGCCAGCTTGCGCGAGAGTGCCTCGTCGTCCTTCTTCTCGCCTGGATTGAAGCGGCAGTTCTCGAGCAGCACGACGTCGCCGGGCTTGAGCGCCGCATGCCACGCGCCGCCGTCGACCCAGTCCCTCACGAGCGGAACCGGACGCCCCAGGAGCTCGGAGAGCCGCTTCGCCACGGGCGAGAGCGAGTCGGCCTCGCTCCACTTGCCTTCGGTCGGCCGTCCGAGGTGCGACGTGACCATGACGGCGCCGCCGCGGCCCGCCGCATCGCGTATGCCCGTCACCGACGCCTTGATCCGCGAATCGTCCGTGATGTTGCCGGCGTCGTCCTGGGGAACGTTGAGATCGCTGCGGATGAAGACACGCTTGCCGCCAACGTCAACGTCGGCCAGTCGTCGATACGAGCGCTGCGGCATGGTGCTTCCCTAGATGTGGTAGTCGAGCGGCTGCATCGTTTCCGTGTCCACGAGCCGCACGCTGCGGCCGCGCGACGACGCCCGCATCTCGACCAGCTGGTCGTTGATGCGGCTCGCCGTCGTCACGAAAAGGAACGGAAATACCGAGTGGATCGTCGCGGCCGCGCCCCCCGCGAGCATTCGCGTGCCGAAGCGGAACGCGAACGCGAAATGCTGCAGGTAGGTTTCGCCGACCGAAGCGGGATGCGAAGTGAACGGATTGGCCATCGTGCGCGCCTCGAGGATCACCTGGCAGCCATCATCGCCATCGTCGTGTCGAGCATTCGATTGGAGAACCCCCATTCGTTGTCGTACCACGACGAGACCTTGACGAGGCGGCCCGACACCTTGGTGAGCGTCGCATCGAAGGTGGACGACGCCGGGTCGTGGTTGAAGTCGACCGACACGAGCGGGCCGGTGTTGTAGTTGAGAATGCCCGCCAGCGGCCCCTTGTCGGCCGCATCCTTCATGACCGCGTTCACCTCGTCCACCGTCGTGTCGCGCGCAGCGATGAAGGAGAGGTCGACGAGCGAGACGTTGATCGTCGGCACGCGAATCGCGTAGCCGTCGAGCTTGCCGTTGAGCTCGGGCAGCACGAGGCCGACCGCGGCGGCAGCGCCGGTCTTGGTCGGAATCATGCTCATCGTCGCCGAACGCGCGCGGCGGAGGTCTTCGTGGTAGACGTCGGTCAGCACCTGATCGTTGGTGTACGCATGAACGGTCGTCATCAGGCCGTTGACCACGCCGATCTTGTCGTGCAGCGGCTTGACGAGCGGCGCGAGACAGTTGGTCGTGCACGACGCGTTCGAGATCACGGTGTGCGAAGCCTTGATCGTGCCGTGATTGACGCCGTAGACCACGGTTGCGTCGACGTCCTTGCCGCCTGGCGCCGAGATGATCACTTTCTTCGCGCCGGCCTTGAGGTGCGCCGAGGCTTTTTCCTTCGTCGTGAAGAGTCCCGTGCACTCGAGCACCACGTCGACGCCAAGCGCTCCCCACGGAAGCTCGGCCGGGTTGCGGTGCGCGAGCACCTTGATTCGGTCGCCGTCGACGACCATCGCATCGCCGTCGACCGCCACTTTGCCGGAGAACTTGCCGTGCGCGGTGTCGTAACGCGTCAAATGCGCGTTGGTTTCCGGGCTGCCGAGGTCGTTGACGGCGACGATCGCGAGATCGTGCTTCTTCCCGTCCTCGTAGTGGGCCCGCAGGATGTTGCGGCCGATGCGGCCGTAGCCGTTGATTGCGACTTTGATCGTCATTTCGGTACTCTCCGTCCGTCTAAGAAGTTTTCATGTCCGACAACGCAGGCGCGCATGCCGCGGCGAGCGCTTCGATGTCGCGCCATCCGTACGCAGCCTCCACCAGGTCCATTCCGTCCCACTGAAAGGGCTGCTCGACGACGAGGTCCCCGCCAAGTCGTTCGTAGAAAGCCCGCGCGCGCTTGTTGCCCGCGATCACCCAGGCGATCAGGCCCGTTGCGCGAGCCTCGTGCTGTGCATCGGCGACCGCGCCCACGAGTTGCCGTCCGAGGCCGGCACCCTGATACTCGCTTCGCAGGTAGACCGCTGCCAGCTCCGCGTCGAAACCGTGCTTCGGCGGAGCGAGCCGGTTGCCGCAACTGAACCCCACGACATCCGATCCGTGCTCGGCGACGAATACGCACGTCGTGTTCGGGCCGGCGGTCAGCACGCGGTCCCACAGTGCCGTGCTCGCCTCGACCTGCATTCCATCGAGGTAGACGTCGGGCATGATGCCGCGGTACGTCGTGCGCCAACTGTCGATCCGGACCCGGGCGATGGCCGGGGCGTCGCCCGGACGTGCGCGCCGGATCGAGATTGACTCCCTCATCGAGTCATCCCGCGACGCGCTTCGCCGTGGCGACGACGTTCTCGACGGTGAAGCCGAAGAACTTGAAGAGCGGCGCCGCGGGCGCCGATTCGCCGAACCGGTCGATGCCGATGATCGCGGCGCGACCGTCGTCCACCGCTCCCACGTACTTGTGCCAGCCGCCCGTCGCGGCAGCCTCGACGGCGACCCGCGCGACGCCGGCCGTGATGACACTCGCGCGATAGCCGCTTTCCTGACGATCGAACACGCTCGTGCACGGCATCGAAACCACGCGGGCTGCGATGCCTTCGGCGGCCAGCGCAGTCCGGGCGCCCATTGCGATGCCCACCTCGGAACCGGTGGCGATGATCAGCACGCGCGTCGCGCTCGTGCCGTTCCAGTCGGCGAGCACGTAGCCGCCGCGGCGGATCGACTCGATTTGCGCGCTGTCGCGCGGCTCGAACGGCACGTTCTGCCGCGTGAACAGGAGGCACGATGGACCGTCGCTCCGCTCTATCGCGGCGGCCCAGGCAACTGCGGTTTCCACCGTGTCGCAAGGTCGCCAGACATCCATGTGCGGGATGAGGCGCAGGCTCGGCGCGTGCTCGATCGACTGATGCGTGGGTCCGTCCTCGCCGAGGCCGATCGAATCGTGAGTGAACACGAAGATGGAGCGCAATTTCATCAGCGCCGACATCCGCAGCGCGTTCCTCGAGTAATCGGAGAAGGTCAGGAACGTGCCGACGTACGGAATGAATCCGCCGTGCAGCGCGAGTCCGTTGGCGATCGCCGACATTCCGAACTCGCGCACGCCGAAGTTGATGTAATTGCCGGCCGCGTCGTGGCTCATGGGCTTGCTGCCGGACCAGTTGGTGAAAACGGAGCCCGTGAGGTCGGCGGCACCTCCCAGGAGTTCCGGCAGCACCTTCGCGTACGCCTCGAGCGCCTGCTGCGAGGCCTTTCGCGTCGCAACGGTCTCGGCCTTCGCGCTTTGTGCCGCCGCGAATGCATTGGCAGTTTCCGTCCACGTGACGGGAAGCTCGCCGTGGACTCGACGGGTGAATTCGGCCGCGAGGTCCGGGTACGCGGCGCGGTACGCCGCGAAGCGCTTCGCCCAGTCGTCTTCGGCCCTGGCGCCCGCTTCGCGCGCATTCCACGCCGAGTAGATCGCGTCCGGAATCACGAAAGGGGGATAGGTCCAGCCCAGCGCCTCCCGGGTTGCCGCGACTTCCTTTTCACCGAGCGCCGCCCCGTGCGCTTCGGCAGTGCCTGCCTTGTGGGGCGAGCCTTTGCCGATGGTCGTTTTGCAGACGATGATCGTCGGCCGGTCGGCGACGCGATGCGCATCCTGAATCGCCTGGTCGACGGCGTCGACATCGTTACCGTCGATAGGACCGATCGCGTGCCAGCCGTAAGCCTCGAAGCGTTCGGGCGTATTGTCCGTGAACCACCCCTTCGTCTCGCCATCGATCGAGATGCCGTTGTCGTCGTAGAACACCGTCAGCTTGGAAAGTCCGAGCGTGCCGGCGAGCGATGACGCCTCGTGCGAAATGCCCTCCATGAGACAGCCGTCGCCCACGAAGCAGTACGTGCGATGGTCGACGATCTCGTGGTCCGGCCGGTTGAAGCTCGAAGCAAGCAGCCGCTCGGCGATGGCCATGCCGACCGCGTTCGCGAGTCCCTGCCCGAGCGGCCCGGTCGTCGTTTCCACGCCTGGTGTCAGTCCCACTTCGGGATGGCCCGGTGTTTTCGAGTGCAGCTGGCGAAATCGCTTGATCTCGTCGATGGGCAGGTCGTAACCCGTGAGATGCAAAAGCGCGTAAAGCAGCATCGAGCCGTGACCGTTGGAGATCACGAAGCGATCGCGATTCGGCCATTTCGGATTTGCCGGGTTGTGGACGAGATGCCGCTGCCACAGCGCGACGGCGATCTCGGCCATTCCCATGGGCATGCCCGGATGGCCGCTTTTCGCCGCTTCGACGGCGTCCATCGCGAGCGCGCGGATCGAATTCGCGAGTTGGGAAGTGGGTACGGCGTCGGTCATGAGGAGGGCGGATTGAGGGGTCGCGTGGGTCGGAACAGCGGTTTGTCTCAAGTGGCCGGTGCCCTGCAATCTCGGCCAGCGCGGGAGGCCGGAAGCTCGGCGCCGAGCGCGACAAAACTGGACGCGGGGGGTGAAATTATCGCGCCCGTCACCACTTTGTGCAATAATCGAATGTTTACGACGCGACGCGCGAAACGGTTTTAAGGGTTGGGCGCGTGCGTCGGCGGGCGCCCTTCTTCCTTCGCGGGGAGCGGGGCTTTTTCTTCGGTGCCCGGTTTGCATCGGGCGACAAGCGAAGAAGCCGCGGCGAGGGCCGTCGGTCATCAAGGATTGGCCAGGCAGCAATGGCCGGCGCATGGCCACTAAGGGGCGAAAATGGACGGCATCCATCTTCTGGGAGAGTGGTACGAGTGCCCCGCGCACACGCCCGAGTTCACTCGCTCCGCGAGCTTGCGCGCGCTTTGCCTCGATTCGGCGCGCGAGGCGGGGCTCACGATCGTCGGCGATTCCTTTCACCAGTTCGAGCCGCAGGGTGTCACCGGAACCGTGCTGCTCGCGGAATCGCACCTCGCGATCCACACGTGGCCCGAATACGGGTTCGTGACGGTCGACGTCTACGTGTGCAACCTCGCCACGGACAACAGCGACAAGGCGAAGCGTCTGTTCGGTGCGCTGCAGTCGGCCATGAAACCGAAGCGCACCAAGTACCAGGAAATCCTTCGCGGCGGCAAGGATGACTGACGCGGCTGACGGAACAACGCCGGCCGTCTCTGCTGCGCCAGCCGCTGTGCGGCCGGACACGATGTACGAAGAGCTTACCGAAGAATGGGGCTTCGTCGTCCGGTCGGCGCGCGAGCTCGAGCGTTTCAAATCGCAATTCCAGGCCGTCGAAGTGCACGAAACCGTGCCGTTCGGCAAACTTTTCCGGCTCGACGGCCACTTCATGACGTCGGAGAAGGACGAGTTCTTCTATCACGAGAATCTCGTGCACCCGGCCGCCGTCACGCATCCCGCGCCGAATCGCGTGCTGATCGTCGGCGGCGGGGACGGCGGGTCGGCGGAAGAGCTCCTCAAGCACGCGTCGATCCGATCCGTCACGCTGGCCGAAATCGATGCATCGGTGGTCGAGATTTCGCGCAAGCATCTTTTTCAGGTTCACAGGGGCGCGCTCGACGATCCGCGAGTTGCCCTGAAGATCGGCGACGGTTTCGCCTACGTTCGTTCCGCTACCGAGCGCTACGACCTGATCGTTCTCGACCTCACGGACCCCGGCGGACCGTCGGAGGCGCTGTATACGCCTGACTTCTATCGAGCGTGTGCCGCCCGGCTCGAGACCGGCGGCGCGATGACCCTGCACATCGCAAGTCCCGTCGCCCATCCCGCGCGCATTCGATCGACGCTCGCGTCCCTGAGGCAGGCGTTCGCCGTAGTCACGCCGTATCTCACTTCGATCCCGCTTTATGGCGGGCTTTGGATGATGGCGTGCGCATCCGACTCGCTGGATCCGCGAACGCTCTCGGCTGAGGAAGTCGACCGCCGCATCGCGGCGCGCAGCCTGCGCGACCTGCGCTATTACAACGGCGACATGCACCGAGCAGCGCTCGCGCTTCCGAACTTCGTACGCGATCTCGTGGCCTGACACTTCCCGCCGGCCTACGCGGGCACGGCCGAACGTCCGTCAACCCCGCCGCGCCTTCCCGCGTTGGTCGCAGTGTCTTGAGCGCGGTCAGGCTTGAACCCCCGCGCCGGAGCCGCATATGAGCTTCGGGGTCGAAGCGGTTTCATCACGGTTTGGGAATGGAGGAGACATGACGACGGGCGTCAATCTCAGCAGTCTCGCGAGCGCGATGGACAACGCCGATTACGTGTTGGTCGACGGAGTCGTCTTCGCGACCGAGTACATGCGCATTCCCGACGATCGGACTGTCGGGGACGACGTCGTCCTCGAAGCGGTGCACGGTGATACCGAGATCAGCTTCACGTGCCAGGAAATGGATGGCGCCGAGCATCTCGGCGACGGCGTCTATCGCTTGAAGTCTGGGGCGGAGCTCACGTTCCTCTCGAGCGCGACGATCCACTGAGTGCCCCGAGGCGACTTGCGCGGCGCCGCGCGCCGGCGCCCGCCGAGTCAAGCTACCCGGCGAAATCGAACGTCTTTGCAAGCGCGCCCGGTCGCGTTGGATCGACGGGGACCTGACGCGCACGATCGGCTCGTCGACAAGTCCAAAGGCCGTTGCAAATAAAGGCCGCTTTCGAATAGGCGCTAGAATAGCGTAGCGGCATTGCGCCCGAGACAACGCGCTCTGGAATAACCACACCGGCGCCTGTGTCGGACAGCGCCCGAGTCCCCGCGATTGGTGAGGCTGGAACAACATGCAGAACATGCGCAGGAAAGTATTGAAGGCTGGCGGCGGCGTCGCGCTCTACGCGCTGCTCGTCGCGGCGGGCTGGCTCAAGGCGGGCGACGCGGCCGCTCAATCGTGGAACAAGAGCGCGTTCGAGGCGAAAACGCTGGACGAGGCGCTGAAAGTCTTCGGTGGAGGGTCGTCCGCGCAGAGCAAGGACATCGTTTTCGTTTCGACACCCGACATCGCGGAGAACGGGGCGGTCGTGCCGATCGGCATCACGAGTTCCATTCCCAAGACGGAAGCGATCGCCATTCTGATCGAAAAGAATCCCAACCCGCTCGCGGCGATTTTCGAGATTCCGCCGGGCACCGAGCCGGCGATCGGGACGCGTGTCAAGATGGCGCAGACGTCCAACGTCTACGCGCTCGTCAAGGCCGACGGCAAGTACTACGTCGCGTCGAAGGAAATCAAGGTCACGCTCGGCGGCTGCGGCGGCTAGCGCACGGGGGAGTTGCAAATGCCAGATCCGATGAAAATCCGCGCGACCGTGGTCGGCGACTCAACGGAAGTGCGGGTGCTGATGAGTCACGAGATGGAGACGGGCCAGCGCAAGGATGCGCAGGGCAACGTCATCCCGGCGTGGTTCATCCAGAACGTTGTCGTCGCGCACAAGGGCAGGCCCGTGCTCAACGCCCAGTGGGGCACCGCGATCGCGAAGAACCCGTTCCTGTCGTTCAAATTCAAGGGCGGCGCGAAGGGCGACAAGATCGAGATCACCTGGGTCGACAACCGCGGCGAGAAGCGAACCGACGAAACGGCCATCGGCTGACCGCTTCATCCGCAACGATCGGTGAGGGCGCCACCGCGGCACAGGCTCATCGGCCCGACTTCGCATCAGAGAGGAGACCATGCGCATCCATCGTCGCGGAGCTCTGCCCGTACTGGCGTTGAGCGTGATGGTGGCCGCCGCCGCGCTTGCTCAAGGCAACGCGGTCGATGAGATCGCAAAGTACCGGGCTGCGTTGCAGGACGGCAATCCGGCCGAGCTTTGGGAAGCGCGCGGCGCGGACCTCTGGAAGCAGAAGCGCGGGCCGAAGAATGCGTCGCTCGAGCAGTGCGACCTGGGCCTCGGGCCGGGCGTCGTCAAGGGCGCCTACGCGCAGCTGCCGCGCTACTTCTCCGACGCGGATCGCGTGATGGACTTGGAGTCGCGCCTCGTCTGGTGCATGGTCACCCTGCAGGGATTCTCGCAAGCTGACGCCGTGAAGCGTCCGTTCGGCGGTCCGGACCAGAAGTCCGACATGGAAGCGTACGTCGCCTACGTCACGTCCGAGTCGCGCGGCGCGAGGATGAACGTCTCGCTCGATCACCCGAAGGAGCGCGAAGCGTACCGTCTCGGCGAGAAGATGTTCCATTTCCGCGGCGGAACGCACGACTTCGCGTGCGCGACCTGCCACGGCGAGGACGCCAAGCGCATCCGGCTGCAGGACCTCCCGAATCTCACGCAGACGGCAGGCGCGCAAAAGGCGTACACGACGTGGCCGGCGTACCGCGTGTCGCAGGGAGAGCTGCGCTCGTTCCAGTGGCGGCTCAACGACTGCTTCCGCCAGCAGCGATTCCCCGAGCTCATCTTCACGTCCGACGCGTCGATTGCGCTCACGATGTTCCTCGCGCGTAACGCGAACGGCGCCGTGTTCGATGCGCCGGCCATCAAGCGCTGACGAAGGCCGCCGAATGCAACGCCTGCCCATTGCACGAATCGCCGCCGCCGGTGCCACCGTCGCGGCCGCAGTGCTCGCCACCATCCTCGGCTGTGCGACCGCCCCGAGCGACGACGACATCAACGCCAAAGCGGCCGCCGTGCTGCGCGCGTCGTTCAAGGAGCAGGGCCAGGCGAAGCTCGATCGCCTTGCGCAGGACGACACGCAGAAGACGTGCAGCCAGTATTCGGGCAAGGCTGTGCCTAAGGATGCCGCGGAACGCATCGAGAAGGCGAATCTCGCATCGATCAAATGGCCTGCCGACGGCAATTACCTGGGCGACTGGAAGAACGGCGAGAGGATCGCCCAGGAGGGCCGCGGCATGCAGTATTCCGACGATCCGAAGGGGCCCGTCGGTGCGAACTGCTACGCGTGTCACCGGCTGGCGCCCCAGGAGCTCTCGTTCGGCACGATCGGTCCCAGCCTTTATCAGTTCGGCAAGGTACGGGGCTACAACGACGAAGTCCGCAAGTACGCCTACGGCAAGATCTACAACGCCGAGGCCTACAGCGCGTGCACGAACATGCCGCGTTTCGGCCACAGCGGCATCTTGTCCCAGCAACAGATTCGCGACGTCGTCGCGCTCCTGATGGATCCCGAGTCGCCGGTCAACAAGTAGCCCCTCCGATGCGTTCGCAGGCGAGGGCCGTATCGAGGGGTGCATGAACCGCCGCGAATTCCTGCAGGTGCTGGCGACCGGGGCCGTCGCGGGCTTTCCCCTCGCTTCGCGCAGCGCGCTCGACCAGGGCCGCAACGCGGCCGCGATGTACGACGTGGCGCCGTTCGGCAACGTCAGCCTGCTGCATTTCACCGACTGCCATGCACAACTCGCGCCGAGCTTCTATCGCGAGCCGAGCGTCAACCTGGGCTTCGGCGCCGCATGGGGACGCCCGCCGCACCTCGTCGGCGAAGCGCTGCTCAAGCACTTCGGAATCCCGCCCAGGACGATGGACGCCCACGCGTTCACGTATCTCGATTTCACGGCTGCGGCAAAAACGTATGGCAAGGTGGGCGGGTTCGCGCACCTTGCAACCCTCGTCAGGCAGCTGAAGGCGTCCCGACCCAACGCGTTGCTGCTCGATGGCGGCGACTCGTGGCAAGGGTCGGCCACGGCGCTGTGGACCAAGGGCCAGGACATGGTCGACGCCTGCAAGCTCCTGGGCGTGGACATCATGACAGGGCACTGGGAGTTCACGCTCGGTGCCGACAGGGTGAAAGAAATCGTCGACCGGGATTTC
>Ga0068864_100001324_pt1 | contig 20596 bp, 34 predicted proteins | sample KBSSwiS72_FD_66586 | JGI IMG/M metagenome (GOLD analysis project Ga0068864, IMG submission 66586) | Switchgrass rhizosphere microbial communities from Kellogg Biological Station, Michigan, USA - KBS Switchgrass S7-2 | ecosystem: Host-associated > Plants > Roots > Rhizosphere > Soil ... | reverse complement strand
GGGGTCTTGGCGCTGACGTAGCAGGCACCGGACGCCAGGACCAGCCGGAGGTGCCCGGCGTTGGTGCAGACCTTCTCGACGATCAGCCCCTCGCGCTCCAGGCGCTTGATGATCTGGTTCATGTCCTTCTTCATTTGGAATTCCCCGTAACGTAATCGCGCTTTGCGGGAGCCTGGGGCTTGGTGGCCTTGGCCTTTCGGCGGGCCAGCATGCGGCTGAATTTGGCGAGGCTTTCCAGGGCTCGCTCGCGCCGGGTCGGCCTGGGCTCCGGGTCCATGTCGTGGTCGAAGTCGAAGTCGTCCCAGTCGAAGTGGTCCATGAAGCTCATCGCTTGCCCCTGGCAGCCTTCTTGGCCTTCTTGGCAGCCCACATCCTGGCCTTGACCGCGCCCTGGTAGATCGCGGCGATGTCGACCTCCTCGCGCTGGCGCAGCCCCTTGCAGCGCAGGACGAGCAGCGGGCCGTCGAGGGTGGCGATGATTTGCCGGTAGCCCTTGTCGCGGGTGTAGGCCAGGGTCAGCCGGGTCACCGGCTTGCTGGTGTCGGTGAGGCTGCTCACAGGTCCACCCCTTCCTCGACCACCTCAGGCTCCAGGGGGTTGAGGCAGGGGGCTGCCCGGTCGGCGAAGAAGAAGACGACCGGCTTGGTATGGCACAGGTTCTGGAACCGCCGCAGGTACTCGGCGGTCGCCATGCCTGGGAACCAGAGCGGCGCGGCGAAGAGGTCCTCGTGCTGCCGCCAGTTGGGGTCGAGCAGGTTGGCCTGTCGGCGCTTGCACTGCTCCTTGAAATTCTTCAGAGCCTTGGACTGCTTCACAGGTCCTCTCCCGCGTCGGTCTGGCGGTTCGCCTCGCGGCCGATGGCCGCCTGGAGGGCGCGCTTGGCTTCCTGCTCCTCCATGAAGGCGTCGATGGCCTGCTGGCGGGCCAGGATGTGCGACGTCGTGTGGATGTCGGCATCGCGCAGCCCCAGGCCATTGCCCTTGGCATCGCGGATGGCGCGGCTGACCAGCGACTGGTAGATCGCCTGGGCTCGGATCGTCTTGGCGTCGGCCAGGGCGGCCCTGAGGGCGTGCTGGGCGAGCTTGGCCTGGGCTTCCGCCTTGGCGGCTTCCTTGGCGAGGTTGGCGGGGTGGTGGTTCATGGTGTAGCTCCAGAGTGAAGCCCCCCGGAGGGGGCGTGGTGGTCAGAAATACTTGGCGGCGCAGATCGGGCCGATGCCGCGCTCGATGGACTCGGGGTCGGTCAGGTCGCGGCCGCAGATCGAGCAGTTGCCGCTGGCCTTGCCGTACAGGACGGCGGCGCGCTCCGGGTCTTGGTCGATGGCGAGGAGTTGGGTGGTCAGGTCGCCCAGGTCGACCATCGGACGCTGCCACAGGGTCAGCACGCCGCGCTCGATCTTGCCGACCACCTTCTCGACGCCCTCGACCTTGATCCAGCACAGGCTGTCGCCGTTCTTGCGGGCGATGGTCAGGCCGTCGAAGCGGAGCTTGGCGAGGCGCTGCATCAGGTCGAAGAGCTTGTTCAGCGTGATGACGGCGGCGACAGGCTCCGGGGCGGGCGCAGCGACCGGCGGGCGGACGGTGGCCTCGATGACCGCGCTGTAGGGCTTCGGCAGGCTCCAGGCGATGAGCTTGGCGGCGTAGCCCTCCTGCTTCTCCGAGACGAAGGAGCCGAACCGGTCGAGCTTGTCGGCCATGTCGAAGCAGGTGTCGGCCTTGCCGTCGGCGAAGGAGTCGTGGCGCTTCAGCCAGCGGTTGCCTGCCTCGCGCAGGGCGACGGCGGTGATCTCCTCGCGGAGGGCGGGCGCTGCCGGGGCAGCGGTAGCTGGGCGGTTACCGGCTTCGCGGGACTCGGCAGTGGCGGCGCGGAAGTTGAAGTTGGCGGGGTTGAACGTGGACATGGTTGGCTTCCAGGGTTGTGGTGGGGACTGACAGGAGAGATTCTCCTCCTGTAGCCTGGGGCTGTGTCTACCGTTCGTCGGGTTAGTCGAAGAGAATGGAATTCCCAGTGACGTTAATCGACTGGGAACCCCTGGCTACATCGCCTTCAGAACGGCCAGGGCGACCGCCAGGACGACGATGACGCCGACCCAGACCCGGAAGATCGTCCGCCTGGGAATGCGGGGTCCCTCGATGGCGCAGGCGTAGTGGGTGTCGGGCACTTGCTCGCCCATGCGGCGGGAGAAGCGGACTCCGGTGCCGGAGTCGTGAAGGGTTGCGGTGGTCATGGCTGCTCTCCAGTGGTATGCGGGTTGGCGGCGGTCCTGGCCTTGTAGATGCGCTCGGCCTGCTCCCAGGCTTCGAGCGCACGCTCTGCGTGGCGGATGCGCTCCTTCTCTTCGAGGTGGTCGGCCCAGGGGGCGATGACGAAGAGGTAGAGCAGCACCAGCACCAGCACGATGGGCAGGACGAGCCAGAGGGCGCTCATTGCCGCCCCCTGCGGACGCTGCCGCCGCCGGTCAGGCGGATGGTGTTCTGCAGCTTCTCGCGCTCCCTGGCGAGGTGCTCGGGGCTCGGCGTGTAAATCGCGCCCCGCTGCACCGGGTTGCGGCAGGCGTTGATGACCCAGGCCACCAGGGCCAGGAGGAGCAGCGGCCAGACGTTCCAGACGGCTGCGAAGAGGTAGGCGATGAGGTCCATGTCAGTCCCTGAAGATTTCGATGCGGTCGACCAGCTTCTCGATCTGCTGCAGCCGCACGATCTCCATGAGAGCGCACTGGCGGCCGCCGACCGGGTGGGTGAAGCAGTCGGGGCTGTGGCGCTTCAGCGCCTCGAAGATGGCTCCCCAGGTCCGCTCGACCTCGTACAGGCGGGCAAGCTCGCGGGGGTCGATGCCGACGTTGCGGTCGTCCTTGGTGGCGATGTTCACGGTGGTGCTCCAGGCTGGTGGTGGTCAGTCGATGTTGGCGATGATGCTGCGTGCGATCTCGTCGATGTACGTCTCGTAGAAGTCGTCCTTGTCCTCCTCCTCCTTGTAGTCGTCGGGGTACTCCTCCCGTGCCTCTTGCTTGGCGTCGGTCAGCAGCGGCCGCAGGAGCTTGCGCAGGGCGAGGTTGCGAGCCTTCTCGGTGGCAGCGCCAAGCTCCTGGGCGCAGAACACCGACAGGCGGCCGCCGACCTCCTCGCCGACCTCGGACCAGACCCGGTACTCCCAATGGAACAGGTCGAGGTCGAATGCCTCGCGGATCGCCTGGACGACGTAGTGCGACTCGGCCTTGCGGACGTTGCGCGCTCGCTCCTCGACGATGGCCTTGCTGGCAGCGGCAGCGGCCTTGTCGTTCTCCTTCTGCCGGTAGGCAGCGAAGGCGACGATGCTCTCGACGTTGCCGTAGGAGCAGTTGGAGCGGACCCAGACCTCGGGGTCCTTGGTCGGCTGCAGCGGGTACACCGACAGGCCGAACTTGGCCGCCTCGTACTCGTACCGCTCGGTGCGCTCCAGGCTCTTGCCAGGGCTCGCCTCGATGGGCGACTTGAGGGTCAGGGAGATGCGTTGCATGGTGAAGCTCCAGGGTCAGAAGGTGAACGTCAGGCCGAAGGCGCGCTTGCCCTTGAACTGCTCGAAGGACTTGGGGGCCATCTTCACGTCGAGCGCGCCGCGCTTGCCGACCTTGACGAACCAGTGCTGGTGGGCGACGAAGCGCAGCAGGTTGCCCTCGGGCAGCCCGAGCATGGTGGTGGTGGCCTTGACCCAGACGACACCGTAGGAGGTCGGCTGGACTTCGAGGTCGAGCGTGTCCTGGCGATCTGGGACGACGTCGAGTTGGGTCTGCATGAATCGGCGGAACGATTCGATGGCACGGGTCTGGGATGCGTTCATGGATGGGCTCGTGGTGGTTGCTTGGTCTGACAGGGCGGATGCTGGGGCATGGAGCCTGGGTCTGTCAACCCCCTGACTGCGGGGGCCGACAGAATTCCCAGTGACGTTAATCGGTCAGCCGACGACGAAGGGGTCGCCCTTCGTCGTCAGGATGTTGGTGTACATGCCCTCATCCTTCAGCCGCTCGGCGAGGGGTGCCAGCTTGCTCTTGCGGGGCTTGGCGGCCTTGACCTGAACGGGCGCCACCGAGACGCTGCAGCAGAGCCAGTTGAGGCTCTTGGCGACCGCAGCAGCGTGCGCAAGCTCGGCGGTCGAGTGGTACGAGATGACCCAGGGCGTGGCCCTGGTGGCGCACGTCTTGTCGAGGTACTCCCTCGACCAGTGGCTGGCCTGGGAGGCTGCGCAGCGGGCGCGGAAGGTCTTCTCGTCGAAGGAGTGGGCGACCAGCGCCCAGGCGTAGTTGCGGTCGGTCTTGCGGGTGCCGACCTCGGCACCGTTCCAGATCACTTGCAGGGTCTTCATGGTGTAGCTCCAGGGTTGAGGTGAGGGGATCAGCCGCCGATGCGAGCCCAACGCTCGTCGTCGGCCTCGCGGGCTTCGAGGGCGAGGTCGTCGGCCTGCCCGTACTCGACGTAGGCGTCGGAGCCGTAGATCGGGCGGCCTTCGGGCCAGAGGTCGAAGCCGACCGGCAGGCGCTTGAGGTCGGTGACGCGGGCGTTGAGGCGCGTGGCGAGCTTGGCGGCGGCGATGGCGCTGGGCTCGGTCGAGGAGATCACGGCAAGCTCGGCGGTGTCGCCGTGCTCGTTGGAGCCCTGGACGTACCAGAGCAGGCCGAAGGACTCGCCGCGTGGGTTGGTGATGTCGGCGTTCTCGGGGTTGACGTCGACGACCACGAGGTCGCTGCGGGTGGTGAAGGACCAGCGTTGGTCGAGGTGGCGTTGCATGGTGTAGCTCCTGGGTGGTGGTGGTGAGAGGTCAGGCGAAGCAGTCGTAGGCGTTGTGCAGCGGCGAGGCACCCTTGGCACGGCACCAGCCCTGCCACGCCGTCTCGCCCTCGGCCGTGGCCTGCAGGATTTCGCGCAGGTACTCGAAGCGGTCGATCTGGTCGTAGGAGCCGTTGACCCTGCGGCCGCGTGCTATGGCGTTGGAGAGGGCTCTGGACGCCTTGTCGAGGCGCTCCAGGGTGACGGCCACCGGCTGGGCAAGGTCATGCGCCCGCAGGGCGAGGTGGTAGGCGTGGTGGTCGGCCAGCGACAGCGCGCCGCGTTGCTTGGTGGTCAGCTTCTTGAAGGTCATGGTGTAGCTCCAGGGTGGTGGTGAGGGGTTACTTGACGAGGGGGAATTCGGCGTCCAGGGCGGACAGGTCGACGACCGGGGCAGCCCACTTGCCGCCGCGCACGCGCTTGTCGCTGATGGCCCAGCCACCGATGCCGCACTGCTTCCAGTTGTAGTTCGCCAGGGCGAAGCGCAGCATGTTGTTGACGACGTGCGTCTCGGTGGTGTCGAACTGGGCAGCCAACTCGGCGATGGTCGGGGCCAGCTTGCCGTCGAGGCGCAGGGTCTTGACGTTGTTGGCCTCACGGTAGGCGCGCTGGCGGGCAGCGGCGTCGGCGTGCTTGGCCGGGCGGCCGCGCTTCTTGGCCTGGGGCAGGGGGCCGACGAACGCTGCTTGATCGGTGGTCTGTGTCATCTGGAAAGCTCCGCTTTGTGGTGGTGTCAAGCCTGTATTCTAGCGAGAATTGGAGCCCCAGGCTACCGTTGGTCAGGGTAAGCGTGCGAAAGTACCGGAACAGCCATCTACGCCCGGTGGTCCAGCCCTGGAACAGCCAACAGAACAGCCACGGCCGAGGGGCTCTACGCCCGGTAGACCAGCCAAGCACAGCCAGTTAGGACCCATACATTAGAGAGAAAGAGGGGAATTGTGGGGCGGTCGCGCACGGGCGCGAGGGCGCGAGAATGCGAGCGCACAATAGGGAGCACAAGGCTGTGCTGGCTGTTCTGGCTGTTCCAGACCCAGCGTGCGGGTTTGGCGGTACATTTCGGCGCATGTCAACCCCTCAACCCCAGGGCGAGCCCGACAGTTTGTCGAGCAAAACCGCCAACCTCAACCGGGGCGGGCGGCCCAAGGGCACGCCCAACCGCACCACCCAGGCGTTCCGCGAGACGGTGCAGGCACTGCTCGACGACAACAGGGAGAACGTCGCCCTGTGGCTCAAGCAGACGGCCGAGGGCTCGCGCAATCGCAAGGTCGGTGGCAAGACCATCCCCGGTCGGCCGCCCGATCCTGCAGGCGCTGCGAGGCTGCTGGCCCAGCTAGCCGAATTCGCAGCGCCCAAGCTCAACAGGTCCGAGGTCGTCGGCGAGGGCGGCGGCCCGCTGACGGTCGTCATACGCAAGGAAGCCTGAGGCATGGAGCAGCACGATGTAGCGGCCGCCAAGGGCTGGCGCACGGTCCTGAAGCCCAACGGCCACGACGTCGAGCGTTCGCATTCCGTCACTGGTAATTGGCCGCCCGACGGTCACCCGCTCTACGCTGACGAGTCGCTGGTCGCCAGGGTGACCGACTGGCTGATCGAGCACGGGCAGACGGTGTTCCAGATGTTCATGCTCGACCGCGACGAGAGCACGCACAGCCTGATGGTGCTGCAGCGTGTAAATGTCCCGCACGCTGGTCGCGTGCTGTCCCTGGGCTCCGGCATCGCGGGCATGGAGGCGTACTGGAAGACGGCGCGGCCCGACGTCCAGTTCACGCTCGTCAACGCATCCAGGGCGCAGCTAGTGCGTTCTCGCTGCCCTGGCGAGCGGGTGCAGTGCGACATGCGCTCGCCTCTCGCTGCGCTGCCTGGGCGGCTGGGCTGGTACGACCTCGTGGTGATGGGCTACTCGCTGCACCACGTCGACGACGTGCCTGCGATGCTGCGCATGGCGCGCTCGATGCTGCGGCCTGGGGGCACGCTGCTCGTGCTCGACGTGGTCGACGGCTCGCACCGCTTCCACGAGGTGGTGAACTACTGCAGCCTGCGCAGCTTCGAGCTACAGCACGCAGGGCTCGTGCGCCTCGATGGCGACTGCGACTGGCACAGGCTGCCCACCGAGGTGATCGGCGAGCGTGCGGCCGAGGTGCTCGACGCTGGCGAGGTCGAGCCCTCGATGTGGATCGGCGCGGCTTGATGCTGCGGCTGCTGGCGTTCGTCATCGTGGCCGTGCTGCTCTCACTCATAGGATGGTGCGCGGCATGATCACGCTGATGGTCAACGATCCCTGGTGGACCTACGGGCTCGACTTCCTCATCGGCGTGCTCTCAGGCGCTGCAGGCATGTATGTCTTCGACCGGTGGGCAACGTGGAAGGGCAAGCGGGATGGATGACATCTTCTTCATCGGCACGCTCGTGGTGCTGTCGCTCGTCGTCGGCTTCTGCGGTGGCGTAGCCTGGGTCTGGTATCTCGCAGGGAGCCCGTGCCTTGACTAGCTGTGCAACGTGGAAGGGCAAGCGATGATCTGGCTGGCGTTCGCGGTCGGCATCGTCATCGGTGCCATCGGTGGAGCCCTGGCTGTCATCTTCGGCATGGGCGACGACCCCGACCCTGAGGCTGTTGCAGCCTACCGGCGGCACGCGAGCCAGAGCGACCCACGCGATGGCTGAGATCACGCTGCCCAACGGGTTCACTGCACGGCCGCTGCAGAAGGCGCTGATGCGCTACTACGACCACGGTGGGCTGCGTGCAGCCTGCTGCTGGCCGAGGCGGTTCGGCAAGGACCTGACGATGCTGCACCAGACAGCGAAGATGAGCTTCGAGCGCCCTGGCATGTACTTCCACATGCTGCCCACGCACAAGCACGCCAGGAAGGTGGTCTGGGACGGCTTCGACAACCAGGGGCGCAAGACCCTCGACGTGGTGTTCCCCAAGCAGTTGCGCGAGGACACCAACAAGACCGAGATGAAGATCACCCTGCGGTCGGGCGCGATCTGGCAGTTGGTCGGCTCCGACTACTACGACAGCTTGGTGGGCTCCAACCCCTTCGGCATCGTGATGAGCGAGGCTGCGCTCTCCGATCCGCGTGCGTGGTCGATGTTCCGCCCCATGCTCGCGGGCAATGGCGGCTGGGCAGCCTTCATCAGCACACCCCGAGGCTACAACCACTTCCACGACCTGATCCAGTTGGCGAAGAGCAGCGACCACTGGTTCCACTCGCACGTCGGCGTCGGCGAGACGCAGCACATCCCGCAGAGCGTGCTGGACGACGAGCGCCGCGAGATGCCCGACGAGCTATACCGGCAGGAGTACGACTGCGACTTCAGCGCCGCGAACGTCGGCGCGATCTTCGGCCGCTACGTCGAGCAGATGGAGAAGCAGGGCCGCATCTGCTTCGTCGACCGGCCAGGACCCAACGACGAGGTATGGGTGACCTCCGACATCGGCTACCGGGACAAGGCGTCCTTCGTCTGGTGGAAGCGGATGCGCGGCGGCTTCGAGATATTCCACTACGACGACGGCAGCGGCATGGACGCCGAGGAGTGGATACCCAGGCTACGCAAGCAGCCCAGGGCCGACGTGCTGATCCTGCCGCACGACGCCAGGGCGAAGACCTTCGCCTCGAAGCGCAGCGTGGTCGAGACGTTCCTGGGCGACCGGCCCTGGGCCGACTGCGAGGTGCGTGTAAATGAGCAGCGCAAGAAGGCCGACAGCATCAATGCCGGGCGGCTGATGCTGCGCCGGGTCAGGATCAGCAACAACGAGCCCTGCGCTCCGCTCCTCCAGGCTCTCAGGGCGTACCACTTCAAGTACGACGAGGAGACGAAGACCTTCAGGGCCGAGCCCGAGCATGACTGGTCGAGCCACCCGGCCGATGCGTTCATGGAAGGCGCTGCCAAGCTGGTCGAGATCGAGCCCCCGCCGCCCGAGAAGACCATAATCGTGCCGCCGCTCAGTCACACGTTCACCCTGGATCAACTCCACGAGACTGTCGGCACGCACTCGACCCAAGGACGACTCTGATGGCAACTTACGGTGAAGCCGCAACTACCAGTGACGAAAAGTCCGAGGACGGCAAGGAGTACAAGGACATCCACGACGGCAAAAAGCCCGGCGATCAGTCCCTGGTGCCCGAGCGCGACAAGGGCAAGGACCCGGCGAAGCTGGCCGAGCGGTGGGAGCGGGAGCTTCAGGCTTCCAAGAGGGAGCTTTCCAAGTTCCACATCACCGCCAAGAAGCTGGTGCAGAAGTACCTCGACGAGCGCGACTCTGCCGCGTTCAACGAGGCGGACTCGAAGTTCAACCTGTTCTGGTCCAACATCGAGGTGCTGAAGTCCTCCTTGTATGCCAAGCCACCCAACGTCGACGTCAGCAACACCCACAAGGACTCCGAGGACGACGTCAGCAGGGTCGCAGCCAACATCCTGCAGCGGATGCTCAACAACGACTGCGAGGACGACGACGAGAGCACCTACCCGGAGATCACGAGGCAGGCGGTCGGCGACTACCTGATCGTCGGCCTGGGGCAGGTCTGGTACAGGTACGAGGTCGAGACTGAGCAGGCCAAGACCGAGGCTGTGACCGACCCGATGACCGGCGATGTCCTGGCCGAGCCGGTCGAGTACGAGGCGATCACCTCCGAGGACGCCCCGGCCGACTACGTCTACTGGGAGGACTTCTGGTGGAGCCCTGCCAGGGTCTGGCAGGACGTTCGCTGGGTCGCTCGTCGCGTGTACATGAACCGCGAGGAGCTTATCGCCCGGTTCGGCGAGAAGATCGGCAAGGTGATCCCGGTCAGCAAGCAGAAGTCCAAGGCTGATGCCCTGGGACACATCAACGACCCGTGGGAGAAGGCTGGCGTCTTCGAGATATGGGACAAGACCACGAAGTGCGCCTACTGGCACGTCATGGGCTTCAACCTGATCTGCGACTACAAGAAGGACCCGCTGAAGCTGAAGGGCTTCTTCCCGTGCCCGCAGCCGCTGATGGCGAACCTGACGACGTCCAAGTTCATCCCTCGCGCCGACTACTTGCTGGCGCAGGACCAGTACGCCCAGATCGACGAGCTTTCGACCCGGATCAAGTACCTGACGAAGGCTTGCAAGGTGGTCGGGGTGTACGACAAGAACAGCACCCCCATCGGCCGTGTCTTCCAAGAGGGCATGGAGAACCAGATGATCCCGGTCGACAACTGGGCCGCGTTCGCCGAGAAGGGCGGGCTCAAGGGTCAGATGGACTTCGTCCCCATCGAGATCATCGCGGCGGTCATCGAGAAGCTCACCCAGCAGCGCGACGTCATCAAGGGTGCGCTCTACGAGGTGCTGGGCATCGGCGACATCATGCGCGGCATGACCAACCCCGACGAGACGCTGGGCGCGCAGCAACTCAAGGCGCAGTTCGGCGGCAATCGGCTGCAGTTCAAGCAGCAGCACATTGGAGCCTGGGTCGCTGGCGGCCAGAGGATCAGGGCGCAGATCATCTGCGACCGGTTCCAGCCGCAGACGATCATGCAGCGGTCGAACATCGAGCACAGTCCCGACAAGGACATGGCTCCCCAGGCCATCGAATTCCTGAAGCAGTCCGGCGACGACAAGTTTTACCGGATCAGCGTCGAGAGCGAGACGATGGCGATGGTCGACTGGGCGCAGGAGCGCGACAGCCGCAGCCAGTTCATGGAAGCGGTCGGCTCGTTCGTCATGGCGGTCACTCCCCTCATCCAGGCCAAGCCCCAGGCTGGCCCCGTGGTCCTGCAGATGATGAAGTGGGGCTTGGGCGGCTTCCGCGTCTCGAAGGAGATCGAGACGGTGCTGGATCAGGCCATCGCTGCCGCGCAGCAGCCGGACCCGGAGAAGGAGCGCCCCGACCCCATCGAGGAGTCGACGGTGAAGAAGAACATGGCGACGGCCGTCAAGGACAAGACCCAGGCAGTGCTGAACCTGACCAAGGCAGGCCAGCAGCAACTGGAACGCGCCATGATCGGCGTCGACGCCAAGCCCGACCAGGGCGCGCTGCCGCCGCCCGGCGCGCAGCCCCCTGGCCCCCAAGGTCCCCCGCAACCCGGCCCGCAAGGACCGCCACCCAACCTCATGCAGTAGGAGATCACCATGCCCAAGAAGGAAGAGAAGCTCATCGAGCAGGAAACCGACCCCGTGATGAAGAAGTACGAGGAAGAGGCGCTCGCCGAGCAGAAGGCGCTCGAAGCCAAGGGCTACACCGCCGAGGAGATGCCGCAGCGGTTCTCGACCGGCGGGGCGACCTACGACGAGAAGGTCGCCTGGGTCGCTTCGCACGGTGGCGCAGCGCCCGAGGGCGCAGCCATCGAGCCCGGCTACGCCGAGGTGAAAGATGTCGCGCCTCAGTGACCTCCTGCGCGAGGCAGGGACCGAGGTCGCCGGTCAGGCCGACGCGACCGGCCAGTTGCTCTGGGGGCTCGCCAAGCAGCCCGTGGCGGGGCTGACCGGCCTGTCCAAAGGCGTCTCCTCGCTCGCCACCGGCAAGGGCTGGGACCGGTCGCTGGCCGACGCGGCCGAGCAGTCTGAGCGTGTAAATGCTCTGGGCGGCGGGCCGCTCACCGAGCGCGGCGGCCAGCGGCTGCAGGAGATGGGCAGGACCATCGAGGGCGCTGGAGACTGGGCGACCAAGAACGTGCCCGGCGTCGCCCAGGCCGAGCAGGGCTGGGACCAGTACGCCCAGACGAACCCTGCGGTCGCTGCCGTGATGGCCGGGCTGGTCGAGGCTGGCCCCGGCAAGGGTGCTGGCAGCGCCAAGAGGGCGGCCAAGAGCGCCATCGGCAAGGCCAAGACCGCCGCGACGGTCGCGGAATTGCGCGCTCCGGTCATCGACCCGAAGCTCGGGGCTGAATTGGCGAATCGCTACCCGATGCCCGGTCCGCCGGAGATGAAGATCGACAAGAAGAAGGGCACGACCTATCCCGGCAAGAAGCAGTCGCCCGAGGAGCAGGAGCTTTGGGCTGCACGCAAGCTCGCGCAGAAGGACATCGACGCGGGCAACTACGAGCCCTACTACGACGTCGAGAAGCGGTTCCACACCGACCCCAGCCAGTTCCCTGGCGTCGGCGACACCCAGGTGTCGGCGCAGCCCGCCAAGCAGGCCACCCGCGACCAGTACGCAGCCCAGTGGGACACGCCCGAGATCAGGGCTCGCCTCGAAGAGGCGTACCTGAAGGGCGCGAAGGACCCGAAGGCCGACCGCTGGTACGGCATGGGCCAGTTGGTCGACGACTTCAACAAGGAGCTTGGCCCCCAGGCTGGTCCGCAGGCGTTCCGCCAGAATTTCAGCCACCCGATGGCGGCGACGACGGCGATGTCGAGCCCCGAGATGAACCTGATGCAGTCGGCCTACGGCAACTACTTGCGCAACAAGGGCATGGGGCTGCCCGAGGCTTCACATCAGATTCCGTCACCAGTAACTGGGCCGTCGACTCTCGGCAACCTCCAGATGTACGACAAGGTCGTCATGCAGGGCCAGGGGCTCGATCCGGCGGTGCAGCCGAAGAGGCACAACTTCGCGGCCAACTTCGAGGGGCATGTAGACCCCAGCACCATCGACACGCGGATGATGGGCGGCGTCGATCCGACCGGCAAGAACATTGCGCCGCCCGGCATGACCTACGGGACCATCGAGAAGGTCGCCCAGGACATCGGTCGCAAGCACGGCGACACCGGGGCCGACTCCCAGGCCAAGATGTGGGTCGGCCTGGGCGACGAGCCCACCAAGCCGATGATTCAGGTCGTCAACGAGGCAATCGAGCGCACCCACCGGATCACCGGCAAGCCCAAGTCCGAGATCGTGCGCGACAGCTTGGTCAAGGGCACCCACCCGCTCTATCAGGCTGGAGGTGTCGCAGCCGGAGGCGCTGCCCTGGCAGAATTGCTCCGCGACGACGAGCAATCGAAAGGGTTCTGATGCCGACCTACAGCTTCAGGTGCCAGAAGTGCGAGAAGACCCTGGACGTCTTCCGCACGATCAGCGACCACCTCAGGAGCCCCAGGCCGCTGATCTGCTGCGGCGAGACGGCCGACCGCTACTTCCCGCCGGGTCCGCGTGTAAATGCTCTGGACAACGCCCTGGCAGGCGACCGGCACTACATCGGGCTGTCGGCCCAGGACGGCACCGACATCTCATCGAGATCGAAGCACCGGGAGTACATGCACAGGCATGGTCTGACGACCGCCGACGACTACACCGAAACCTGGGCGAAGGCGCAGAAGGCTCGTGAAGCCTATCGGCGCGGCGAACGGGGGACCGGTGCAATTACCCGTAACGATATTGCGGAGGCATTCGCCCGAGCCAAGGGAGCCTGAGATGACTATTACCTCGCTGCTGACCGTTCTGCTGGTTCTGGCCGTCTTCGGCCTGATCGTCTGGCTGATCGTCACCTACATCCCGATGCCGCCCCCCTTCAAGACGGTGATCATCGCCGTGGCAGCCATCGTCCTGATCATCTGGCTGGTCCAGTGGTCCGGCCTGCTGCGCCTGCACGCCTAGCTAGCGTAGCCCCTATTTCGCGCTCGTAAACCACAAGGAGAACCTATGGGACCTGATGACGACGCCGTGGACGACGGCCCCGACCTTCGCTCGACCATCGAGAGCGCCATCGAGAGCGAAGGGGGCGACACCAGCGCCACCCCCGACGCTCCGGTCGCCCCCGACTCCGCGCCGGTCGAGAAGCCGGTCGGCGAGCCCCAGGTCCAGGCGAAGGGCGACCGCGACTCGCTCGGGCGGTTCCTGCCGAAGGGCAAGGAAGCCCCAGGAGCGCCTCAGGCGGCTCCTGGCACCCCTGGCCCCACCCAGCCGACGAACGGGGCGCTGCCGCCCGCTCCGCCCGCTCCGCTGGCCCCTGCGCTGCAGGCTCCGGCCTCATGGTCGCCGTCGGCCAGGGAGCATTGGAAGACCGTCGCCCCGGCCGTGCAGCAGGAGATCGCCCGGCGCGAGTCGGAGATGGCCCGCTACGTCAACGAGATGGCCCCGGCCAGGAACATCGCCGAGCGGTTCACCCAGACGATCCAGCCGTTCCTGGGCACGATCCAGGCCGAGGGCGTCGACCCGCTGACGGCCGTGCGCAACCTGATGCAGGTCACCCAGACGCTGCGGTCGGGCACCCAGTACGAGAAGGCCAGCACCCTGGCGCAGATCGTCCGCGTCTACGGGGTCGACATCGCCTCGCTCGACGCTGCCCTGGTCGGGCAGGCTCCCCCGCCGGAGAGCCAGCAGCAGTCCAACCCGCAGTACGTCCAGCAGGCGGTGCAGCAGGCGCTCGCGCCCCTGTACCAAGCCGCCCAGAGCCGCCAGAACCAGTTGGTCCAGGCTGCCGAGGGCGAGGCGCGCTCCGAGCTTGAGGCGTTCGCGGCCGACCCGGCCAACGAATTCTTCAACGACCTCCGGGTCGAGATGGCCGACATCATCGAGCTTGGGGAGCGGCGGGGCCGCGACATCAGCATCGCCGACGCCTACAAGCAGGCGGCGATGTTGCACCCGGAGGTTTCCAAGGTTATGCTCGCACGGCAGCAGGGTGTAAATGCCCGGCAACTGACGCAGAACGCCCAGCGGGCAAGGTCCGCAGCGGTCAGCGTCAGGGGCACCGCTCCTGTTGGCAATCCGGCTGGCCCTGAACCGTCGTCGATCCGCGAAAGCATCGAGGCGGCCATCTCGGCTCACTCGGGGTATAGCTGAAGCTCGTAGAACCGAGCCGGGGGAAGTAGAACCGCAACGCGGCCATCGACACCCCCAGGCAACGGCCATCGAAAGGCGGATGAGAACGGTCTGCATGTAAATGCAGGGTACAACTTCATTCGGAGATTTCAATGGCCTTCCCCAACGTCTCGGACATCGTCGCAACGACGATCCAGTCACGCACCCGCAAGATCGCGGACAACGTGACCAAGAACAACGCCCTGTACATGAAGCTCGACCAGCGCGGCAATCGCAAGCCGTTCTCGGGCGGCAACGTGATCTACCAAGAGCTTTCCTTCGCGCAGAACGCGAACGGCGGCTGGTACTCGGGGTACGACCTTCTGCCGGTGGCAGCGAGCGACGTCATCAGCGCCGCCGAGTTCAACATCAAGCAGCTTGCCTGCCCGGTCACCATGTCCGGCCTGGAGCAAATCCAGAACGCGGGCAAGGAGCAGATGATCGACCTCCTCGAAGCGCGCATCAACGTCGCCGAGAGCACGATGGCGAACCTGATGGCCGAGGGCATCTACAGCGACGGCACCACCTACGGTGGCAAGTCCCTCACGGGTCTTGCGGCTGCAGTGCCTGCGCTGGCTCCCGCCTCGCAGACGACCGCCTACGGTGGCATCGTCGGCTCGACGTGGACCTTCTGGACCAGCAAGTACACGCTGACGGCAGCGCAGACGGCGGCCAACATCCAGGGCTTTATGAACACGATGTGGGCGAGTCTCGTGCGCGGCACCGACCGGCCCGATCTGCTCGTGCAGGACAACGTGGCCTGGGGCGTGTACATGGCTTCGCTCCAGGCGCAGCAGCGGTTCACGTCGCCGGAGGTTGGTAACCTGGGGTTCCCGTCCATCAAGTTCATGGACGCGGACGTGGTTCTGGATGGCGGCATCGGCGGCTTCAACACCGCCAACACGACGTTCTTCCTGAACACCAAGTACCTGTTCCTGCGGCCGCACTCGGCCCGCGACATGGTCGCCCTGGACCCCAACAAGCGGTACGCCGTCAATCAGGACGCCGAGGTCAGCATCCTGGCCTGGGCAGGCAACCTGACTTGCAGCGGCCGCCAGTTCCAGGGCCGCCTCGTCGGAGCCTGATCTCCTTGACGCCGGGGCTTCGGCCCCGGCCCTTTTTCAGCTTCAGGAGAACACGATGCCCGCAGGACTCCCCGGCAGCACTCTCGTCCAGAACCTCGCCAATCCGAGCCTGGGCAACTTCGTCATCTTCGACCTCCTCTCCGGTCCCAAGGGCTCGCCCAAGGACCGCGACGTCGACGTCCCCTACAACGGTCTTCCCGCTGGCAGCGGCTTCGCTGCGAGCGGCAACGCATCGACGGGGGCGCTCAGTACCGGTATCGGCTTCGGTTCCCCGCCGATCATCGGGCTGACCGCCCCCGCCTCCATCCTCGCCGCAGGCTTCAACGACGACTACGTCCCTGGCGTCACCAAGCCGGACGGCACCGCCGCCACGACCTCGATCCTGATGTACATCGGCGGCGGCCGCAGCACCAACGCAGCCGACGCCCCGTCGAGCCCGTACACCGCAGGCTTCGGCATCGGTGGCGCAGGCCAGGGCGGCAGCCGCGATGCTGGCGCAGGACCGGCCTACACGGGCTTCACCATGAAGACGGTGACGGCAGCCGGTGCGGTCGCCACGGGCGCTGTGGTCGAGACGGGCTTCAGCAACCGCTCGGGCTCTGCCCTGGTGACCGGGCAGTCGGTGTTCGGCTCCAACGGCACGGCGAGCGCAGCAGTCGCACCGTAGAGGCAGCACGCCATGCTCATCGCGGGCGTGCTGAAGTTCGACCCGCAGGGCCGGATCATCCTGTCGGCCGGGCCGCCGGTCGACTTCAACGGGGGCACCCCTGTTGGAGCCGACGGCGGCCTCTCTGCAGCCGCAGGCTCCGATCCTGCGCTCTACTTCGCGTCCATCGGCTACCTCGACGACGGCAGCATCACCGACAGCGACAGCCCGCTGGTAGCCGCAGGCGGCCCGCTGACCAACGCCCTGGGGCAGATCAGGATCAGCTTCGACCTCCCGGTCTACTGGTACGCAGGGCTGCCGCTGACCGCCGAGGGCTTCCTCTCGATCAGCGACGGCGTCGTCCCGCCAGTGATCGGCCCTGGAGCCTTCGACCAGGGCTTCAACAACGCCTTCGACAACGGGAGCCCGTGATGGCACGCAAGACAATGTTCGCGTTGAAGGCTCAGGCTGACGCCACGCTGCCCGACAACGCCTCGCACCAGATCACCGCCGCAGCAGTGCGGACGATGATCAAGGACTTCATCGACACGATGACGCCAGGGTTCGGCGCGCTCGGTGCCGACATCGCCACCCTGGTCGGCCTGGGCGTCACCCCGGTGATGGTGGTGCTGCCCAACCTGATGGCGATCACCGCCGACTTCACGTCGTTCGGCCCGACCAGCGGACAGCTTCGGCGCAACGCCCTGGGGCTGCCCTCGACGAACACCCGCGTCACCTTCTACGCTGGCATCTCCTGCGACACCGGCAACGAGATCGTCTTCAGCCTGTACCGTGATGGCGTCAACGTGCCTGGGGGCTGCACGATCAGCGGCCAGGGCAACACCAACATCGCCGAGGGCTCCTTCGAGGTCATCAACGCCGTGCCCGTGGCAGGCGACCCGGTGTACGAGGTCAGGGCGAGCAAAATCAGCGGCGGCATCGACGATGTCGAATTGACCGACGTGCGCCTGATCCTTGAGGTGGTCCCGACCATCGGCATCTGATTTAAATCTGCGAGCTTCAGTGGGATGGGCTCGCCGCGTTTTCCCAACATCCCACGCACAAGGAGAACCCAGATGGCACTCGACGCACAGCAGGTTGAAGCCCTGCAGAACAGCCAGCCCCCCACCGATTGGTCCAAGTTCGACCAGACCGTCAGTGTGGATGCCCGTACCTTCGGCGGTGCGCCGGGTGGCCTGCCGCCCGGCATGGGGCCGGGGCACGACGACAAGCTGCACGTCCACTTCTACATGAAGCCGCGCATCGACATCGAGGAGTCGAACAAGGCCAACCGGCCGATCTACAAGGACGTCCCGTTCATCACCGTGATGATCCCCGGCGACAAGAACAACATCGTCACCGCAGAGGTCTGGGACCTCCACCGCAGGCGCTTCCCGCAGCACTGGGCGCAGTTCATCGCTGGGGTCAAGGATCAGGTCGTCGGCACGCCGCTCAAGGTCGCGCCGTTCCTGACCGAGGCGCACATCGAGGAGCTTGCGTACTTCAAGATTCGCACCATCGAGCAGTTGGCGAACCTGTCGGACACCAACATGACCTTCATGGGTGCCCGCGAGATGTCCGACGCGGCGAAGAAGTACCTGTTGACGGTCAACGGCAACGAGGCGCTGCTGGAGCGCATCAAGGTGCTGGAAGCCCAGGTCGGCAACCAGAAGGCCGAGCAGACTCCCGAGCAGCGCCAGCAGGAGCAGATCGGCGACGAGGAGCGCGCCGCGCTCGCCGGGCGCTCGGGCGGCAAGCCCCCGGTGAAAAACTTCGGCCGTTGAAGCCTTAGGAGAGCATCGTGCCCACCTACTCGATGACCAACTTCAGCACGTTCCAGACGTTGCTGCAGCAGGTGTGCGCGATGCTCAACCTGCCGATCCCGACCGACCCGGTCGGGTCGTCGGACCCCAACATGGTGTTGATGAAGAGCGTGGCGAACCTCGCCAGCCTGGAGATGCTCAACGCCTACGAGTGGAGCCAGTTGACCAAGGAAGGGACCGTCGTCGTCGAGACGCTGATCCCGCCGGTCGCTGGTGAATCCAACGAGGTGGCCTTCGACCTCCCTGGCGACTTCTACCGCTTCATCGACCAGACCCAGTGGAACGCGAGCATGCGCTTCCCTGCGGTCGGCCCGGTGAGCCCCCAGGGCTGGATGACCTACCGTGTCTTCCCGATCAGCGCCAACTTCACGCTGACGTGGCAGATCAGGCAGCGCCAGCTTTGGTTCCTGAACCCGCCAGCGCCGCCAGGGCAGACGTTCAAGTTCATGTACCTGTCTCAGGCGCTGGTGCAGGACGCGGACAACCCCGACCTGTACAAGAACGTGGCGACGAAGGCAGGCGACACGTTCCAGCTTGACGGCATCCTGATGACGCTGCTGACGCGGATGAAGTGGCTTGAAGCCCGAGGCTTCGACTCCGCTACTGCCCTGCGCGACTTCATCCTGGCCTTCGACTCGCGCATCGGTGCCGAGAAGGGAGCCAACATCCTGAACATGGCAGGCGGCCGCCACGACTACCCGTACATCGGCATCGGCAACCTGCCCGAGGCTTCCCTGTACGGCATGCGCCAGAGTTGACAATTACTGGTGACGAAATGGCAACGCTTCCTCCTGGCTGGGTGGTGACTCCGACGGACGAAATCGTCCCCAATCCCAACGTAGGGACTCCGGCCGAAGGTGCCTTCTTCGCCCGCCGGACCTACATCTGCACCGACGAGAACGGCCAGTACCTCTGCGCGTCCGGCGACCAGGGCGACTGCGAAGCCCAGGCTCAGTCGCTGGCCCAGCAGCGCACGCAGCAGCAGCCCTACTACGAGGCGATCCCGTAATGCCGCTCGTTCCCTACCAGCACCCCCGGCGCACGGTCCCCAGGCGGTCGAGCGGCACGCAGAACCATCAGGCGTTCCCGTTCGGTGCTCCGCTGAAGGGGCTCGACGTCACCCAGCCCCTGCCCGGCGGCAACCCGCTGACGGCGATCCGGCTGGAGAACCTCGTGCCCCGCGTCATGGGCTGCCAGATGCGGCGCGGCTACCTGCGCCACACCAGCAACCTCTCGGGCGAGGTCCGCTCCGAGATGAAGTACCAGTCGCCGCTGGGGGTCAACAAGCTCCTGGCTGCAACGGCCGCAGGCGACATCTACGACGTCACGACGGCCACGTCTTCGGTCACGGTGCCGGTGCCTGTCCTGTCGGTGCCGACCGGTGCGCCGGTCGGTGAGTGGACCACGCTCAACTTCACCACCAACGTCGGCGTCCACGTCCTGCTGATGGTGAACCCTGGGTCTGGCTACTGGATTTACGACGGCACGACGTTCACCCAGATCACGCTCGGTGCCGGACCCAACCAGATCAGCGGCATCGACCCGGTGCTCTTCAGTTTCGTCACCGTCTACAAGAACCGGGTCTGGTTCATCGAGAAGGACACCACCCGTGGCTGGTACTTGGAATTCGGCGAGTACGCCGGGGTGGCGACCGACTTCGACTTCGGCTCGATGCTGCCCAACGGGGGCAACCTCCAGGCTCTGATCAACTGGACCTACGACGGCAGCAGCGGCGTCGGCGTGCAGAACCAGCTTGTCATCGTCTCCAACATGGGCGACGTGCTGGTCTACGGTGGCGACGACCCTGCGTCGGCCAGCACGTTCCAAGTGGTCGGCCGCTGGTTCATCGGCCGCGTGCCGGTCGGCAACCGGTTCTTCAGCAACTACCAGCAGGACGTGATCCTGCTGTCCGAGCGCGGCATGGTCTTCATGTCGGAGCTTATGCGCGGCCAGGGCTTCTTCCAGAACGCGCAGATCGCCGGGGCCATCAACTCTGCCCTGGCGATTGAGATCGCGGCTTCACTCGACACCCGGTACTGGGAGATCAAGTTCCTGCCGCAGGAGCAGTTGCTGATCATCAACCGGGCCGAGACGAACATCGAGAACCTGCAGTGGGCTTACGAGGTGAACAACAAGGCGTTCACCATGCTGCGGGGCTTTCCGATGCTGACGGTCGAGAGCTTCGAGGGCAGCACCTTCTCGGGCGACCTCGACGGCAACATCTGGCAGTGCTTCATCGGCGGCACCGACGGCCAGATCGACGACGTGCCTGGGGCCGACCTCCAGGGGCTCGTGGTGACCGCCTTCCAGCCCCTGGGCGAAGGCATCCGGGTCAAGCGGTTCCACATGGTCCGCCCGAGCTTCATCAGCGACTCGGCTCCTGGCGTGCAGGCTGGGCTGAACAGCGAGTGGAACCTTGAGATCACCGGCAACGTCCCGGCGTACCTGGGCGCGGGCTCGGGAGCCTGGGACGTGGGGCTGTGGGACGTGGCCGTCTGGTCGGGCTCGGGGCAGAGCTACGAGGCATGGACCGGCGCTGC
>Ga0068864_100001319_pt1 | contig 20634 bp, 13 predicted proteins | sample KBSSwiS72_FD_66586 | JGI IMG/M metagenome (GOLD analysis project Ga0068864, IMG submission 66586) | Switchgrass rhizosphere microbial communities from Kellogg Biological Station, Michigan, USA - KBS Switchgrass S7-2 | ecosystem: Host-associated > Plants > Roots > Rhizosphere > Soil ... | reverse complement strand
AGTACCCCAGGCCTGCAATTCCACCAGCCGGCTCCAGGAGTCGGGCACACTCGTGATCCACAATCGGATCTTGCTGGTCGTAATGGGCGCGAAGGTGAACTTCCGCCACACCTTGTTATTTCCAGTCACACTGCCGCCCGGTACGGTCGCCCAACTGCTGCCGTTCCAGTACTGCACCTCGAAATTGATCAGACCATAGAGGCTGAAGGTCTGCGTTTCGGTGGGTGTGTTTTCCTGATTGTAGTTGTCGTGCAGACTGAAGACATCGATCTCGTCGATCGTCCTGCTGCCCGCGAAATCGACTTGGAACCAGTCCGGTAATTGATCCGGCGTCGCATCGTTCCAACCTTCACCATTGCCCCATGGACCACGATTGTTCCCATTGATCGCGCCGGTCGTTGAGAAGCCGCAGCACGTATGTGCAGTCGAAGCCGTTGCTACTGCACCGTTGGCAGCCACCGCCACGTTGAAGCGACCGGTGGCAGTAACGAGTAACTGTCCGTTGCGATAGCCGTATTCCTTCTCCGGCGCTGATGGTGATGCGCCAGCCTGGTACTCGGCCAACAACTCGCCATCGATTCCATAGATCAGCCACTCTTCCTGACTCGACGCTACTTGCCGGCGCACACGTTTGCCCTCGGCGTTATATGTGTAGCGACTCGTCTGGCCCGTATTGTCCGCCGCCGTGGTCATGCGATTTTCAGCATCGTAGGTGCGATTGCCAACGCCGGTGTAAGTATCAGTCGTCAAATTTCCTGCTGCATCGTAAGTCATCGTTCCCGGTTGACCACTCGGCACTCCGAGCCTGTTCGTAGCCGTATCAACCGTGAACTGTTTGTTATTAATGCCCGTGCCCCAGGAAGCGGGATTAATGGTGCGATTGCCCCAGCGATCGTAAACGAACAGCTGCGCGAAATCCTGACCGCTTTGCCACGACGGTGTCCCGTGGGCCTCGACTGCCGACTGCAGCCGGTTGAGAGAATCGTAGCTGTAAGCGTCTTGCGTATAGGTGTAGCTACTGATCGCATCGTCAGTGGGCACCCAATGCTGTTGCAAGAGCACGTTGCCATTGTTATCCGGTCCTGCCGGTGTGGCCGGGTTGCCTTCCCACCCATAGTTAGCGCTGTAGTAGTTGACGATGGCGCCGCGGTTCCAGTTCCACTGGTCCGTGGTCCATGGCACGGTGCTGACTCGAATGTCGAAAAGCTGGCCGCGCCGGTTGTAGTGATTCTTGTGGTAGACCGGAATTTGCGTGCCGAACTGCTCCTGCTGAATACCGCCAAACGGAGAGTAATCGATATTGTTCGCGTAAGTGCGCCAGGCGCCGTCACCGAGATAACCAGTGAAGGTGCTGGTCCGGCCCGCGGCGTCATATGAGTAAGAAACTGTATGTCCCGAAGGGTACGTCTGCGATGTCACGGCGCCGGCCCGATTGTAAGCTCGTTCGGTTCTATACGTTTCGCCCCACGCCCCGTTGAGCTTGAATATTTGCCGCTGAACGACGGGTTTGCCCAGCGCGTCATAACTGTCGATTGCAATATGCTCGACATTGCTGCCATTGGAGAAGTCTCCGCCGGCGTAGTTGTACCAAAAGCGCCCCTTTCCATTAATGGCTCCATCATAAAAGCTAGACACATCGGGATTAATTGAAGTATTGGAGTAATTGGTGGTTGTGTTGCGATTGAGCGCATCGTAAACATAGGTTGAGACAACGCCGCGCGCATCCGTTCTTTGTGTCAGGTTCCCGTTCGCATCATATTGATAACCGATGGACCAAGCACTATTGCCCGTCAGCGGGTCGGAAAGATTCAACCCAGGAAAGGTGCTTTGCTCGGGATTGCGCGCGCGAATCAGACGCTTGAGCGAGTCGTACATGAAGAAGCGCTGTTGACTGCCTTGCATCACCTTAATGAGATCAGCAAGTACATCGTAGTCGTAGTGAGTCAAAAAACCATAGAGCGACTGCGCGCCGAAGGAGACTGCTTCTATTCCCGGATATTGCGCGGGGTCGCTCGGCGTAATCTCCCATACATCTTTTAGTTGGCCCAACGCATTGGTGCTAGTCAATCGCTTCTTCCCAGCTTGATCGGTTACCAAAACCTGATCACCGTTATAGGCCGTGCTCACAACCGCGTTGTCAGGTGCCGTAACCGTCTTGACGCGATCCAGCGCATCGAATTCTGTAGTAGTCCAAAGCGGACTCTCACTTTGCCATGGCCGAAAAGGATTCGATCGCTTATACACGCGGCCCAATGCGTCGTATTGCTGCTGCACCGCAATATAGTTAGTCCCACCTTCATATGTTCGAGTTTCTGTCGCGCGCCCAAAACCATCAAAGTATTGATAGGACTCAGTTCGACGTGTTGCGTCTAAGTCAGCGAGTGTGCGGACGAATAAATTCCCAATCGTGTCGCCATACTCAAAATCGGTTCGACCTCCGCCTGTGGGGCGAATAATAACCTTCAGTCGGTCAAATGGATCGTTGTACTGGAAACTGGTGGTGGTGTTGTTTGCATCCGTTGACGAAGACGCTTGGCCAGTCCAAAAGTCATAGACATTTGACGTGACTAGCGCCGTTGCCGAACCATATAGACCAGAGGCGTCGGGGACAGGCGATGTCGAACTCGCAACGAAAGCATAAGTGTTCGAATTATACGTACCGCCACACGTCGCTCCGTTACAGAAAGAGTCGGCGTAACCCAAAGTAGTCTTATTACCAATCCCATCGATGCTCGCAATGGCATTTCCGGCTACGTCGTACTGTGTCGAATGAATTAATGGGCCGGTCTGTGAGGACGCGATAATGTACGAAGTTAAGCCGGTAACATTTCCGCGTGTAGTTGTGGTTGATGCGGAGTAAGCAGAATCAAGGCCGGTGATATTGGGCCGCAAAACGAGCGGCTTGTGTCTCGTGTCGTCAATATACTGGTCGTACTCATACCTCACATAAGCGACCTTATTATTTCCCGCCAGGTCACTTGAGACCCACTGCTCGGATGGTAAGCTTCGCAGGTAGATCGAAGTCGCGGTGTAGTCAGTCTGGTTAACCGGATTGGTGACGAGATACTCGCTATGCGAACGGCGGACAAACGCCCCTGGCGCGCCAGCGCCAAAATCGTACTCGTAAGCATCTGTTTGATTGTTGAACTGATCGTAATTGAAAGTTGTGCGTGAAACCTGGTTCGTATCGACTAAGGTGGAATCAGTTTGAGTAATATGTGGGCCTTGCCCAAATACTGTGGGGTTTTCCCAACTATGCGTAACCCGCTGGAGTATGGTGGACCCGTCAGTATCAACTCGCTCCGTTTTCCATTCACGACCCTCTAACGGGGCAGGAGGGTTGTACCACGGAGTTTGACTTAACGAAGGGCTGGCGCTTCCCAGGAAGTAATGTTTGTGACGCGTAATCAGTGTGCCGGTTGTACTGCGTTCATCGACCTGAACGAATCCCTGATCTGAGGTAAAGTTAAAAACACTCTGGTCAAAGGTTTCTTGACGGCCAAATGTAATTTTACCTGCAAGGGTGGTTCCATCTGGATACGTTCGCTTTTCTAAAACGCGGCGATAAACCTGCGGATAGGTTCCGCCTTCCGCTGCCGGCCTTTCAAAAGTTCCATTTGCTGCGCCGTTGGTAAGCCCCGCACCATGATCGTATTCAAGCGCACCGCCCGTCGGTAAAACAACACGCGCCAGTTCACCAAAACAATTGTAGAGCAGGATGTAACGCCTTACTCCATCCGGTAACCAAACGGATGAGACGACGTTTGGATTGTAAGCATTCGTATTGAAGTCATAACAGGTTTGCCCCGGAGTAGGGTCGCCCGGCTGAGTTGACCGCAATGAGTTGCTGAGACTGGAATAGGAGACGCGAATAATGCGCGGTGCGCCTTCGTATCCTTGATAGATGATCTGGTCGGACGTTCCATAGGGCGCGCCTTCGGCGACTCCATAGTTGATCGTCACTGTCCGATTCAAAGAATCCTGGATACTAGTGACCCTGCCATTCTGACCATAGGTGAAGGTAATTCGGTTACCGTTGCGGTCACGTTCCCAGGTCACCAAACTATTCTCAATCCGAAAACGCGTCCCATCGGGCATCAGGAGGTATCCGGAAACGGTAAACGGCTGACTGGGATCGACCGTTTCAACATAAGGTATGTCCTGGATGGCGGCGTCTGAGATGAATGTCATTCCTGAGCCGTCAATGGTCCTGAACGTTAGTCCCCGGTTGTAATTGGATGGATTACAATTTTGAACGGTTGCGACTCCAGGTGTATTGCTGCTGAGGAACTCATACTCCGTACCGTCACCAGTCCGGAAGATCAGTTTCGTTAGAGTCTGGTTGAATGTGACCGTCTGATCGATAGCGCATGTTTGCGGAAAGAAGCCGCTGTGATAGCCGTGCATCATCCCTGGTCCATAGCTGGATTCATTCGGGATATATTCGTTATAAGTCCAAGCAATTTGGTTCCCGAAGACAAATTTTTCTACGTACCATTTCTTTTCAAGCGCTAAAGCAATCGTGTGCTGTGCTGAGCCACGTCCGCCAATGTTGAGCAAGGGAAGGCGAAAGTTGAGATTGCCGTTGAAGAGGTTGACGTTATCAATGTTGCTCAGAGCGTACGACCCCGTAGGCGCGCCGCCCTGAAGTGCGAGTGGCGACGCTCCGCCTGTTGATGCCTGGCCAAAGGCTAAAGAACATAACATAGCGGCTATTAAGCCGGTGCCAAGCGCATATGTGATCACGTGAGCGACGTTTTTTAGCAAGTTTTTGATTGTCTTATTGTTCATGACTGCCTCACCTGAAGATTCGCGGGGGGACGCGGACTCTACGAATTACGCGTGCGCAAGGGGGATTAATTGCTGCCCGCTAACAATAAGGTTGGTGCGTCTATGAGCCATTGGTCTGAAACCAGACTTCTCCCTGTGAGGCTGATGAGACACACCGATGCCTACTCAGTTTTTAGCTGATGTGCCTATTGAATATTGTCCTAACGCTGCGTAGACATACACCTGTTATGAGGTATAAGTCGCGAATAGTCTTTAGGACTGACCGCCCTTGCTCGAATTCGGGTGATTGGGCGACCGGCTGAGAGAGGTCGCAGTTTGTTGAGTATAGGGGGAAGTGGACGCACTGTACGCCTGACATGGACTAGTGTCAATGAAATCTTTTTTACAAGTTATGCCTTGCGAAATCAGACCACAGGCGGCTCTAAAAATCCTCAATCAATTCTCCAAGAGTTACAAACAAACAGAAGAATCGGACCTGGGCGAGTGGTTGTAAGTTGCTGTACTTTATTTCGAAAACTCCCCTCGCCGATTTTTTGCCACGCACTACTTCAATTATGGCCAGCGCTCAAACATGCCATTGGTCCATGTGTAAGTCAGGCTTAGAGCACTTCCAGAGCAGACTGAAGCATCTCACGTCATCAAGTAGCGCCGAGCAGTTCCTACAAAAGTGGGCTTTGCTAAACGGGTCAGATGCGCGAATGAGTTTGTGCGGCGCTTCAACGTCTTTCGTCTTCCATGCCGCGACATAGTTCTTGAAAGTACTCTCAACCGCTCGCGCTCCCATGCAACCAACGGTCGACTTAACACCAACCAAAAACTAATCTGTTTTTTGAGCAGAGACGGGTAACCCCAGATTCAGATCAGGTTCTGATCTTTCCAAGTCAAATTCAGTAATACGATAATCGAAACCAGAACTGCAGCCGCCACGAACTCAACGAGATGAAACGCCTAACTGGTGAATCAGACAGAGACTCACGAAAACGCCTTGAAGAGCTACGTCTATGAAGCTGAAGGCTAAGCGTATTATTAAAGCAGTGAATTATAGTCCTCGAAACGCTGGTGGTCTTGAATATTTCTAGCGTTGTTGTCTGGAAATAGCGCGAATGCACAAACCTAGTGACATTGACTTGTTGCCCTCCGCTTGTTGCTATATTGAACTGCAAAGCTGACGCGTAAGAGTTTTGGATCGCCCCACATCGGTCTTTAGTCTTGTTGCCAACCGAAAATCCTTCGCTACGTTCGCGGGATGTCATCAATTGGCTCTGCCCCGCTTCCTGATGCTGAAGCCTCAGAAGTGGATCAACTCCGCTCCCGCATATCGAACGCTCCACCGTCTGCAAACAAACCTTGAGAACCTCGAAGCGTGTTTGAAAAGGGCAATCTCAAACAAGCCGAACGTCACCTTGTAATTGCTAAGTGGAATGCGGAGGAAGCTAAGAAAGAGATAGCGGCGGTAGGGCAGGCAAAGCCAAGGCGTGAGGCGAAATGAATGCAAGCTTTTCTTCAGTAGCAGTAAGATGGCGTATCTGAATTGTCGATGCTCGCCCTAATTATTAAAGAAAGGCTGGATTACCCAGGGCGCACCGACATACGGCTAAAGATCATCCCATTACAAGTATAATTTGGACCATACCTGATCGACTCCGAGCGGGCTGGTAAGTACAATGCGACCGCCTGTCCGCTCTGCATCGGAAACGCGAGCGGGATCGAAATTCCCCCGCCGCTCTCCAAAGAGTCGAGCGGCAAAGAAATAGCCATAAGGTTTTTGCCTACTAATCTATTGCGCGCGGCTGTCTCACGAACCGCCGCCGCAAGCATTTGGATGTAGGCCTCAGCGCCGCGCTCACGGCGCAAATAACTACGCACCCCTCGCCTCAAACGCATTAATGCCAAGGCTTCAATCGGCTGTCCTACAGCAGCGAGAAGATAAGGACGGTTACCCAAAGGCACTGTTCGAACTTGAAAGATATCTTCTGCTTCAGGAAGCCACTGCCACGTGCTATTCAAGGCATTCGAAATCGCAGAGACAAAAGGGGTCAACGGTGCGTTAGGATCATTAATCCTACTCCATCCTGAGATTAGGAACGCATGTCGGCGTAAAGACCTTCGCAGTGCAATACCCCGGAAATCTTCTGTTGCGCGAAGAGCTATCGCTTCGCAAACCCGCTGCGGATTGTACGGTGAAACTTCGGCCGCGACACTAAGAGCCCATTCATCAGTTTTCGATCTACCGATCTGTGCCAATCCGGTGTATGCCAAGACCAGCCGACCGCAAACAACCACAGCTTTGTTAGAGCTATCCTCCGCTGTGCGATTAGCATTGGCTCCGGTTAGCCAAGTCAGGCGTCTATCCGAAACTTGAACGACGTGGCTCGGTGAAATACAGCTTAATACTAAGGTCAATTCTGATGCTCGCCTTTTTGGTTTTTATAGCCCTCGTTAGTTGACCCTCGTAAGCTTCACTCAGAAAGATCGACTTCCCGGCAGGGGGTGATCACTCTGTCAGTCTCGGACTGCTCGTGCAAGCAAGTCAGGATTCTCTCGAAGCTGCGCCATTCTCTCTTCGACTTCACTGTTTACTTGAGCTATGTCGATGTTCACTCTATCGCGATAGATCGGACGGTGAGCTTTGAGGGAGAAGATCCCCGCGAGTGTGTTGCCGCCGACCGCTTGCTGGTACATCGTGCTTTCAACAACGTCAACCGCGTTCTCGTGTGCTTCGTACCATTGATCTGAGAATTCGGGATCTTCCCGTTGCCAGCGATAAGCCGTCTGGCGAGAGATCCCAGCAACTTTACATGCGTGAAGAACCGTACTCCGCGCTTCTAGTGCTGCGATGAACCTCTTTTTTCGAGTGTCACGTTTGTCACGCATTCAGAACCTCATTTCGAGTCTAAATTCAAGGTGATCGCGATGGGGAATTAAACGAGTAAGGAAAGACCCTTATCATAGATGCTACGCCAACCGTGACATCGAATGTAACGGTACTTTCTTTTAGTTTCAGTTTCGTAAAAGGCGCAGCCTACAAGCTTGTGGCGGCCGTTAATTGTCAAAGAGCCATTTCGGTCACGCTTGAGTTCAGCGCGCCAAAGGCCACCACCGCTAACACCTTGGAAGGTAGGTAACGCATTCTCGGAGGCGAGAGGAATGCGAACCTCCACATAGTCAAACTCGCCTCTGGTGATTGGCGGCATTACTCTTACCTTGTAGCCCATCATATGTAATTGCATTTGCTTGTCGGCCTCGATAATCTCGCTTAGCCTAAACGGCGCACCTACCAGCGCCCAGATGTTATCGGCGATTCTCGGACGGCTCGCGAGTATTTCTGATTGATGTCTGGTTAAGTTGTAGAAGATCTTGTCTCGGGAAATCGCATTTAACTGACGCACGTCGATGGCGTGAATAGGAATGAATGCCAAATCTGGACCCCAAGCTTCATCTTTTCTCTCGCCAACATATACCGGAGGCATGCTTTGTATAAAAAGCGGATGCCCAGGGCGGACTGGTATCGCTGTTTTGTTGTATTCAGCGAGGCGTGCGGCACAGTGACGAGCTGTAAGAATGTAATGGTCGTCTCTAAACTTTACGAGTGTTCCCGTTCCGCAGTGGGCCGGAGCCGTGTTCGGATCGTCATAGCCGAACAATACTATGGAGTAGTCGTGAACGCCTTCATTCAGACTGTTTGGTATTTCTTCGAATCTTGGCAACGCGTTTTTGGTCTTTCTCCATGCTCGCGATGCTTGTTAGTTCCACATTGGTCTTAGGTCTAACGTACCTTTGCCGCCTCCTATCGAACCACAGCATCACCCTGAGTCTCGATGAACCGCTTTTTCTTAGTGTCACATCTGTCACGCATCGCAGCGAGAGTTTAGCACGCGACGCCACCGAAGAGGATGTGCCGTTCAAGGAGCTTTCGCGATCTCTTCAACACTCCGCGCGACAAAGTAATTGCGGTGACGAGCTTCTACTATTGTTACGGTGGCTAGTCCTGCCAAATTCTCCTCAACCAACTTCAGTGCAGGTGTAAGTAAGTACCCTTCAACCGCCACAAGGTTATTTTGATTCGACGCATTTCTAGTAATTGCGACAACGTGTTGACACCACGCTGCAACGCGACTCGAATCCTGAGCGAACATAGAATTGTAGTGTTGAAGAATCACGCCACGTAAAACTGGCAGGAAAAAATTGGGATAGTGATTCTGGATAAACTCGACGTAAACCTCGTCCAAACTGACCGTATGATATCCGTGGTTGTTATGCAGTTGGGTGGCGAGGTGGCTCTTGCCGTGATTGGGATCTCCGAAAATCAAAATCACTCGACGATTACATTGATTATTACTCATTGATTGTCTGAGTGTAGAACTGAAAGCCCGCTATGGAGCTGGATTTTTGTATCGCTTGGCGGAGGCATTCAGCCTGCATGGTCTTTCTCCTGTTATGTAAGTCTACCCGATCCTATGTCTTTAGTTCAGTCCCTAAAAATACAGGGCGGGGCAATCGAAGTGAACCACGGCGGCTCGTGATACCGGGGACACCTTTTTGTTTTTGGACTCCCGTATGTTTGATGCTGCCTTGAAACTCTCACAGTAGAAGATTGAACTCCCGGCAAGGGGGTGTCTCGCGGTGCGAGTGGTGTGCGAACCCACCCGACCCTACAAATACTGGCAAATACACAGCAGTATGAATTGGCGAGCAAGTCCGTTAAAATCACACTAGCGAGCACTCAGAGATACCTAGCAGAACGGCAAATTCTGGCTTTTAACCAGTGGGTCGCAGGTTCGAGTCCTGCTCGGCTCAATTTTCTCGCCCAGAACCATAACTCTCAGGAGAGTCCCCCATGGCGTCGAAAAAATCCCCGAGGAAACCGAAGAGTGGCATCACTGTGAAAGCGTATCGTGGTGATGCGAAGACGTTGCTCGCTTTCAATCTGCCCAAGGAAAAGACGAAGAATCTCGCCGGCTTTACCGTTAAGGTGACGCCGGGTAACAAGGAGCCGTTTTATCTGCAGAACCAACTGCGCTTCGAAGATCCGACCAAACACGCGCAGGACGCCAAGTTACCGCCAAACTCGAGCTTCAATGCGCCGATACATAAATTTCGCTGGCTCCACGTCCCCGGTTCTTTGCAACAAGGCATCGAACCGTTCTTTGGACCATACAAGTACACGGTGACGCCACGTTACTTCGATAGCAGCGGTTCGCTGCTTCCGATCGACGATTCGCTAGGCACAACGGTTGAAGTCGAGGTGATTCCTTTTACAAAAGGCAAAGTTGACCTCGGATTTACCCGCGGCTTTACGCAATCGCAAGCCTTTGTTCATCACTTCGGACTGAAAGCAAAGTTTCGACCCAAAGAAAAAGGACTACTCTTCGACACGTCGCAAGTCTCAGGCAAAGACAACGAGGGTAAGGAATACACATTTGCCGAGGAGTACGAGTGGCTCGGCTTCACCGCGCGCGACCGCATCTTCGAAATCGCCAACGAGGTTCTCAAAAACAAAAACCTGAAGCTCGACGTGTTTGCGTATGACTTAAACGAACCAGACCTGCTGAACATCTTTCTGAAACTCGCGAAGCAGGGCCGCATGCGCATGATCCTCGACGACGCGCCCTTGCATCACGACACTAAGAAGCCCAAGCCCGAAGACGAGTTTCAAAAACTGTTTGAGAAGGCTGCTAAGAAAGGCGCCGCGATCAAGCGCGGCAAGTTTGGTCGCTTTGCGCACGACAAGATCTTCATCGTCTCGAACAGCAAAGGCGCGACTAAAGTACTGACCGGCTCCACCAACTTTTCCGTCACCGGCCTGTACGTCAACTCGAACCACGTGATCGTCTTCAACGATCCCAAAGTGGCACGCACTTACGCGCAGATTTTCGAATTTGCATGGGACACGGATGTAAACAAAGCCAAGTTCGCCAACAGCGACGAGGCGAAACAGATCTTTTCGTTTTCGGGGACCGGCATACCCAAAATGGAAATCACCTTCTCTCCTCATAAAGAAGCCGAGGCAGCCAGGAACCTCGACAACATGGTCGCGCGCATGAACCAGGAGAAGAAGACAAAGGATGGCAGCATCCTGTTTGCCGTCATGGGTCTCGATAAAGGCACTGGCCCAGTGTTGCCAGCGCTGAAGGAGCTGCACAAGGACGACAAGATATTCACTTACGGCATTTCAGACACGCCGGGCGGGATCTTTGTTTACACGCCGCGTAAGAAAACTGGCACGCTGGTTTCAGGAAAACCGGTGGCGACGAAGCTGCCGCCGCCGTTTGATCAAGTACCTGGTGTTGGTCTCGGCCATCAGATACATCACAAGTTCATTGTGTGTGGCTTCAACGGCAAAAACCCGGTGGTCTACGGTGGCTCATCGAACCTCGCACTGGCCGGCGAGCAGGTAAATGGCGACAATCTGATCGCGATTCACGATCAGGACATCGCGACAGTGTTTGCGATTGAAGCACTGGCATTGGTGGATCACTTCGACTTCCTTGATCGAAGTTCGACAAAAGCGGGGAAGGCGCCCGAAAAGGTCAAGGAAGCGTCCAGGCAACAACAGGCAGTTGACGCTGGGTGGTTCCTGTCAACAGATGACGATTGGGTGAAGAAGTATTACGACCCGAACGATCTTCGGTTTGTCGATCGAAACTTGTTCGGTGGATCATAGCCGCAGATAAACGCCGATGACGCAGATCCGATCAATTAACGATCGATAGGAACTCGGTCCAGGGTCCGATTTCGTCGCGATATTGTTTGGCCATCGTTCGCACTATCTGCCTAATGTGACCGAGATCGTGGACCACCCACGACGCCATTAACTGCTTCATCGTCACGACACCCAGCACCGGATGCGTGCCACGCTTCTCCAGCAATTCCGGCGTCAGGTTCAGCATCTCCAACTCGCGCAGGCTTTCTGCCCGCAAGCGCGCAAAAGTGTCGAGCAACTCAGCAATCGTCTTTCCTTTGGATTTCTCAAACATCGCAAACCGATCGAAACGATCGAACGGACGTGCCTCGCCTTGCTCGAGAATGATCTTCGCGCGCGGGATCCAGTCAGTCTCTTCGCCTTCGATGAGATGGCCCACGACGTCGTAAGGGCTCCACGTATCCGGCCCTTCATTCTGATTAAGCCATGGCTCCGGCAGGTCGCGCAAAAGTGTGTCGAGTGTCGCAGGCGTACGCCGCAGCACCGCTATGGCCTGTTCAAGTTCGTAATTCATTTCCTGATTAACTCCCTCGAGGTGAAGTTTACAACCATTTAGCTGTTACAACCATTTAGCTTGACATCTCACCTCCAACGCTATAGTCTGCGCCCCGCATAACACCCAGTACGTATTCTCACACTTGCATACCTCCCAAGGTAAGACTTTCCCGGCATAAATTACTTCCTGCCTGCGTTGCCCAGACTGGCATGAACTAACGGACGATCCGTCCAGTCACAAAGAAAAGGAGCAGCGATGAAAAAAAACGCAAGCACCATCCACATTTTGACCCTCGCGTTAACCCTCGTGATTACCACAACTGCCTTCGGCCAGGACTGGCCCCAGTGGTCCCTCAACCCACAACACACCGGTCACCTCAATGCCGTGGGCCAGAACCTGAATCAGAACATTGCTGACATTATCTACGATTCGTCGGTACCGGGTGAAATATCGGTAGCGAACCAACTGTTTGGAGAACCCGTCCTGCTAATCCACTACCAGGTGCCGCTCATCGATGGAAACGACGTCTACATGGAGTTCAAATCCGGGAACGTGAACAGGAATATGTTCTCCACCCTGGACTGGGCCGAGAACAAGCTCAGTTGGCAGAGTGGCCAACTGGTCCAGGTCTGGAGTTTCGCCAGTGACTGGAAGGCGCCGGGTAGTTATTTCGATTTCTGGCAACCTGTTTTCCACTCAGTGTTGGCGAATGGTTCCATATACGTGCCGGGTGCAGGCGGTACGATTTTCCGTGTCAACAAGTCGAACGGCAGCCAGATTGCGCGCATCAATCCGTTTAGCAACATTGACAACAATACCTACACCGCAGGCCCAATCAGCGCCGATAGTTCCGGCAACCTTTACTACAACGTCATCAAACTCCAGGGAGGCGGCAGCTTTTATAGTAAAGACTCCGTCGACTCCTGGCTGGTGAAAGTGACGCCCAACAACAGCACAACCATAGTCAGCTATTCAGTGCTGACACCGGGTACGCCGGGACCTGACGATAGGTGTGAAGTAACGTTCTCACAAAGCCTGCTTCCTTTTCCGCCAAGTCCGACGGCGGTGGCGCCCACGGTCCGCTGTGGTCCAATGCGCGTGGCTCTCAATATCGCGCCTGCAATCGCGCCGGATGGAACGATCTACAGCATCGCCCGTTCGCATGATCTTTTCGCGAACCGGAGTGGGTTCCTCGTAGCAATCAATCCAAACCTGACCTCGAAGTGGGTTGCGTCATTGAACAACCGGTTCACTGACGGGTGCGGAGTTCCTATTAATCAGGGAGGGGTTCTGCCTCCAAATGGACAACCGGGAGGGTGTCGTGCCGGTGCGGCTGTCGGAGTCGATCCAGGTGTGAATCACGCCGGTGGCGGGCGCGTGCTCGACGATTCGTCGTCGTCTCCGGTGATCGCTCCGGATGGGAGTGTGTTCTATGGAGCTTACAGTAGATACAACTACGCGCAGGGACACTTGATGCACTTTAGTTCGACTGGTGCTTACCTCGGTGCTTACCGGTTTGGCTGGGACATCACCCCGGGCATCTTCAGTCATGAAGGCACGTACTCAGTCATACTCAAGGACAACCAGTACGCAGCCGGATCTTATTGCGATACCGAGTCGATTTGCCCGTCGGATCGCACGGTGGCAAACAGTAATGGTTATCCGGAGAGCTACTTCATCACTCAACTCAATCACAACTTGAACATTGAGTGGCGATTCCAAAACACAAACACGCTGAGTTGCTCGCGCCAACCGAACGGCTCAATCACTTGCGTCAACGATCACCCAAACAGCTTTGAATGGTGCGTGAATGCGATGGCCATCGATGCGAACGGGGTCGTTTACGCTAATAGCGAAGATGGAAATCTCTTTGCGATAAACCCGGATGGGACATTGAAACAGAAGATCTTCCAACAGCTGGCGCTGGGGGCAGCATACACACCTGCCTCTCTCGGACTCGACGGAAGGATCTATTCCCAGAACGCGGGACACCTGTTCGTTGTTGGTAATTAAGAAGTGATGCGTGCCACGGATTACACGGATAAATCCGGATCCAATCCGTGTTATCCGTGGCTAATAAACGGTGAATCGCAACTGTTGTGAGTCGCTTTGTGACGTACCGCGATCGGTGATGGTTACTTGCAACACGTAATTCCCCGGCGGCAGGCTACTCAAAGGAAACTCTCCGGTATAGGGAATGTTGGTGAAGGATGAGAGTTTGTCAGTCGAGACTTTTGTTTCGGGTGGCGTGATGATCGCCTCCTCGCCGCGGAGCACTTTTATCTGTAGACCCAACTGCGGCGGACCACCTTTTTGTGCCGCGTTGTAGATGAAGGTCGTAAAGCGCATACGCGACTTACGCGCAAAATGACGATTCGCGTTCACCGTAACTTCTCCGGCGCCCGCTGCTTCAGAGACCTCGCCGACAAACAAACTGCTGATGGCAAAAGTTTCCGGCTTCAGTTTCGGAACCTCGATCCAGTCCAGCGCTGCGCTCAACTTAGTGGTCCCTCTCTCATACGCAAAGACGCGTACCTGATAGAGACCCGGCGGCACTTCCACTTGATGGTTAACAGTCGCGTACAGCGGGGTTGCTCGTGCCGGGGTGCGCGGCACTTCAACCTGTCGTTTGAAACTTCCCACCGGTTTGCCGCGTGAATCGAACACTGCTCCGAGCACGTTGGCTTCCAGCTTTCCGGAACTATCGTTTGGAGAGAGCGCGTTTACTTGCACGGCAGTGCTGATCTGCATGTTGCCGCCTGCCGTTTGTTTGTAACCAACGGCGAGCGACGTATGTAATTCCTCGGTGGTTTCCGTTAAGCCGAGATCGTCGGCGGCTGTTTCCACTTGCACCGGCGCGATTGCTTGCGCCTTGGCTTTCGCGTGGTCAGCGGGCGAGAAATAACCGCGTCGCAGTTGGACTTTCAGATCAGGTCTACCCGCGATAGTGACTTTGATTTTCGAAAAGTTAGTAGCGCGTTGCGCGTCGGTGACGGGACGCCACGCAAGCAGATAGTAACGGGACGTTTCATCGAGAGCGCGCGCAATGCCGGCTTGAAAATCATTCGAATTGAGTAGAGCGCGACCGCCGGTGTCCGCGGCCAACGCGTACAAAGGCTCCTGCGAGAAGGTCAATTCACCACTGAGGTGGCTCTGCATCATTCCCGTCGGATCGAAAGCACCGCCGCTCGCTGCATCGTACGCCGGATCCGTCGCTAAACCGCGCGCATCTATCGAGTAGATCACAACTCCACCGCGTCCAGCCGCAGTGGTAGCGCGGCTCATCATGGTCGTGAAATCTGACGCTGTAAAAGTAGGAACAAATCCATCGGAAATGAAGAACACAAGTTTCCGCCCCGTCAATTTGGACGTAGAGTTCATCAGGTTGACGAGGGAAGAAAGTGCTGCTTTCACCATTGCCGGGGTTTGCCGCATGATCATGTCGATACGCCCTTGGACCATCGTTGCGGCGATCCCTCTTTCTGCCGGCGAAAAATGATTTGCTCTCACCGTCTCGTCAACTAAAGCCTCAAACAATTGCCGATCGTGACGTTCGGTTACGACATAGGCGGCGTAGTCGCTGATCGGCGGGCGTTCCATGTCACGCGCAGGGCCGGGAACAAACTTGAGGCGGTCGAGCGCGGCGCGCAGCACTGCCTTGTTGTTAGTCAGTTGCTGAAGAAAACCAATCTGCCCGCTGGCGCATGTGATGGCCACTTGATCGTTCGGGCCCATTTGCTTATCGATGAAGTAGCTGATCGTCTTGTGCGTGCGCGCCAGGCCGCCGGGATCGAGAAACAGATCGTTGATGAAGAAGATGACCGTGCGCCCACGATCCGATACGTTCTCCGGCTCTTCAACCGCGGGCGCCGGCTTATTTTCTCGCGCCGCCTTGAGCGCTGCCCGTTCACTTCGAGCGCCCGTGACCACGCTGTCGAACAAAGCGATTGGCTGTGGCTGACCGTCGACCAGTAACTCAAACTGATCCTGCTTCAAACCGTTAACAAACTTGCCTTGCTTGTCAAAGACCATGACGTCGGTCTGGACCAGTTCCGTACTGATGCGCACGACGTCTTCGGTTTCTTCAGGCCTTTGCGGCGGGGTCGGCGAAGGTTTCTTTTGCTGCGCCTGCACAGTGAGCGCCGTCAGGCAAAGAAAGAGCACCAGGCTTAGATGGGAAGACTTCAGCATGACAGACTGAGAGACAAGAGCCGGGAGAGCAACGGGAGAAAATTTACCGCAAAGCGGCTACAACGCCAAGTAAAAATCCTGAATCTTGTAAATCTTTGTAATCCTGTGAAGCTAACCCTTCGACTTCAAGGTGAGTAGGACTATCTCGGGCGGCACACCAAAACGCACGGGCATTATGCTCGTGCCGATTCCAGTCGTCACAAACAGATGATGGTTATTCTCAAACACGTGGCCGCGCTCGTAACGCTCGCCAAAACGTGACGATTCGACCACGCTGCCAATCAGCGGAAACCTGACCTGTCCGCCATGCGTGTGACCCGCCAATAGTAGCGGCACACGCGCGGGAAGCCGCGGGAAGATATCGGGATTGTGAGTCAGCGCAATCACAGTCTGCCCTTCCGGCACTTTAGCGAGCGTCTCCGGGATGAGTTGTGGTCGCGTCCAGAGATCCGCCAGTCCAACTAACCAGAACGAAGTGCCACGCGTATTTATCTGGATCACTTCATTCTCAAGTACCTTGATCCCATTCTGCTCCAACCCTGCGCGGACTTTCTGGCCGTCGTACCACGAATCGTGATTACCGAGCACGGAGTACGTACCCAGCGGCGCGCTGAAGTTTTTCAAGATCGGAGCAAACACCTCTGGCTCGACACGACGCCTGATCCAGCCGCTGCTCGACATGTAGTCGCCGAGGAGGATGATGATGTCAGGTTGAAGTTGGTTCGTGCGGTCGACAATCGATCGGAGCTTCTTGTCATCGATGAACGATCCGCCCACGTGAATGTCTGAGATGACGGCGATCCTGAGGCCGTCAAGTGATTGCGGCCAGTTTTCTATCTCTATCGTTTCCTGGCGCAAGACGAGGCGGTTAGGTTCGATAAAGAAACCCCAGAACAACATCAGGCCGAGCAGCAGAATGATCGCGTCGGCCGTCACTCGCAGCCGCTTGCTCCAGCGTGGCGTGCGTCCCCATTCCATTGGCCCAGGCGACCGGCGCACTTCCTTGATCAAAAAGGACAGCAAACCCAAAAGAACTGAGACGGCAACCACGAAGGCTAGAGTCATACAGGTGTGAATTTATCACGGCGGCGGCGCCGGTTCTGCTATCTTATGCCAACAAAAAACCCGGAAGGCAGCCCGATGAAAACCAAACTCTTCATTCTTGCTCTTCTCTGCTTTTGCGCTATCAACTCAACTGCCCAAACGCCTGACCGGCAGTTCATCCGAACTGACGCGCGCGTTATCGCTCTGGCCCACGTGCGTGTGCTTGACGGCACGGGCGCTGCAGCAAAAGACGATCAAACAATCGTCATCAGCGACGGCAAGATTCAGTCAGTCGAGCCAAGCGCGAGCACTAAGATACCGCCGAACGCACAGACGTTGGATCTTAACGGCTACACCGTGTTGCCTGGGCTCGTCGGCATGCACAACCACATGTTCTTTCCGATGGGCGGGTCGCCGCCGATGTATTCAAACATGGGCATTAGCTTTCCACGCCTGTACCTGGCACTCGGTGTCACAACTATTCGCACCACCGGCAGCGTCGCGCCCTACAGCGATCTCGAGATCAAGAAACTGATCGACGCGGGCCGCATGATCGGGCCGAAGATGCACATCACGGCGCCTTATCTCGAAGGTAAGGGATCGTTTACGCCGGTCATGCACACGCTTACCGGTGCTGACGACGCGCGGCGCATGGTGAGTTTCTGGGCCGACCTCGGCGCCACTTCATTCAAAGCCTACATGAATATCACGCGTGACGAGTTGCGCGCCGCAGTTGAAGAAGCACACAAACGCGGACTGAAAGTCACCGGCCATCTATGTTCGATTGGCTACAAGGAAGCAGCGGAGATCGGCATCGACAATCTCGAACACGGATTGTTTGCGGATTCGGAGTTTGTGCCCAACAAGCAACCGGACCAGTGCCCGCAAGGCGTTCAAAACAGTCTGCGACAACTCGATATCAATGGTCCGGCAGCGCAGGAGACGATCCGCACGCTCGTGTCGAAGAACGTCGCGATCACTTCGACCTTGCCCGTATTTGAAGCAGGCGGTGCGCCGTTGGCCCAATCGGGAATCGGCGCGAGCAGCGCACTCTTGAATCCGCGCGTGCTGAACGTGATGAATACAGATGCGCGCGTTCGTTACTTGCAGGCACGCGCGCGCGTCTCGTCCGACGCGAACTTCGTCCCGCTGTTACGCAAAGCGATGGAATTCGAGCGTGCGTTTGTGAAAGCAGGCGGCTTGCTGATTGCGGGACTCGATCCGACCGGCAATGGCGGAATCGTCGCCGGTTTCGGCGATCTACGACAGGTGGAACTGATGGTTGAAGCCGGCTTCACACCAACCGAAGCAATCATGATCGCTTCGCTCAACGGCGCCAGGTTTCTCGGCGAGGACTCGCGCATCGGTTCCATCGCAGTTGGTAAACAAGCCGACTTGATGGTGGTGAAAGGAAACCCCGCCGCCACGATCGCCGACATCGAGAATGTCGAGATCGTTTTCAAAGACGGGGTTGGCTACGACTCCGAAAAGTTGATGCAGTCAGTCCAGGGCCTGGTCGGCATCCGTTGAAGTTGCCACAGAAGGCACCTGAAAGAATTAGGCACATAAGGAAAAGTATAAATTTAATCCTTTTGCGCCTTTTTGTGGCTACATCCTTATGTGCCTTTGTGGCTTAGTTTTTGGTCAGCTTGAGGCCGCTGACGACGACTTCGGTGTTGTGCGCGAAACGAACGCCGTAGATGCCGTCGGTTGATTTGAGTTTGCCGGCAGTGACCAGGTCTGACTTGTTGTAACTGCCTACGACCTTATTGTTAATCGAACACTCAACCTTGTCGCCCTTAACCGACAGTGCAATCTCCTGAGTTACGGGTTGACCCTGGCCCGCCGCTTTGTTCACCGCCGGATCAGCCGCACCGCGTGGTCCATTCAACTGAAACGGCGCTGGTCCGAAGCCACGCACGATGAAGTTCCCATTGCCGTAAGCGGCGCAGTACAGATAACTCTGCTGGTCCGTGCCGAGGTCGTTCCCCGCGATCACGATTCCATAAGGATGGGGATGACTGTTGAGGTTCATGTACTTCGGTTCCGTGAACGTCGCTTTGACGGTGTAATCTCCAGTCGCTTTGTTCTTCGGATTCCAGTAAGTGACGGCCGGACCAGTGGTGACGCGCAGATCGTTACCGTCTTTAGCGAACTTCGCGCTGTTGAGTGTCATACCGGCCGCTTCTTCCTTCGCGTCGATCTTGCCGGTCCAACCAGGAACGGTGATACCGCCTCCTTCGACGCCTCTGGAACTCTCCATCTGTCCGCCTTGAGAGAAGTTGACGCTCGGGACCGACAAAAGCGCGAGCAATACAACGGCTAAAGCGATGACGTAACGCATAGTGCAATCCTCCTGAACCGAATCGTTGGCGTTATCGATTGCCGCCCGCGGCAAAGTAAGACGACGCAGGCGGGCGAAAGACGAAATAAAGAATTACAGAGAAGATCAAAACGTGCATCACCAGGAACAACGCTGAATGCATGGCGGCGACGACGATGTGAAACGCTATCCACGCAACCAGCAGCCAGCGCGCCCAGTTATGACCTCTGAGCATGAAGACACCGGCAACGATCTGAAGAATACGTGAAAGATGAACGTACCAGTGACTCTTTAGCTCCGCGGGGCGCTGCGCCACACCGCTGAGAAGCGCGATGCTGCCGAAGACGATGAAGAGCCAACTGATGATGGTAATCGAACGAGGGCGTTCTTCCATCCCAGCCTACATGGTTTTATTTCGATTTCGCTTCTGCTTGTAAAGTAGCGCGCCCGCGCTCACCAGGAATAACGCGAGGCCGCCACCACCAAAGGCGAACAGCCGCGTGCGCGGGCCGGTTGCGACCATCATTTGATTAGTGTTCGTTGGTAATGGTGGTTGCGCACTCTCGTGATAGGCTGCGACTTGCGCGTTGTTGAGTAAGGACTCCAAACGCTGCTTGTGATTTGCAAGCAGGTTGAGTTGCGACTGCACACTATCTCTTTCCTTGCTCAACTGCTTGCGCCGCCACTCGCGCAATTCTTCGGGCCTCGTTGAACCAACGCCCGCCAGCGAGCGCTCAATGTTTTCGGGTTTGATAGCTTCATCCAACTCCTGTAACCGCGCACGCAGAGATTCTTCGTGGATTTGCAGCTCGATCATCTCTGATTTCAGTCGATCGACAGCCTCCGCGGCAGTCTCGGAATTCTGAGCATAACCACTCCCGAACGCGAGCATCAAAAACAACAGCGCCAAACTGGTCTTAACTTTCATTGTTCCTTACCTGCCTTTTGTGCCATTTTGTGGCTATTCTACGGTCTTAATCGGATGCGCGCGAGAATGTCAGTAAACTGCCGGTTCGAACGTAACTTCGCGAACACCGGATCGACTTTCAGATTCATCAACCAGATATCGCGTTCTGCAACCGCGCG
>Ga0068864_100001313_pt1 | contig 20690 bp, 21 predicted proteins | sample KBSSwiS72_FD_66586 | JGI IMG/M metagenome (GOLD analysis project Ga0068864, IMG submission 66586) | Switchgrass rhizosphere microbial communities from Kellogg Biological Station, Michigan, USA - KBS Switchgrass S7-2 | ecosystem: Host-associated > Plants > Roots > Rhizosphere > Soil ... | reverse complement strand
TGGAACTCGACCATGAACACGGTCGCGGTGCGCGAGATGCTGAACCGCAAGAACGCCGACGGCGAGCACGAGATTCCGTTCCTGGTCGTGTGCGACGCGTTCCAGAGCGAGACCGTGGCCTTCGCCGACCTGGTGCTGCCCGACACGACCTATCTCGAGCGCCACGACGCGATGAGCATGCTCGATCGGCCGATCTCCGAGTTCGACGGCCCGGCCGATTCGGTGCGCGTGCCGGTGGTCGCCCCGCTCGGCGAGTGCAAGCCGTTCCAGGAAGTGCTGATCGAGCTGGCGTCGCGCCTGCAGCTGCCGGCGTTCAGCACCGGCGAGGGCAAACGCAAGTTCAAGGACTACCCCGACTTCGTCGTCCACTACGAGCCCCAGCCCGGGATCGGCTTTCTCATGGGCTGGCGCGGCAAGGACGGCAGCGAGCACCTGCGCGGCGCGCCCAATCCGAAGCAGTGGCAGATGTACGCCGACAACGACTGCGTCTTCCACTACCCGCTGCCGGAGACGATGCACTACATGCGCAACTGGAACCGCGCCTACCTCGACTTCGCCAAGGACAAGGGCTGGCGGCAGAAGAACGACGTCGTCCAGCTCGCGCTCTACAGCGACACGCTGCAGACCTTCCGCCTCGCCGCGCGAGGCAAGACGCCCGGGCGCCAACCGCCGGCGCATCTGCGCGAGCGGATCGCGACCTACTTCGATCCGCTGCCGTTCTGGTACCCGCCGCTCGAGGACGCCGCGGTCGACCTCGCGCGCTTTCCGCTCAACGCGATCACGCAGAGGCCGATGGCGATGTACCACGCGTGGGACTCGCAGAACGCCTGGCTGCGGCAGATCCACAGTCACAACTACCTGCATGTCAATCCGCGAACAGCGAGCGCGGCCGGCATCGCCGATGGCGGCTGGTGCTGGGTCGAGAGCCAGTGGGGCCAGGTGCGCTGCATGGTCCGCTACAGCGAAGCGGTCGAGCCCGGAACGGTGTGGACCTGGAACGCGATCGGCAAGGCCGACGGTGCCTGGCAGCTCGCGCCCGGCGCCGACGAAGCGAGGAAGGGCTTTGTCCTCAATCATCTGATCAGCGACGAGCTGCCGCACGGCGCGGGAACGATCAGCAACTCCGATCCCGTCACCGGTCAGGCCGGCTGGTACGACGTTCGCGTCCGCATCCGGCCGGCGGCTGCAGACGAGGCCGAGGCGACATCGCCCGGATTCGCGGCGACGCCAGGGGTCCCCGGGGTGCTCGGCACGAGCGCGCCATGATCGCGGCGCTGAAGGCGCTGTTCGGCGCCGGCGACACGGTCGCGCCGACACCGCCGCCGCCGTCGGCAGCGAAGCAGCTCGCGCTCGTCATCGATCTCAACGTCTGCGTCGGCTGCCACGCCTGCGTGACCTCGTGCAAGGAATGGAACACCTCGGGATCGGCCGGCCCGCTGACCGACCAGAACGCCTATGGCGCGAACCCGACCGGCACCTTCTTCAACCGCGTCCAGACCTACGAGGCGGGTGTCTTCCCCGACACCGACACGGTCCACTTTCCGAAGAGCTGCCTGCACTGCGAGGACCCGCCGTGCGTTCCGGTCTGCCCGACCGGCGCGAGCTACAAGAGAAAGGCCGACGGCATCGTCCTGGTCGATTACGACAAGTGCATCGGCTGCAAATACTGTGCGTGGGCCTGTCCCTACGGCGCGCGCGAGATCGACGAGGAGCGCCAGGTGATGACCAAGTGCACCCTCTGCGTCGACCGCATCTACGACCCGCTGCTCGCACCGGAAGACAGGAAGCCGGCGTGCGTCAAGGCCTGCCCGACCGGGGCGCGCCTGTTCGGCGACGTCAAGGATCCCGATTCCGAGGTGTCGCGCGCGATCCGCGAGCGCGGTGGCTATGCGCTGATGCCCGAATGGCAGACGTCGCCCGCGAATCAGTACCTGCCGCGCCGCATCACGGCTGCCGCCGGCGAGGATGCGTCCGAGGCACGCGAGCTCGGCACCGGGCGGGCCGAGTGATGCCGCGGGCCGCGGCGCGACAACGATGAACCCGGCGTTCTCGGTCGTTGCCTTCACGACGCTCGCGGGTGCCGCGCAGGGGCTGATCGTCGCCCTGGCTCTCGCCGTGCTCGGGGGCGTGCCGATGACGCCGGCGTTTCTCGCGTTCGGCCTCGTTGCCGCGTTCGTTCTTCTGTGCGCCGGCCTGGCAGCGTCGTTCCTGCATCTTGGCCGGCCGGCGCGCGCCTGGCGGGCGGCGGCGATGTGGCGCACTTCGTGGCTGTCGCGCGAGGTGATCGTGCTGCCGGCGTTGATCACGCTGGTCGCGTTGTGGTGGCTGGCGATCGAGGCAGCGCCACCGGTCCTCGCGAGGCTCGTCCTGCCGCTCGCTGCGATCGCCGTTGCCGCGCTGCTCTGGTACTGCACGGCGATGATCTACGCCTGCCTGCGCTTCATCGAGGAGTGGGCGCAGCCGCTCACGCTCGTCAATTTCGTCTTGCTAGGAATCGCCTCGGGATTCGTTCTCGCCAGCGCGCTCGCTGCGCTCGCCGGCGAACGCCAATTCCTCGCCGCGAGCGGCCCGGTCGCGATCGTCGCGACGCTCGTCGCCTGGGCGACACGGATGGCGGCGCTGCGCCGCAACGCGGCGATCCGCCACCGTTCGACCTTGCAGAGCGCGACCGGCATCCGCGCCGCGCGCCTGGTGCAGACCTCGATGGGCATGTCGGCCGGGTCGTTCAACACGCGCGAGTTCTTCCACCGCGCGTCGCAGCTCGCGATGCGGCGCATCAGGCTGGCGGTGATCGTGCTCGCGTTCGCCGCCCCTCTGGTCGCGATGCTGCTCGCGTGGGCGACGGCGGCGGCGCCGCTCTGGGTCGTCGCCGCGCTGCTGCAGGCGCCCGGGCTGCTTGCCGACCGTTGGTACTTCTTCGCGCAAGCGAAGCACCCGCAGAACCTGTACTACCAGGTCGTCTCGTGAGGCTCGTGGCGGCGCCGGCCGCGCGTCACTTGCGGTCGAAGGCGAAGGCGCAGACACGCGCCTCGATGCGCCTGCCGCTGCCGTGCCCGGCCTCGAAGCGAGCCTCGATGCGAAACGAATACGGCGACGACGACGGCGGATGGTCGACCGCGTACTCTGGGTTGCCGGTGCGGCCGCGCGCGGCGAGAACGGCGCTGCCGTCGGCGCCGATCGTGCCGCCGATGCGCAGCGACCCGGGCGCGCCCTGCGTGCCGTCCTCGCCGGTCAGGACACCCTCTTTCACCTGTGCCGGAAACTGGCGCTTGTAGCCACGCGCGGCGCTGTCTTCGGTGTTGGTTGGACATGTCATCGTCACTAGCCAGTCGCCGTCGAAGCGGCTGCCTGCGGCCGCCACCGACGCCTGCGCCAGCGCGGGTGCTGGCACGGCCGCGACGAGCCAGAGCGCCGCCGCCAAGAGGTGCTTCATGCGAGTAAGTGTCGTGGGAGGCGTGCAATCCTAGCCGCGACGCGCGGCCGCGGCGCCGCGCCCGATGGGATACTCCGCCGGCGTGATCCGCGTCTTCCAGCCGCGCTTCCTGACCTTCGAACCTGGAGCTATCCCGATGACAGAACTGCTGACCTCGCTTCGCAGACGCCAACTTCTCGCCGGCGGTGCCGGCGCCCTGGCCGGTACCGGTCTGATCAGCTTGGCCGGCGAGGCCGCAGCGCAGGCATCGGCAGCTGCTGCGAGCGCGCCGGCCGCGCCGCGGCCACTGCCTGCGTACGTCGCGTGGAAGGATCCAAACGCGGTCATCGTCCATAGCGCGACGACGATCGAGACCAAACGCAACGCCTTCGGCACGAGCGGCATCACCCCCGCCGAATCGCTCTACATCCGCAACAACCTGCCGGCGCCCGACGCATCGATCGTCACCAACCGAGATGCCTGGCAGGTGTCGATCGAAGGCGTCAAGAACCCGCGCGTGCTGACGGTCGGGGAGCTCAAGGCGATGGGCGTTGAGACCGTCGCGACGGTGCTGCAGTGCTCGGGCAACGGCCGCGGCTACTTTCCGAGCAAGCCGAGCGGAACACCGTGGACCGTCGGCGCTGCCGGCTGCGTCCTCTGGAGCGGCGTTCCGCTGCGCTATGTCATCGAGGCGCTCGGCGGCGTCGTTCCCGGCATGCTCTATCTCACCGGCACCGGCGGCGAGAAGCTGCCCGACAACGTCGATCCGCTCTCGGTCATCGTCGAGCGCTCGGTCGCGCTGAAGGCGATGAACGACGCCATCCTGGCCTGGGAGATGAACGGCGCGCCCCTGTCGCTGGCCCATGGCGGGCCGCTGCGCCTGGTCGTCCCCGGCTACAACGGCGTCAACAACATCAAGTACGTCAAGCGCGTCGCCTTCACGCCGGTCGAGTCGCAGGCGAAGATCATGAACACCGGCTACCGGATGACGCCGCTCGGCGAGCAGTCGAAGGCGAGCGAGCCCTCGATCCAGGAGCTCAACGTCAAGTCGTTCGTCACTTCGCCGGCCGGCGACAGGCCGGTCAAGGCCGGGGTCGTCTACATCAACGGCGTCGCGTTCAGCGGCGGCTCGCCGATCCGTCGCGTCGAGGTCTCCAGCGACGGTGGCAAGACCTGGATCGACGCGCCGTTCATCGGCCCCGATCTCGGCCGCTTCGCCTGGCGCCAGTTCTCCCTGCCGCTGCGCATGACGCCCGGCAACTACGTTCTCGTCAGCCGCGCCACCGATGCCGCCGGCAGCGTCCAGCCCGAGCAGCGGCTCGAGAACGCGCACGGCTACAGCAACAACAGCTGGAAGGATCCGGCAGTGATGCTGAGCGTCGCCTGAGTCGGCACATGCAGCTTCGCTTCGCACTGGCTCGGATCGTCGTCGGCGCGGCGCTGGCGATGGCGCTGGCAACGGCTTTCGGCGCAGACGACGACGCCGCCCAGATGGCGCTCGGCAAGACGCTCTTCACCGTCGGTGCCGTGCCGCCGTGCGCGACCTGCCATACCCTCAAGGATGCAGGCGCGACCGGCGCCATCGGGCCGTCGTTCGACGACCTGCAGCCGGCTGCCGATCGCGTCGTCGCCGCGCTCAAGAGCGGGATCGGCGCCATGCCGTCGTACAGCGCAAGCCTGAGCGAAGCGCAGATGCGCGCCCTCGCGCGCTACGTCGCGAAGGCGAGCGGCGGCGCGCGCTGATCGCGCTGCCAGGGCCTGCGCGCCCTCCGCGGAGGGCGCGGCGCTCGTCGGCTGCGCCCGATAATCGATCGCAGTGAACGAACTCGCTGCGAGTGTCTTCGGGTCGTGGGTTCACCGCGTCGACCCGGTGAGCCTGCGCGCCGATCTCGTCGCCGGCGTTCTCGGCGCCTTGCTCGTCCTGCCGCAAGGGATCGCCTTCGCGACCCTGGCCGGCCTGCCGCCCGAGTACGGGCTCTACACCGCCGTCGTCCCCTGCATCATCGCGGCCTTGTTCGGCTCGAGCTGGCATGTCGTCTCGGGGCCGACCAATGCCAACTCGCTGGCCCTGTTCGCGACGCTGGCGCCGCTCGCTGTCGTCGGATCGCCCGACTACATCAGGCTCGCGCTCGCCGTCACCGTTCTGGTCGGCGCCATGCAGTTCCTGATCGGCGCGCTGCGGCTCGGCACGATCGCCAACTTCATCTCGCCCGCGGCGCTGCGCGGGTTCACCGGCGGCGCGGCAGCGCTGATCGCGCTCTACGCGCTGCCTGACCTGCTCGGCATTCCGCCAGCCAGCGCGCATCGCCTCGGCGATCTGGCGCAGCACGTCTGGGCGAGCCTCGATCGCGTCGCGCCGGCCGCGCTCGGCGTCGGCGTCTTCACGATCGTCGCATCGCTGGCGCTCAGGCGCTGGCTGCGGCGCTCGCCGTACATGCTGCTCGCCCTGCTCGCCGCGACCGCCCTCGCGTTCGCGATCGACCGTGCTTCGGGCGGCGCGCAGCGGGTCGCCGTCGTCGGGCCGATCCCGGCGATCTGGCCGCACCTGAGCCTGCCCGCGGTCGATCTTCACGTCCTGCCCGACCTCATCGGCATCGCCTTCGCGCTGACGATCGTCGCCCTCGGCCAGTCGATCTCGATCGCCAAGGCGGTCGCGGCGCGGTCGGGTCAGCACATCGACGCCAACCGCGAGTTCCGCGGCCAGGGGCTGTCGAACATCGTCGGCGGGCTGTTCTCGTCGTACGTCTCGTGCGGCTCGCTGAACCGGTCGCTGCCCAACCTTGACGCCGGAGCGCGAACGCCGCTCGCCGCGGTGTTCGCCTCGCTCTGGCTGTTGCTGCTCGCCGCGGTCAGTGCGCCGCTGCTGGCTCTGATCCCGATGGCGGCGATCGCCGCCCTGCTGCTTCTGATCGCCTGGTCGCTGTTCGACCTCGCCGCCTGGCGCCAGCTGTGGCGACTCAGCCGCCAGGACTTCGCGGTCGCCGCCGCGACCTTCGCCGCGACGGTGTCGATTCGCCTCGAGGTCGCGATCCTGCTCGGCACCATCCTGTCGCTCGTCACGTTCGTCTATCGCACGTCGAAGCCGGCGGTTCGCATCATGGGCTTCGACGGTGTCGCGCCGGCGCGCCCGTTCGTCGTTCGCAGCGACGTCCCCGAGCCGCTTCCCGAATGCCCGCAGGTGAAGATGATCCGCATGGAAGGCGAGGTCTACTTCGGCGCGGTCTCGCATGTCAGCGACCTGCTGCGCGACCTTCGGGCACCGGCGAACTCGCCCAGGCACCTGCTCGTGATGTCGAAAAGCATGAACTTCATCGACCTCGCCGCAGCCGACATGTGGCGCGCCGAAATGGTGACGCGACGCAGCGCCGGCGGCGATCTCTACTTCCATCGACCGCGCGCGCCGGTGCTCGAGCTGTGGCAGAAGACCGGTTTTCTGGCCGAGCTCGGCACCGACCACATCTTCCCGGCCAAGCGGATCGCGATCGCGACCATCTTCGATCGGCTCGACCGCGGCATCTGCGCCCACTGCACGATCCGCGTCTTCGAGGAGTGCCACAGCTTGCCGCTGCCGATCGACGGCGCGGCGAGCGCGGCGTCGCCGGGATCGTTCGCGCGCAGCCGATCGTCCTGAAGGGGGAGGGCAGGGCCACTTCCTCAACGTTGGGGGTGACCACAGCGGCCGTGAAGCGTCTCATGGGTGCGTGCTCGACACGATCGAAGGAGACCGTCATGCGCACCCCATCGAAACGCCGCGGTGACTTCCATTCCCACCGCGTACCCCTGATCATCGCCGTTACCGTCGCTACCACCGTCCTCAGCGCCGGACTGGTGCTCGGCCATCGCCCGGCTTCCGAAGATGGCTCGGGCAGAGCGCCATCCTCTGCGGCGCCGACATTGCCCGCCGCGGCTTCAGGCGATCCATCGGTCCCGGCGGCGACCGGCGCCGTCGGCAGCACGACCAGCGACTCCGACCCTCCCGCGTCGACGTTCTAGCTCGGCGCAGCGCGCCAGGCAATCGCGGTGCGCTGCCTGTCCCCCGGCCCGGGCGGACGACGACGGCGAGTTGCGCCCCGCCGCTGATCTTCGACGACCGCTGCCGCATTGGCTTGGCCGACCAAGAACGGGTCGATCTCGACGCTTTCCTCAAGCCCTTGCAAGGCGCTTTGAGACTGGAGACAGCCGCATGGACGCATCCTCACCTTTCTGCCAGACCGGCCGCGCCCGGTTGCTGCTTGTCACGCTCGCCATCGCGTCGGCGACCGCGGCCGTCGCTGCCGGCGTGGCACTGACCGACCGCCGCTCAGGCGAGGCGGGTGTCCAGAGCGCCGGGGCGATGGTCGCGCCCGCGATGCCGGCACCGCCTCGGCACGCGCCCCTGTCGGAAACGGCGACGACGCTGCCTGGCCTGGCGCTTCATCCAGCCCCTGGCGACTCGTTGCTGCCCGCGGCGAGCGAAGCGCTGACCGGCGCGGACAGCGCGGCCGAGGAGACGACGCCGACGTTCTGACGTCGATATGCTGCACGCCGGAGGCGAGGCAGTGGCAAGAAGGCAGGCGCATGTCAGCGAAACCCCGGCGACCCAGGCGCTTCGGCGCGCCGGAGTCGCCTTCGGCGAGCACGTCTACGACTACCTCGAGCACGGCGGCACCGCAGAGTCCGCGCGCCAGCTCGGCGTCGACGAGCACGCCGTCGTCAAGACGCTGGTGATGCAGAGCGACAAGGGCGAGCCGCTGATCGTCCTGATGCACGGCGACAGGCAGGTCAGCACCAAGCAGCTGGCGCGAGCGATCGGCACCAAGAGCGTCGAGCCGTGCACGCCCGAGGCGGCCGAGCGAGCGAGTGGCTATCAGGTCGGCGGCACCTCGCCGTTCGCGACTCGCAAGCGGATGTCGGTGTATGTCGAGGCGACGATCCTCGAGCTCGACCGGATCTTCATCAACGGCGGGCGACGCGGCTATCTCGTCGGCATCGCGCCGCGGGTGCTGAGCGAGCTGCTCGGGGCGACGCCGGTGGCGTGCGCACTGTGACCGGCGCAGAATCGCTCGTCTCGACCTACGCGCGTTGACGATGAAATTCCTTCTGCCGCTCGTCGCCGTCGTGGCGAGCTATCTCGTCGGCTCGCTCTCGTTCGCGGTCATCGTCAGCCGCCTGATGGGGCTGAGCGATCCGCGCACCTATGGATCGGGCAATCCAGGCGCGACCAACGTGCTGCGCTCGGGCAGCAAGGCGGCGGCGATCCTGACGTTGGTGCTCGACGCGCTCAAGGGCTTTCTGCCGGTCGCGCTCGTGGTTCGCTTCGGTCCGTCCTATGGCCTCGGCGAGTGGACCATCGCCGGCGTCGCTCTCGCCGCTTTCCTCGGCCACCTCTGGCCGGTGTTCTTCAAGTTCAAGGGCGGCAAGGGCGTCGCCACTGCGGCCGGTGCGCTGTTTGGCATCGATCCGCTCCTCGGCGCTGCAACCCTCGCGACCTGGCTCATCATCGCCGCGTTCTTCCGCTACTCGTCGCTGGCCTCGATCGTCGCTGCGCTGTTCGCGCCGTTCTGGTACCTGCTGACCACGGGCCCCGACGCGATCGCGATCGCCGTGTTCGTGATGGGCGCGCTCCTGGTCTGGCGCCACAGCGCCAACATCAAGCGCCTCTTCGCCGGCACCGAGAGCCGGCTCGGCCCGAAGCCCGTCGCCGCGCCGCCTGGCGCGAAGAAGCGCCGCGCCGCGCGCCACTGAGGCGCCGGCGGGCAGCGCCGCTCAGTAGCTGAGGCCCATCGCCGCGCGCACGTCCTTCATCGTCTCGCGCGCGACCGTCCGTGCCCGCTCGGTGCCGACCTCGACGATCCAATGCACGCGCTTCGGGTTGGTCAGGTACGGCTCGGCGCGCTCGCGCCACGGCGCCTGCTCCTTGAGGATCGCCTCGATCACCGGTTGCTTGCAGTCGAGGCAGCCGATCGCCGCCGTCGTGCAGCCGTGCACGACCCAGGCCTTGGTCTCGTCGTTCGAATAGACCTGGTGGAACTGCCACACGGGGCACTTCTCGGGATCGCCGGGATCGCTACGGTGAACGCGGGCGGGGTCGGTGGGCATGCGCCGGATCTTCTTGGTCACCTCGGCCGGCTCCTCGCGCATCGCGATCGCGTTGCCGTAGCTCTTGCTCATCTTCTCGCCGTCGAGGCCGACCAGCTTCGACGTTTCGGTGAGGAGGACCTCGGGCTCGACCAGGATTGTCTTGCCGCTGCCGCGCAGGAAGCCTTCGAGGTGCTCGCGATCGCTGGCGCTGAGCGCGCCGCTGGCAGCGACGATCGCCCGGCCGCGCTCGAGCGCCGTCGCGTCGCCGCCTTCCTGGAAGGCGCGGCGCGCCGCCTCGAACTCGCGCGCCCGGTCCTTGCCCAGCTTCTTCGCCGCGGCGCGCGCGTGCTCCTCGAAGTCGGGCTCGCGCCCGTAGAGGTGGTTGAAGCGGCGCGCGACCTCGCGCGTGATCTCGACGTGGGGCGCCTGGTCGACGCCGACCGGCACGAACGCCGCGCGGTAGATCAGGATGTCGGCGGCCTGCAGCAGCGGATAGCCGAGGAAGCCGTAGGTCGCGAGGTCGCGCTCCTTGAGCTTCTCGATCTGGTCCTTGTAGGTCGGCATGCGCTCGAGCCAGCTCAGCGGCGTTCCCATCGCCAGCAGCGTGAACAGCTCGGCGTGCTCGGGCAGCCGGCTCTGGATGAAGAGCGTGACCTTGTCCGGGTCGATGCCGGCGGCGAGCCAGTCGGTGACCATCTCGTAGACCGAGGTCTCGATCACCTCGCGCTCTTCGTAGTGGGTCGTCAGGGCGTGCCAGTCGGCGGCGAAATAGAAGCACTCGTACTGATCCTGCAGGCGGACCCAGTTCTTGAGCGCGCCGTGGTAATGACCGATGTGCATCGCGCCGGTCGGGCGCATGCCGGACAGGACCCGGGGGCGGGTCGACGGCGCGGCAGCTCCGGGGCGCTCAGGCGCGACGCCTTCGCTCGGCGGGACGGGGAGATCGCTCATCTGCGCAGGGCCGGCAAAAGGCGCTGATTGTAGGTTTGCACCCGATCACGGCCGATACACTGCGGCCGCTCATGAAGAACATCGTCATCCTCATCTCGGGCCGCGGTTCGAACATGGAAGCGATTGTTCGCGCTTGCATGAGCGAGCGCTGGAACGCCCGCATCGTCGCGGTGCTGAGCAATCGCGCCGACGCCGCCGGGCTGGCGTTTGCGCACGACCAGGGCATCGCCACCGAGGTCGTCGAGCACCGCGCCTTCGCGACCCGCGACGCGTTCGACGCCGAGCTGGCGCGGCGGATCGAAGCCCATTCGGCCGACATCGTTGCCCTCGCCGGCTTCATGCGCATCCTCGGCGCCGACTTCGTGCGCCGATTCGAGGGCCGGCTGGTCAACATCCACCCGTCGCTGCTGCCGGCATTCCCCGGCCTCGAGACGCACCGGCGCGCGCTCGTCGCCGGCTGCAAGGTCGCCGGCGCGAGCGTCCACTTCGTGACCACCGACCTCGACCACGGCCCGATCATCGGCCAGGCCGTCGTCCCGGTGCTTGCCGACGACAGCGAAGGGACGCTCGCCGAGCGCGTGCTGGCCGAAGAGCATCGGCTCTATCCGCTGGCGATCCGCTGGCTGGTCGACGAGCTGCTGCTGTGCAGCGAAGGCGTCGTTCGTCACCTCGACGGCGAAGCGCAGGCGATCGGCGTCGCCGGCACGCTCAGCTGTTGAAGAACCCCGCCGCGGCGTTGATCGCGAACGCCAAAATCGTCGTATTGAAGACGAACGACAGCACCGACTGGACCAGCACCAGCCTCCGCATCTTGCGCGTCGTGACGCTGACGTCGGACGTCTGGGCGGTGACGGCGATCGTGAACGAGAAATAGAGGAAGTCGGTGTGGTCCGGCTCGAATCCGGACGTCGCGCCGGGGAAGGCCAGGCCTGCGTCGGGCTCCTCGCCGTAGTACGCGCTGGCATAGGTCAGGGCGAACAGCGTCGGCAGCAGCAGCCACGAGCCGATCACGGTGATGAAGGCGAACCCGAACGGCGCCAGCATGTGCTGCGGGCCGGCCGCCTTGGCCTCGATCAGCTCGAAGGTCACGGCCACCAGACTCATCACCGAGGCAATGACGACGATGCCGAGCACGATCGCCGCGCTCTCTGCCTGGGCCAGGGCGATGCGCTTGATGTGCCCCGAGTCGGCGCCGAACAGCGTCAGCGCCAGCGAGGCGAGGTAGAGCCAGCTCAGCACGTTCCAGCCGACCAGCGCTTGTGCGACCGGCGAGGAGAGATTCGGCCAGAGCAACGCTGCGGCGACGCCGACTGCGGTGCTGACGAGCAGGCGCCGGTGGGCGAGCAGGTGGCTTGGCGGAGCTTTGCGGGAGGACGGGGGTTTTGTCACGGCTGCGCCGCGCGAATGCGGGCGCAGGCCGCCAAGGATAATCCGCCGATGCACCCGACCGCGTTGCTCGAGGCACAGACCGAGCTCGTGCATCGCGTGCTGCGCTTCGAGCAGCCGGCCGATCGCGTCGTCGCCGACTTCTTTCGCGAGCAGCGAGCGCTCGGCGTCCGCGATCGGCATGTCCTTGCCGACGGCGCCTTCGCGCTCGTTCGGCGCCTGCCGCTCTGGCGTCACCTGGCCGATGCCGCGAACGGCGGTCGCGGCGAGATCGACCGGCGCCTCGCGATCCTCGCCTGGCAGGGCAACTCCGGCGTCCTGCGCGCAGCGCTCGACGAGCGTGAGCGCGAATGGAACGAGCGTTGCCGCGCGTTCGATCTCGATGCCTTGCCCGACCGCCTGCGCCACAACCTGCCCGACTGGCTCGCGGTGCCGACCCAGGCGCGACTCGGCGGCGAGTTCTGGCCCTGGGTCGCGGCGATCGATTCGCCGGCGCCGCTCGATCTGCGCGTCAACGCGCTCAAGGGCGACCGCGACGAGGTCCTCGCGCGCCTGCGCGACGCGGGAATCGAAGCTGCGGCGACGCCTCATTCGCCGCTCGGCCTGCGCGTCGTCGGCAAGCCGGCGCTGCAAAAGCTCGATGTCTTCGAGCAGGGTCTGGTCGAGGCCCAGGACGAGGGCAGCCAGCTGCTCGCCCTGCTCACCGGCGCCAAGCGTGGCGAGATGGTGGTCGACTTCTGCGCCGGCGCCGGTGGCAAGACGCTCGCCCTCGGCGCCCAGATGAGGAACACCGGCCGCCTGTATGCGTTCGACGTCTCGGGGCACCGCCTGGCTGCGCTCAGGCCGCGGCTCGCGCGCAGCGGTCTCGGCAACGTCCATCCGGCGCAGATTGCCCACGAGCGCGACGACCGCGTCAAACGCCTCGCCGGAAAGGTCGACCGAGTACTCGTCGACGCGCCCTGCAGCGGTTCGGGGACGCTACGCCGTCATCCCGACCTCAAGTGGCGCCAATCGGCCGAGACTGTCGCCGCCTTGGGGCCGATCCAGCGCGCCATCCTGGCCGCGGCGGCGCGGCTGGTGAAGCCCGGCGGACGGCTTGTCTACGCCACCTGCAGCGTCCTCGACGCGGAGAACGGCGCCGTGACGAACGAGTTCGACGCCGGCCATGGCGAGGCCTTCGTTCGAGTGCCCGCTTTCGCCGCTTTGCAGCGCGCCCAGGTCGCGTCCGCCGACACCCTCGTCGACGGCAACGACCTGCAACTTTGGAGCCATCGGCATGGAACGGACGGCTTCTACGCCGCGATCTGGGAACGTCGTTGAGTTGCAACTTGTCACCCCCAGATATCGATTGGTGTGATATCCGTCGAATCCAAAGGGTATCCCCGGGGCCTGGTCGAATAGAATCGATGGCTTCTCTTCGCGAGTACTAAAGGGCCCTGGATGGACGTGCTGACCTCAGTTTTCAATGCGCTGCTCGACTGGCTGGGCCACGGCCTTTCCGGGTTCAGCGGTTGGGAGATCGTCGCTTATACCCTGGTCACGACGCACATCACGATTGCCGCGGTCACGATCTTCCTGCATCGCGCCCAGGCGCACCGTGCCCTCGACCTGCACGGCATTCCGGCCCACTTCTTCCGTTTCTGGCTCTGGCTCGGCTCGGGCATGGTGACCAAGGAATGGGTCGCGATCCACCGCAAGCATCATGCGAAGTGCGAGACCGAAGACGACCCGCACAGCCCGCAGACGCGCGGCATCAAGACGGTTTTGCTGACCGGCAGCGAGCTCTATCGCACGGAAGCGAAGAACCAGGAAACGCTCGCCAAGTTCGGCCATGGCACGCCCGACGACTGGTTGGAGAGGAACCTCTATTCGCGCTACAGCTGGCAGGGCGTCGGCCTGATGCTGATTCTCGACGTGGCGCTGTTCGGCGCGATCGGCGCCACCGTCTGGGCGGTGCAGATGCTCTGGATCCCGATCACGGCCGCCGGCATCGTCAACGGCATCGGCCACTGGTGGGGTTATCGTAACTTCGAGGCGCCCGACGCCAGCCGCAACGTCCTGCCCTGGGGCGTGATCATCGGTGGCGAGGAGCTGCACAACAACCACCACACCTATCCGACGTCGGCCAAGCTGTCGGTCAAGCCGTACGAGTTCGACATCGGTTGGGCCTACATCCGCGGCCTCGAGACGCTCGGCCTGGCGACGGTCCGCAAGACCGCGCCTCAGCTGAAGCTCGGTGCCGTTCGACCGGTCGCCGACGACAAGACGCTCGAGGCGCTGATCGCCAACCGCTACGAGGTCATGGCCACCTATGCGCGCAGTCTGCGCCGGGCCAGCCACGCCGAGGTGCAGCGACTCAAGGGTGAAGGCGAAGCCGCCGGCCGCTTGGCCGAGATGCGCATCGCCCGCCGCTGGCTGCATCGCGACGACGACAAGATCCCGCACAGCGTTAAGGCGCAGATCGCCGGCGCGTTGGCGTCGAGCCCGTACCTCGCCAAGCTGGTCGCGATGCGCGAGGAACTGCGCCTCCTCTGGACACGCACCAACGTCTCGGCGGAGCAACTGGTCGCCGACCTGCAGGCTTGGTTGCGCAAGGCCGAGGAGAGTGGCATCGCCGCCCTGCAGGAATTCGCCCTGCGTCTGCGAGCTGCGCACGCGTAGGCGCAACGCCGAACCCAACAAAAAGGGTCGCCTCGGCGACCCTTTTTGCATTCGGCTGAAACAGGAGGGGCCGCACTGCGGCCCCGCTTGAATTCAGCGAAGCGTTCTACTTCAGCTTCGTTTCCTTGTAGCTGACGTGCTTGCGCGCCACGGGATCGAACTTCATCAGCTCGATCTTTTCCGGGGTCGTCTTCTTGTTCTTGTCGGTCGTGTAGAAGTGACCGGTCCCGGCGCTCGATTCGAGCTTGATCTTTTCGCGTCCACCCTTGGCCATGGCCGTTGCTCCTTAGATTTCGCCGCGCGCGCGCAGGTCGGCGACGACCTGCTCGATGCCGACCTTGTCGATCAGCCTGAGCGCGGCGTTGCTGATGCGCAGACGCACCCAGCGGTTCTCGCCTTCGACCCAGAACCGGCGGTAGTGCAGGTTCGGCAGGAAGCGGCGCTTCGTTTTGTTGTTGGCGTGGGAAACGTTGTTTCCGACCATCGGGCGCTTGCCCGTTACCTGACAGACGCGTGCCATGACGCTTCTCCGTGACTAGCTGGGTGAGAGGGTGCCTGCGCGGCGCGAGGCTCGGCGCGGCAAAGCCCGGCATTATAGCCGGCGAGGCGACGAAGCGCAGCCGCCTAGCTCGCCTGCTCGAGGAAACGCTGGGCGTCGAGGGCCGCCATGCAACCGGTTCCGGCGCTAGTGACCGCCTGCCGATAGACGTGATCCTGGACATCGCCGGCGGCGAAGACGCCGGGAACGCTGGTCATGGTCGCGAAGCCATCGAGGCCACTCTTGGTCAGAATGTAGCCGTCTCGCATCTCAAGCTGGCCCTTGAAGATGTCGGTGTTGGGCGAATGGCCGATGGCGATGAAGCAGCCCGTGACGGCCAGCTCCGACGTCGCGCCGTCGCGTGTGCTGCGGATGCGGACCGCGTTGACGCCGCGCTCGTCACCGAGCACCTCGTCGAGCGTCGACCACAGGTGCAGCTGCATCTTGCCGTCGGTGACCTTGGCCATCATCTTGTCAACCAGGATCGCCTCGGCGCGGAACTTGTCGCGGCGATGGATGACGTGGACCTTGGTGGCGATGTTCGACAGATACAGCGCCTCCTCGACCGCGGTATTGCCGCCGCCGACGACGCACACCTCCTGGCCGCGGTAGAAGAAGCCGTCGCAGGTGGCGCAGCCGCTGACCCCGCGGCCCATGAACGCCTGCTCGGAAGGCAGGCCGAGGTACTTGGCCGACGCGCCGGTGGCAATGATCAGGGCGTCGCAGGTGTAGCCGGCCGAGTCGCCGCGCAAAACGAATGGCGCCTTGCCCAGCTCGACTTCGTTGATGTGGTCGAACACGACCTTGGTGTCGAAGCGCTCGGCGTGCTTCAGGAAGCGCTGCATCAAGTCAGGCCCCATCACGCCGTCGACGTCGGCTGGCCAGTTGTCGACGTCGGTCGTCGTCATCAGCTGGCCACCCTGGGCGATGCCGGTGACGAGCATCGGCTTGAGGTTGGCGCGCGCGGCATAGACCGCGGCCGTATAGCCGGCGGGACCGGAACCGAGGATCAGGACGCCGGCGTGATGAGAGGGCAAGGCCATGGCTGCAATGTCGAGCGTGAGGAGCGGGCGGTGTGGCCGCGACGCCGCAAGTCTGACATGGGGTTGAATCCTGCTGGCATCAACGCTCGTAATGGTGACAATAGCCCGGTCCCGCGAGGCGTGCGTTCTTCCACGTCGCGCCGACACTGCGCCCGCAACCAGAAAGGCTCTCACGATGGCGATGCTCTCGAACCTCGATCTCATCCGGCGCGTTCCGCTCTTTTCGTTGCTGACGAACGAGCAGGCGCAAGGCATCGCCGACAGCGTCGTCAAGCGGCGCTTCAGGCGCGGCGAGATCGTCGTCGAGCATGGCAAGAAGTCGAACGCCCTGTTCATCCTGCTGACCGGCCGGGCACGTGTGCTGACCGCCGATTCGCGCGGCCGCGAGGTCATCCTCGCCGTCCTGCAGTCTGGCGACTACGTCGGCGAGATGAGCCTGATCGACAACGAGCCGCACTCGGCGACGGTCCGCGCTGAGGTCCAGACCGACATGCTCATCCTCGGCCGCGCCGAGTTCGCGCGCTGCCTGCCCGAGAACTCGAGCCTGTCGTACGCGATCATGCGTGGCCTGGTGCAGCGCCTGCGCAGCGCCGACCGACAGATCGAATCGCTCGCCCTGCTCGATGTCTATGGCCGAGTCGCGCGAACGCTGCTCGACATGTCGGAGATGGAAGGCGAGGTCAAGATCATCCGCAACAAGGTTTCGCGCCAGGACTTGGCCAAGGTCGTCGGTGCCTCGCGCGAGATGGTCAGCCGGGTCATGAAGGACCTCGAAGGCCGCGGCATGGTCCAGACGCAGGAAAACGGCTGGGTGATCATCAAGGAGCAACTGACCGGCTGATGCCGGTCAGTCGCTCGCTGTCAGGACTGCACCCTTCCCCGCTGCGCTCCCCTCCCGCCGGGCGGGAGGGGAGGGGCCCTATGGGCCGGCTTTTCTAGATGGCGCGAGCACCGACAATAGGCGGATGACTTTTCCGTTGGGTTCGCTTCGCGGCGAAGGCGTCGAGCAGATGCCGTCGCGCAATTCTTCCGCGGCCTTCGCGCCGAGCTGGCGCGAGCAGGCGCTGCTCCTTGCCGGCGGCGTCGCCTGGCTGCTGGCAGTCCTCGCCCTGGCTACCCACCACGGCACCGATCCGGGGTTCTCGACGTCAGGAACCGGTGCGTCGATCCAGAACCGCGTCGGCCTCGCGGGTGCCTGGCTCTCGGACATCGCCTTCTTCCTCGTCGGCTACTCGATCTGGTGGGCGGTGCTGGTCGGCGCGCGCGCCTGGCTCGGCGCGCTCGCCCATGCCCTGCGCAGGCACGACGCCGTCGCTGGCGACGCCGTGGCTGCAAAGCCGCCGGTGTGGCCGATGTGGCTCGGCCTCGCGCTCCTGCTCGCCGCGAGCGCCTCGCTCGAATGGACGCGCCTCTACCAGTGGGAAGCACAGGTCGCGGGCGGCAATGCCGGCGGCGTTCTCGGCGCGGTGCTCGGCAAGTCGAGCCAGAGCCTGCTCGGCTTCGCCGGCTCGGGCGTGCTCTGGATCGCCGTTCTCGTCGCCGCGTCATCGATGGCGCTCGGCTTCTCGTGGCTGCGCGTCGCCGACGCGCTCGGCGCCGCGATCGAGTCGTTGCGCAATCGCCGCGTCGAGCGGATCGAGCGCGCCGAAGACGCGCGCCTCGGCGCGGCCGCGGTCCGCGAGCGCGACGAGGTGCTCGAAGTCGCGCACGAACTGAGCGAGCAGCACCTGCCGCTGGTGATCGAACCGACGCTGGTCGACGTGCCGAAGAGCACGCGCGTCGTCAAGGAGCGGCAGAAGCCGCTTTTCAGCGAGCTGGTCGACACCAAGCTGCCGCAGGTCGACCTGCTCGACTCGGCGCCGCAGCGGGTCGAGAGCGTCAGCGCCGAATCGATCGAGATGACGTCGCGCCTGATCGAGAAGCGCCTCAAGGACTTCGGCGTCGAAGTCCGCGTCGTCGCCGCATCGCCCGGCCCCGTGATCACGCGCTACGAGATCGAGCCCGCGGTCGGCGTCAAGGGTGCGCAGGTAGTGAGCCTGGCCAAGGACCTGGCACGCTCGCTCGGTCTGGTCTCGATCCGCGTCGTCGAGACGATTCCCGGCAAGACGACGATGGCGCTCGAGCTGCCGAACGCCAAGCGGCAGACGATCCGCCTGTCGGAGGTGCTCGGCTCGCAGGCCTACGCCGACTCGGGCTCGCAACTCACCCTCGGCCTCGGCAAGGACATCGTCGGCCTGCCAGTCGTCGCCGACCTGCAGAAGATGCCGCATTGTCTGGTGGCTGGAACAACGGGAGCAGGCAAGTCGGTCGGCATCAACGCGATGATCCTGTCGCTGCTCTACAAGGCCGAGGCGCGCGATGTGCGTCTCATCTTGATCGATCCGAAGATGCTCGAGATGAGCGTCTACGAAGGCATTCCGCACCTGCTCTGCCCGGTCGTCACCGACATGAAGCAGGCCGCCAATGCGCTCACCTGGGGCGTGGGCGAGATGGAGCGGCGCTACAAGCTGATGAGCAGCCTGGGCGTTCGCAACCTCGCCAGCTACAACAAGAAGATCGCCGAGGCGGCCGCGGGCGGCACGCCGATCACCAATCCTTTCAGCCTCACCCCCGACGCCCCCGAGCCGCTCGAGCGGCTGCCCTTCATCGTCATCGTCATCGACGAACTCGCCGACCTGATGATGGTCGTCGGCAAGAAGATCGAGGAGCTGATCGCGCGCCTGGCGCAGAAGGCGCGCGCCTCGGGCGTGCACCTGATCCTGGCGACGCAGCGGCCGAGCGTCGACGTCATCACCGGCCTGATCAAGGCCAACATCCCGACCCGGCTCTCGTTTCAGGTCTCGAGCAAGATCGACTCGCGGACGATCCTCGACCAGATGGGCGCCGAGGCGCTGCTCGGCATGGGCGACATGCTCTACCTCACTTCCGGCAGCGGCATGCCGGTGCGCGTTCACGGCGCCTTCGTCAGCGATGAGGAGGTGCATCGCGTGGTCGCCTACCTGAAGAGCCAGGGCGAGCCGAATTACATCGACGGCATCCTCGAAGGCGGAACCCTCGACGGTGACGGCGGCGAGGCCGAGGGCATGGCCGGTGGCGGCAACGGCGAGAGCGATCCGATGTACGACCAGGCAGTGGGCATCGTCCTGCAGCACCGGCGCGCGTCGATCTCGCTGGTGCAGCGGCACCTGCGCATCGGCTACAACCGGGCGGCGCGGTTGCTGGAACAAATGGAGAAATCCGGGCTCGTATCGGGCATGGCGACCAACGGCAACCGAGACATCCTGGTCCCGGCGCGCGCCGAATGAAGCGTTGCCTCAGGCTCGGTTTGGCCTTGTCGGCCGCGCTCGCCGCGCCGCTCGCCTCGGCCGATCCGGTCGAGACCCTGCGCGGCTTCGTCCGCGACGTGAAGAGCGGCCGCGCCACCTTCACCCAAACCGTGACGTCGCCCGACGGCGCGAAGAAGAAGACGTCATCGGGCAGCTTCGATTTCGCGCGCCCAAACCGCTTCCGCTTCGCCTATGCCAAGCCGTTCGAGCAGACGATCGTCGGCGACGGCGAGAAAGTCTGGATCTACGACGCCGACCTGAACCAGGTGAGCGTGCGAAAGCTCGGTCAGGCGCTTGGCGCGACACCGGCGGCGCTGCTCGCCGGCGGGACGCTCGAGCGCGATTTCGACCTTGCGAATCTGCCGGCGCAGGGCGGCCTCGAGTGGGCCGAGGCCAAGCCGAAGGCCCGTGACGGCGCGTTCCAGGCGGTCAGGGTCGGCTTTCGCGGCAAGGATCTGGCGGCGCTCGAGATCATCGACAGCTTCGGCCAGAAGTCACTGCTGCAGTTCAACGGCTTTGCCGCCAACGCGGCAGTTCCACCCGAGACGTTTCGCTTCACCGTGCCGGCCGGCGCCGACGTGATCGAGCAATAGCGTCGCGGCGCGCGCGGGCTCAGGCCCGCGACGCGACCAGGACGGCGTTGGTACCGCCGAACGCGAACGAGCTCGACATCACGTGCCGCAGGCCCGGCGCCGGCCGTGCCGTATCGGTCACGAGATCGATCGCGAACGAGGGATCGAGCGCGCCGGTGTGCGCCGTCGGCGGCAGGCGTTCGCCGGCGAGCGCACGCGCCGCGGCAAGCAGCTCGACCGCGCCGCCGGCGCCGAGCAGGTGGCCGTGGATCGCCTTGGTCGAGCTGACCGGCACGGCGCGGGCGCCGAACACGGCGGCGATCGACTCCGCCTCGGCGGCGTCGCCGGGAAGCGTCGCCGTGCCGTGTGCGTTGAGGTAGCCGATGGTTCCCGGGTCGAGCCCGGCGTCGCCGAGCGCGGCGCGCATGGCTCGCGCCTGGCCCGCAGAGTCGGGATTGGTGATGTGCACCCCGTCGCAGTTGGTCGCGTACCCGGCGAGAGCGAATTGCAAGGTCGCGCCCCGTGAGCTCGCATGCTCGGGCGACTCGAGGACGAAGGCCGCAGCGGCTTCACCCAGCGCGAAGCCGGCGCGGTCGACAGCGAACGGCCGGCACGATGCCGCCACCGCCGCCGCGTCGCCAGCCGCGGCAATCGGCGCCAGCACGCGCATCGCCTGCCAGCTCGCGAGCACGCCCGGGGTCAGCATCGACTCGCTGCCGCCGACGATGGCAACGTCGATCC
>Ga0068864_100001311_pt1 | contig 20708 bp, 17 predicted proteins | sample KBSSwiS72_FD_66586 | JGI IMG/M metagenome (GOLD analysis project Ga0068864, IMG submission 66586) | Switchgrass rhizosphere microbial communities from Kellogg Biological Station, Michigan, USA - KBS Switchgrass S7-2 | ecosystem: Host-associated > Plants > Roots > Rhizosphere > Soil ... | reverse complement strand
AAGGCGCGAAGATCCTCGACGAGGGTGTCGCACCGCGACCGCACGAGATCGACGTGGCGATGATCAATGGCCTCGGCTTCCCGTCCTATACGGGCGGCCCGATGTTCTGGGCGGATCAGATCGGGTTGAACACGGTGCTGGCGGGGATCGAGCGCTTTCGCGCCGAGCAGGGCGACGAATATTGGACGCCTTCGGTGCTCCTGGCCCGGCTCGCAGGCGAGGGCAGGGGCTTCTACGGATGAGCGATGCGATCGGCTTCGAGCATAGCGCGCGTACCGCAGACTTGCTCGCACGGCTGCGCGCCTTCATGGATGCGCATATCTATCCAAAAGAACGGCTGTATTACGAACAAGTGGAAGCGGGTGATCGCTGGAGCCACGTTCCGCTGATCGACGCCTTGAAGCAGAGGGCGCGGGCGGCCGGTCTGTGGAACCTATTCCTGCCGGACTATGGCGGCGGCGCGGGGCTCACCAACCTGGAATATGCGCCGCTGTGCGAGGAAATGGGGCGAGTCCATTTCTCGCCGGTGGTGTTCAACTGCAGCGCGCCCGACACCGGCAACATGGAGACGCTGGAGCGCTTCGGCACCGCTGATCAGAAGGCGCGCTGGCTGGAGCCGCTGCTGGAAGGCCGTATCCGCTCCGCTTTCGCGATGACCGAGCCTGCCGTCGCTTCATCGGACGCGACCAACATCGAAAGCTCGATCGTCCGCGACGGCGAGGATTATGTGGTCAACGGCCGCAAATGGTGGATCTCCGGCATGGGCGAGCCGGATTGCGCGCTGATGATCTTCATGGGCAAGACCGATCCGACGGCGCCGAAGCACCAGCAGCAATCGATGATCCTTGTGCCGCGCGATACGCCCGGCATCACCGTGCTGCGCCCGATGTCCGTGTTCGGCTATGACGATGCTCCGCACGGCCATATGGAAATCCTGTTCGAGGATGTCCGCGTGCCGGCGTCGAACATACTGCTGGGCGAAGGGCGCGGGTTCGAGATTGCGCAGGCGCGGCTCGGGCCGGGCCGCATTCATCATTGCATGCGCATGATCGGCATGGCCGAGCGCGCGCTGGAGGCGATGTGCAGACGCGTCAAGGCGCGGGTCGCGTTTGGCAAGCCGCTTGGCGAGCAAGGTGTGATCATCGAGCGGATCGCGAATGCCCGCATCCTGATCGATCAGGCGCGGCTGCTGACGCTCCACGCCGCGCATCGCATGGACAAGGTGGGGAATAAGGCCGCGAAGGCGGAAATCGCGATGATCAAGGTCGCGGCGCCGACAATGGCCTGTCAGGTGATCGACTGGGCTATGCAAGCGCACGGAGCGGCGGGGCTCAGCCAGGATACCTTCCTCGCCAATTACTATGCCCATGCTCGCAAGATCCGTTTCGCGGACGGGCCGGATGAGGTGCATCGCCACCAGCTCGGCAGGCTTGAACTGGCGAAACATGGTTGAGGCTGTCGCGGACCGGCACCGGCTCGACCTGACGCGCCTCGTGCCGTGGCTCCGCGCCCAAGTCCCTGGTGTCGATGGAGAGGTCGCGGCGCGGAAGTTCGCGGGCGGACAATCCAACCCGACCTACGCCATTCTTGTCGGCGGTGAAGCACGCTTCGTGCTGCGCAAGAAGCCGTCCGGCATTCTTCTCCCCTCGGCGCATGCAGTCGAGCGGGAATATCGCGTGACAGACGCACTCAAAGACAGCGATGTTCCCGTCGCTCGTCCGCTGGCGCTGTGCGAGGATGCAGGTATCGTCGGCACCCCTTTTTTCATCATGGCGCATGTCGAGGGCCGGAACTTCTGGGATGCGCGCTTGCCCGGCATGATGCCGACCGAGCGTGCGAAGATCTACGACGAGATGAACCGGGTGCTGGCGGCGCTGCACGTGATCGATCCGGAGGCAGTCGGGCTCGGCAGCTTCGGGCCGCCGGGCAACTATTTCGCGCGGCAGATCGCACGCTGGACCAAACAATATCGCGCGACCGAGACGCGACGGATCGAGGCGATGGACCGGCTGATCGACTGGCTCCCCGCAAATGTTCCAGGTGTCGACGAGACCCGCGTGGTTCACGGCGATTATCGTAACGACAATATGATCTTTCACTCCGAACGGACGGAAATTCTCGCCGTGTTGGACTGGGAATTATCCACGCTCGGCCATCCTCTTGCCGATCTCGCCCAGCATCTTATGACGTGGCGGGTGACAGCGGATGGATATCGCGGACTTTCGGACAGCGACCTGGCCACGCTTGGAATACCATCGGAAGCCGAATATCTGCGCTGCTACCATCAGCGGGTCGGCGGCGCGCCCGTTGAGGCGGACGATTGGCGTTTTGCACTCGCCTTCGCGATGTTCCGCAACGCCGGTATCCGGCAGGGCGTGTTCAAGCGCGCGCTGGACGGCAACGCATCGAGCGACGCAGCCTCCATACATGGAGCGCGCGCCGGTGAGATCGCCGAACTCGGCTGGCGGATCGCCTCCGGGGAGGATGACGCCAGGCTGGGTTAGCGCGCCGCGCCAGGGATCGATGCCCCACATGCGCGCCGAGGTTCGTGAATTCCTCGCCGCCCGCGAACCAGACCGGTGCTCGGCCCATCTGGTCCAGCGCCCCGGACGACCCTCGCGCTCGTCAAGTAACCTGGGCGGGTTCATCATCCCCATTCCTCGGTCCGACAGCAGGATCCGATTGGGCGATCGCGTTCGCGCCGCGCTCGTCAACTATCATCATCCGCGTGACGGCGCGATCGAACAGCTTTTCCTCATCCTCTGCGATCAGGCGAGCGATCTCGGGCTCGGACGCTTTGGCGAGGAAGCGATCATAGGCGGCGCGATCGGCGAACCACATTTCCGTCACGACGTCGAAGTCGATCGGCCCGGCGCCATCGAACACGAACATTCCCTCGCGATCGACGAAATTGCGCCGGTATTCGAGAATCCCCGGCAGCAGCCTGCGAATCAGCGCCGAATGGCGCGTCTCGTAATAGTCAATAAAGGCTTCCCGCGAGAGGCCGACCTTACATTTCAACAGCGCGATGCACTTGAACATGGTCTCTCCCGGCCTCCTAAACGGCATCGTCGCGCGGGCGAAGCAGTTCGACGTTCGGCGATCCGCTACTAACGGGGCTTCTTTTGTTGGTCTTCTGTTGGTACTGCGGATCGCTTGAATTAATAGATTTTGCGCAATTCAATAGCTCAGCATATATAACAATGACTCCTGCCGCCCCAGCCAGGCCCTGATTTCAGCCTGTATCGGCCCGTATCATGTTGATCCATAACGGGTGTCTGCGCCACCAGCCCGACGGTCGCCAGATTAAAGCTTGCCCGAAGCCCTGCGCGCATCGGCGAACCAGACACATGCGGTATCATAGAACGACCGCCACCCGGTCGAACCGAGGGGCGTATGGGGTTTCCCTCAGCCTTGGCGCCAGCGAGCGCCTTTGGTGGGATCGCCACCAGGATTCATCCGCTGAAGATCTCCCTGTGACCAGAGAACATCAATGGCCGGTGAGGGCTGCCCGGCTATCCTCGCGCGGCCGAGACCCAGGGAAATTCCCGCTGCAGATATGAGCCTTCCATCGCGACCAGCCCGGGCCCGGGGGCTGTTCCCCTGGCGAACCTGTCGGGCTTCTGGGCGAAGCGGCGCAGCAGCTCTGTCGCCGAATCCCGATCGACGGGTCGCGAGAGCAGATAGCCCTGCCCGAACAGGCAGCCGAAGCCGCGCAATTGCGACAATTGGCTCTCGGTCTCGATTCCTTCGGCGATGACCTGGATGCCGAGCTTGCGGGCGATCAGGAACAATCCCTCCACAATCGCGCTGCTGGCATCGTCGGGCGCCAAACGGCTGACGAAGGACTTGTCGATCTTGATCACATCGACGGGCACGGTGAGCAGATGCGAGAGCGACGCGAAGCCAGTGCCAAAGTCGTCGAGCGCCACGCGGAGCCCCTTTCGCCGCAGCGCCTTGATCTCCCGCGTTGCCATCAGTGCCCCACGACCCAGATATACGTCCTCGGTAATCTCGACGATCAGGTGATCCAGCGAGACATTTTCGCGCCGGAACGCGCGGGTGAGCTGTGAGTCGAGCCCTCCGCGCTGGAAGTCCGCGGAGGACAGGTTGACGCTGACATGCTGGATGGGAATGCCCATGTCGAGCCACGCGCGGATATCGCCCGCGACCCGCGACAACATCAGCTCGGTCATGCCCGAGGCGACCAGCGCATCTGACGTCGCGTCGGTAAATTCCGCGGCGGAAACGATCTCGCCGCTCTCCGTGGTGAGACGGCACAAGGCCTCGAGACCAACGATTTCGCGCGTGTCGAGACGAAACACGGGTTGGTAATGGGCATCGAGTCGGTCCTCGCGCAGCGCGGTGCCGACGTCGCGAATGGCCGAGAGGCGGTGGGTGATGGCGGTGCCGATACCAGGCCAATAGCGGACGAAGCCGCCGCGCCCGGTTTCCTTTGCATGGTAGAGCGCGAAATCCGCATTTTGCCGCACGCTGTCGGCAGAGCGGTCGGCATGCGACAGAACGGCGCCGCCGATCGTCGCCTGAGGCTGGACGAGGTGTCCGTCACACTGGACCGGCGCGATCAGTCGCTCCAGGATTCGCGCGGCAGCACCTTCGATGTCGCGGAGTGCTTCCGGGTCCTGAACGATGATGGCGAATTCGTCGCCGCCAAGCCGGTACGCCCTGTCAGGTTCGCACCCCGCCGCGATGCGCCAGGCGACCTGCTGCAGAAGAAGGTCACCGGCATGATGGCCGAAGGTGTCGTTGACGATCTTCAGATTGTCCAGGTCTGCGACGAGCAGCGCCCAGGCGCCGGGCTCGCTGCAGGTAAGGGCGTCGAGCGCCGCGCTGAAGCATGCGCGATTGCAAAGGCCGGTCAGGCCATCGATATTCGCCATCCGTTCGCGCTCGACCACGCGTTCGTGGCGCTCCAGCGCAATCGCGCAAAGGTTCAGACAGGTCTCGACGATTTTCCGTTCGGTCTTGCTGGGGCCGCGACGTTCGCGAAAATAAAAGGCGAAGGTTCCGATCACCCGCCCCTGCGATCCGCTGATCGGGCTCGACCAGCAGGCCTTGAGGCCGAGCGGCAAGGGAAGATGTTTGTAATCCGCCCAGCGAGGGTCGGTGTCGATATCGATGACCGCAACCGGCGCCTGCAGAAATGCCGCAGTGCCGCACGAGCCGACATTCGGCCCGATCGGCAGGCAATCCAGTGCTGCCGAATAGAAGTCCGGAAGACTGGGGCCGGACAGGGGATGAAGAAGACCTGTGCGATCGACTGTCAGGACAGAGCAGGCAATGCCAGGTACGATCTTCTCCACTTCGACGCAGAGACGATCGGTGGTCGATTTCAGGCTTTCGCCCTTCGCCACCATTTCGAGGATGATATTCTGCAATCGCAACACGGCGACGTATCCAATAGCGTGACTGACCTTCTTAGGCATGGGTGCACGAAACTCGGCACAACAAACGTGCTCAATCACGCGTTAAGGGGTCGACATTCATGCGAGGGTCAGCGCCGCCGGCGCAGATCGCAGTCGGCGCGCCTGGGACATTCCTGCGACAATTGACGTTTACCGGCGCAATCCGCTGCCCCGAGTGACCAAAGGGGCAGAAATCGAAAGGCATCGACGTTGCGCGTAATCACCATCGGCATGACGGCATTGGCGATCGGCTCGCTCATAAGCCCGCTCGCGGCGCAGACCGCGCCGCCGCCGCAGCGGACCCCGGCACCCGCACCCTTGAGCGATGCGGAAGACGATGCCGGCCCCGATGTGGTGGTCGAGGGTAATCGCCTGCCGCCCGGCTCGGCGGTCGGCGATATCACCCCCGAGCAGGTACTCAGCCCGGCGGATATCCGCTCGTACGGGGTGAGCTCGCTCAGCGATCTGCTGACCGAGCTGGCGCCCGAGACGCGCAGCGACCGGGGCGGCGGCGGGGCGCCGGTGGTGCTGCTCAATGGGCGACGCATCTCGAGCTTTGCCGAAATCCGCGACATCCCGACCGAGGCGATCGCGCGCATCGACATCCTGCCCGAGGAGGTCGCGCTGAAATATGGCTATGCCGCCGACCAGCGCGTGGTGAACGTGGTGCTGCGCCGCCGTTTCCGCGCGGTGACGCTGGAGGGCGCCGATCAGCTCTCCACCGATGGCGGACGCAACACGCCGACCGGCCATGTCGACGGGTTGAAGATCGCCGGCGACAATCGCATCAACTTCGATCTCAACTATACGTCGAGCGACCCGCTGTTCGAGAGCGACCGCAACCTGGCCGGCCGCGTGGCGAGCACGCCCGGCACGACGACGGTCGATACCGTCGACCAGTCGCACTATCGCACGCTGCTGTCGGCGAGCCAGACCTTCGCCGCGAATTTCGTCTATAGCCGGCCGATCGGCAAGGTGAACGCGACGGTCAACGGTCGCGTCCAGGACGACAGCACGACCGGCTATCAGGGCTTGCCGGACGTCTCCTTCGCGGTGCCGGGGAGCAACCCCTTCGCGCCATCGGGTCAGGCGGACATGGTCAGCCGCTATATTCTCGCCGCGCCGATCGCGCAGCGCAGTTCGACGCTGGCGACGCATCTCGGTGTCGGCCTGAACGGCAATATCAGTGCGAAGTGGCGCTGGTCGTTCACCGGCAATTACGATCGGAGCCAGGTGAAAACCTTCACCGACAATGGTTTCGACCCGGCGGCGTTGCAGAACCGCGTCTTCGCCAACGATCCGACCTTCAACCCCTATGGCCCCGTGCTGCCCGCGCAATTCGCCGTCGCGCCGGGCAACCAGGCCTATTCGACGTCCAATGCCGTGGTCGGCGACGTGCTGCTCAACGGCCCGCTGTTCAAGTTGCCGGCGGGCGCTGTATCGACCGCGATCCATATCGGCGCGCAGGCGGCGAGCTTCGACACACGCTCGCTGCGCCTCGATCCGCAGATACCCGGCGTGCCCCGGGCGCTCGGCGCGCCGCAGTCGGCCGCGCTGAACCGCAACATCGTCAACGGCCAGATCAATGTCGACGTGCCGCTGACCGGGCGGCGCAACAAGTTCCTCGACGCGATCGGCGATCTGTCGCTGAACGGCAACCTCGCGGTCAACCAGCTGTCGGACTTCGGCACCTTGTGGACGATCGGCTATGGCGCCAACTGGTCGCCGGTCCCGTCGCTCCGCCTGCTTGCCTCGTTCACCGACCAGGATCAGGCGCCGAGTTCGCAGCAGTTGGGCAATCCGGTGATTTTCACGCCAAACGTCCGGGTGTTCGACTATGTGCTGGGCAAGACCGCCGATGTGACCCGGGTCGATGGCGGCAACGGCGCGCTCATATCGAGCGAGCGGCATGTGTTCAAGCTCGGCGCGACGTTCAAGCCGTCGGCGACCAAGGACATCACCTTTACCGCCAATTACATCAAGACCGGCACCGATCACCCGATCGCCAACCTGCCTTCCGACACACCGGCGATCGAGGCGGCGTTCCCCGGTCGCTTCACGCGCGACAATTGTGTGCCGACGGCTTCGGCGGCGGCGTGCGTCGGCGCGCTGACGGCGATCGACGCCCGGCCGGTCAATTTCCAGCGCGAGGACACGCAGGAGCTGCGCTACGGCATCAACATGTCCTTCCCGCTCAAGTCGAAGGCGCAAAAGGCGTTCGAGGCGTTCCGTGCCGGCAAGGGGCCGAATCCGTTCACCGGGCTGACCGGCCTGTTCGGGCGGCGACCCAATGGCGGGCAAGGCGATGGGCAGGGGCGGCAGAATGGCGACGGCCAGCGTGGCGGTGACGGCGGGCCGCCGCCCGGTGCCGCATCTCCGCCGCCTGACGGCACCACGACTGGCGGTCCCCCGCCGACGGGCGAGGGCTTTGGCGGCGGCCGGCCCGGTGGCGGGTTCGGCAGTCGCGGTGGGGGCCGTGGCGGCGGCTTCGCCAACCGTCTTGCCGGGGCGACCGGCGGCCGGCTGCAGTTCGCGGTCTATCACACCTGGCATTTCGTCGACCGCGTGACGGTGGCGAATAACGTTGCGCCGATCGACCTGCTCAATGGCGGCGCGACCGGCGCCGGCGGCGGGCAGCCGCGGCACGAGATCGAGGGGCAGGCCGGTTACAGCAATAACGGCCTGGGCTTTCGCCTGAGCGCCAATTGGCAAAGCGCGACCGAGGTGACCGGCGGCGCGCCGGGTACGCCCAATACGCTGCATTTCGGCAGCCTCGCCAAGTTCGACGTTCGGTTGTTCGACGACTTCACGCAGAATCTCGACTTCCTCAGGAAGCATCATTGGGCAAAGGGGATGCGGATCGGCGTGGCGGTGACCAACATCTTCAACACGCGCCAGCGCGTTACCGACCAGACCGGCGCCGTGCCGCTGAGCTATCAGGGCGCCTATCTCGACCCGCTGGGCCGCGCGGTGCGGCTGACGGTGCGCAAGCTGATCTTCTGATCGCCCGCAGCGATTGAGTTTGAACCCCAGGTCGTTAGTCTCCGACGAAACGACCCGGGGGCCGCATGAACAGTCTTTTCCGCCGCAAGATCATCACCGAGGCGCGGCCCGAGCATCAACTGGCGCGCACGCTGAGCTGGCCGCACCTCGTGGCGCTCGGCGTCGGGTCGATCGTCGGTACCGGTATCCTGACGCTGATCGGGGTCGGGGCCGACCGTGCCGGACCGGCGGTGCTGCTGAGCTTCGTCGTGGCGGGCGCCATCTGCGCCTGCGCCGCGCTGTGCTATGCCGAGATGGCGACGCTCATCCCCGCCTCGGGCAGCGCCTATACCTACAGCTATGCCGTACTGGGCGAGATCATCGCCTGGGTGGTCGGATGGAGCCTGATCCTCGAATATTCGCTCGTCGTGTCGACCGTGGCGGTCGGCTGGTCGGGCTATGCGGTCGGCTTCCTCAAGGGGCTTGGAATCATCCTGCCGGAGGCGATGACGCACGGGCCGGTGATGGGCGAGGGTTTCCACGTCGCGTCATGGGGCGTGAATGTGCCGGCGGTGTTCATCATCGCCATCGTCGCCGGGCTGCTGACGCTCGGCACGCGCGAGAGCGCGCGGATCAACACCGCGCTGGTGGCGCTCAAGATCGTCACGCTGGCGCTGTTCGTGCTGGTCGCACTGCCGCATTTCGACGCGACCAATCTGCACCCGTTCACGCCCTATGGGTTCGGCAGCACGGCGGGCGCGGGCGGCGTGAAATACGGCGTGATGGGCGCGGCGGCGATCATCTTCTTCGCCTTTTACGGCTTCGACGCGATCTCGACCGCGGCGGAAGAAGCGAAGAATCCGGAGCGCGACCTGGCGATCGGCATCGTCGGATCGATGGTCGCCTGCACCGCGATCTACATGATCGTCGCGGCGGCGGCGGTCGGCGCGGTGCATTTCGAGATCTTCGGCAAGAGCGCCGAGCCGCTGGCGCTGATCCTGCGCTCGCTCGGCCAGCCCAAAGTCGCGACGGTGGTCGCCGCGGCGGCAGCGATCGCGCTGCCGACGGTGATCCTCGGCTTCCTCTACGGCCAGAGCCGCATCTTCCTGGTCATGGCGCGCGACGGCTTCCTGCCGCCGGCGCTGGCGCGCATCTCGACGCGCGGCACGCCGGCGCGGATCACCCTGGTGACGGCGGTGTTCGTCAGCATCTTCGCGGCGCTGGTGCCGCTCGATGTGATCGCCAGCCTGGCCAATGCCGGGACGTTGTGTGCGTTCATCGCCGTGGCGGCCTGCGTGCTGGTGCTGCGGCGACGCGATCCGGCGGCACGGCGACCGTTTCGCACGCCGCTGGTATGGATCGTCGCGCCCGGCGCGATCATCGGATGCCTCTATCTGTTCACCAGCCTGCAGGTGGTGACGCAGAAGTCCTTCCTGGCGTGGAACGCGATCGGGCTGCTGGTCTATTTTGCCTATGGTCGCGCACGAGCGGCGGCTTAAGCTGGTACGACGTTCCGGCGAAACCAGTCGGCCAGTGCTTCAGCGGTCAACTCGCCCGCCGCCAGCGCGAGGAAGATCGTCACGAGTTCGACGTCAGCACAATCGAGAATATGGCCATTAAGGCCGAGAAAGGTTTCGCTCACCACCGCCGCGGTGCGCTTGTTTCCATCGATAAAGGGATGGTTGCGCGCGATGCCGAAGGCATAACCCGCAGCGAGATCGGCAATGTCCGGATCTTCATAGGCGACGAGGTTCAACGGGCGCGCCATGGCGCTTTCCAGCATGCCGATATCGCGCACGCCGGCCGCGCCGCCATGCTCGGCGAGCTGCTCGCCATGCGTTGCGAGCGCGACCGCCAGATCGACCCAGATCCAGTCCCGGGACATCGGCTATTTGGCGAGTTCGCGCAGCGCGTTGCGTCGCCGCTTCATCACGGCGCGCGCGACTTCCATCTGCGCGGCGAATCCTTCATCATGCCGCTGAAGCTGCATGCCGCCTGGCACTTCGGCGACGTCGAGCGAATCGCCGATCGCGATGCCGAGTTTGGCCATCATATCCTTCGGCAGGATCACACCCGCCGAATTGCCGATGCGGATCAGTTTGAGCGGCTTGTTCATACAAAAGTTATAACATCGAAGGCTCTGGACATCAAGCCGCGGCGCGCTACGCGCGTTGAGCGAACGGGAGCAGCAACATTGTCGGCGCAAAAAGAAGGCGAATCCAACCTGGTATTATTGTCCGCGCTGGCGGCCAATCTCGGTATCGCGGTGGCGAAATTCGTCGCGGCGGCGATCACCGGTTCGTCGTCGATGCTGACCGAGGGGTTCCACTCGGTGGTCGACAGTCTCAACCAGGTGCTGTTGCTCTATGGTCAGCGCCAGGGCCGCAAGCCGCCCGACGAGGCGCATCCGTTCGGTTATGGTCGCGAGCTGTATTTCTGGAGCTTCGTCGTCGCGATCCTGATCTTCGCGGTGGGGGCGGGGGTGTCGATCTATGAGGGGTGGGAGCACATCAAGCACCCTGAGCCGCTGACCAGCCCGTTGATCAACTATATCGTCCTCGGCGTCGCCTTCGCGATGGAGGGTGGATCATGGTTCGTCGCGATGCGCGAGTTCGCCGCCGCCAATCGCGACGGCAGCTGGTGGGGCGCGGTGCGGCGGTCGAAGGACCCGGCCGGGTTCATCGTGCTGTTCGAGGACACCGCGGCGCTGGCCGGGCTGGTGATTGCCGCGATCGGCATCTGGGCGAGCCATGTTTTGGCTGACCCACGGATCGACGGCATCGCGTCGATCGTGATCGGCGTGCTGCTCGGCGTCGTCGCGGCATTCCTGGCGCGCGAGGCCAAGGGGCTGTTGATCGGCGAGGGCGCCGACCCGGCGATCGTCGCGCGGGTCCGTGCGATCGTCGATGGCCATCCGGCGATCACCTCGGTCAATCACGTCCGCACGATCCATACCGCGCCGGCGAGCATCTTCGTAGCGATCAGCGCGGATTTTCGGGACAGCCTGACGATGGGCGAGGCGGAGACGCTGATCGAAGGGATCGAAACCGCGCTGAAGCAGGCCATCCCGGAATTGTCGTCAATCTATATCCGGCCGGAAAAGCGCGAGGATGCGGCCACCTCGTATCCAGGGCGGGGCGCGTCTTGATCACCGAGAATAAGCGGCCGGCGGTGAAGGCGTTCGCGTCGCTTATTTGAGCGGATCCGCCGGCGTAAGCTCGACCACGTCGAGCAATGATTCGAAGCGTGGCGAGGGAAAGACGACGCGCCACCGTCGTGGCCCGATCCGGTCGACGAAACCGGCGAGATCGCGCTGCGTATCCTGGCCATAGACCATCGGCTTGGTCTCATCGCCCAGCACGAGCGTGCCGAGAAACACCGTGCGCGACGCGCTATCGTCGAACAGCAGCCCCACCGGGCGCTGCGCGCCGGCCACCTGATACAGGCTCGATACCTCACCCTCGGCCTCGACGGCGCAATCGGCGACGGGATAGGCGGTGAAGTCGCGCATCGCCGGGCCGTTGGCGCCAATCTTGTAGACGCGGCAATGATAATGGCCGGGCGGCGGCATCGCGCCGTCGGGCAGGGAGCGGTCGGGGTCCAGCAGCGCGCCGAGCGCATCGATCTCCTGGCCCTTGCCGGCAGCGCGCGCTTTGGCGACTGCGGCGACCCATGTCGTGTGCCAGGTGCGCAGCCGCTCGCGATCGGCGTCGGTGACGACGCGATGCCAGTCGGCACGCGCCGGCACGCTCGCGACATGCTTGTCGCGGTGGTGGCATGCGCCGAGTGTCGCGGCAGCACATAAAGCAAGGGCAAGGGCTGATCTGTTCACGCGACCGCTTTTCGTTGGGCTTGGCGCTACCCTAGGGTGCGCCCTCGACAGCGGCAATGGCTGGCATGGCTGTTGAAAACTCGCCTTGCGAGTTTTCAAACAGGCCCTCAGGCCGCGGTCCACCCGCCATCGACCGACAGATTGGCACCGGTGATCGATTTCGCCTCGTCGCGGCACAGGAACAGCGCGAGCGCGGCGACCTGTTCCGAGGTGACGAATTCCTTGGTCGGCTGGGCGGCGAGCAACACGTCGTTGATCACCTGCTCGCGGGTCAGGCCGCGCGTCTTCATCGTGTCGGGGATCTGGCTCTCGACCAAAGGCGTCCAGACATAGCCCGGCGAGATGCAGTTGACGGTGATGCCCTGCGTCGCGGTTTCCAGCGCAATCGTCTTGGTCAGCCCGGCAATGCCGTGCTTGGCCATGACATAGGCGCTCTTGTTGGGGCTGGCGACGAGGCTGTGGGCCGAGGCGGTGGAGATGATCCGGCCCCATTTTGCCGCCTTCATCAGCGGCACGGCGGCCTGGATCAGGTACCAGGCAGAGGTCAGGTTGATCTTGATGATCGCCTCGAACTTGTCGGCCGGAAAGTCCTCGATCGGCGCGACATGCTGGATGCCCGCATTGTTGACGATGATGTCAGGACCGCCGATCTCGTCATGGCAGCGCTTGACCATCGCCTGGATCTCATCCGGCTTGGTCATGTCGGCCGCGTCGTAGAGCGCCTTCGCGCCGCTCGCCGCCGCCAGCGCGGCGCGTTCGTTCTCGATCGCCGCCGCGTCGCCGAAGCCATTGATCACCACGCTCGCGCCCTCGGCGGCGAAGGCCTTGGCATAAGCGAGGCCGATACCCGAGGTGGAGCCGGTGATGATCGCTGTCTTGCCCTTGAGGAACATGGTCTACTCCTTGATGATCCTGGGTTGCGGACGCAGCGCGAGGTCGAACGACGCGCTCTTGCCCGTTTCGATATTCTTCGCGACCAGTTCGGCATTGGCCATGGTCTCGTCGACCGCGGCGCGGCCGGCGTCCCAATGTTCGCGCATCGTGCGGGCGGAAAATTCGAAGTCGCGGCTGCCGCCCTCCCAGGCGTTGGCGCGGTAGATCAGGTGGACGAGATTGACCGGCTGCTCCGCGGCGCGCGCCGCGAGCGCGCGGACATCGGCATCGCCCTGCAGTTCGGGCGGCAATTTGGCGATGACCTTGCGGATCGCCTCGCGCTCCTGGCGCAGCTTCATCACCTGGTCGGAAATCTGCCGCGTGCGGCTGGAGAAGCGGATTTCCTTCTCGCGCGCCATCACGTCCATGATCGTCCTGGGGCATTCGGTCGCGGCGGCGAACAGATCGACCTGGAAGGCGAGCAACGGCTCGGACTGATGATCGAGCACATGGGTCAGCGGGGTGTTGGAAACGAGGCCGCCATCCCACCATAGCCGGCCGTCGATCTCGATTGGCGGCAGGCCGGGCGGGAGCGCGCCCGAGGCCATGATGTGGCGCGCGTCGATACGGGTTTGCGTGGTGTCGAAATAATTGAAATTGCCGTTCTCGACATCGACCGCGCCGACCGACAGCCGCACCGGACCATTGTTGAGGAGATCCCAGTCGACCAGTTCGTCGAGCGTGACCGCCAAGGGGGTGGAATCATAGAAGCTCAGCGCCGCCATGGTGCCGGGCGTGGCCATCAGCGGCGGAACGATGCGCGGGGTGAAGAAGCCCGGCACCCCCGCGACCATGACGAAGCCGGCGGACCATTCGTGCAGCCATTCGCGGACCTGGTCGTTGGGAAAGATCGGGAAGCTCGGCAGCGAACTCGTTACCTTGTCCCAGAACTGGTTCAGCCGCTCGACGCGGCGCTCGGGCGGGTTGCCAGCGACGATCGCGGCGTTGACCGCGCCGATCGAAATGCCGGCGACCCAGTCGATCTCGATGCCGCTTGCCGCGAGCCCCTCGATCACGCCGGCCTGGTAACTGCCCAGCGCACCGCCTCCCTGCAGCACCAGCGCCACGCAATCGGGCAGCGGCAGCGCTGCTGCGCGGCGTTTCGTCCTTGTCCGGGGCGGGGGCTGGGGCTCGGTATCGGCCATCGTCGTCATCCATGGCGTGCTGCAGCGCGGCAATCAACTGGTTGGGCAACGAAAGTTTGATGACATCGGTGTTATCCGCGCGGCCTTGCAACCCTCGCGGCGCCCGCGCATTCATGCCGTGACAGTAATGACCTGCCGGGAGGGCGCCATGCGGCTCGACGATTTCGATCCCAATATCGATGTTGAGGATCAGCGCGGCCGCGGCGGCGGGCTCGGTTTTGGCGGCGGCGGTGGCGGCGGGATGCTGTTCGGCCTTTTGCCGCTGGTGTTCAGCCGCTTCGGCTGCGGCGGCGTGGTGGTGGTGCTGATCGTGTTCGCGGTGTTCGGCGGCGGACTCAACCTGCTCGGCGGCGGCGGCCAGGTGTCGGCACCGACCGCGCAGGTCGGGCAGCAGGGCGGCCATGACGTGCAGTCGAGCTGCACGCTCGACGCGGCGAGCAAGGCCGCGTGCAACGCGTTGAGCTCGGCCGACAAGACCTGGGCGGCGATCTTCCAGCAGTCGGGCGAGCATTTCGCCCCGCCCAAGCTGGTCTTCTACGCTGGCGGCGGCCAGTCGGGCTGCGGCGCGGCGCAGAGCGCGATGGGGCCTTTCTATTGCCCGCAGGATCGCGGCATCTATCTCGACACCAGCTTCTTCGACGAGCTGGCCAACCGCTTTGGCGCGAAGGGCGATTTCGCGCAGGATTATGTCATCGCGCACGAGTTCGGCCACCACATCCAGAATCTGCTTGGTACCTCTGACAAAATTGCCACCGCGCAGCGCCAGGCGAGCGAGACCGAGGGTAATGCGCTGTCGGTACGGCTCGAATTGCAGGCGGATTGCTATGCCGGGGTATGGGCGGCGAAGAACCGCGACCGGATGGAGCCGGGCGATCTCGAGGAGGGGATGAAGGCGGCACACACGATCGGCGACGATACGTTGCAGCAGGAATCGCAAGGCCGGGTGATGCCCGACAGCTTCACGCACGGCACTTCGGCGCAGCGCATGGCATGGCTGCGCAAGGGGCTCGACACCGGCGACCGGGCGCAGTGCGATACGTTCAGCGGCGGGATCTGACGGCGGCGCTGGCGCGGGAGGTGTGGCCAGGCGCTGGCGCAAAGATGCTTAACGTTGCATTATCTACTTGAATTACCAGATAAATTTAATGATTTGCACATCAATCCGGATCAAATTCTCCCTTCGGGCGGGCACATCTGTGCGGCGCCGGGCGCGACAAGGGCGCCCGGATATCGTCGTACGACGGAGGTGTATATGCTCGAACATTGTCGCGACGCCGAACTGACGGTGATTTCCCTTTCGGCTGAAATGCCGGTGCCGGAACGGCGCCAGTCCCAGCGCAATCTCTCGGTCTTGCGCACCGCCATCCTGCGGACGTCCTGCGGCGAGGAATTATGCCTCGTTCGCAACATTTCCGCCGGCGGGCTGATGGCGCACGTCTATTCCAACCTGTCGCGGGGCGACCCGGCAACGATCGAATTCCAGTCGGAGATTTCCGTGCGCGGCCATGTCGTGTGGTCGCGTGACGGGCTGGTCGGCATCCAGTTCTCGCAACTGGTCAATGTTGCCGATGTGCTGGCCGAGTATAGCGACCCGGCGGACGGCGGATATCAATATCGCGTGCCGAGGATCGTCGCGCCGGCATCGGCGCGCCTGCGATCGGGTGGCCAGTATCAGTCGGTCCTGCTGTGCAACATATCGCAGGGCGGCGCCAAGATTCACCTGGCCAGGCCGGAAGACCTCAAGAATGACGTCGTGCTGATCGCCCAGGGCCTGCCGCGACTGCCCGGCACGGTGCGCTGGCGGCGCGGCGACCATGCCGGCATCTCCTTCAACGAGATCATCCCGTTCACGGACGTGGCGGGGTGGATCGCCGGCGCCTCGCGGCGCCTCCATTAAGGTTCGCCAATCGCGCGTGCACAAACGGACCCCGGGCGGTGGCGCCCGGGGTCCGGATGATCGAGCAGACAGCCCTCAATAGGTGCCGGAGAAGCTCCGGTTGAGATTGTGCGTCGCGCCGACCTCGCCGTCGCCGCGCGCGGCGTCATCGCCGAACAGCGCCTGGTTGCGCTCCTCGTCACGCCAATGGGCATGCGCCTCTTCGGCGGTCTTGACGATCGTCACCTTGTCATCGACCGCGCTGATCCAGCGCGACGGGATCGAGTGGTGGCGGCCGCCCGCGTCGGAATCGCCTTTGGTCAGCACGATGCGGTCACCGCGCACCTTGTCGACGGTACCGACATGCGCCCCGTCGGAGCCGACCACCTCCATATGCTCGGTCACCCGTCCGAGCGCGCCGCGCTGGGTCTGGCGCTCGTTGCGCCAGGTGCCGAATTCCTTTTCGAACCGGGCGCGATTCTCGCGGCGATACTCGTCATAGTCGCGGTCGAGCGCGGCGATCTGGCTGCGGCGCCAGCTGTGATAATCGTCGTCACGACCATAGTCGAAGCGGTCGTGCCGCGCGTCACGCTCGCGACGACGCTCGGCCTCTTCATCGCCAAACCACGAACGCACCTCGTCACCGGCACGTTCGAAAAAGCCGCGATCCTCATCGTCGCGCCGCTCGACATCGGTGAAGTGACGGCCGTCCCCGGCATAGCTGCCACGATAGGCTTCGGGTGCGCCGTAGCGCCGACGATCGCGGCCTTCGGCCAGGCGGTCGCGCTGGGCGTAGCGGCCATAGCCATATTCACGCGGGCCATAATCGCGATCACGCCCGTCGCCCAATTCGCCGGCGGCGCGATATTGCCGCGCGCTCGAATAACTATAGTCGCGACCGGAGCCATAGTCGCGCCCGAAATCCTGATCGTAGCCGCGATTGTAATAGTCGCCGAGATTGCTGTCGCGGGAATAGCGTTCGTAACCCATGTCCAGATCCTCCATCCTGCGGACGGCGCCGCGACGGCGTTCGCCACGTCGCTCGATCCGAAGATAAAAAGGGACGAAACCGCCTTTCGTTCCGCGCCTTGGCCGTCACCGGGGGCGGGTCGACGCGCCGGGCCGACGATCGGTCGCGGGGAAAGGCGAACGGGCGCCGGGAAGCCGGTTGCATCACCGGAAAAGGCTCGCTAGAGGCGGCGCTCCCGATGGGCGAAAGCCCGTCGCGCGTGGAGCGGGGCTGTAGCTCAGATGGGAGAGCGCTGCAATCGCACTGCAGAGGTCAGGGGTTCGATTCCCCTCAGCTCCACCAGGCTCCCGACCCCATGCTCGCGGCGTTCGACCGGACGGGTGAGCCGCGGACGACCAGCGAATAGTCGGCACAGGTCGTGGACGCCGCGATGAAAAGCTGATCGGGCACGCGGATATCCCGATGAGTCTATGATGCGCCAAATTTTTCGCCCTATATCGATCATTCTTGGCCTTTGGCCGACAATCAGCGCGCGTTGATGCGACGGGCGGTGGGCGAGGCCGGCTGCAACGGAGGAAGCCGGTCGATGCGCTTTGCGGGTGGGAACAGCGGCGATGGTGACCAGGATGGTTGAGCGAGGATCGGCTGTGGCGCGCAAGGAAGCCGCATCGACGCGGGGCATGCGCCATCTGAACGGCGGCACCTTCGCGATGGGATCGCAGCGTTTTTACCCGGAAGAAGCGCCGGTGCGGCCGGTACGCGTCGATTCCTTCTGGATCGACGAGGCGCCGGTGACGAACCGCGCGTTCGCGCGCTTCGTGGCGGCGACCGGGCATCGCACATTGGCCGAGATCGCGCCCGATCCGGCGGATTATCCCGGCATGCCGATCGAGATGGCGCAGCCCGGCTCGCTGGTGTTCGAACGGACCGCGGGACCGGTGAATCTGGAGGATTTCACCCGGTGGTGGGAATTCAGGTTGGGTGCCGACTGGCGCCATCCGCTGGGCGTGGACAGCACGATCGACGAGCTGGCGGATCATCCGGTGGTTCACATCGCCTATGACGATGCCGAAACCTATGCCGCCTGGGCGGGCAAGAGCCTGCCCAGCGAAGCGGAGTGGGAATATGCCGCGCGCGGCGGCCTGGATGGCGCCGAGTTCGCCTGGGGCGACGAGCTGGCGCCCGAGGGACGCATGCTCGCCAATTACTGGCAAGGCGCCTTTCCCTTCGCCAACCAGCTGCTCGACGGGTGGGAACGTACCTCGCCGGTCGGCACCTATCCGCCCAATGGCTATGGGCTGTTCGACATGATCGGCAATGTCTGGGAATGGACCGCCGATTGGTGGGCGCTCCCCAGGATCGAGAAGAAGAAGTTCAAGGGCGCGTGCTGCGTGCCGGCCAACCCGCGCGGCGGCAGGGAACGCGACAGCCTGGATCCGTGCACACCGCATGTGCCGATCGGGCGCAAGGTGCTGAAGGGTGGCTCGCACCTCTGCGCGCCCAATTACTGCCAGCGCTACCGTCCGGCAGCGCGATATGCCCAGCCGATCGACTCCTCCACCAGCCATATCGGCTTTCGCTGCGTTCTTCGTGAAAGGGATATACCCTAAGCCCGCGCCGCTCTTCTCGCCGCAATGGTATGTTCAGGTCCGGACTCGGGCGATCAACCCCACCAGGCCAGCGCTGCCGCCACCAACACGATCAGCCCGGCGAGGCCGAGGCTGACGAGATGCAGCACCCAGCCATAGCTGCACGGCACGTCCGATGCGTGAAAACCATGCATCCTCATCTCCTCGTGCCCGCTCTGCGGCGAAGCACGTAGCGATATTACACCCGAATCGGACCTGAACCTAGGGGAATTCTACTTCCCGTTGATCGTCCTGGTCGCCGCCTCGAGCCGCGCGGCGTAGGCTTCCAACACCATGGCGGTTCGCCCGGCATAGACGTTGGCGTCGTCGAAACGACGTTCCTCGATCGCCTCGCGCACACCGGGCAGGGTCTTGGCACCATAGCCGGTGAACCGACCCGGCGCGTAGACCAGATTGCGGTACCAGGGCCGGCCGGGCAGACCGCGCTCGTCGAGCAGCAGTTGGTCGATGTCGCGCAGCTGCGCGTTGAGTTTCGCGCGGGTGGCGGGGTCGAGCTTGCCGCCCTTGTCGGCATAGGCGCTGTCATAGGCCGTCGCGGCGGCTTTCAGCCGATCGACCGCGTCTTCCAGCGCCGCCAGTTCGATGTGCGGCGTCCGCGCGACGACCGCCGGACCGCCGACCGGCTTGAGCGGATCGCTGGCGAGGCGAAAGGCGTCATCGGCGGTGAGTTTTGCGCGCAACCGGTCCTCGGTACGGCGATCGTCGGCAAGCTTCTTCACCTCGCCGAGATAGGTCGCGATGGTGTCGGCGAAATCGCCGAAGCGCATCGGCGGGGTGTCGGCATCGGCGACGCGCAGGACCAGCCGACCAACGGTCTTCGACAGCGCCGCGCCATAGCGAAGACCCGGATCGTCGAACGTCGTCATGTGGTGAAAGCTGTCATAGACCGAGTGATAGACGCCGCCGCTTTCGTCCTCGCCGCCAAAGCCGATGTTGAGTGCGGGCAGACCGAGATGCTGGAGATAGGCCGAGTAGTCCGAGCCTGAGCCGAGCGGACCGATCGGCAGGTCGCCGCCCTTTTCCGCCGCGGCCAGCGCCGCCTCGCTGGGGTGACCGGTCTTGTCGAAGGCATCGACTCGAATCGCCGCGCGCTGGCGCTGTGCGACGGTGGCGCCGGTTTCGGGGTCGATCACGTCGGCGGCGACGCTGTTGACCAGGTGCTGGAAGTCGTGGCTGCCATCCACGCCGAGAATGCCGCGGCCATTGCCATCGGTATTGATGTAGATCACCGCCTTGGCCTTCAGCTCGGCAGCGTGCTGTTCGGCCCATTCGGTCGAGCCGAGCAGCATCGGCTCCTCGGCGTCCCAGCCGGCATAGACGACCGTGCGTTTCGGCCGCCAGCCGCCCGCCCATAGCGCACCGAGCGCCTTGGCCTCCGACATCATCGCGACATTGCCCGACAGCGGGTCGGACGCGCCGAACACCCAGCCATCATGATGGTTGCCGCGCACCACCCATTCGTCGGGATGCTCGCTGCCTTTCAGCATCGCGATCACGTCATAGATCGTCTTGAGGCTCCACTCCGACTTGACCGCGAGATGGACCTTCACCGTGCCGTCGCCACCGAGATGATAGGCCAGCGGCAGCGAACCGTGCCACGGCGCCGGCGACACGGGGCCGCCGAGCCGCGACAGCAGCTTGGTGGCGTCGCGATAGGACATGGGTAGCACGGGAATCTTGAGGATGGTTGGCGCCTGCTCGCGCGTCAGGCGTTTGGCGCCGGCCGTCGCGCCGATGCCCGGCGTGAGCGGATCGCCCGGGTAGAGCGTCATATCGGCGACCGAACCGCGTTGCACGCCGTCGGGCGGACGTGAGCCGCCGCGCGGATAGCTGTCGCTGTCGTTGTAGCCATCCTGCGCAGGGTCGGAATAGATGATGCAGCCGATCGCGCCATG
>Ga0068864_100001309_pt1 | contig 20721 bp, 17 predicted proteins | sample KBSSwiS72_FD_66586 | JGI IMG/M metagenome (GOLD analysis project Ga0068864, IMG submission 66586) | Switchgrass rhizosphere microbial communities from Kellogg Biological Station, Michigan, USA - KBS Switchgrass S7-2 | ecosystem: Host-associated > Plants > Roots > Rhizosphere > Soil ... | reverse complement strand
GGCATCGACGAGCTGCAGCCGGCGCGCGGCGCCCTGCGCCAGGGGGTGATCTTCGACCTGGCGGCGCGCCGGGCGATCGAGCGCCGCACCGCGGCCGATGTTCTCGACATCCGAGAGGCCTCGGTGCGCGAGCTGCAGCGCCGCTTCCAGGTCGACGTCGAGCAGGCCGGGCGGGTCGAGGCGGTCGCCCTTTCGCTGCTCGACGACATCGAGCCGGCGACGCCGGGCGAGCTGCGCCGCGAGCTGCGCTGGGCGGCGGCGCTGCACGAGACCGGCATGATGATCTCGCACCACGACTACCACCGCCACAGCGCCTATGTGCTTTCGCACGTCGACGCGCCGGGCTTCTCGCAGAGCCAGCTGCGGCGTATCGGCGACCTGGTGCTCGGCCAGCGCGGCGGCCTGCGCAAGCTCGAAGCGCGGCTGCAGGAGATGAGCTTCGCCCTGCACCTGTTCTGCCTGCGCCTGGCGGTGATCGTCAGCCACGCCCGTGGCGACGTCGTTCCGGGCGAGATCGCGCTGGTCGGCGAGTCCGGCCAGCCGACGCTGGCCCCGGCCCTCGGCTGGGCCGAGACGCACCCGCGCGCGCTGCACCTGCTGCGCGAGGAGATCGAGGCCTGGAGCCGGATCGGGGCGCTGCAGCCGGCGCTGGCGCCGTCCTGAGCCGGCGGCGCGCCGCGCCCGTCAGAGGCAGTCGGGCGACTGCACGGCCTGGAGGACGACGCGGTCCTCGTCGTCGCGCGGCCGATGCCGGATCCACCAGACGGCGGCCTTCTTGATCGACCACGGCTGCGCCACGCCGATCAGCGCCTGCGCCGCAGCCATGCCGAGCGTCGGCTGGTGGCCGACGATCAGCACCGCGCCGTTGGCTTCGGGCCAGCGCGACACGTCGAGCACCGTCTGGGCGTTCGCCCCCGGCCCGAGCTCTTCGACGGTCCGAAACTTGCGCCCCAGTGCCTTGGCCGTTTCCTGGCAGCGGACCGCCGGGCTGACCAGGATGCGGGTCGAATGGGAGAGCCGGCGATTGAGCCACTCGGCCATGCGCTCGGCCTGGCGCTCGCCCTTGGAGGTGAGCTTGCGCGCCAGGTCCTCGCCGGCCTCGCCTTCGATGGCCTCGGCATGACGCCACAGGATCAGGTCCATGACTACAGCCTGTTCAGGATGGAAAGTCCCTCGCGCCCGGCGTAGCGTCGCATCAGGGCCTGCTGCGCCGACGGCCCGGGGCCGGCCACACGACTGTAGCTGCCGTCCGCGGCCAGTGTCCACGCATCCTCGGCGTCGAGGAGATAGGGCACCAGGCACTCGTCGATGATCCGCTGCCGCATGCGCGGTTCACGCACCGGCCACGCCACCTCGATCCGGCCGAACATGTTGCGACCCATCCAGTCGGCGCTGGAGAGATAGAGCGCCTCGTCGTCGCTGCCCGGACCCCAGCGGAAGTAGGCGATGCGCGAGTGCTCGAGGAAGCGGCCGACGATCGAGCGCACCCGGATCCGCTCGGTCGCGCCGGCAATGCCGGGGGGCAGCATGCACGCGCCGCGCACGATCAGGTCGATGTCGGCGCCGGCCCGGGCGGCGCCGACCAGCGCCCCGATCAGCGCCACGTCGGTCAGGGCGTTGATCTTGACGACCACCCGCGCCGGCTGCCCGGCCGTGGCCGCGGCGGCGACCCGCGCGAGCTCGGCGAGCATCTGCTTGTGCAAGGTGAACGGTGCCTGCAGGATGGCCCGCATCGTCCGCGTCCGCCCCAGGCTCGCGAGCTGCTGGAACACGGCGTCGGCATCGGCGGTCAGCTCCGGATCGGCGGTGAAATGGCCGATGTCGGTGTAAAGCCGGGCGGTGTTCGGGTTGTAGTTGCCGGTGGAGAGATGGACGTAGCGACGCAGCCGCCCGTCCTCGCGCCGCGTCACCAGCAGCAGCTTGCCGTGGGTCTTGAGGCCGACGACGCCGTACACCACCTGGGCGCCCACCGCTTCGAGGCGCTCGGCCCAGTTGATGTTCGCTTCCTCGTCGAAGCGGGCCTGCAGCTCGACCACCGCCATCACTTCCTTGCCGCGCCGCGCCGCCTCGATCAGCAGGTCCATCAGCGGCGACTCGCTGCCGGCGCGGTAGATCGTCTGCTTGATCGCCAGCACCGCCGGGTCGGCGACCGCCTCGCGCATGAACTGCACCACCGGCTCGAACGACTCGAACGGCTGGTGCAGCATCAGGTCGGAGGCGCGGATCCGGTCGAACATCGACTTCTGGCGCGGCAGGCTCGCCGGCCATGCCGGCGTGAACGGCGCGAAGCGCAGCCGCGGCGCGTCGGCGAGGTCGATCAGGCCGTTCATTCGCACCAGGTTGACCGGACCGTTGACCTTGTACAGCGCCGATTCCAGCAGGTTGAACTGCTCGAGCAAGAAGTTCGAGAGCTCGGCCGGACAGGTATTGACGACTTCGAGCCGCACCGCCTGGCCGAAGTGGCGCGTGGTGAGGCCCGAGCGCAGTGCCTGGCGCAGGTTGCTGACGTCGGCGTCGACCTCGAGGTCGGAGTCGCGGGTGATGCGGAACTGGGAAAACGACTCGACCTCGCGCCCCGGAAAGAGCTCGCCGAGGTGGGCGCGGATGACGCTCGTCAGCAGCACGAAGGCCTGCTCGCCGTCGTTGCCCGGCAGCTTCATCACCCGCGGCAGGACGCGCGGGACCTTGACGATCGAGATCGTGTTGCGCCGGCCGAACGCGTCCTTGCCGCCGAGGCGGGCGATGAAGTTGAGCGACTTGTTCGCGACCTGCGGAAACGGATGCGCCGGGTCGAGCCCGACCGGCACCAGCAGCGGCCGGACCTGGGTCTCGAAGAAGCGCTCGACCCAGCGCCGCTCGGCCTCGTTGCGGTCGGCGTGGTTGACGATCCGGATGCCGTTGGCGGCGAGCGCCGGCATCACCTCGTCGTTGAAGACCTTGTAGCTGTCGTCGACCAGGGCGTGGGCCGCGGCCGCGAGCGCCTCGATGTCGGCGGCGGTGACGCCGGTGTCGGGGCGGCGCGAGGCCTCGAGGTTGTCGGCGTAGCGGACCTCGAAGAACTCGTCGAGGTTGGAGGAGACGATGCAGACGTAGCGCAGCCGCTCCAGCAGAGGCACGTCGTCGCGTCGTGCCTGCGCCAGGACCCGTCGATTGAATTCGAGGATCGCCGTTTCGCGGTTCAGCAGGGGGGGCATGCCGCCTTGGGGCTTGCCCTTCTTTTCGGGTTCGGTCACCCCCCGAGTTTATGAACTTCCTGCGACAGGCCGATGACACGCCCGCCGCCCCAGGCGGGCGGGTGCCCAGAGCGCGGAACGGCGATTCGCCGGTCCGCCGCCGTGCGCTTCGCTACTGCGCGTCGTTCGAGATCACGTTGCCGAAGCGGACCCAGCCCTTGCCGTCGAAGCGCTCCAACTGCACCGCCTCGATCGGAGCGAAGTCCTTCGGCGAGGTGTTGATCCTGATCCCGGGCAGGGACATCCCGGTATCGAAGTTCTTCAGGTTCGCGGCCTGCTTCATCACGTTCTCGCGCGTGAGGTTGTCGCCGCATTGCTTGAGCACTTGCACCAACGTCCGCGCGACCGAATAGCCGTACACGTTGAACGTGTCGGTGAGGTTGCCGTCGGGGTAGTACTTCTTCATGAAGGCACGCCACTCGAGCATCTGAGGATCGTTGTCCCATTCGGGTTCGGTCGGGTCCTTGCCGTAGTTGGCTGAGATGATGCCGACCGACTTGTCCAGACCGGCGGGCGTCAGCACGGAGCCGACCGACTGCGAGACGTTGTTCAGGTAGTGGACCGGCTTCCAGCCGATGTCGTACACCTTGCGGATCGCCTGCGCGGCGAACTTCGGGGTCGTGATGTTGACGAACACGTCGGCGCCCGAGGCCTGCAGTTGCACGATCTGCGAGTCGACGGTCGGGTCGCTGGTCTCGTACGACGCCTCGGCCACGATCATCGTCTTCGCCTTGTCGCCGAGGCCGTCCTTCAGCCCCTTCAGGTAGTCCTTGCCGTAGTCGTCGTTCTGGTAGAGGACCGCGATCTTGGCGTTCGGCTTGGTCTGCAGGATGTGCTTGGCGTAGATCGTCGTCTCCGTCTGGTAGTTCGGCTGCCAGCCCATGGTCCACGGGAAGTTCTGCGGGTCGTTCCACTTGGTCGCGCCGGTCGCGACGAAGAGCTGCGGCACCTTCTTCGCGTTCATGTACTTGTGGATCGCCGTGTTCGCCGCCGTGCCGAGCGGCTGGAACACGAGCAGGACCTCGTCCTGCTCGACCAGGCGGCGCACCATCTCCACCGTCTTCGGCGGGCTGTAGGCGTCGTCGAGGGTGATGAAGTTGATCTTGCGGCCATTGATGCCGCCCTCGTCGTTGATCTTCTTGAAGTACGCGGCCTCGGCCTTGCCGATCGTGCCGTAGGCCGAGGCCGGCCCGCTGTACGGCATGGTGTTGCCGATCTTGATCTCGGTATCGCTGGCGCCCGGGTCGTACTTCTTCTGGGCCGCGGCCGGAGCGGCCGCGAGAGCCAGCGCAAGGGCAGCGCTTGCGCACGCGAGCAGGTTCTTGACAAGCATGATGTGTCTCCGGATGGCGGCGGTGATCACCCGCCTTTACGCTGGGCCGAGAGTCGATGACGGAGCCGCGCCCAGCCGAGGCGGATCGCACCGTTGATGCCCATCGGCATCAGGAACATGAACCCGATCAGGAAGATGCCGTAGATCGCCCAGGGCGCCGCCTTGGAGATCTGGTCGGCGATGTTGGGGATGAACTGGATGAAGAAGGCGCCGAAGAGCGCGCCCGGGATCGATGCCAGGCCGCCGATGACGATGCCGGTCAGGAGGCCAATCGACAGGCCGATCACGAAGCTGTCCGGCGCGACGAACTGGATCGCGATCGCGCCGAGCGACCCGGCGACGCCGGTGTACATGGCGCTGATGCCGAAGGCGAGGGACTTGTAGCGCGCGGTGTCGATGCCCATCGCCGAGGCGGCGATCGGATGGTCGCGGATCGCCACCAGCGCCCGGCCGACCCGGCCCCGGATCAGGTTCCAGCCGACGACGAACATGAGGACGGTGATCGCCAGCGTGAACAGGTAGAGCCACTGGTCGGGGCTCAGCTTCAGGCCGAACGGCGCGTCCGGCTTGACGATGACGATGCCCTGGACGCCCCCGGTCCAGTGCTCCAGGGCCTTGTTCTTCAACAGCTGCGGCATCGTCACGCCGAGCGCGAAGGTGGCGAGCGCGAGGTAGTGGCCTTCGAGGCGCAGCGCCGGCAGCCCGAACAGGAAGCCGACGACCAGGCATAAGGCCCCGGCGATGGGCACCGTGGCCCAGTAGGGCACGCCGAACCGGTCCATCAGGATCGCGGCGACGTAGGCGCCGATGGCGTAGAAGGCGCCGTGGCCGAGCGAGATCTGGCCGTTGTAGCCGGTCAGGATGTTGAGCCCGAGCAGGGCGATGGCGTAGACGAGCACCAGCGTGAACTGGAAGGTCCGGTAGTTGCTCACCAGGAAAGGCAGGGCGCAGGCGGCGATCAGCAGCACGGCCAGCGCCGTCCACTGCAGGCGGTGCCGGCTCACGCCCGGCGAGAGCGACGCGGCGACGGGGGCGACGGCGCTCATCCGGACCTCACACCCGTGTCACCTGCACCGAGCCGAACAGGCCCGAGGGCTTCACCAGCAGGACGCCGATGATCAGCACCAGCGCCACCCCGAGCTTGAGCTCGTTGCCGACGACGTAGGCGCCGAGCAGGTTCTCGAGCACCCCGACGAGGAAGCCGCCGACCACGGCGCCGCCCGGGCTGTCGATGCCGCCGATCAGCGCCGCGGCGAAGGCGTAGAGCAGGATCCCCGCCATCATGTTCGGGTCGAGGTAGACGATGGGCGCGACCATCATTCCGGCGACCGCGCCGATGGCCGCGGCCAGGCCCCAGCCGAGCGCCAGCATCCACGCCACCCGGATGCCGACCAGCCGGCTCGAGACCGGGTTCTGCGCCGCCGCCCGCATCGCCAGGCCGAGCGAGGTGAAGCGGAAGAAGGCCCAGAGCAGGGTCAACACGACCATCGTCACGCCGATGGCGCCGAGTTCGTGCGGCGAGAGGTACTTCTGGCCGAAGAGATAGCCCTTGGGAAACGGGCTGGGAAAGTCCTTGATCGTGTAGGTGAAGATCCAACCGGCGACGCTGTTGAAGATGACGATCAGGCCGATGAAGACGATGACGAGTTGCAGCACCGAGGTGCTGCGGAGGTTGCGCATCAGGAAATGCTGGATCGCCAGCCCGAGCAGGAACGCGAAAGCGATGGTCAGGAAGAAGGCGGCCCAGTAGGGGACGCCGGCATTGATCAGCGCCCAGGCGATGTAGGTCGAGAACATCGCCATCTCGCCCTGCGCGAAGTTCAGGAGGTGGGTGGCTTGGTGGATCATCACCAGCGCCAGCGCCACGCTCGCGTAGATGCCGCCGGTGGCGAGGCCGCCGAGAAGCTGGTGGAGAAAGGCTTCCATGCGATCGAGCGCCTAGTAGCCGAGGTAGGACGCGCGCACGGCGTCGTTGTTCCTGACTTCCGCGGCGCTGCCCGAGAGGACCACGCGTCCGGTCTCGATCAAGTAGGCCTGGTCGGCCAGGTCCAGCGCCATCGCCGCGTTCTGCTCGATCAGGAGGATGCTGACGCCCTCTTTCTGGTTGATCGTGCGCAGGATCTCGAACAGCTCGCGCACGATCAGCGGGGCCAGGCCGAAGGACGGCTCGTCGAGGAGCAGGAGGCGCGGCCTGAGCATCAGCGCGCGCGACACCGCGAGCATCTGCTGCTCGCCGCCCGAGAGCGTGCCGGCCTGCTGGCGGCGCCGCTCGGCCAGGCGCGGGAAGTAGCCGTAGATGCGGTCGAAGTCCTGCTCCACCGCCGCCCGGTCCTTGCGGACGTAGGCGCCGAGACGCAGGTTCTCCTCGGTCGACAGGTGGACGAAGGTGCCGCGGCCCTCGGGAACGTGGCCGATGCCGAGGCGGACGATGTCTTCGGTGGCGCGCGAGTCGACCCGCTCGCCGCGAAAGCGCACCTCGCCCTGCGGCCGGATCATCGCGCAGAGCGCGCGCAGCGTCGTCGTCTTGCCGGCGCCGTTGGCACCGAGCAGGGTCGTGATCGAGCCCTCCTCCATGCTGAAGCTGATGCCGTGCAGCACCCGCGTGAGGCCGTAGCCGGCGTGCAGATCGACGACCTCGAGCAGCGGCGTGCTCATGCGGCGGTGCCCAGGTAGGCCTGGATCACTTCCGGATGCGCCCGAACCTCGTCCGGCGTGCCGTCGGCGATCTTGCGGCCGAAGTTGAGGGCGACGACCTTGTCGGAAATGCTCATCACCAGGCTCATGTGGTGCTCGACCAGCAGCACCGTCGTGCGCAGCCGATCGCGGATGTCGCGGATCAGGCGGCCGAGCGCACTGACCTCGTCGTGGTTGAGGCCGGCGGCGGGCTCGTCGAGCAGGAGCAGCTTCGGCTCGCTCGCCAGCGCCCGGGCGAGCTCGACGCGCTTTTGCATCGGAAAGGGCAAGGCGGCAACCGGCGTGTCGGCGAGCGCATCGAGGCCGACGAAATGAACCAGCTCGCGTGCCCGCTCGGCGGTGCGGCGCTGCTCGGCGGCGACCCCCGGCAGGCGCAGGGCGTTGGCGAAGAATCCGCTCGAGGTGCGGCAATGGCGGCCGACCATCACGTTGTCGAGCACGCTCATCCGGGCAAACAGGGCGACGTTCTGGAAGGTCCGGCCGATGCCGAGGGCGGCGATGCGATGGCGCGGCATCTGCAGCAGCGCATGGCCGTCGAACGACACCGAACCGGTGTTGCATTCGTAGAGCCGCGACAGGCAGTTGAAGAGCGTGGTCTTGCCGGCGCCGTTGGGGCCGATCAGCCCGGCGATCTGCCCGGCCTCGACGCCGAAGGACACGCGGTCGAGGGCGACGATGCCGCCGAACCGGACCGACACGTCCGCGACCTCAAGCAATCGCCCGCTCCCGGAATTTCCATCCGGCTGCTTCAGCGCCCCGGTCATTTCATTTCCATGGATGGCCTGCCCCCGATCACGGCGTGAAGGGCAACGGCAATGTAATCCTCGGGCTCTGGCGCCCGGGAGGGTGGCAAACCCTCAAGGGCAGACCCTCGAAACGCGGACCCGCGCTGTCGCGAATGCGACACCGACGAACGGTCAGTGCGCCTGGTCCCAGTTCGGGCCGATGCCGACATCGGCGACGAGCGGCACCGCCAAGGTCGCCACGCCGGCCATGATGCGCGGCACCGCTTCCTTCGCCCACTCGATCTCGACGGCGGGCACCTCGAACACCAGCTCGTCGTGCACCTGCATGATCATCCGCGTCGCACGGGCTTCCCGGTCGAGTGCCTCCTGCACTGCGATCATCGCCAGCTTGATCAGGTCGGCGGCCGTGCCCTGCATCGGCGCGTTGATCGCCTGCCGCTCGGCGGCCGAACGGCGCGGCCCCGGCTTCTTGATCTCCGGCAGGTGCACCCGCCGGCCGAACAGCGTCTCGACGTAGCCCTTCTCGATCGCGCCGGCGCGGGTCTCGTCCATGTAGCGCTTGACGCCGGGATAGCGGGCGAAGTAGCGCTCGATGTAGGCGGTGGCGGCGCTGCGCTCGATGCCCAGGTTCTGCGCCAGGCCGAAGGCGCTCATGCCGTAGATCAGGCCGAAGTTGATCACCTTGGCGAAGCGCCGCTGCTCGGCGGTGACCGCCTCGAGGTCGCCGCCGGCGAACACCTCCGCGGCGGTCGCGCGGTGGACGTCGAGGCCGGCGCCGAAGGCGTGCAGCAGGCCGGCGTCGGCAGACAGGTGGGCCATGATGCGCAGCTCGATCTGCGAGTAGTCGGCGGAAAGGATCGCCGCGCCTTCGGGAGCGATGAAGGCCTCGCGCACCCGCCGGCCCTCGGCGGTGCGGATCGGGATGTTCTGCAGGTTCGGATCGTTGCTCGAGAGCCGACCGGTCACCGCCACCGCCTGCGCATAGGTGGTGTGCACCCGGCCTGTGGCCGGATTCACCATCAAGGGCAGCTTGTCGGTGTAGGTGCCCTTCAGCTTCGACAGGCCGCGGTGCTCGAGCAGGCGCGCCGGCAGCGGATAGTCCTTGGCGAGCTCGGCCAGCACCTCCTCGTCGGTCGACGGCGCGCCGCTCGCGGTCTTGCGGCCGACCGGCAGGCCGAGCTTGCCGAACAGGACCTCGCCGATCTGCTTCGGGCTGCCGAGGTTGAACGGCTGGCCGGCGAGCTCGAAGGCCTCGCTCTCGAGTGCCAGCATCCGCTCGGCGAGCTCGCGGCTCTGGGTCGCGAGCAGGGCCGAATCGATCAGCACGCCGGCGCGCTCGATCCGCGCCAGCACCGCCGAGGTGGGCATCTCGATCCGCCGGTAGACATCGGCGAGGCCGGCCTCGGCATCGATCTGCGGCGCCAGCGCCTGGTGCACGTGCAGCGTCATGTCGGCGTTCTCCGCCGCGTAGGCCGTCGCCCGCTCGATCGAGACCTGGGCGAACGGAATCTGGTTCACGCCCTTGCCGCAGACCTCCTCGTAGGTCAGCGCGGTGCGCCCGAGATGGCGAAACGCCAGGCTTTCCAGGCTGTGCGCCTTGTGCGCCTCGAACACGTAGCTCTCGAGCATGGTGTCGTGGCGCCAGCCCTGCACCGCGATGCCGAGCCGGGCGAAGACATGGCTGTCGGCCTTGACGTTCTGCCCGACCTTGACCGCATCCGCGCTCTCGAGCCACGGGTGCAGGCGCTGCAGCGCCGCCTCGAGCGGAATCTGATCCGGAGCACCGGCGTAGTTGTGAGCCAGCGGCACGTAGGCCGCCTCGCCGGGCCCATCCGACAGCGACAGGCCGATCAGGTTGGCGCGGATCGGATCGGGCGAATCGGTCTCGATCGCGAGGGCGACGACCGGCGCCGCCTCGATCCGGCGCGCCCAGGCGTCGAGCGCCTCGAGCGTGGTCAGCGTCTGGTAGTTCCGGACGATCGCCTGCGACGGCACGCTGTCGGGCACGTCGATCGTCGCCTCGGCTCGCGCCACGACCGCCGCGCCGTTGCCGCTCCGGCCGGTGGCCGCCTCGAGCTCCTTGCGCATCGAGGCGAAGCCGTAGCGGTCGTAGAAGGCCAGCATCGCCGGTACATCGATCGGCCCGAGCGCGAGGCCCTCGAACTCCGGCCAGCCGAGGACGTGGCCGGTGAGGTCGCAGTCGGTCGCCACGGTCACCAGGCGCCGGCCTTGCGGCAGCCAGTCGAGCGCCTTCCTCAGGTTGTCGCCGACCACGCCCTTGATCGACGACGCCGCGGCGAGCACGCCCTCGAGCGAGCCGTGCTCGGCGAGCCACTTCACGGCCGTCTTCGGCCCGACCTTGTCGACCCCGGGGATGTTGTCGACCGAGTCGCCGATCAGCGCCAGGTAGTCGACGATGCGCTCCGGCGGCACGCCGAACTTGGCCGACACGCCGGCGACGTCGAGAGTCTCGTTGCTCATCGTGTTGATCAGCGTGACGCTGTCGTTGACGAGCTGCGCCAGGTCCTTGTCGCCGGTCGAGATCACGACCTTGAAGCCGCCCTTGGCGGCCATGCAGGAGATCGTGCCGATCGCATCGTCGGCCTCGATGCCGGGAACGGTGAGCACCGGCCAGCCGAGCAGCTTCACCGCCTCGACGATCGGCTCGATCTGCAACGCCAGGTCCGGCGGCATCGCCGTGCGCGTCGCCTTGTACTCGGGATACCAGTCGTCGCGGAAGGTCTTGCCCTTGTCGTCGAAGACGCAGGCGCCATGCGCCGCCGGGTATTGCTCGCGCAGCAGCTTCATCATCGAGACCACGCCGCGGATCGCGCCGGTCGGAACGCCGCCGGGGCCGCGGAGGTCGGGAAGCGCGTGGTAGGCGCGGTAGAGATAGCTCGAGCCGTCGACGAGCAGCAGTGTCCTGTCCACCATGCGGGCGATTGTGATGGATGGTCCCGCGAACCCCGGGCCTAGAATGACCCCATGAAAGCCCTGTCGCGGGTCCCTGTCGCCGCCGCGCTGCTGCTCGTCTTCGGCGGTGCCGCGCAGGCCGAGGATGCACCGGCGCGCGCGCCGGCGGCCCCTGCGGTCGCCGCCTCGTCGCCTCTGCAGGCCGAGGCGCCCGCCACCAAGGACCCCAGGGAGCCTGCGGTCCAGCGCACCGTCATCGACGACGGCCGGGCGGTCATCGAGGAGCTGCGGGTTCGCGGCCGGCTCGTCAAGGTGACGGTCCACCCGAAGGACGGCTCGCCGAACTACGAGATCATCGTCGGCGATGGCTTGCGCGAGCTGCCCGTCGAAGGCAGGAATTCGCGCGGCGCCACCGGCCAGCGCGTCTGGAACGTCCTGACGTTCTGACGCGCGGCCGGCCCTGTTCTCGATGGCGGTCTTCACCGAGGTCTCCTTCGACGAGGCAGCACGACTGATCGACGAGCTCGGCATCGGCGCCCTGCGCGAGCTTGCGCCCTGCGCCGGCGGGATCGAGAACACCAACTACTTCGTCGACACCGCCGCCGGGCGCTACGTGCTGACCCTGTTCGAGCGGCTCACCGCCGAGGAGCTGCCGTTCTACCTGCAGCTGATGAAGCACTTCGCCGACCGTGGCCTGCCGGTGCCGGGCCCGCACCCCGACGCCTCGGGCAGCCTGCTGCTCTCGCTCAAGGGCAAGCCCGCGGCCGTCGTCGACCGCCTGCCCGGCGAGCATCACCTCGCGCCCGATGCTGCCGACTGCGCCAGCCTCGGCACCCTGATGGCCGGCCTGCACCTCGCCGCCGCCGACTTCGTCCCCTACCAGCCCAACCTGCGCGGCCTCGCCTGGTGGACGGCGACCGTGCCGACGGTGCTGCCGCACCTCGAGCCGCGCCTGGCGGCGCTGATGGCGGACGAGCTCGAGTACCAGCAGCACCTGGCCGAATCGCCGGCCCATGCATCCCTGCCGCGCGGGCCGATCCACGGCGACCTGTTCCGCGACAACGTCATGTTCGAGAACAAGCTGCTCGCCGGCGTGTTCGACTTCTATTTCGCCGGCGTCGACTGCCTGCTGTTCGACATTGCCGTGGCGCTCAACGACTGGTGCATCGACCTCGAATCCGGCCGGCTCCTCGAGGACCGGGCCGAGGCGCTGGTGGAAGCCTACGAGAGCGTGCGCCCGCTGGAGAGCGCCGAGATCCGCCTCTTGCCGGCGATGATGCGCGCCGGCGCCTTCCGCTTCTGGCTTTCCCGCCTGTGGGACGTGCACCTGCCACGCGATGCGAAGCTGCTGAAGGCGCACGATCCGACCCACTTCGAGCGGGTGCTGGTGCAGCGGCGCGCCGCGCCCTGGCATCCGGCGCGGCATCGCCCGGTGGTGCCATGAAGCTGCTGCGTGCCGAGCCCGCCGCGGGCATCGTCTGGATCCGCCAGGCCTTCCAGGTGTTCCTGCAGCAGCCCTTCGGCCTGGCCGGCCTGTTCTCGCTCTGTGCCCTCGTCGCCTATGCGGTGAGCTGGATCCCGGTGGTCGGCGGCGCGCTGCTGCCGGTGCTGGCACCGGCCGGCTCGCTCGTCTTCATGATCGCCACCCGCCGCGTGGTGGCCGGGGAACGGCCGCTGCCCGGTGCGCTCACGACACTGCTGGCGGCCGGCCGGCCGCGCCTGGTCGAGCTGCTCAAGCTCGGCCTCGCCTACCTGGCCGCGAGCGTGATCGCGATGCTGATCTTCATGGCGATCGATGGCGGCGCGACGGCGCACTGGATGGACGCGGTCTCGACCAGCGCCTCGGCGCCGAGCTCGCCGACCTCTCCACCGCCGCCGCCGCTGCCCGACGCGCGGGTGCTCTTTTCCTCGCTGCTCCGCCTGGTGCTGCTGGCCCTGCTCTCGGTACCCTTCTGGCACGCGCCGGCCCTGGTCTACTGGGGGCGGCAGAGCTGGGCCAAGTCGCTCTTCTTCAGCACCATGGCGATCTGGCGCAACCGCGGCGCGTTCGCGGTCTACGGCCTCGGCTGGTTCGGTCTCTCTCTCGTCTTCGCGATGGTCTTCAGCGTGCTGGTGGCGCTGCTCGGCGTGCCGCAGAAGCCATCGCTCGGGGCGGTGCTCGTGTTCGTCACCGCCGTCTCGCTCTATCTCACCTTGATGTACACCAGCCTCTGGTTCACCGTGGCCGGCTGCTTCGGGATCGACGCCGACCCCCCTCCCCCTCTTCTCAAGGAGACGCTCCCATGAACAAGGTAGCCATCGTCACCGGCGCCGGCAGCGGCATCGGCCGGGCCTCGGCCCTCGCCCTGCTGAAGGACGGCTGGAAGGTCGCGCTCGCCGGCCGCCGCGCCGACGCCCTCGAGGCGACGAAGGTCGCCGCCGGCGAGCTCGGCGGCAACGCGCTCGCGGTGCCGACCGATGCCACCGACCCGGCCGCGGTCAAGGCGCTGTTCGCGGCGACGAAGGCGGCGTTCGGCCGGCTCGACCTGCTGTTCAACAACGCCGGCACCGGCGCGCCCGCGATCCCGCTCGAGGACCTGACGGTCGAGCAGTGGAAGGGCGTGGTCGACATCAACCTGACCGCCGTCTTCCTCTGCACCCAGGAGGCCTTCCGGGTCATGAAGAGCCAGTCGCCGCGCGGCGGCCGGATCATCAACAACGGCTCGATCTCGGCGCACGCGCCGCGGCCCCTCAGCTCGCCCTACACCGCGACCAAGCACGCGATCACCGGCCTGACCAAGGCGACCTCGCTCGACGGCCGCGCCTACGACATCGCCTGCGGCCAGATCGACATCGGCAACGCCGCCACCGAGATGACGCAGCGCATGACCGGCGGCGTGCTCCAGGCGAACGGGACGACGGCGCCCGAGCCGCGCATGGATGTGCAGCACGTCGCCGACGCCGTCGTCATGATGGCGCGCCTTCCGCTCGAGACGAACGTGCAATTCCTGACGGTGATGGCGACCAAGATGCCTTTCGTCGGCCGCGGCTGATCGACGACAATCCAGGACCTTTCCGACGCGGAGGCCTCCCATGAGCCTGACGCTGTTTCGCCGCCCGGCTGCGTTCGCGGCAACGCTCGTTCTCGCGGCCGGCCTGCCCGGCTGTGCCGTGGTCTCGGTCGCGGGCGCCGCGGTCGGCGTTGCCACCTCGGTGGGAAGCGCCGCCGTCTCGGTCGGCAGCGCCGCGGTCTCGGTCGGCAGCACCGTGGTCAGCACCACCGCCAAGGTCGCCGGCAAGGCGGTCGAGTCGGCGGCCGGCCCCGCCATGCCTGTGAATCCACCGCCGACACGCTGAGAACCCACAACGAATGACGACCCACATCCATTTCATCGGCGGCGAAAAAGGCGGAGTCGGCAAGTCACTGATGTCGCGCGTCCTCGCCCAGTACCTCATCGATCGCGAACTGCCCTTCCTCGGCTTCGACACCGACCGCTCGCACGGCGCGCTGATGCGCTTCTACGCCGGCTTCGCCTCGCCCGTGGCGATCGACAAGGTCGAGTCGCTCGACGCGATCGTCGAAGCCGCCGTCGACCAGCCTGGCCGGCGCATCCTGGTCGACCTCGCGGCCCAGACCCACGACCCGCTCGCCGGCTGGATGGAAGAAGCGGGCGTGATCAGCCTGGCCGACGAGCTCGGCATGAAGCTCTTCTACTGGCACGTGATGGACTCGGGCAAGGACTCGGTCGACCTGCTGCGCCGCCTGCTCGACCGCTTCGGCACTGGCCTCAACTACGTGCTGGTGCGCAACCAGGTCCGCGGCAGCGACTTCTCCGCGCTCGAGCAGTCGGGCGAGCAGGCGCGGGCGATCGGCATGGGCGCGCACATCGTCTCGGTCAAGCGCCTGCACGAGAGCGCGATGCAGAAGATCGACAACAGCAGCAGCAGCTTCTGGAAGGCCAAGAGCGCCGACAAGGACGCGAGCGGCCTCGGACTGATGGACCGGCAGCGGGTCAAGATGTGGCTGCGCGACGTCTACCGCGAGCTCGATGAGGTGGGCGTCTGATCGAGTCGCCTCGCCGGCGACGCTTCGTCGCCGGCGCCGCGGCCGCAGCGGCCCTGCCCTGGTTCGTGCGCGGCGCCCAGAGCGCCGGCGCGGGCCGCTTCGCCCTCGGCATCGCCTCCGGCCAGCCGCGTCCCGACGGCATGGTGCTCTGGACCCGCCTCACCGGCGAGCGGCTGGGCGAGCGCGAGGCGGTGCACTGGGAAGTCGCGGCCGATGAGAGGTTCCAGCGCATCGTCGCCCGCGGCGACGAGGTCGCCGAAGCCGCCTGGGGGCACAGCGTCCATGCCGAGCCGCTCGGCCTCGAGCCCGGCCGCTGGTACTGGTATCGCTTCAGCGCCCTCGGCGAGCAGAGCGCCGCCGGCCGCACCCGCACCGCCCCGGCCGAGGATGCCAAGGCGACGCTGCGCTTCGTGGTCGCGAGCTGCCAGCGCTACGACGTCGGCCACTACGCCGCCTGGCGCCATGCCGCCGCCGAGAACCCCGACTTCGTGCTCTTCCTCGGCGACTACATCTACGAGACGGCGAGCGGTTCGAGCGCGATCCGCCGCCACGAAGGCACGGTGGCGAAGACCCTGTCCGAGTACCGGGCCCGCTACGCCACCTACAAGAGCGACCCGCTGCTGCAGGCGGCTCACCGCGCCGCACCGTGGCTGATGGTCTGGGACGACCACGAGGTCGCCAACGACTACGCCAACCTGCAGAGCCAGGACCTCGACCCCGACTTCGCGACCCGCCGCGCCGCCGCCTACCAGGCCTATTGGGAGCACATGCCGTTTCCCAAGTCGGCGCGGCCGCGCGGTCCGGACATGCGCATCGTCTCGCGCCTCGACTGGGGCGCGCTGGCGCGCATCCACCTCGTCGACGACCGCCAGTACCGCGACGTGCAGGCCTGCCCCAAGCCCGGCCGCGGCGGCTCGAACACCATCCCGCTCGCCGACTGCCCGGCGCTGGTGGATCCGAAGCGGAGCCTCCTCGGCTTCGAGCAGGAGCGCTGGCTGGCCGAGAGCTGGGACCTGGCCCGGCCGTGGAACCTGCTCGGCCAGCAGACGCTGATGGCGCGCTTCGCCTGGGGCGACCCTGCCGCCGGCGCCGCGGTCTACTGGAACGACGCCTGGGACGGCTACGCCGCCTCGCGCAACCGCCTGCTCGGCGTCGTCGCCGAGCGCAAGGTGCCGGGCGTGGTCGTCCTCGGCGGCGACGTGCACAGCAACTACGTCGCCGACCTGAAGGCCGATTTCGACGATCCCCGCTCGCCGGTCGTCGCCAGCGAGTTCTGCGGCACCTCGATCACCAGCCTGTCGCTTGCCCAGTCGCGGGTCGACGCGGCGCGCGCCTTCAATCCGCATGTCCACTTCGGCCGCTCCGACCAGCGCGGCTACCTGAGCATCGAGCTCGATGCGAAGCAGATGAACGTGCGCCTGCAGACGGTCGACCGGCCGCTCGATCCGGCCAGCGGCATCACCACCGCGGCGCGCTTCGTCGTCGATGCCGCCCGGCCGGGCCCGCACGACGCCTGATAGACGGGACGTCGGCGGCGGGCGCACGGCCCACCGCGCCGCGATTCAGAACAGGCCGGACTTGTCGGCCGCGCCGAACACCGTCTTCGAGAGCTCGTCGAGCTGGACGCTCAGCTCCGACGACGGCGCCGTGCTGGCGCTCGCCGACCACACCAGCCGGCCGGTGCCGACGTCGGTGATGCGGCCGTTGGCGGCATAGCCCATGACCACCCGGCCGCCACCCACCGGCGCGGTCACGCCGATGCCGACCGAGCTGCTGCGGCTGTAGCCGGCGCCGCCGATGCCGATCGACCAGCCCGGGCTGACGTCGGTGACCGCGGGCGTGAGGGTGAGCACCATCAGGGCCTTGGCGTCGGCGCTGCGCGCTGCCGCGAGAAGCTGGCCGTCGATCGACCGGTCGGTGGCGATGAGCGTGTCCGGCCCGGTGAAGACCGGCGTCACACCACGCGCGCTGACCTCGGCGGCGAGACGATCCTGGCAGAGCTGGCGCACCGTCAGGTCGGCGACGTCGCAGGCCACCAGCACTCGGCTGCCGCGCAGGAAGGCCGATTGCGGGCCGAGCTGCGGATCGGTCCACTGGGCGGCGAGCTGCGGCGAGCTGGTGCAGCCGGCGGCAGCGGCGAGGACGAGCGCGCCGGCGAGCGCGCGCCGGAACGGCGAAAGGATCGAGGTGGCCATGGTCGCTCCTTCGAGAGGACTGTCCCGATCGTGGCAGGAATCGCGCCCGCCGGGGCCGCTCAGTCGACAGGCGTCAGCTTGGCGACGCTGAGCGCGAGCCACTTCATGCCGTGGCGGCCGAAGTTGACCTGCGCACGCGCGTCCTCGCCGCTGCCTTCGAGGGTGACGATCACGCCCTCGCCGAACTTCGTGTGGAACACGCCCTGGCCGGAGCGCAGGCCGTGCGTCGCCGCCGGCTTGGGCTTGGGGTCGGCGCCGAAGGCCGGCGCCCGGCCCGTGCCGACGATCGAGTGCAGGCCCGAGCCGCGCGACCAGGCCTCGCTGTACTGGCGGGCGAAGCCGGAGCCGAAGCCCTGGTTGCGCGGCGTGATCCAGCGCAGCGCCGCTTCGGGCAGCTCGTCGAGGAAGCGACTCTTGACGTTGTAGCGGGTCTGGCCGTGCAGCATCCGCGTCTGCGAGAAGCTGAGGTAGAGGCGCTTGCGGGCGCGGGTGATGGCCACGTACATCAGGCGCCGCTCCTCCTCCAGGCCGTCGAGGTCGCTGGCGGAGTTCTCGTGCGGGAACAGGCCCTCCTCGAGGCCGGAGATGAAGACGCAGTCGAACTCCAGCCCCTTGGCCGAATGGATCGTCATCATCTGCACCGCGTCCTCGCCGGCCTGGGCCTGGTTGTCGCCGGCTTCGAGCGAGGCATGGGTGAGGAAGGCGGCCAGCGGCGACATGATCTCGCCGGTCTCGGTGTCGGGAACGAGCCGCGGCGGGGCAACGATCTCGCCGCTGGTCACGACCTCGGCGCCGGGCGTGCTGTATTCGGCGCGGCCGGCTTCGCCGCCGAAGCGAGGCAGGCCGTCGCGCGCGCCGGCCTCGTCGACCGGTAGCGCGACCGCGTCCTTGCCGAAGCCTTCCTGCGTCACGAAGGCCTCGGCGGCGTTGACCAGCTCCTCGAGGTTCTCGAGCCGGTCCTTGCCCTCGCGGTCGGTCTTGTAGAAGTCCACCAGGCCCGAGGCCTCGAGCATGTGGACGATGATCTCGCGCAGGGTCAGGCCGCGCGTCGCCTCGCGCATCGCGTCGATCCTGGCGACGAAGGCGGCAAGGTTGCCGCCGCCCTTGCCGGCCACCGCGGCGACGCTCTGCCAGAGGCTGCGACCGCTGGCCCGGGCCGCGTCCTGCAGCTGCTCCAGGGTGCGCGAGCCGATGCCGCGCGCCGGGAAGTTCACGACCCGCAGGAAGCTGGTGTCGTCGTTCGGGTTCTCGATCAGGCGCAGGTAGGAGAGCGCATGCTTGACCTCGGCCCGCTCGAAAAAGCGCAGGCCGCCGTAGACCTTGTACGGGATGTGCGCATTGAAGAGCGCGCTCTCCATCACCCGGCTCTGGGCGTTGCTGCGGTAGAGCAGCGCGATCTCGTGGCGCGGCGTGCCCTCGCGGTGCAGCTGCTGCGCCTCTTCGACGAACCATTGCGCCTCGGCGAAATCCGAGGGCGCCTCGTGCACCCGCACCGGCTCGCCCGGCCCGGCCTCGGTGTGCAGGTTCTTGCCGAGGCGGCGCGAGTTCTTCGCGATCAGCTCGTTGGCGGCGTCGAGGATGTTGCCGTAGGAGCGGTAGTTGCGCTCCAGCTTGATGACGATCCTGACGCGGTATTCGCGCTCGAACGCCGCCATGTTGCCGACCTGGGCACCGCGAAAGGCGTAGATGCTCTGGTCGTCGTCGCCGACGGCGAACAGGGCGCAGCCCATCTCCGGCGGGCCGGCGAACATCTTCAGCCAGGCGTACTGCAGCTTGTTGGTGTCCTGGAATTCGTCGACCAGGATGTGGCGGAAGCGCCGCTGGTAGTGCTCGCGCAGCGCCGTGTTGTCGCGCATCAGCTCGTAGGTGCGCAGCATCAGCTCGGCGAAGTCGACCACGCCCTCGCGCTGGCATTGCGCGTCGTAGGCCTCGTAGACCTGCACCAGGACGCGGCTCTGCTCGTCGCGGACCTCGATGTCCTTGGGGCGCAGGCCGTCGTCCTTGGCGGCAGCGATCGCCCAGGTCACCTGCTTGGGAACGTGGCGCTCCTCGTCGAGGTTCATCGCCTTCATCACCCGCTTCACCGCCGAGAGCTGGTCGGCGGAGTCGAGGATCTGGAAGCCCTGAGGCAGGGCCGCGAGCTTCCAGTGGGCGCGCAGGAACCGGTTGCACAGGCCGTGGAAGGTGCCGACCCACATGCCGCGCACCGGGATGGCCAGCATCGCGTCGAGCCGGGTCAGCATCTCCTTGGCCGCCTTGTTGGTGAAGGTGACGGCGAGCACCCCGCCCGGCGAGAGCTGGCCGGTCTGGATCAGCCAGGCGACGCGGGTGGTGAGGACGCGGGTCTTGCCGGAGCCGGCGCCGGCGAGGATGAGGGCCGGCTCGGACGGCAGGGTAACGGCGGCGAGCTGTTCGGGGTTCAGGCCTTCGAGCAGCCTCGATGGCAGGCGGGGTTCGGGAACGGACATCGGCCTATTGTCCCGCCTCGCCGCGCCGGCCGCGGGCGGCGGCGGCGATGCCCGCAGCCGCCGTCGCGGCGCCCGCGCCGGCCGCGTCGTGTCGACGACAGGGACGTTGCGGCCGGGATGGCCGGCACGACGGCCAGGTCCGTAGAATGCCGATACGGGCGCTCCTGGAAGCGCCCGTTTTTGCGTCTGCGCGAAAGGCGGCGAGCCATGGAAATCTTCGACTACGACAACATCCTGCTGCTGCCCCGCAAATGCCGCGTCGAGAGCCGTGCCGAGTGCGATCCGTCGCAGGAGTTCGGCCCGCGCCGCTTCGCCCTGCCGGTGGTGCCGGCGAACATGAAGACGGTGGTCGACGAACCGATCACCGAGTGGCTGGCGGCGAACGGCTTCTTCTACGTGATGCACCGCTTCGACGTCGACAACGTCGCCTATGCGAAGGCGATGCGCGACAAGGGCCTGTTCGTCTCGATCAGCTCGGGCGTCAAGCCGCCCGACTACGCAGTGATCGACCGGCTGGCGAGCGACGGCGTCGGTGCCGACTACATCACCATCGACATCGCCCACGGCCACGCCGACACCGTGCACCGGATGATCGACCACATCAAGAAGAAGCTGCCGAAGGCCTTCGTCATCGCCGGCAACGTCGCCACGCCGGAGGCCGTGATCGACCTCGAGAACTGGGGCGCCGACGCGACCAAGGTTGGCGTCGGCCCGGGCAAGGTCTGCATCACCAAGCTGAAGACCGGCTTCGGCACGGGCGGCTGGCAGCTCTCGGCGCTGAAGTGGTGCGCCCGGGTCGCGACCAAGCCGATCATCGCCGACGGCGGCATCCGCGACCACGGCGACATCGCCAAGAGCGTGCGCTTCGGCGCCAGCATGGTGATGATCGGCTCGCTGTTCGCCGGCCACGAGGAATCGCCCGGCCGCACGGTCGAGGTCGACGGCAAGCTGTTCAAGGAGTACTACGGCTCGGCCTCGGACTTCAACAAGGGCGAGTACAAGCATGTCGAGGGCAAGCGCATCCTCGAGCCGATCAAGGGCCGGCTCGAGGACACGCTGCGCGAGATGAGGGAAGACGTGCAGAGCTCGATCTC
>Ga0068864_100001306_pt1 | contig 20734 bp, 18 predicted proteins | sample KBSSwiS72_FD_66586 | JGI IMG/M metagenome (GOLD analysis project Ga0068864, IMG submission 66586) | Switchgrass rhizosphere microbial communities from Kellogg Biological Station, Michigan, USA - KBS Switchgrass S7-2 | ecosystem: Host-associated > Plants > Roots > Rhizosphere > Soil ... | reverse complement strand
GAGTGACGCCCTTCACCTCAGCGGATTCGACAATGTACTGGGAATTCACGTTGCTGTCGGCCGCGGCTCCGGGCGTTTTCGGCGCCATGACAAACACGAGCCTGATGCGGCCCGGCTCGGCGTCTTCCAGTGTCCGTGTCGCGACCAGAAAGTCTGGCTGTTCGGTTTCGATACGCCGAAGTATGGGATCGACCGTCTCCGCGTCGTATCGCTGGCCCACCAGCTTTTGCATCGAGTCTCGAAGATCCACGCTGAGCGATTGCTCGGGAAATCCCGCGACTTCGATTTTGGATATAGTCGGAATGATCTGGCCGATGGTCATCGCCGGGATCATCAACATTAGAGAGAGGAAGAGTGTCTTCTTCATGGAGTTCGGATATGCATGCGCCGCGCCATTATATAAAGCCATGGTTCTGCAGGAAGGACGGATTTCAAACCGTGCCGGAATTTCACAGGTGTGCGTGTGACTTAACGTGTCTTCCGGAGATCTGTGAGGCTGAAAGGCCCGCCCATAACGGTTCCGCGAGCCTCCTCGCGCTGGGCCTTTCTGCTGAAGACATCGATCAGCTGTCCGATCAACGACTCTCCCGTTTCTGTCGTGGCTGGTTTCGGCTCTACGGTCTGGTATTCCAGATTCACCCAGAACGGTTGGTCTGCCGGCAATCCCCCCGATGGTATTGCAATCGAGTCGAGGCACCACATTTGCGCGGCGCTCTCGGAAAGATGAGTGATGGAACGGGGATTGGGTTCGATGCGACTGACCGCAAACTTTTCTTCAAAGATGTCGTAGCTGATGACGAATCGATACGAGGTTACAGTTGCAGGTTTGGAATACCGATTCGGCGTGAATCCAACCTTGAATACGTAATTCACGGCGATTCCATTGCGAAGCCGCTGCAGAACTTCCGAGCCAAGGAAATGCAACTGAGAAACAGAAACGCGCAGCTGTTCACCCTCCAGCTTCACGCTGACGGTCTGTGCAGACAACAGCCCAGGCCACAGCAGCATTGAAATGACCAGGCAGGAAATCCCGATATGGAACCCGCTGCGTAGATGGATACCAGTTGTTCTCAAATATTTCCACCGAGGGTGAAAATGGGATGAACATTGTTCTTCTGCAGGGGGACTCCGATTCCAGGCCGGGCCGCGTTCAGGATAATTCGCATTGCGGTAGGAGCGTGGAGGATGTTACCCAGCAGGAGATTCCCTCCGATGGAGTTGCGCAGAACCCGCGTCTGACCATCGTTCCAGAGCGAACCGGATTCAAAGAACGTCGAAATGTACCTGTTGGTGTACGTCACCTCTCCATAGGCCATTCGGCTCGCGCCAAGCGGAGAAATGTCGTACTTATTCCAACCGACCAGCCTGCTGGTATCTCCGAGGGAGAATCGCTCAAACATTGGCGCGGCGCCGGTAATGCGGCCAAGTCGGACATTGAAGTCGATTTGATGTCCATCCGGCGTGAACCGAGTCCCCGGGGCCGGCTTCTTGAGATTCCATTCGTAATTCTGATCGAAGAGATGTCGGGTGAAAGTTGCGGATCCACCAAGGGCGTCACCGGCCACACGTATATCGTAGCTTCCGGAGAACTGATGTTTCTCGGAAGATGAAAGATAGAACTTGTAGTCTGCATTTCCGTTGGCGGTTCTAACGGACTCATAGTGCGAGGTTGGAACCTGAATCTGCAGCTGCGACGCGGTAAAGCCCAGAGTGACATGAAATCCAGACGAAATTGTTATTTTTGCCGACGGGTCAATCGTGTCACGAAGCCTATAAAGATCCGCGCTCGTACCTGTTGCGGACGCAGCCTGCAGCGTGCCCGGACTCCATTGAGCCCGGAAGCTGGAATATTCCGCGTTGAATCGAACACGCTTATATTCAGTCCACGCCCCGTATCGATATCCAGCGTATCTTTCCATCAACGTACTGGCGTCATTGAAGCCATCTACCCTGACGCCGACGAAATCATAAAATGTGTATGCAACGTTGGCTCTTCCGCTGAATTTCTGCCTTGAGTGATATCCGCCCGATCCGCTGAAGTTGGCACTGCTCTGACTGACTGATTCGTAGACGATTCGAACGTGCTGAGGATCGCTTCCTCGCTCCACCGAACGCCGTGAGTGCGAACCCTTAATTTCGGCTGCCATTCGTTCCCGCAGCTGGTCGGCTGACGCATCATCCACGGGATGTCCGACCATCTTCTGCATGTCGGTCCAAAGCGCTTCGCTGAGCTTGGACTTTTCGGTACCCTTGAGGTCCACCGACTCGACGATGTACTTCGCATTGATATTGTGGGCCACGGCAAACACGAGCACGATCCTGCCCGGCTGAGTGCTGGCAGCCGTCGTGGATGTGACCACGTAATCGGGAAGCTCGGCATGGATGCGCTCCGCAATCTGAGCTGCAGCCTTCTCATCGTAGTTTTGCCCGACCAGCTTCTGAAGATCGGCTCTCAACGGCGCGCTGAGGCTGTCTTCAGAGATTCCCGAAATTTCAGTTTTTTCGATGGTTGCTGGGGTTTGGCCGAACGCAATCGTGCCAGCAACCAGCAGGAAGCATAGAAGAGCGACTCGTGATTTCATGCGTAGCCTTTAGCACTTGCGCAGCCGAACGCTAAAGTGATGATTTGTATAAAGTGAATGTTCGAAAGGTGTGACCGCCGATCACAGGTGTGCAAAAAAAAGGGGCCAGACGTGTCATTCCCCTTTTCTGCCCGCGGGAAAAAGGGGAATGACACGTCTGGCCCCTTTTTTTTGCAGTCAGCGAACTAGCCGTCGCGCGCCGTACGAATGAGTCCTTCCATATGAGTCAGGTAATTCTCCAGAGCCCGTTTTCCCTGCGTCGTCAGGCTATAGGTCGTCTTTGGAACCCTTCCCTCAAACTGCTTCTCACAGAGCACGTACTCACTCTCTTCGAGCTTTCGTGCGTGCACACTGAGGTTTCCGTCGGTCGTCTTCAATAGATCCTTCAATTCATTGAACGACATCGATTCGTTCACCGCCAGCGCGCTGACAATCCCCAACCGTACCGGCTCGTGAATGACACGATCCAGCTGAGTCGGACTCTTCGGTGCCCGCGATCGAGGGGCAATCCCCGGCCGTATCGCATGAACCTCCAACTTGTTTTGCTTAGCCACCGTACCTCCTTGCGATCACAGCACCGAACACAATGTGCAAAACTCCAAATCCCATACCCATTGAAAAATTAGCCCACTCTCCGCCCAGCGCCAGTGCAATGACGCCCAGAACCATGAAACAAATTCCCATCAATGGCACCAGCCGAACCGAATAAGTTCCGCCAGCAACGACGGCGACACCATACAGCATGAGCCACAAGCCCGGCAGCAACGCATAAATCCCGTAGCGATAAAGGACGATTGTCAGTACCACGGCGGCAAACATCGCCGGCAACAGGCTCAAGGCGAATATGCGGCCCGGACCCTTCAGGAAAACCCGCGCGGTTTTCGCCTTGCGGATCAGTGCCCAGCAACCAATCGCAAACGCGAGAATCGCTTCACCCATCCACACGGCAAACCAGGCTTCTCGCGTTGGCACTCGCGCCGCCACAATGGATGCGGCCAGCGCCGTTCCTCCCATGAAGACTCCACCCCAGCCGGGCACTGCAGTAAACGATCCAGCCCTTTCCATAGTTTCGCGGATGTACCGGAGATTTTCGCTGGCATGATCGTTGATCGACAATATCCGCGGGCGGCTCATGCAACGAGATTAAAGCGGCTGTGTCCCAAGTTCAAGTTCTTTGCACTGCAAAGAAGCTTTTTTGTGGCGTCGATTTGCGTCGGTGTTCTGCAGGCGCTGTCACAGATCCCACCTACAGGAGAAACCAAACGACGGACGCGAAGAGGAAGAACTGAACCTTGGCACGAAAAGCTCCGGTTGTGATCCATCCACCCTTCGAATTGACTCAGGCTCGACCCTGGCGTAGATTTTTGAACCTTATGATTATTCTTTCAAAGGTCCTCCTTGTTGTATCGCTGACTGTTTTGTTGCAATGCTCCGGGAAATTTCGGAAGGCGAGCCGCGCATTCGATGAACGAGCGCTTGCCACGCTGAAGCAAATGATGTCGATGACCGAAAGTATGGGATATCCTTCTCAACTGGCTCCGATATTGATGCTTCTGGGAGCACTCTTCATCCTTCTTGCTGGTGCCACGAATCCATAGCAATCGGCCGAACGTTCCGGGTCGAGCGGCTGTTCTAACGGTATCCCTTACAGAATTGGGCCTCGCTGGAAGCCGCATAAGCAATGACCCTGGTCGAGAAGAGGAAGGATTGCTCCGCGAAGCGCTCTGCCCGAAACCAGCGGAGTGCATAATGCGAATGGCCCGGACTGAGGTGCAGGCATGCACGAGTCTTCACGGCGAGTCCATTTTTGTGACCATACGCAGTGTTGACAGGATGCTCAAGACTCCTTTCTCTGTTTGGATTTGGGAAATACTACACCGCTTCCGCGGCCCTGTTCGGGGATCCGGTGCGGATCCACACCAACCAGTTCGCACAATTCCGCGAACGCTGCATTGCGATCCCGATCCGATGTGCCCTCTCCAAGGCGAAGGAATAAAGGACGAAGTTTCCAGTCGAACTCCTCGTCGGTGATGCCGGCGAGAAAACAAATCATGCCCGCAAAATTAACGGCGACACCTCGCCGGTCGCGCGCGCCGCGCAAAAGTGCGGCATTCGACATCGAACCGGCATGTTGTGAAGCAAGCAGGAGAGCGGTGGTCATGCCCGCAATACCATCGATGTCGTCCAGGACGTGTGCAAGCTGAACGTCCGGTACACTTCCGGACATCTTTCCCATATCGATCAGCTCTCTCAGCGCGTGGGCGCGCTCGTCAATGGAACCCGTCGCCAGCAGATCGCGAAGCTTATCGAAAGACTCCCGATCGCCGTGAAGTTTGAGGATCTCCATGTCGCGCCAGTCGAGATTTCTCCGCGCCCGCAGCTCCTGCGCGACGTAATCCCTTTCTTCGGCCGTCATCTCGGCATACGCGTTGAGGTCGTAACCGATGCCGTCGTGCCACTCGTCGTATCCGATCTTTGTGCTTTTTTGGAACCGTTCATAAGCTTCCGAACCTGCCACGGCGATCACCTCTACTAACGCTGATTTGGGCTCACTTCGATAGGAAGTTGCTGTTGATTTGGAATTTCCTGATTGGATGCCTGTTGATTCGGACTGTTCTGCAGGAAAATGCGATTCAAACTGCGGTCCTTTGCTCGAATCGCCTGAGCTCTGGTCTCGAGGGTTTGCGCCTCCTCCAAATGGCCCAGCTTGCGCAGGACGTTCGCGTAATTATCCAATATCGGGAGCGTTCGAACCGGGTTGTTCTGTCCGAATTCCTTCTCAAGGATAGCCAGAGCCCGTTTACTGACCGGCTCCGCTTCAGCAAAGCGATTCTGCTCTGCATACAGGACCGCGAGACGCTGCAATTCGCCGGCAACGGTTTCGCGGATCGCCAATGTGCGTTTGAAAAGCGCCTCGGCTTCCTTATATTGACGAACTCATACAGCGATCCCAAACTGCCAGCGGCTTCCGCCACCTCCAGATGGTTCGGCCCTGATTGTTGTTCTTTAAGCGTGAACAGCTGCTTCGATTCGACAATGGCCCTGATGCGCGCCTGTTGATCGATTTGGGTAACAATGTTCCAGGGGGTCGCAGGTTCTGCAATCAGTAGCAGGTTCGTCACCACTTTATTCCTTTGGTTAACGAGTACAGGAATTTCTTTCCGTGAGTGTGCGCGATGCCTTGGCCGGAGATTTTAGCAGGTCCCACAATTTCGCCAAGGTCATCGCCAAGGTGAAAATTGAAACAGGACGTCCGCTACCCTTCTCGATCGAACCGGTCCGACTCGCGAGACGGCATGAAGAAACGCGTATAACCGAGGAATTCTGTTAATTGCGAAGTATCCAAGGATTCATTCTGAAAAGAAATCCCAGTCCATATAACAGATCGAAATAACAGATTGAACAGACAAATGAAATTGTCGGAAAAGTTTACGTTTGTTCGCAATTCTTCAGTCAAGCTGAAACTTAAAGCAACTCAACCAGATATAACGCATGTGTCACACAGCACGCGATTAAAGTGTCGGATTTCCTTATAGTTTTCGTACCCGCACGCCCATGAAGACCACCGCTAAACGTCGTCCGCAGATCCGACTATAATCTCCTATCGTGCTCATACTGTGGACCAAATCGAATGTAATTCAGGAGTGAGGTGCAATGGCACTAAGGTGGTACTTGCTTTGCTCTGAAGCAACCAAACAAGGAGCCACCATGACACCATTCACGAAGATTGTTCATTGGGCATTGCCGGTCCTCTTGCTGTTTGCGATCGCGGTCCCGAGTTGGGCGGACACGTTTACCTTCACGTCCACTCTGACAGGACCCAATGAAGCTCCACCAAATACGTCTCCGGGTACGGGATTTGCGATGATCGTGTTCGACAATGTGGCCCACACCTTATCCATCAATGGAGCGTTCAGCGGTCTTCAGGGCACAACCACGATGTCGCATATCCATTGCTGTACCGCTGTCCCATTTGCCGGAACAGCCGGCGTTGCCACACAGGTACCGTCGTTCGTGGGGTTTCCATTGGGAGTGACAAGCGGTTTCTTTTCCATTAACCTCGACCTGACTCTGGCATCGTCCTTCAATCCGGCATTTGTAACCGCAAATGGTGGCAGCGTCGCTGCATCCGAAGCTGCTCTTCTCGCAGGCGCCATCGCCGGTACCGACTATTTGAACATCCACACCACCGTTGTACCAGGCGGTGAAATCCGGGGATTTCTCGTCACCGTTCCGGAAGTATCCTCTTTATCTCTTCTCGGTATTGGTATCGCCGGAATTCTTGTTTTCTCTATAAGGAAGCGAGCATCCGCCTAAGTGAAACGCTTCATTCAGGCTGAGCTCAAGGACGCACGCGATTTTTAGCTGCGAACGCGATCGGGTCCGTCAGAAAGCTGATGCTACGACGGACCCGGCTCAAGCCATACGCCTTCGAGCATGGCGCCCGCTAGTTGGGCTGTGCAAATCCCTATCGTACCTTGGCAGAGATGTCGACTGCCGGATGTCAGCGTGGATCCCATCGCAATCCGATTTGCCTTCCGCCTTCGGAATCCTTCCGGGAATCCAGCCGTTTTGAAAGAGAACCACAAAGTCAGGAAAGCGCCGCATTCCCAAAATCAGGTTCCTCTACAACGCCTTCTGCAATGCAATCGGGATGCCCGCAGTCGCAGGCAATCTCGACGAGATCCCCAGCGTCATGGCAGTAGGGACTGCAGAATTTCTCCCCGCCTGACGGATAACATTCACATGCAGGATGAGCACACTTGTCGTTTGCCATTTTGCACCTCCGAATATCGTTCAGGCACATCCATGGCCAAACCTCCGGCCATCCCCCACTGAGTTTTATGGGGCATTTGTCGGAAGTGATCTCGCTCGACTGGTAAATGAGTGCCACCACTCGGACCGTAGGGAGTCCGTGGTTGTCGACGTCGGGATCGAACGACAAGCCTCAGGCAGGTCTCAATATCTGGGCAGGGCCCCGGTCGTGACGCAAAGCGGGAATCGACTCGCGCCTGCGCCGCGAGTTGTTGAGGATGCGCCCGACCACGCACCTGCAACGCGGACAAGTGAGGATTTATTTCGTGCAGCTGCTTCCAACGAAATTCATCGGATGGGTGCTTCTGGTGCCAATCGGCGTCGGATGCCGATTTCATACTGCGACGTGAACGGATATTGGCGATCCAAATGGGAATGGGAACCCCTCATCCCTGCACTGTTTGGCAATGGGCGTGCCCATTTACCTATGCCCCGCTGTGAAAGGAGACGTTATGCGAATCCCTTTTCTCTCCCTGCATCGAACCGGTTTAATGCTGATCACACTGTCGGTTGCAGCAACCAGTCTCGCCATACCGCAGGCGCCGAATACGGTGCCATCCCCAAAGAATCTTATTTCGGGAACGTGGAATTTAAACCTGCTTAAGTCCAAGTTTCTTCCCGGTCCGGCACCCCGAAGTGAAAGGCGAACCTACGAACCCAAACCGAATGGCATCAAGGTGACTATTTCGACTGTCTATGCCGACGGCCGATCGGTAAATTCAGAAACGGTAGCGGACTATGATGGTGCCGAGCACGTTGTCGTCGGGAACCCCGATGCAGACACTATCCGCTTGAAAAAGATTGACGACTACACGGCGGAAACCACCATTCAGCACGCCGGTGAAATCGTTGCCCGCGCGCGCCGCGTGATCTCGCAGGACGGCAACACGATGACGATCACCTACAAAGGCACACGTGGCGGAGAAGAGGTTAACGACGTCGCCGTCTTTGATAGAGAGCGTTAGCCCGGATATTCGCGTAATGTCTTCGCGCCGCATTGCCGTGCAGCTGCCATGAGCGATGCTTGCTTGAATTGAATCTGGATTCCCTCTGTACCAGACCAAGCTTTCGGAGGATTCACATTTCGCGCGAGGCTACTGGAGTGCTGGGTGCCTTTCAATGGGCCAAGCTTGAGCAGACAGAGAGGTTGCCGTTCTCTCACATCCGCAATATTTAATCGGATCATGGAACGCGCGTATTTGCATCCGATTTTCGGACCATGAATCTAACTTTTATCCAAGCGAGGCTCCCCAAATTGGATAGCGATTGCGTGTCAAAGAAATCGGTTGATTCTTGCCCAGGACCGCGGGAACCCGTTCATTGTTTCGCCAGGATGCTGTCGCTTAGGGCTTTGGAAATTGTTTGAAAGTCTCATGAGGAGGGTCGGACTTCCCTTTCAGTAAGAACTTCTCCACTGCCAGGACGGAAGGGCCAGCGACCTTGACGGCATCGCGCAACTGATCTCGGGTGCAATCGAATCGGGAAGACCAATAGATCGCGTCATGGTCGTCATCGACGTGAATGGAGTTCCAGTCATGCGGAACCATCCGGCTATCGCCTTTGCCGTCACCTTCTTCTGTTGTGTCCGATGGTAGCATCGTGAATTGTCCCGAGAACCGACTCAGCAGGTGCGACTCCAAACGGATTCTTGGGTCGCCAACCCCGCCGGCAGGCGTGTGAAACGCCGTTGGCACAGTCGGCAATGAGTACGGGTTTGTCCCGTAACCGAGACTACGTACAGTCGAGTATTCTTATGGAGGCACAAAAAGGAATTTCCATACCACTGAATTTCTCCTTCCTTTCAATCTGCAATACCAAATTTGCGAACAAAGCCGCGCCGCCACGTTTTCATCGAATGCGGTCTGCGATCGCGATCGCACTGCTTATTTGGACACCAAACTGCATTTGGTTAGCCACTGCGGGCGTTGGCGCAAACGCACGCGTAGGAAACGCCGACTCGTAGAACGCTTTCCGCCTTACACAACAGAGGTCTCGGATGGAAACTTCGACGCTGGAATTCCTTCCCGTTACTGCCGAACGATGCCGTAGCCATATCGTGTCATGGGCGGCTCTGGCCGTGTACGTCTTCTCCATTGGCATGATCCTTGGCGGAGTTCTCATGGCTCCCCGCGATCATCCGACGTTCTGGTTTCAGGAACACCAAACGCTGACTTCATATTCCGCAGCCCTCTTGTATACGAGTTCTGTTCTCTGTCTTCTCAATTGCCTGGCGATCCGCCGCCTCAGATCCCTGGGAATGAGTTCCATCCGGGAGTACAAGTTCTGGGCAATGGGATCGTTCGGCTTCTTCTATCTGATGGCCGACGAATACTTTGTAATGCATGAAGGAATTGGAAGATTTTTCAGCTATCGACTGTTACACCTGCAACATTCCGGTCAGGTCGACCGACTGGATGCTTTCGTTGTCGGGACGTATGGCGCCGTCGGATTGACCCTCCTTGTTCTTCATTGGAGACATTTAGCAGATATTCGATGGTTCTTCGGGTTCCTGACGATGGGCGCAATGATGGCTGTGGTCTCCCTTGTCTTCGATTTGGGTGAAGACGGCGTCGCCAACGTTTACATCGAAGACGGCGCGAAGATTCTTGCGAATGCGTCCTTCCTGCTCGCATGCCTTTCGGCGGCACACCGCTACTACCGCCAGCTGGTGGTCCGGCTGCGTTGAGTGCCAAGGGTTCCCAATCTCCAAGTCGCCGTGGGCAGACGGTGCATTGACGGACTCTAATCGCGAATTCCACTTCTTGTCGGCCGCTGATGGGGATCGCGGTTTGCGCGTTTGCGGACTCCAGCGTCCCCCTCGATGTCAAACGCGGCGTTCACCAGCGCAATATGGGAAAAAGCCTGAGGAAAGTTCCCCACCATTCGGCATCGTGCAATATCGTATTCTTCAGCGAGCAGGCCCAGATCGTTTTGCAGATTGAGTAACCGCTCGAAGAGTACCATTGCATCGTCATCGCGGCCGATCGCCTTAAGCCCGCACACCATCCAGAAACTGCACGCGATGAACGCTCCGTCCCCCGGCGGCAAGCCGTCATCCATTTTGGATGAGTCGTAACGCAGCACCAGGCCGTCGGGCATCAGCTCGCGTTCGATCGCCTCCACCGTACCCTTCACCCTCGGGTCCGAGCCGGGCAAAAATCCAACCAACGGCATCTGCAACAGAGCGGCGTCCAGATTCTCCGAGCCATACGACTGCATAAAGCTGTTCCTGCTGACGCTGAACGCATTCCTGCAGACTTCATCGTGTATATGATTTCGAATCGACTTCCATTTCTCCACGGGCGCGTCATAATTCAGTTGCGTTGCCAGTAGCACCGCACGATCGAACGCCACCCAGGCCATCATCTTCGAAAAGGTGAACTGCTGGGGTCCGCCGCGTGTTTCCCAGATGCCTTCGTCCGGATCCCGCCAGATTTTTTCCAAATGTTCCAGCAGCAACACGAGCACTCGAAAATCATCTTCAGTGTGACGGCCCATCTTGTGTTGTGCATGGAAGAAGCAGTCCAGCATCTCGCCGTAGATGTCCAGCTGCACCTGCATGCACGCCGCATTGCCGATTCGCACGGGAAGCGAGTTCTCATAACCGCTCAGCCAGCCAATCTCCCATTCGTGAAGCTGGCGTTCGCCCTTCAATCCGTACATGATCTGAATCTGGTCCGGACTTCCTGCCAATGCCCGTAGCAGCCAATCCTGCCACGACTCGGCTTCGTCGAAGTATCCCGCATTTGTAAGCGCGAGTAGCGTGAAGGTCGTGTCGCGCAGCCAGCAATAACGGTAGTCCCAATTGCGCACTCCGCCGATACATTCCGGCAGAGACGTCGTGACGGCCGCAACCAGGCCACCCGTCGGCGCGTATGTCAAAGCCTTCAGCGTAATCAATGACCGCTCGATGACGTCGCGATACTTGCCTTTGTATTTCAACCTGGAGCTCCAGCGATGCCAAAATCTTTCCGTTTCCTTTAGCGCCTTTACAACGTCGATCCTCGCCGGATCGCGTTTGAAAGAGGCCCCATATGTAAGCGAAAACCAAACGCTCTCTCCTTCATTCACGGTGAAGTCCGCAACGGTTTTTAAGTTCTCTCCGTGGACTGGAACCGATGCGTGGAGAACCGCTAGATTCGGACCGGCAACCGCGCGAATTCCGTCGTCAATATGCGTCACCCATGGGACCGTTCGGCCGTAGTCGAAGCGCAGCACCAATTCCATGCGCAGGCGCAAAATACCCCGAGTACACTTGACGATCCGGACGACATCGGAGTTCCTGCCGCGAATCGGCATGAAGTCCATCAGTCGAACTGCACCGTCGGCGCGTTCAAAGGTCGTTTCCAGAATCAGAGTATGGTCGCGGTATTTTCGCGAGGTTTGCCAGCCGATTTCTGCAGGACTGATCTTCCAGTATCCATTTGCTTCCGTCCCAAGCAGGGCGGCAAAGCAGGCGTCCGAGGAGAAATCCGGCCAACAAAGCCAATCGATGGATCCATTGCAATCGACCAGGGCAGCGGTCTCGCAATCGCCAATGAGAGCATAATCTTCAATTCGTCCAGCCATATGTCGGTTTGATTCAAGACATGTTGCCAATGCGAGCAACGTTCCAGTCTGCAGATGCATCCGCCGATTCTTCCGCGCGGTGCCACGCCTATGCCCCCGTCGTTTACGGCTTTCCGAACATATGGAGGCTGGTCTGATCTTTGCTTAGTCCATTTTCCTGCGGACTCGTAGAAAGAGTCTTCGCAACATCGTTGGAGAGCTCTTTCAGATACTCCGGATGGTTCCGGGTGAACGTGCTCGTGGCATGCCCATCGCGTACAAACTCGGAAAATAGCGCCGCCTCTTGTGAGATCGATTCAATCCGGGTCGCGGCTTGACGGAGATCCCGCCTGTTCAGTGGCCGAGAGCTGCACCCGACCACCATGCTGATCAGTGGAAGAAAGACAATGCAGCGCACTTGTATCCTCCCAAAACTGGTGTGGCATTATCGATGCACGCGAACTACCATGCGGTGCCCGAATTGATGTACCAGAGTTGGAATCACATATCGTTTCTGCACTGGCGCTATTCTGCAGCATCACTCCAGGACCGCCTTCCCGCGGGTCTCGAGGTCGACACCGACGGCGAAAGCGGATGGATCAGCATTACCCCTTTTCTTCTGGAAAATCTTCGCACGTCCTGGCTTCCCCCACTGCCGTGGATCTCACGGTTTCCCGAAACGAATCTGCGCACGTATGTTCGCGGTCCAGCTGGCCCCGGCATCTGGTTTTTTTCACTGGATGCGGCGCGCCTCCCTGCTGTGTTTGCCGCACGCGCAACGTTCGGACTTCCTTACTACTGGGCTCAAATGAGAGTCAGAGTCGATCACCGCAACGTGAATTACCAGTCCATTCGCGGCAGACAGGCTGCGGCGGCGATCCAGGTCCAAATTGGTGAATCCTGCAGATCGGATGCGCAGTCCGAATTTCTCACGGCGCGGTACCGGCTTTACGCGACATACATGGACCGCTTGATTTCCGTCGCCGTCCGGCATCAGCCCTGGCCGCTTTGCCATGCTCGAGTTCTTCAGCTGGAGCAAACACTGACATCCGCTGCGGGATTGCAGGTTCAAGCGCAACCGGATCTGATTCATTACTCCGCTGGGGTCGACGTTCGATTCCTTCGGAGCGAGGTTGTGGATACCAGATTGCTTTCCAAACATCGGCAGTAGTACTGCGGCGCCCCCCGCTCGGATGGCTTGGAAGCGAAATCACCGTTTAGGAAAGCAGCACATGTCGCTAGGGGGTTTGTTACATTGCGTGAATACGTGCCTGTCGTGTTATCGGCGTGCCATCGCCCCGGCATTTATTGGTATATGCGGACTACTGATGGCAGCCGGAGCCGCCCGGGAGCCAAACAACGCCGACAATCCACCCGCCGCTATCCCGCTCCCATTCGATTCCAGTTCGGATGACGGCCAATGGGACATGCCTGCGAAGAACTACGCCAGTACACGATTCTCGGCGATGGAAGAAATTATGACCGCCAATGTCGCCAACCTGAAAGTTGCATTCACCTTCTCAACAGGTGTGGTTCAGGGACACGAGGCAGCCCCCCTGGTAGTCCAGAACACTATGTACATCGTCACGCCATATCCCAATTATCTGTATGCGCTGGATCTCACCAGGGCCGGTGCTTCAGTGAAATGGAAATATGAACCGAAGCCGGTGTCGGCTTCGCAGGGTGTCGCCTGCTGCGATGTCGTCTTTACGGCAAAACTCTCGAAAGCGACGCTGTTCACACGCTGCAGCACTTGAGCTTTCTGATTTCAGCTTTACTGTTCTGGTGGGCGCTGATTCATGGACGCGAAGGCCGCCTGGGCTACGGGGCCGGCGTAGTTTATTTGTTTACGACTGCTATCCACACCAGTGTTCTCGGTGCGCTCTTGACTTTGGCTCGAACGACCTGGTACCCGGTCTACAGCGCACGGACCATCGCGTGGGGACTTACACCACTGGAAGATCAGCAGCTCGCGGGACTGATCATGTGGGTGCCCGGCGGGATTGTCTACCTTGCTGCGGCCTATGGATGTTCAGACTATGGCTGAACGAATCCGATCGCGTCCAGCCGTGGCAGCGTATACAGAACGACATGCTGTAAATCTGACTGTCGAGTTCTGCGTTCACGCACAAGCCAGCACAGGACGTGCATGAATTCTCTTTGTTGCGTGCATTTCTCTTTGCAGCCGATGCGGACCGAGACATCGGTCCGATCTCAATTTAGGAAGGAGAGAAATATGAAGAAAGGGTCTGGCGCCACGGCGTCTGTGTGGATGGATAGTGGAGAGCTGACTTCCGGCCCTGCACTTACCAGGGACATTTCGGCGGATGTTTGCGTCGTCGGAGCCGGCATTGCGGGTCTGACGACGGCCTATCTGCTCGGGCAGGAAGGCAAGTCCGTTGTCGTGTTGGACGATGGACCGAATGCGGGCGGGGAGACTTCCCGCACCACGGCTCATCTCGTCAATGCTCTTGACGACCGCTACTTTGAAATCGAATGGTTGCATGGAGAAAAAGGGGCAATGCTGGCCGCCGAGAGCCATTCCGCGGCCATCGATAGAATCGAAGCCATTATCGAAAAGGAGAAGATCGAGTGTGATTTTGAGCGGCTAAATGGTTATCTGTTTGTTCCTCCCGGTGAATCTGTGGAGATCCTGGACAAGGAGCTGAAAGCCGTGCACCGCGCCGGGTTGAAGGATGTCGAGCTGATCGAGCGGGCTCCGATGAATACGTTCGATACTGGCCCGTGTCTGCGCTTTCCCCGGCAGGCCCAGTTTCATCCTCTGAAATATCTGGCCGCTTTATCCAAGGCCATTGAGAAGAAGGGTGGGCATATATTCAATGGGACCCATGCGGAAGAATTTAATGATGGTCCTCCGCCCAGTGTCAAAACCAGCAAAGGTGCGGTGGTTTCGGCGACAGCAATAGTGGTGGCCACCAATACTCCGGTAAACGACTGGGTCACGATCCATACCAAGCAAGCCGCCTATCGCACGTACGTGATAGGCGTAGCAATTCCCAAAGGAACGGTGACGAAGGCGTTGTTTTGGGATACGCCGGACCCCTATCATTACGTTCGTCTTCAAAGTGAAGAGGGTCAGGACATCCTGATTGTGGGCGGTGAAGATCATAAGACCGGCCAGGCTGACGATCCGGATGAACGCTTTGCCCGTTTGGAACAGTGGACCCGCGAACGTTTTCCAATCGCTGGAGAAGTAACCCATCGATGGTCCGGTCAGGTCATGGAACCTGTGGACAGCCTCGCCTTTATCGGACGCAATCCTGGAAACCAGAACATATACGTCGTTACCGGCGATTCCGGGAATGGAATGACGCACGGAACCATTGCGGGGATGTTGATCACGGATCTGGTTCTGGGACGAGACAACGAATGGCAGAAGTTGTATGACCCGGGTCGGGTTTCCCTGAAAGCCCTGCCGGAATTCACAAAAGAAAACGTCAATGTACTGGTTCAGTTTGGGGATTATGCGACGGGAAGCGATGTCGATGAAACTCGTGAAATCGCGGTGGGGACGGGAGCGCTGATTCGGCACGGCCTCAAGAAAAAGGCGGTTTACCGGGATACCAACGGCAAGTTACATGAATGCTCCGCCATATGTCCGCATCTGGGTTGTATCGTCGATTGGAATTCTGGGGAGAAAACCTGGGACTGTCCTTGCCATGGTTCCCGATTCGATCCTTTTGGTAAAGTTCTGAATGGTCCCGCGAACTCCGGGCTGGGACCTGTGGATTAACACCAGGCTTTTTGAGTCGTCGGGACCTGCGACATGAAGTGTCGCAGGTCCCACCCTTTACGAATCCAGGTCCGCGCTAAAACTGAAAACGAACCTGGGCGGCCAGCGAACGGCTTCCGGTCTTGTTATTGATTTCACCGAAATTGCCCGCATTCAGGTCAAGGCTTGGATTAACGGGGTTCGGATGATTAAACACGTTGCTCGAATCCATGCGGAAAGCCACGTTCTTCGATTCCGTGATCTTGAAGGTCTTCGAGATATTCGCATCCATCTCCCAGCGGCCGGGGCCATAGATCGGATTCAGACCCAGGGTTCCCAACTGGCCTGGCGCCGCATTCTGAAGAACGATGTTGCCGCTTGCATCGGCTATTGCCGAATTGGTGCAGAAGGCCTTCAGATTCGCGGCAACGTTGGCGCACGCCGGATCGGCAACCTTGTGATAGGAATTTCCGAAATAATTACCGAATGTGCTATTCCACTCCAGACCCCCATCGCGATCGAAGTTGCCAACAATGTCCGGAGTCCCCGTTCGGTTGATGGTGTTGCGCGCCGCGACGTTCAGCGGACCGCCCGTGGTTGCGTTCATGATCATGCCCAGCTGCCATCCTCCGATTACCTGCGAAACCCAGCCTTTCGAATTGCCACCGATGAACTTCGCGGGCCCAAATGGAAGTTCGAACGTTCCGTAGGCACGGAAGTCGTGCGTGCGTTGGAATGCCGCAACGGTGTAGTCCGCTGCGCGATTCATGAAATCGCGATAGGTGGCGGTAATACCGCCGCCATCCGGCGTGCTGCCGGCGACACCTGTGGAACGTCCCCAGGTCCAGGTTCCCTGGAAGGTCATGCCCCTGACCGGCCGCATCGTCACCTGAGTTTGGAGAGAGTGGTAGGTGGACTGGTCGGAATTGTTCCGCATTTCCATTGTGGAGAACTGCGGATTGGCCACGATGAAGTTATCCGGGAACAGTCCGCTGGACGCCAGTGTTGCGCCGGCAATGGTCTGTCCAGCCGGAACGTTCACTCCGATGTTCGCCGTGTTGAGTGAATTGGCCACGGCACGGAAATCGCCGTTGGCCAGGTTTGTGCGGAATGTCGTATGACGGCGCAGGGCTTCCGAGCCCGTGACGTTCGTGCCGACAATCCCGATGCCTGTGCCGAAATTCAATCCGTTGAACATCTGATCGAACATCGGCGAATCTCCGCCGGCTCTCGTCAGGGTCAGCGCTTCCATCAGGCCGTTGTACTGGAAATCCGGCTCGTTGTAGTTGATGGTCGAATGCAGCTTCACACCGCGTGTCCCCACATAACGCACATCGAGAATCAGTTTTCCCGGAAGTGAGCGTGTCACACCCAGCGTAAACGTCTGGATGTATGGCGACACATACGTCGGCGCGTAGAACGCCTGTGGCGCGGACCGGTTGTTGGTGGGCACCACAACCTTCTCGTCGATTGAAGCCGGCACGGCCAGGGGAAACACGACGTTGGTCAGATCGCGATAAGTGGATCCGCCGTTGTCGATCGCGTTGAACTCGAGACCGGGAAGACGGCCCGAGTCCGCATCGATCCACGACAGGCTGTTGCCCGGAAGAAGGTGGCTGATCTGATAACCGGCGCGGATCGTCGTCTTGTCCTTACCGCCGAAATTCGGCGACCAGGAAAAACCAATCGCCGGCGAGATGTCGTTGCGATCCTCCGGCCAGATGCCGAGACCGGGGTACTTCGAGTCCTTGCCGATCAACACAATTTCCGTGAGCCCGGCTTTGATCTGCCCTCCGTTATGGAACGCCTCATTGAAGTTGCGTCCGGAAATACCGAAGTAGCCGGCATTGCCGTCCGCCGGCCCTCGAGTCCAATATTGCCCGGTCCCGCTTCGGAAGTCCGGCACCCGGAAGAAGTCGTAGCGAACACCCAGGTTCAGCGTGAAGCCCGGCGTCACCTTCCAGTCATCCTTGACGAAGAAGTTGATTTCGTTCTGGTGATTTTCCCGGATCTTGCCGCGAGTGTTCTTGGGCTGACCAGGGTGGTTGTAAGATTCCTTGTAGTCGATGTACGTCGTGTCCGTAGGCTCCCACGTTTCGAAGCGCATCGATGAACTGCCCACGGAACCCGCAAGCGACAACAGCAGGTTCTGGGAGAGCGTCAGGTTATTGGGCAACAATCCAGCCACCCTGTCGAGTCCGGTGACAGGGACTGAACCGGCGCCACCGGTGACCGTCGGAATCAGCCCGAACTGAAGGCTGGTGACCGGTGTTGGCTGATAACCGGCGGTATGGGCGTAACGGAGTTCGCCGCCGAAGCGGAGAGCGTGATCCCCACGGGTCCAGGAGAGGGTGTCGCTCCAGGTTGTCAGCGGGCTGATATTACCGAAATCTCCGCTTGCCCCGACGACATGATTGGGGAACAGCACCGGACGGACATAAACCGGATATCCGTTAATCTGCGGAAGAAATTTAAATGCTTCGTCCTTCACGCCCGGAGTTTCGATGGCCGGCGACCAATACAACGAGGTCGAGCGATAGCCGAATCGGAATTCGTTGAGAATCGATGGCGTCAGCGTCGAAGTAAAGTTCAGTGTCCGGACGATTGGTTCTTCCCGAGTTTCTCCGCCGTATCCCGTGGGCCATGGCGAGAGGTTGTTGTTGTCCGAGTAGTGACTCTCATCCACCCAGGTTCCACTGATTTTATGCTTCTGATTAAAGTTATGGTCGACCTTGATGTTGAGCTGGTGCCTGCTGAACGCGTCGAGAATCTGCGCCGTGCCGCCAGGGCTTCCCGCGACGGTGCGACGCACCCAACGATAGACTCCCATGTTCAGGCCGTCGACGGGCAATCCACTGACGGTGGATGGTCCGTCAAAGGCGTTGGGAAGAGGCATCTTGTCGATAATCGCCTGGATCAGCCCTGTGGGATCGAACCGCGGTCGGTTGGGATCGCCGGGGTTCAGCGAATCACCGAAGACACTGAACGTGCGCATCGGGCCAGTAGCACCTACGATCTGAGTATAGTCGAGAGGGTTCCCCAACTTGTCCACGACTGGAGCGGTCAGAGTGTTTCCGGCGCCAACACCTGCCGGATTCACGTCGGCGTTGCCATTGTTCACTCCCGGGAAAAACCTGAAGAGACCCAGACGTGCAGAGGCCGTCAACACCGGCGAGTTGATGGTTTCTTTCTGACGTTGATCGTTGCGGTCATACAACACAAAGAAGAATGTCTTGTTCTTGATGATCGGACCGCCCACGCTGACCGTCGATTCATGCCGGTTGTACCAAAGCGGAGGAACACCCTGTCGATTGTTGTCCCAGGAATTCGCATTGAGCGCGGAATTACGCATGTTCCAGGTGGCTGCGCCATGGAACTGGTTGCCGCCGGAACGGGCACGCATCTGAATCTGCGCGGCACCACGGCCTTCGACGTCGACGGGTGCAACGACCACGCGCATCTCATCGATCATGTCGGGAGAAACGAAGAACGAAGTCTTGAGTCCCTGCGTGTGGCGGCCGGTATTCATGGTCACACCGTCCATCGAGATACCGATGTTGGCCGAGCCGTTCGTCGTGATGCCGCCGAACGTGGTACTGGCCTGACCGTCGCCCTGAACGCCGGGCATCGTCTGTGTTACCAGGTCCATCACGTTGCGGCCCACCAGGGGCAGGTCCACGATCTGCTGCGATGCCAGCACGGTGTTCACCGAGGCCGTCGTCGCTGTCAGCAACTCGTCCGAGGCGACGCTGACATCAACGGTCGTGTTCGCGCCTCCGACCTGAAGAATAAAATTCTGACTGATCTGTGCCGACGTTCCCAGGGTCAGCTTGATCTTCTTTTCCTGGAAACCGGACAACGATGCTTTGACGTCGTAGCTCCCCGGCTGAAGACTCGGATAACGATAAATACCACTTTCATTCGAAAGCGCAGTTGAAACGACTCCTGTTGCTTCGTTCGTCGCGGTGACCTCGGCGCCCGGAATTAAAGCGCCGGTCGTATCGGTGATGGTACCGCTCAGAGTGGCATTGATGCCGACCTGCCCATAGCCATTCAATGGAAGAAGCATGCACGCCAAGAACGGAATCCAGACAGCAATAATCTTCATAGTCCCCCCCGGGAGAAAAGTGTTCGGTGAAAGTTGGCCAGAGTCTATTCCCAGAAGAAGCTCAACGACAAGAGGAACTTTAGGCGCGGACATCATTGGCCGACAGGGATCCTCCCACCGGCAGGCAAAAATTGTAAGGCCGTTGCAGCGTACGTGGCAGTACGTCCTTTCAGCAATGTAATTCCTGGATAGGGGACGGACGCCGGCCCACTTATCCTGTGTTTCCCGGCTGCGGATTATCGGTTCGGCAATAAATAGTTCTAAGGTCTGTTCCAGAAGCTTCCAAGAGACAGTCGGAACCGCATCGCTCCTTTCAAGTCGAAGCTGAATGTCGCTCCCGCAAGACCCAGCGGAGTTGGCGTAAATACGCCCAGCGCCGCACTCTGTCTGGACTCGAAATCGCCGCTGATCGGATCCGCAATTGCAGCTTGATACCAGGCTCCAAAAATCGGCCAATACTGTTTTCCCTGAAGATTCGCTCCTCGATATAGAATGCCGGATCCGCCGATCAGTACGGTGTCACCACGGATTTCATGGTACCGATAGGCATCCATGTCGTTCAGACCACCTGCGGTGAATCGATCGTAGAATGCCAGTTTCCTTCCCAGACTCGTGTCGGTCCGCCCCATTGCAATCCATGTGAACTGTTTTCCCAGGGGCTGGAAGTGATCGAAGTTCATTTCGATATAGGGGAATGAATGTTCTCGGAAGCTCCAGCCCGACGCCGCGTTGAGGCGAAAGCCACGACTGGGAAGCAGTCCGGAGTCTTGAGTATTGATGATCGCTTTGATCTCCGGATTGACGAAGGTGGTGTTGAACGACGTAATGCCATTGACGATCGCCGGGCCGCTATAGCGGTCCGCCCCCGCGCGCCCACCGATTCGAAATTGGAGATGCCGCCAGGTACCCATCCCAATGAACAGCGACACGGAACCACGGCTGCGGGTT
>Ga0068864_100001303_pt1 | contig 20754 bp, 13 predicted proteins | sample KBSSwiS72_FD_66586 | JGI IMG/M metagenome (GOLD analysis project Ga0068864, IMG submission 66586) | Switchgrass rhizosphere microbial communities from Kellogg Biological Station, Michigan, USA - KBS Switchgrass S7-2 | ecosystem: Host-associated > Plants > Roots > Rhizosphere > Soil ... | reverse complement strand
ACAGGCCGCATCCTGTCGCAGTACAACGTCGGCGCGCAGACGCGCCGCACGCAGAACAGCCGCTGGCACAGCGAAGACCGCCTCGAAATCCACCCACAGGACGCCGAGGACCGTGGTATCAAGGATGGTGACTGGGTCGGCATCGAAAGCCGTGCGGGCCAGACCGTGCTGCGCGCGACGCTCAGCGAGCGCATGCAGCCGGGCGTCGTCTACACCACGTTCCATTTCCCGTTCTCGGGCGCGAACGTGATCACGACCGAGAACTCCGACTGGGCGACGAACTGTCCCGAATACAAGGTGACCGCAGTGCAGGTCATGCGCGTGAACCAGCCTTCGGACTGGCAGCAGCGCTATCGCGCGTTCAGCGAGCAGCAGCAAGAGTTGCTCGCCGAGGCCGCGGCGAAATGACGTCGCGTTCTGGCAGTGTCGACCGCCTTGTCGCCATGGCGAACGACATCGCCAACTATTTCCATTCGGAGCCGGACCGCAAGCTGGCGATCGACGGCGTCGTCGGTCACATCATGCGTTTCTGGGAACCGCGCATGCGCAGCAAGCTCATCGCGTACTTCACTGAGCACGGCGGCGAGGGACTCAGCGAACTCGCCCACGCTGCCGTCGCCAAACTTGCATCCCCGCCGCAACGGGCTTGAAGAGGAAATCCGCCATGTTCTGAATTGATGGCAGGCGGTACCATTTCGAACCTGGACAAACGTTGGTGTTGCAAGATCAAGGAGGCAAGGGCGTTGCTCGACGGATTCGACCCAGTCGTCTTGGCGCGTGCGCAGTTTGCGTTCACGATCTCGTTTCATTTCATTTTTCCGGCTTTCTCGATCGGCCTAGCGAGTTACCTGATGGTACTCGAAGGGCTCTGGCTGAAAACCGGAAGTGGCATCTACGCGAATCTGTTCCGCTACTGGCTCAAGATTTTCTCCGTCGTGTTCGGCATGGGCGTGGTTTCCGGCATCGTGATGTCGTACCAGTTCGGCACGAACTGGTCGGTCTTCTCGACCAAGGCGGGGCCGGTGGTCGGGCCGCTCATGGCCTACGAAGTGCTCACCGCGTTCTTCCTCGAAGCGGGCTTTCTGGGCGTGATGCTGTTCGGTATCAGCAAGGTCGGCAAGCGGCTGCATTTCTTCGCGACCTGCATGGTCGCGCTCGGCACACTGATCTCCGCGACCTGGATCATCGCCGTCAACAGCTGGATGCAGACGCCGGCAGGCTATGCGATCAACGCGAAAGGACAGTTCGTTCCGGCAGGCTCGTGGTGGGCGATCATCTTCACGGCAAGTTTCCCGTATCGTCTCGTCCACACCGTCATCGCGGCTTATCTCACGACGGCGTTGATAGTGGGCGCCGTCGGTGGCTGGCATCTGCTTAGGGATCGCAGCAACCGCGGCGCGCGCAAGATGTTTTCGATGGCGATGTGGATGGCCGCGATCGTTGCACCGATCCAGATCCTCGTGGGCGATGCGCACGGTCTCAACACGCTCGAACACCAGCCGATCAAGGTGTTGGCGATGGAAGGGGACTACGAACCCAGCCCGAACGGCGCGCCGCTGATTCTGTTCGGCCTGCCGAGTAATGAGGAGGGACGCGTGCGCCATGAAGTCGCCGTGCCGCATCTCGGATCGCTGATCCTCAAGCACGACGCGAATGCGCCGCTGCCGGGACTCAAGGATTTTCCGCGCGACCAATGGCCACCCGCGCTGATTTTCTGGTCGTTCCGGATCATGGTGGGGCTGGGCCTCGCCATGTTGGGCCTGGGCCTGTGGAGCCTGCTCGCGCGCGTGCGCAAGAAACTCTATGAGTGGCGCTGGCTGCATCGCGCCGCGATCGCGATGGGGCCGGCCGGCTTCGTCGCCGTCATCGCCGGCTGGGTCACCACGGAAGTCGGGCGCCAACCGTTTACCGTCTATGGGCTGCTGCGCACGGCAGAGTCGCATTCGCCGCTGGCCGCTCCGGCGGTCGCGGCCTCTCTGCTCGCCTTCATCGTCGTGTATTTCAGCGCGTTCGGTCTCGGCATTTATTATTTGCTGCGCCTGATGTCCAAGCCGCCGGAACCCGGCGAACCTGAACCTTCACACATTCCGCAACGCGCGGCGGGCATTACGCCGGCCGCTGGCGTCGAGAAGTAAACGCCATGGAGCATATCGATCTCAGCATCGTATGGATCGCCATCATCGCTTTCGCGATCTTCGCCTATGTCGTGATGGACGGCTTCGATTTGGGCATCGGCATCCTGTTTCCGAGTTTCGCCGTCGGTGACGAACGCGATCAGGCGATGAATTCGATCGCGCCAGTCTGGGACGGCAACGAAACCTGGCTCGTGCTGGGCGGCGGCGGCTTGTTTGCGGTGTTCCCGCCCGCGTACGCGATCATTCTCACGGCAACCTATCCCTTGATGATCGCAATGCTGCTCGGCCTCGTCTTTCGTGGCGTCGCCTTCGAGTTCCGCTGGCGTGATCCTGGGCATCGCGCGTTTTGGGACATGGCATTCTCCGGAGGCTCGACGGTCGCCGCTCTCGCCCAGGGCATCACGCTCGGCGCCATTCTGCAAGGCATCCGTGTCGAGAACGACGCCTACGCGGGCGGATGGCTGGACTGGTTGAGTCCGTTCAGCCTGCTGACTGGCGTATCCGTGGTGATCGGCTACGCGCTGTTGGGGGCGACGTGGCTGATCTGGAAAACCGAAGGAACGAGCCAGCGCCATGCGCGCCGGGTCGCGTTCTGGCTAGGGCTGGCGACATTCGCAGCCATGGGAGCCGTCAGTGCAGCGACACCATTTCTGGCCTACGACTACTGGCGTCGCTGGTTCGACATGCCCGGCGTGCTGCTCACTGCCCAGGTTCCGCTGCTGGTCACGATCTGCGCCGTCACGTTTTTCTGGAGCCTCAAGCGCAATGCCGAGCTGCTACCGTTTCTGATGTCGCTGGCGTTGTTCCTGCTCGGCTTCGTCGGTCTGGGTATCAGCATGTTCCCGTACATCGTGCCGCGCGCGGTGACGATCTGGGATGCGGCGGCGCCGTATGAGAGCCAGATGTTCATGCTGGTTGGATCGCTGGTGATCATCCCGGTCATTCTGGCCTACACGGGTTGGGCCTATTGGGTGTTCCGCGGCAAAGCGGGCGTGCACGGATATCACTAGTGGAAAATGAGCTTCCTCTGTGGAAACGCCTCGCGTGGATGGCAGCGATCTGGGCGGCAAGTGTTGTGGCGTTGGGGTTGGTCGCCGGTGTGATCCGCCTTTTCCTGAAGCATTGAAGCTGCGGTGGAGGAGGAGTAGCTTCGCGTTGGTATTGTCATGACGCTTCCTCCCCAGGTATCCAAAGTTTCGCTGCGCGAGCTGTTCGATGAAATCGTCGAACTGGCTCCGGATGCGCGTGCCGCCAGAATGGCCACCCTCGATCTGCCGGGGGACGCGCGCGCACAATTGCACGCGATGCTCGTGTTCGACGAATTAGTCGGGCTCGCGCCGGATATGCGCGATGTCAAACTCGCATCATTGGATCTGTCCGATGCGATACGTGCGCGTCTGCAATCGATGCTCGCGACGGACGCGCGCGTGCCTGACCTGTTGCAGGCTGGGCCGGAGGAAGCGATCAATCTCATTCGCGACGGCGAAGAACAGGAGTTGGGACGGTCGCTGGTCGGCACGAACGTCGGTACGTTTCGCCTGCTCGAGTTGATCGGCCAGGGCGGCTCATCGACGGTGTTCCGCGCCGAGCGTGAGGTCGGCAGCGGCGCGCAAGTCGTTGCCCTCAAGTTGTTGCGCACCGGACTGTATTCGGCCGATGCGCAACGCCGGTTCCGGCGCGAGCAGGCGATCCTGGCTCATTTGACGCACCCGAATATCGCACACTTGATCGAAGGTGGAGTGAGTTCGTCGGGGATTCCGTACATTGCGATGGAACTCGTCGATGGCGTGCCCATCACCGATGCCGCAAATGCGCGCGGACTGACGATCGAGGAGCGTCTGGCCTGGGTGTCCAGACTGTGCCGGACGATCGAAGTGGCGCACTCCGCGCTGATCGTGCATCTCGACCTGAAGCCATCCAACATCTTGATCACGCGTGATGGCGATCTGAAAATACTCGATTTTGGTATCGCCAAACTCCTGGACGATGAAGCGTACACGACGCGCACGCAATCGGTGGCACTGACGCCCGAGTACGCGGCGCCGGAGCAGTTCACCTCCGCGCCACTGACTACTGCCGTGGATGTCTACACACTCGGCGTCGTCCTCGGCGAATTGCTGACGGGTCAGCGCTTGAACGGCAGCGCGCGTGCGAGTCAGGCGGTTGCGGGCAGCGCTGTGGCGATACCCGACGGGTTGCCGTCGCGGCAGGCGTTGCTGCGCCGGCTGCGCGGCGACCTTGACGCCATTCTGAGTACAGCGTTGGCGGACGAGCCGAAGCGGCGTTTCCGCACGGCTGAGGCATTTGCCGACGACATTGATCGCTATCTGGATGGGCAACCGGTACGGGCACACCCGCCGTCGCGGTGGTATCGAACGCGCAAATTCCTGGCCCGGCATCGGACTGGCGTCGTGCTGACTGCGGTTCTGCTGATCGGCATCCTGAGCAGCCTGGCGCTGGCGATCTGGGAGGAAATGCGGGCGCGCAACGCCGCCGCTGTCGCAAGTGAACAAGCCCGGCGCGCAAATTTCGAAGCGGCCCGCGCTACAGGCGAAGAGAAGCATGCCACTGCCGTGGCCGATTTCTTGATTGGCCTGTTCCAGGTGTCCGATCCCGGCGTCAATCGCGGCGAGCACTTGAGTGCCAATGAAATCCTCGAGCGCGGTGCGGCAAAAGTGGAACACGACTTCGCCACGCAACCGGAAGAGCGCGTGCGTATGCAAGCCGTCATCGGAGAAGTCTATGCGGCATTGGGTGACTTCGCGCGCGCGCAGCCGCCGCTGGAGCAAGCAGTAAAGGAACTGGAGTCCCGGCCCGCCGTGGATGGATTCGAAATCGGGCACGATCTGCGTGTATTGGCATGGGCCCTCATCAATCGGGACGACGCAACCAAGGCACTGAAACTTCTGGATGAAGCGCAATCGCGACTCGAGTCGAGCAAGTCGCCGCAAGTCCCCGACGAGTTGATTCGGGTTCGTTCGATTCGCGCCAGCGCGATGTCTTCGTTGGGCGACACCACCGGCGCGCAACGCGAATTCAACGCGGCTATCGACTATGCGCGTCGGGCGAAGATTTCCGACCATGTCGCAATGACATGGTTGCACAATAATTTCGGCATTCTTCTACAGAATCTCGGCGACTTACCCGGCGCTCGTTCGGAACTCGAGCAAGCGGTGGCAATCTCCCGACGCGAGTTGGGCCAGGAACATTATCGTACGCTGGCCGCGATCTCAAATTTAGGCAACGTGCTGGTTGACCTGGGCGAATTTGGCGACGCGCGGATATTGCTGGAAGAAAATGCTGCCAAACAAAAGCAGATATTCGGCGACAACGACACGATGTATGCAGCCACACAGAGCAGTCTGGGCGGGCTGGCTCTGAAGGAAAATCGATTCGACGAATCGATGGAGCACTACGCGACGGCCGAACGGACCTATCGAGCGGTTTTCGGCGATCGCAACGAATACATTGTGCAATGCGCGGTGTTGGAAGGCGACGTGGAATTCGCTCGCGGCAATTATGCCGCTGCCAAGAGCCAGTACGACCGCGTTGTGGAAATTTCCCAAGCCGGGTCGGACCTCAACGGCAAAGCGCTCGGCTTGATCGGGCGCAGTCGGTTATTCACGCAATTGGGGAAGTACAAGCAAGCACGTGACGATGCCGAAGCAGCATTGGCGATCGTGCATGAGAGGTTGGCACCGGACCACCCTTGGGCCGTCCGCTCACTATTGAGTCTGGGTCTGGCACTGCAGGGGCTTGGCGATACCGACGGCGCACGCAAGGCGCTGGATGAGGCGGCGGAACGCGCGCCCCGCACTTATGCACATAACCCTCAGGCACTTGGCGAGGTGACAAGAGCCGTATCGGCGGCGGAACGCACGTTTACGAACAAGAAGGCATCGCAGTGATTTGCGGCGAGTGTCAACTCCAATGGCTGGAGAAACTCAAAAGTGCCCGGCTCGGGCACTCTTGAGTCCATCGAGTGTCGAAAAAGCCGCCAATGTCGTGACGGGTTATTGCGGCTGCGGTTCGGCGTAGATGAAGTCGTCCATCACGACGAGATCGACCGGTTCGCCGCGCCGGCTGTTTGGAGCGACGCCACCGGAAGCGCTGAGTTCCACATTGCCGCTCGTGATACGCACCAGGTAGATGCGTTCGCCGCTGTCGAATGCCGTGCCGGCGAAGCTCAGGCTTTCATGCTGGACGGTTCCCGGCTCGACGAATTGCGTGTGCAGCAGGAAGCCGCGCGTGTCGAAGTATTCGATCTTCGTCGTGCCCGCGTGCGCCACGTTCGTGAACACCGACCCGAAACCACTGACGGTAGCCGGAACGTCGGTGCCCGGGATGAAGAACAACACCTCGGTGATATTGCTGTCGAGTGCAGTGAACAGCCGCTGCGGGCTGAAGGTCTGGAATTCGTGCGGCAGTTGCGGCGCGATATTGCCGAACTCCACCGGCGTATTGGTCGGGTTGCCGAGCTTCGCGCTGATCTGGAAACCCACTCCCGGCGTCAAGAACACTGCGCCGCGCGGAGAGTTGTGGTTGAAGAAGTTCGCCGGCATCGACTGCGGTGCGGCAACTGCATCGGGAACGCCGTCCCAATTGATTTCGCGACGGCCGCCAATGAACGAACCACCAATGCCGTTGTTCGGCCCGAGCGTGTTGCGAAATGCCGTGACTGCGGTCTGGATGTCGGCCGGCTGTGCGCCGGAGCCGGCAAACTCCAACGGTGCGGCTACAGCGAATTTTGCCGCGCCCAGCGCCAGGGCGGTAACGGCAAGTAGATGCTTGTGCATGAATTGAATCCTTGACTGATAAGGGAGCCGCGTGAGCCAAGAAAACTCACCGACCAACACGAAAAACGCGAACCGGTAGAGGGCTGCGCCAGACGGCGATGACAGGTGTCGAAAGTGAGACGATGCCGCAGCCAGGCTCCGGATTTCGTTTTGCTCGATTGAGCAACCCCGCTGCGGGAACTGGTCGATAGCGAGTTGGATGATGGAATCGATTTCTCGCCAGGTTTGGCAACTTCAAGTTCCATGAGACACTGAAGTCCTCCTGCAGTTTTTTGAAGAAAATTCATTATCGGACTGTCATGAAAATTCTCGCTCTGCTTCTCGCAGTAACCTGCGTGCCGCTTTCTGCCCATGGCAATGCGCCGTCATCGAGCCAGGCATCGCCGCCGCCGACGACCGCTGACATCGACGCACGCGTGGCGCGGTTCCGGCACATCCAAGTGCCGTTTCGCCGTACCGGGCTGAGTGCGAAAGAACAGCAGATGGTCGGCAAACTGGTCGAGGCGGCGCAGTACCTCGACAACATCTTCTGGCGCCAGAACGACCCGGAAGCGCTGGCGCTTTACAAATCGATCGCGGATAGCTCCGATCCGAAATCAGCGGCGCTGCGTCGCTATTTGAAGATCAACGCCAGTCGGTTCGATCTGATCGACGAAAACCGGCCATTTGTCGGCACCGAGTCGATGCCGCCGGGACGTGGTCTTTATCCCAAGGGGCTGTCGCGCGGCGAGATCGAGGACTACGTCAAGAAACATCCCGGGCAGAAGGATGCGATCTACAGTTCCACGACCGTCATCAAGCGCAGCGGCGACCAGCTTGTCGCCGTGCCGTATCACGTCGAATACCGGGAATTCCTGCAACCGGCGGCGAACGCGCTGCACGCGGCCGCCAGGCTCAGCGACGATTCGGCATTTGCGAAGTTTCTGGGCCTGCGTGCCGAGGCGTTGCTGAACGATGATTACTACGCCAGCGACGTCGCCTGGGTGCGCCTGGACGATCCGAAGTTCGACATCATCATGGCGCCGTACGAGACGTACAACGACGGCGTTCTCGGCGTGAAGGGCACATATGGCAGTGCGGTGTTGATCCGCAACGAAGCCGAGAGCAGCAAGCTCGCGGTCTTCCAGAAATACGTGGCCGACATCCAGGACGCGCTGCCGTTGGAAAAATCCGCGCTGCCGTCAAAACGCGGCTGGCTCACGCCGATGGAGGTAATGGACAACCCGTTCCGTTCCGGCGACATGACGCACGGTTATCAGGCCGTTGCCGACAATCTGCCGAACGATGCCGTGTTCCACGAAAAGCTCGGCACCAAGAAAATCTTCTTCAAGGATTTCATGGACGCGCGCGTCGACTCCATCGTAGTGCCGATCGGCAAGAGCTTGCTGCCGCCGCAACAGGCGCAACAAGTCAGCGGTGCCGGCTATCTCGCCGATGTGTTGATGCACGAGATCAGCCATGGGCTCGGTCCGGCGTTCGCCAAACGCGACGGCAAGCAGATCACGATCCGCGAGGCCCTGGGGCCGATCTTCAACACGACCGAGGAAGCCAAGGCCGATGTGGTCGGCCAGTTTGCCTTGCAGTGGATGATCGATCACGACCACTTGCCGAGGGCCAAGGCACAGGAGTACTACGCCAGCGAGATCGCCGGGGACTTGCGCTCCGTGCGTTTCGGCACGGCTGAAGCGCACGGCCGCGGCGCGATGATGGAACTCAACGTCCTGATCGAGCACGGCGCGTTGGCATTGCAAGGCGGCAAATACGTGATCGATTTTGCCAAGGTGCCGGCGGCCTTTGCAGTTATCGCGAAGGAGCTGCTCGAGATCGAAGCAACCGGTGATCGCGAGCGGGCGGAGAAGTGGTTTGATCGTTACGGAAATATGCCGGAACAGATGCGGACGGCACTCGCCCAGTGCAAGGACGTGCCGGTCGATGTGGATCCGGAATTTGCGTTTGCGGAACCTGTGCGCTGACGATCGGCTTGCGCGTACGGCACACAAAACCGCAGCTTGCCGCGGAGGTCATCATGCATAGCGTTGCTTCGCCAAAACAGATCGCCGCGTCGCTCACCGAGCTGTGGTCGCCGCGCGTTGTCGCTGAAGTCGACGACAGTTACGTCAAGGTCGCCAAGGTGCAAGGTTCGCTTGCCTGGCACAGCCACGATCGCGAAGACGAGCTGTTCCTCGTTCTCGACGGTCATCTGCGCATCGAGCTTGAGGGCGCTACCGTGGAACTCGACGCGGGCGACATGTTCGTCGTGCCCAAGGGGGTCAGGCACAACCCGGTCGCCGAGCAGGAGTGTCTGCTGATGCTCATCGAGCGCAAGTCGACACTGCATACCGGCGATGTGGTTACCGAGAAAACGCGCTCGCTCAGCGAACAACTGCGGCCGTTATAAGCGCCATGTGCTGTTGCGATCGCGGCGCGGGCGCGCCACCGCTCCACAGGCGCAAAGTCTAAGCTAGGGCCTTCAGCCCGTCGGGATGGATCGGTCCGCCGGCTGGTGTGCCCGACCGTCCTGAAAATTTCTCCTCCCGACCTGTCCCTGCAATGGCCTCGCCTGCGATCGCTTATTCGGTGGCGCAGCGAAATTGCGCTCGGGCAGCCTGTGGGAACGATCGTTATGTCGCGCAATCCGGAATATTCCGAACTTGGCATGCGCGCTCCGCCCGAGGTGGCAAAGCTCCGCCCGGACAACGATTGCACTTTCTGTGCGGTCGATTTCGGATCGCGGCGCGAGCTCACAGGTCCGCATGCTATGCAAAGAGTTTCGGATCGGAGTCGGCAGACAGCGCAAGTGGCGCAGTGGATTATTTCCCTCGACCCGGAAATATTGATCGTCGTGCAGGATCACACTTTGTTCGATACCTGCCTCACGCACGTTCTCGACGAGGTCTATCGCGATCACCCGGTGTCGCTGCACCGTACGGGCGGCATGAAACCGGACTACGCTCTGGCCGCCGCAGTGCTGACGGCTTGTGGAGCCGCGACCACCTTCGAGGAAACCAATCACTCCGAGCACTCGTTGCTGCAACGAATACACCGAATCAACCGGATCGATTCGCGGATTGCCACGACCGTAGCCGCTCGCTTGGCCCCGAGCGTGAACTCGGGCGCGTTACAGACGACTGCGGACGCGGTTGCGCGGATCTCGGCGGCAGCCCGGCGCACGATTGTTCTGGGCGAATGGACTGAACTTGCAATCCTGCAGTTTTGGCTCAAGGATTGGGTCGGTCCGGATGAACCAATCCCGTCTCCGGGCGAGGCCGATTCGTATATTTGACCCGAGCGATCGCAAACAGCCAATGGACGAATCCATGAGCGAAGACGCGACTTGGCGCGAGGCGGATTTGATTCTCGACCGACTCCTGAATGCTCCCGACAGCGAACGGGATGATGAGCTGGCTCGCTTGAATATCGCGCCGGCGGTTAGAGACCGCGCGCAGCAGTTGCTTGCCGCCCACCGGCGCCAGCGTGGCGTTTTGGAACAACCGTTCTGCGAATCCGTGGCGCTGAATGCCTTGTCTGGCCGTCGGCTCGGCCGATGGGTGTTGGAGCAGGAAATCGGCCGCGGCGGCATGGCGGTTGTGTATCGCGCGCGGTCGGTCGAAGCGCCTGCCGGTCAGGCGGCGGCTCTTAAAGTGCTGACCGTAGGTGCGCTCGCAGGTGACGGCGTGCGGCGTTTTCGCGAGGAACAGCAGATTCTGGCTCGCCTGCGCCATCCGCATATCGCTGCATTGATCGACAGCGGCGTCAGTGAGGATGGAACGCCATGGTTCGCGATGGCGCTGGTCGAGGGCCAGCGAATCGACAACTGGTGCCGAACTCGTGGGCTTGGTATACGCGAGCAAGTCCGATTGTTCCTGGACGTATGCGCGGCGGTGGAATATGCGCATCGCAGTTTGATCATTCACCGCGATCTCAAACCATCGAACGTGCTGGTCGACGGCGAGGGTCATGTGCGTTTGCTGGATTTCGGCATTGCAAGACTCGCCGACACCGATGGCACAGAGCGCACTCTGACGCAAAGCCGCGTGCTGACACCGCAGTACGCGGCACCGGAGCAGCTTGGTGGTGCTCCGCCATCGACCTCAATGGATGTGTACGGCTTGGGAGCGCTGCTTTACACGATGCTCACCGGCAGGTCACCGCGCGATCTGTCCGCGGATCCGCAGGCGACCCCCACGTTGCCTTCCTTGGCGGTTGCCACCGGTGGCGATCCGACAGCGACGGGCATCGATCGCGCGCGCCGCGAGATACGTGGGGATCTGGACGCGATCCTGTTGAAGGCTCTGGCCGGCGAGGTCGAGCTGCGTTACGTGAGTGTGGCCGCGCTGCAAGCCGATCTGACGCGTTGGCTGAATGGCCTTCCGGTCGAGGCACGCGTGCCCTCGCTGCGCTACCGGCTGGGCAAATTCATTCGGCGCAATCGGCTCGGCATGTCGGCAAGTCTTGCCATCGTGCTCGCGTTGGGCGCGGGGGCGATCGGAACTTTGTGGCAGTCCGCGCGTGCGCGCGAGGAGGCGGCACGCGCGCTGGCAGAAGCGCAGCGGGCAGATGCCGTGCGCGATTTCCTGGTGGAGCTGTTCCGCGCCAATGATCCGGATTCCACCGGCGGGAAAACGCCAGATCTGCTTTCGATCTTGGCCAAGGGTGCGGAGCGCGCCGAGCGCGCGGACGCGTTGCCACTGCGGGCGCGAGCGGAGCTGTTGTCGACGATTGGTTCAATTTACGCGAATCTTGGCCGCTACGCGGAAGCCGAACCCCTGCTCGATCGCGGGATCGCGTTGTGGAAGGCCGACCCATCGATTGCGGACCCCGAGCGATTCAAGCCTCGGCTTGCGCGTGTGGCATTGCTCACTTCGCAGGGAAAAACGCAGAAAGCAATCGAAGAGGGCAAAGCCGTTGTCGATGAGATCCGCGCCAGCAAGGATCCGCCGCCGAGCCTGGTCGCCAGCGCGTTGGTACGTCTGGTCGAAACGAAAGCCGTCGCCGGCGCCGTCGACGCTTCCACGCGAGCAGAGTCTGCGAGCGCTGTCGCGTTGACACGGCAGCTGATACCGCCGGATACGCTGGCCCTCGGACACGCATTGCACAACCAGGCGATGGTCGAACTCGATCTCGACGCATTGCCGAGTGCGGAAACCGCCGCGCGCGAATCGATCAAGAATTATGAGGCAGCGGGCGCAGAAGGCCTGCATGCGCTGCGCGCGTCGCTCATGACTTTGGGAAGAATACTTTCGGATCAGAATCGGCATGCGGATGCACTCGAGGTTTATGCGCGAGGCGTGCAGATCACGCGCGATACCTACGGCGCCGATCACGTGTACCTGGCGCGCGCCTTGAACAGCTATGCCGTCGAACTCAACACGAACGGCAAGTTTGCGGAAGCGATCGGCATGTTGAACGAATCCATCGCGATCCAGCGCAAGGCATTGGGAGATACGCCACGGCTCGCACCGTCGCTGTTCAATCTCGCTTTCGCCCAGGAGAGCCTGGCCGAATATGCGCAAGCAGTGGAAAATCTGGGCGAAGCACTGCGCCTGCAGCAGAGCGAACATGGCGCGAGCGATGCCCGTGTCCTGCAGATCATGGGGAATCTGGCGCGAGTACGCACAGAGATGGGGCAGGTCGATGCGGCGCGAACCCTGTTCGATGAGATCGACGCACGTCTTAGCGCGCTTCCCAAGAAAGTCTCGAACAGAACCGAGGCGGAAACCGCGTTGAAGCTCGCCAGCTTCCAGCTGATGGAGGGCCACCCCGAATCCGCTTTGCAGTGGATCGAGCAGGCACAGGCGGTGCTCGCCAAAGGTATTCGAAACCTCGACGTGCTGGCACTGAAAGCGGACTTGCTGCAGGCCGAGGCGCAATACCGGTCGGGGAATGCGGCCGCCGCGCGTCCAACCTGGGATCGGGCGCTAGGACAACTACGCGGTATGGCCCCCGAGTTGCGCTACTACTTCTATGAGCAGCACTTGACCGCCGCGCGATTCGCGCTCAGGCTTGGCGATGGCAGTACCGCCGCGCAGTTGCTGGCGGTAAGTGAAGCGGCGCTCGTGGATCACCCGATGGCGCCCCGATTCGCCGTCGACCGGGCCGAGCTGCTTGCCGCCGCAAAGGGGTGGGAAGGTGACAGGCGAAATAACTCAGCTCCTGAGCCAGGCGCGCACTGATCAACAGGCTCTGGGCAAAGTATTCGTCCTGCTTTATGACGAACTGAGGCGGCTGGCGAAATCGAATGCCTCGGGAGCGGAAAAAACACTATCGCCCACGGTGTTGATCCATGAGGCCTATCTGCGGCTGCTCGGCAACGCACAACTCTCGCTCAACGATCGGCGCCACTTTCTGGCTTGCGCCGCCCGCGCCATGCGCGCCATCTGGATTGATCATGTACGTCGCAGAACGGCACTCAAGCGGGGTGGCCCCGAGCAGGACCTGCCTCTCGACATGGCGGAGCTGGTACCGGCGTCGCCGCAGTCCAGCGAAGAACTGCTCGCCTTGGATCAAGCGCTCGATCGGCTCGATGCTCTCAACCGACGGCAGCGAGAGGTCGTGGAGTTGCATTACTTTGCAGGCCTGGAATTTGCCGAGATCGGCGAATTGCTCGATTGCTCGGAACGAACGGCAAAGCGCGAATGGGAGCGGGCGCGTGCATTTCTCTACGCCCAAATGCAATAGCGCCGCATACAGAGCCGGTGCCTGATCAAAAACCGTCTCCGCGCACCATCCACGACGCCGGCTTGAAGCATGCGTTCGCATCGAAGCTCGCAAATTGCGGCGGAATGTCGATCAACTCGGACTGACCGATGGCATCCCATATGCCGGTTGTAGTCCACGGCGTGTTCATCACGTAATTGAAACTGCCGCCGGCGGCACCGGCATAGTTCTCGAGACCGACATAAGAAGTCGGAATATCGGCGGTCGAGTGATACAGCACGTTGCCGTAAACCGGCATCGCGTAGTTCATCGTCAGCGGATGGTCGCTCAAGTCCGCGCAAAACGCCTGGCGGCCGTTGATGAACAGCACGATGCGATCCGGACGCACGAACGCGTCGTAGTGCGTGAGCACACCGTCCTGATCGAACGGTTCGAACATGGGTCGCGTCGGATGCCGGTTCGGATCCAGCCGCCAGAGCATGCCGTGATCAGGCGGATTCGCGTCACTGCCGCCGTCGCCGTCGCCCATGTTCGCGGGCTTCAGGTTGATCACGCCGACATCGAGTGCGGCCGGATGGATGAACGCGCGCAGCTCCGAGTGCGGCTCGTCGATCCATGTCGTCGGGTCGTGGTTCGGCGGCGGGCCCCAGTACCAATACGCGCCGATCTGCAGTAACCCGAGACACTCCTTCGCGTGATAGTTTGGGTCGGGATTCGCCTCGAGGCGCTGCGCGCTCGGATTGTTGCCGCCGTCCTGTGAAAAATAGAACGGCTGGCCCGTGACGCGAAAGCGCGGCGCGGGAATGTTCGTGACCGGGTCGGCCAGTTCGGCGCGGGTCGCCGCGCCGCACAACTCCCAGGTCCAGTAACGCCGCTGCGCTGCGCCGGAATTCACGCGCCAGAACGAATGCAAGTATTTTGTATTGCTCTTGTCGAGCTGCAGCGGCTTGGTTTTTGTCGATGCGAATTCGACGTTGGCCCAGATGTCCTGGCCGAAATCGCTGAACGTTGTATAGCGGCGTCCGTGGCGCTGCCAGACCTGCACGCCGAGTGGATTGTCCGACGACGTGTCCGTGTCGGCGAGCTGCGCGCCGTACGACCAGTAGTACTCGTCGCCGAACTGTCCGCCACCGACCGCGCCGGCGCCTTCCAGACGTGTTTCATGATGCAAGCTCGTCATGATCGCTTCGCTGCTGCCATCGATCGGCGCGTTGAAGTCGTCCCAGGCCGCGTTCGAACCGACATCGAACAGCGGCGCGTTCTGCGCTTCGTCGGCGGCCGGGCGCGTCACGGCAATCACGCTGCGCGCGAGCACAACCGGATCGGCAGGAAATGTAGCGTCGTTCGGCGGCACCGCGCGACCGAGCGCTTCGGCCGGCGCCGAATGATTCGGTACACAACTAGGACCGGACGGCGCACACGAAGAACTATGCACGGCCTTGTAATCGAGCAACGCACTTCCCTGGCCGTTGAGGATCTCGTTTCCGTATAGAGTTCTGGCATCGTCGAAGCTGCGATAGTCCAGCATCTGGTTGTCGCCGGCGACGTTGTATTCCCACCAGATCGGAATCGTCGCGGCCGTGTGTGCGGGCGTGCCTGTGAACGGACACGGCGATGCGAGCGCCTCGATGACGATCTTGTACACGCCGTCAGTCAGCAACCCCGGCACTTCGATTTCCTGCAGCAGTTCGCGATGCGAGACTGGCTGGATGCCCGGCATGCCGGCGAACGCGCCGTATGTCGCATCCCAACCGCGCGTATAACGCTGGCGGAAGCCCGCGCAAGCAATTACGGCATCGCGCGGCTGTGTGCCGCTGTTTGTGCTGGTGTAGCTGACCTTGTTTGCGTCGTAGATGTACGCGCGGTAATCCGCTGCGCCCTGCACGTTGGGTACATACACGACGAGCGCATCGCGGCGATTGAGAGTCGTTACGTTCGGAATGCTCGACAGGTTGTCGGCCGCGAGTGGAGCAGGGGGTGCGCCCCAGTGTGCAGCCATCGCATGCTTGGGCCCATGATGCAAAGCGTCGGTCACGAGGCCGAGCCCATTGAATGCAAAGTTCGATGGCGCACCGATCGCTGCCGGCGAGGTTCCCGGCATTACCGTCGGCACCGGGTCGAAGCCGTTACAGAAGATGTCGTCGTCGTTGATGCAATCCGATGGCGTCACAGCAGTGGCTTGCACCGCAACGACGGGCGTCACGCTGACGGCCGAGAGGCCAAGAATTGCTAGCGCGGCAACGATTGCGTGCCGCGCTGCATGCGGGAAATGCCGCGCTTCGGGTTGCCAAAACATACCGCCGATCCCCTTATCGATCACTTGAAGAACGCAAGAACGCAAGTGTGGCCATCATCTCACCACGTATCGAATGACTCGCAATACCGGGCCACCGAAGGACAGCGTCGTCCGAAAAAAAAGCGCCGGGTCGCTTCCGCAAAGTTCCAGCAGGAGGGGGAGCCTGCTGGCGTACGGAGGTACGATCGGGATCGCGGCGGAAGCGACCCGGCTTGGCGGCAACGCGATAGTCGAGGAACTCGCATGTCCTGCGTTGGTCGCGTCATCCAATTACCTATCGCAATGCATGGGCGGCGCGTGCCACGGTGCGCTCGGACTTTTCTCGTGCGAATCATTCGAAGTGGGCGGCAAAGATCGGATCCTTCGGGGCGTTCGCTACGTACACGCTCTGCCAGGGGTAGGTCCAATAGTTGTACACGCCGTCGACGGCCTGGATCGCCGCATCAAACTCGCTATTCCCCTGCAATCCATCCAGCGGCCGATCCGACAAGACGGGAATCCAGAATTCGTACGCTCCGCCGCCGGGTAGAAACCAGGTTGGGTTGCCATCGGGCTGGCGTCGATCGATACGGAAACCTGTCCCGGCGCTGTTCGCAGCGATGCCGAACGGCGGCTGCGGGCAGCCTTGCGCTGCGCCGAATTCGTTGAATTGCGTGTTGCCGGGCGCTTGGTAGAAACAGCGCAACGGATAATTGTCGACGCTCGACGCGGTTACGCCGGCCGGTGGCACAAACTGTACGTCAACGTAGTTGTCGGCGCACGGATGCCCCAAACCCGCGACATGTATACGCATGTAGAACCTTTCGCCGACGTAAGGTTCGGCATAGGTTGTGTCGTAGAGCTGGCCGACGAACGTGCCGATGCCATATTCGCTCATCTGACTGAGACAGTTGAGCGTGAACGTCTCAGTGATCAGACCGTCGCGCCAGGCGAGTGTTGCGTGCGCGCGCGGGATCTGCACCAGCAAGCCGACGGCAGTCGCGAAGACGAGCGTAAGGGCAAATCGCATTGCCAACTCCTACGTAGTATTCCCCTTGCAATGCTGATCGCAAATACGCGCTTGCGCGTGCCACACGCGAGCAGTCGTCGCTAGGTATCCGTCGATGTGATTACGAAACCAAGCGCATGCCACGCGTCTTCCTCGACACGTGTCCCGATTTCTGCCCAGCTTGCGATATGAGCTAAGTACCCCGCAGCCCGGCCCGCATTTCCACAGTGGCCGTGCATTTCTAGATCTGATCGCGGGCAGATCGGTAGAAGAGGAGCGTCAACCCGATGAACAGATTTTTGCCGGATAGAGCATGCCTGAACGCGTTGCTGATGTTGATAACGCTCCTGGCGCCATGTCTTGCCTTTGCTGTCACGCCCGGTCGAACCCTTGTTGCAAGCTTTGCTCCGGATGCCGTTGTTGCGGGCGATCAGACAACTCTCTCGTGGGCAGCCACCGGCGCTAGCGTAGGCTACTGCGCCATCTACGGCGTTTCAGACACGCCGCTGATCGGTCTGGCTCTAAGTGGTTCCACGGTGATCACGCCGACAGCCAGCCTGAGCGCATTGGTGGAGTGTGAAGGGCCTGTGGGTACGACTCAAGGTGACTGGCTACTGGACGCGAACGCTTCCGTTACTGTGGCATCTGCCCCACAGCAGCCAACCGTCAGCGTAAGTTTCACGCCTGCCACGATTACTCGCGGTAGCGGTTCCACCCTCGCATGGACGTCGCAATGGGCGACAGACTGCAGTAGTCAGGATGTCGCGGGAGTTAGCGGCTCATCAGGCAGTGTCGTGATCACCCCACAAGTCACGCAGCCGATTGCCGTGACGATCACTTGCACCGGCCCTGCGGGTCAAGGCAGCGGAAGCGCGACCCTGACTGTATTGCCACGTGGCAGACCGCAGGTGGTCATTTTTCCCGGAACCGGTGGAACACGCCTCGAAGCCGTTGATGGGAGCGGCCCAGTTTGGGTGGACGCTGATGTACTAAATGTGTTGAGCCCGCGAGACTGGAATACGTTCTTCCAAACAATGGCCCTGACGTCCGACCCGAGCTCGAGTGATCCGCAGGCCGTGCAGCCACTTTTCGGACAGGGGGTCCGCGCGGTTTCGGACGGCTATCTCGGCGACGGTTTGCGCGGCACGGGGTGCATCACCAATTGGACTCTCGGGATCTGCCTGACGACATATCTGGGAGGCGGTTTCGGTGGAACTCATCTGGCCGAGGCGCTTTGGGCCGCCGGCATTGACCTTGTCGTGGTGAACTACGACTGGCGCATGGCATGGGAGAATCATTACGACGCAATCAAGCAGGCATTTGATACCGCTTATGCGCGTGGCCAAGGGGAACGTGTGTATGTGATCGGGCACAGCCAGGGCACGCAGTTGGCTCGTCGCTTTCTCCAGGACAACCCGGAATATCAGTCGATGGTCGCGCTCAATTTCGCCGCCGGCGCGCCAAACCTTGGTTCGCCCGCAGCAACGATGGCGAATTCGAGTTACACGGGCGGTATGGACTTTGGCATGGGTAGTTATCCAATCTACTTCAACAAGACCAACGGACTGCTCTTGGGCGGACACACGCCATCTAGCTACTATTCTGGGCCGTCCGAAGAATTCTTGCGGATACTGCATTACAACACCGGCCGGTGGCCGTACGAACAAATCATCCTTGGCAAACGCGTACAGCCGGAGGCCGATACGCCCGAAGCCGCGCAGCGGGCGATGCGTAGTGGCTCCATCGCGCCGGGTTTGTTCGACGCAGGTGTGCGTGTCCAGAACGAAATGGCGGGTTACAACAATAATATTCCGACGTTCCAGATCATCAGTGATGACAGAACGCAACCCAGCAGTTGGCGCATCCGTGCCACGAATTACCAATACATTGTCGATATCGGCATGATTCCCAGCGACGGCACCATCCCGACCATTTCTTCGCTAGGACAGTATTGTGGTTGTGTGAACTTGGGTAGCTTGGTGATTCCCGTGACCGACCCGAACTCCGATCATCAGCACCTGATCGATTCGTCCTATGCGCAGTCTTTTATCACCCGAGCGATTCTGCGCGACCGTGGTGCTTCTGACCCGAATTTCGATTTCGACTTTGCGCTGCAAAGCGACCAGGAGATTCTTCAGCACATTGGCTGGACGTTGCCGCCAGCCGGTGGCGCAGCAACCGTCAGCTCCAAAGTGATGAGCCGCAACACGGCGTTGCTCCCGCAGGCAACGCAGCCTGCCAATCGACTGGAATTCACAACTCGCGACGTAGATGCGCAGCTGACGATCCAGATTACCGATCTGGCGGCCGGCGGAACGCCGCTGCTATATGTGGCTGACAAATCCGGCGTCAAATTGCTGAACCCGGATTACTCGGGAAGCCAGCAGATCGATTCGCTCAACTTGGATTTGGGGGACACGCCAACCCCCGCCCTGATGGCCACGTCTCGCACGCTGTTTCACAGCAACTTTGAAGCCGACGACGGCGGCACACCGATTCCTTCTGCGCAAAGTGAAGACCTGGACAGCATCACCATCCGCTTGCCCTTGAGTGCGGGTCAGTGTGAGGTAACCATCTCTGCCGATCGCGTGGTCTCCGGTATGGCCCGAGTCATTCGGCAGGACGTAACGGCCCCGTGGGCGAAGGTAGCGAATGATGCCGCACTAGCCGCCGGCGACTCTTTGCTTTACACGCTCGATGCCGTGTCCGACCCTGTGGGCACTATGTATCGCGACAGCGCCGGCAGCCTGGCGCCCTTGCCGCTGGTGGACGATCCGGATTTCACTTCACCTTGAAGCGACTATAGGACGGATTTCTGCCTTTTGACCTGCCCGCCCAAGGAGTCAGTACAGGGCTCCTTGGGCGGCACGGGCAGGCGCCGATCATTTCGGCAAGTTGCCGCTACCTGCTAATCTTCGACATCGCGCTGTGCGGACTGCGCATGGTCTGACCGTACGCGGTGCCGCGCTGCATCGATCCGAGTTCGCTGGTGGCCATCTGAGACAGGCTCAGGAAATGTCCGACACGCTTCGCACGCTGTATCCCGAAATCGAACCGTTCGACGCCGGTACGTTGCAGGTGTCGCCGTTGCACACGCTGTACTACGAGCAATGTGGCAACCCGCGCGGCAAGCCGGTCGTGTTCCTGCATGGCGGACCGGGCGCCGGCTGCAATCCGAAGTGCCGCCGGTTTTTCGATCCGGCGCACTACCGCATCGTTCTGTTCGACCAACGCGGCTGCGGGCGCTCGATGCCGCATGCGGAATTGACCGACAACACGACCTGGGATCTGGTTGCCGACATCGAGCGCCTGCGCGAGCACCTGGGCATCGCGCGCTGGCAGGTGTTCGGTGGTTCTTGGGGTTCCACGCTGGCGCTGGCGTATGCGGAAACCCATCCGGAACGCGTCACCGAGCTCGTGCTGCGTGGAATATTCATGCTGCGGCGCGGGGAGCTCGAATGGTTCTATCAGAAGGGCTGTGATGCGATTTATCCGGATGCCTGGGAGGCGTATGCGGACCATATCCCGATCGCGGAGCGTGACGATTTCATCGACGCCTACTACCGCCGCTTGACCAGTTCCGATGCTGCGACGCGCCTCGCCGCTGCCAAGGCTTGGTCGACGTGGGAAGGAGGCACGAGTTATCTGTTGCAGAATGCGGACTACATAGCCGCCGCTGGCGCGGATGAATTCGCGCTGCAGTTCGCGCGCATTGAATGCCATTATTTTGTACACGGCGGCTTCTTCGAGCACGATGACCAGTTGCTGCGTAACGCGTACAGGCTGAAAAACATTCCCGCGGTAATCGTACAGGGCCGCTACGATGTGGTTTGCCCGATGCGCAGCGCCTGGGACCTGCACCGCGCCTGGCCGGAAGCCGAT
>Ga0068864_100001301_pt1 | contig 20761 bp, 15 predicted proteins | sample KBSSwiS72_FD_66586 | JGI IMG/M metagenome (GOLD analysis project Ga0068864, IMG submission 66586) | Switchgrass rhizosphere microbial communities from Kellogg Biological Station, Michigan, USA - KBS Switchgrass S7-2 | ecosystem: Host-associated > Plants > Roots > Rhizosphere > Soil ... | reverse complement strand
GAGCACGGCGTCATCAGCCACGGCCAGACGTACTACGACGGCGTGGTGCGGACGCCGCTCGTGATCGCCGCCCCGGGAGGGCCGCGGGGTGGAGCGGAGTCGCGCGAGCTCGTCCAGAACATCGACGTCGCGCCGACGGTCGCCGACATGGTCGGCGTCGCGCGCCCCGCCGGCTGGAGCGGCCGCAGCCTCGCGGCGGCGCTCGCCGGCCGCGAGGAACCGAAGGAGCCGGGCGGCCGCCGCGCGTTCACCGAGGGCGCGTGGACGTTCTGGATCGGCAGCGTGACGACGGAGGACGAGAAGTTCATCCTCGTCACGCCCCAGGACCGCATGCTGTTCGACCTCGCGAAAGACCCGGCCGAGAAGGTCAACCTCGCCACTCGGGAGGGCGACCGCGATGCCGTCCGGACTCTGTACCACGCGCTGATGAAGCACCTCGGCGGACCGGGGAAGTGGCTCGCGTCGGGACCCGGCCAGCCGCCGAGCTACGAGACGTGGATGAAGCAGGTCATGGGGCACTACGGCCTGAACGACGAGAGCGACGTCGTGAAGGAGCTGAGGTCGCTGGGGTACCTGCGGTAGGAGGCGATCTCCCGATCTGCCATCCCTGTCATCCCGAGCGAAGCGAGGGACCCCTTTCAACACCGAGCGAGCCGAGAATGGACCCCTCTGCTCGAAAGGGGTCCCTCGTCGCTGCGCTCCTCGGGATGACAAATGGCCGGGATTCTCGTGACGGCATCTACCCCGTCGGCAGCGTCACCCGGAACACCGCCCCTCCCCCTTCCCTCTCCTCGACCTCGATCTTCGCGCCGTGGGTCTGCGCGGCCTGCTCCGCGATCGCCAGGCCGAGGCCCGAGCCCAGCGGATAGCTCCGCCTCGCCTCGTCGAGCCGCACGAATCGCTCGAAGATGCGCCCACGGTCGGCGTGCGCGACTCCGGGGCCCCGGTCCGCCACCTCGAGCGTGACGCCGGACGCGCCGCCGAGAACTCGCACCTCGACCATCGAGTCCGGCGCCGTGTAGAGGACGGCGTTCGAGACGAGATTCGACACGAGCCGCAGCAGGCCGGGCCGGTCGCCGCGGACGCGCGTCGCTCCCTCGCGCGAGAGCGCACACACCACCCCGCGCCGCGCGCCGAGCGCGGCCGCGGCGGCAATCGCCTCCTCGACGAGCTCGAAGAGGTCGAGCTCCTCCATGCGCGGCGGTGGGGCCGCGTCGCCGCGCGCGAGCGCGAGCAGCCCGTCGACCTCGCGCGCGATGCCCTTGGATACCTCGGCGATCGTCTCGAGAGACCGGCGCCTCTCCCCGTCCGTCGCCTCGGGCCGCAGCGCGTCCCGCGCCTCGCCGAGCAGCACGGCGGTCGGCGTCTTGAGCTCGTGGGCGGCGTCGGAGACGAGGCGGCGATGCGCGCGGAACGCGCGCTCGAGCCGCTCGAAGAGCGAGTTGATGACGCCGGCGAGCCGCCGGAACTCCTCGCCTCCGGAGGACGTGGAGACGCGCCTCGAGAGGTCCGTCGCCTCGGCCTCCTCGGCGAGCCGGGTCACTTCCTCGACGGGCCCGATCGCCCGCTGCACCGCGATCCACAGGATCGCCGCGGTGCCGAGGAATCCGAGCAGGATCAGCCCGGCGAGCGCCCGGTCGAACTGCGCGAGCCCGCGCATCGTCGGCCCGATCCAGCGGAACACGACGAGCGTCGCTCCCTTCGCTTTTCCCTGGAGCGGCACGACGAGGAAACGGCAGAGGCGGTCCTGTCCGCTGTAGGGCTCGACCGCGGTGTACGGCCGCTCGGCGCGCCCGAGGTAGTCCGCGAGGTTCACGCGCTGCTGCGCCTTGAGAAGATTGCCGGACAGCGCGACCGGGACCTCCCCGTTGAACAGGATCGCGGAGTGGTTCGCGAGGCGGAACTCGAACATGTTCGCCTCGAGACCCGCGGAGAGGGCCTGGCGCTCCTCCTCCGGAAGCCCGACGAGCTCGTAGTCGGACCCGATCGCGACGGCGAGAGTCTGCAGCTCCTCGTCGATTTCCTCGAACGCGAGCCGCCGCACGACGGTCCGCGCTCCGAAGGCGAGCACGCCGAGGAAGACGGCGGATGCGAGGGCGCCCGAGACCGCGATGCGCGTGCGGGCGCGCTTCGGCGTCGGCCACCTCATCGGAGCCGGTAGCCCATCCCTCGGACGGTCTCGATTCGGGACGGCTGCTTCGGACGGTCGAGCTTGCGGCGCAGCCGTCCGACGAGGACGTCGATCGTGTTCGACATCGGCTCCTCGCGCTCGCCCCATGCCTGCTCCAGGATCTCCTCGCGCGAGACGACGCCGCCCGGCACGCGCATGAGCAGCTCGAGGATCGTGAACTCGCGCGCGGTGAGCTTCAGCGGCCCGTCGCCGCGGAACGCGACGCGGCGGCCCGGGTCGAGCCGCAGGTCGCCCGCCGTCAGCTCGGCCGGAGCGCGGCCGGCGTTGCGGCGCAGGAGAGCGCGCGCGCGTGCCGTGAGGACGTCGGGCTCGAACGGTTTTCCGAGGTAGTCGTCGGCGCCGACCGAGAGCCCCTCGACCTCGTCCTCGGGCTGATCCATCGCCGTCAGCATCAGGATCGAGTTCCGGAAACCGCGCTCCCGCGCGCGCCGGCAGACCTCGAGGCCGTCGCCGTCCGGAAGGCGGCGGTCGAGGACGAGGAGGTCGTACTCGTGCAGGTCGAGCAGCTCCTCGGCGGCCTCCATGCTCCCGGCCTCGTCGCAGGCGAGGCCGGCGCGGGTGAGCGTCCGGACGACGATCGACCGCAGCCGCGCGTCGTCCTCGAGAACCAGGGACCGCACGCCCGGATCTTATCGGGCGCCGGCGAGCTCGCCGGCTACCAGACGAGAGCGAACGTCTTCACCAGGAACACCGCCATCTGCGCGCGCGTGTTCGGGTTGTCCGGGCAGTACTTGAGCGGCGAGGTGCTGCAGCCGCCCGTGATCCCGAGCCCGTGGAGCTCCTCGATCCAGTCCGTGAACGCCCCCGGACAGGCCACGTCGGTGAAGACGCCCGTGCACGGCGTGGGAACGTGCGCGGAGCCGTAGAGCGTCTTCATCAGAAACGGCGCCATCTGCTTCCGCGTGACCGTGTTGTTCGGGCAGAAGTTGCCGCCTCCGCAACCGCCGGTGATTCCCTCGGCCGCCAGCCTCTCGATCCAGGGGGCGAAGGTCGACGGGCACGGGACGTCCCCGAAGACCCCCGCGCACGCCGGCGGCGTGTACGCCGAGCCGTGCTCGGCCTTCAGCAGGAAGACCGCCATCTGCGCGCGCGTGACGGGATTACCCGGGCAGTAGTTGCCGCCCGAGCAGCCGCCCGTGATCCCGAGCTCGTAGATCGTCTCGACGTAGTGGAAGAAAGGGCTGGAGGTCGGGACGTCGGGAAACGTCGCGACCGACGACGTGCAGGCCGCCGCCTGGATGTAGGGCAGGAGCTGCTCGTCGATGCAGCGCTGGTGGAAGACGAGGATCATGTTCGCCTCGCCTCCGGGGAGGAGGTTGCAGTAGCTCATGACCGTCCCTCCGCCCGGAGGCACGGAGGTCGGGCCGACGTAGCAGGCGACTCCGCCGTCGACCTCGCCGGAATAGCAGTGGTCGATCGCCGGCACGTAGCAGTGCGTGTGCTGGGAGCCCAGGTTGTGCCCGATCTCGTGCGTGATCGCGTGGAGATCCCACTGGTTCGCCGGGTAGTTTCCGAAGACCTGCGAGACGCCGTACGCGCCGCCCCAGACGCCGGAGCCCGCAATGCCGACCTCGAAGTCGTCGATGCAGAGGGCCGGGCGCCACGCGACGCCGCCCGTCACCGGCAGGCCCGAGAGGAGGTGGACGGTCGCGCGGGGAAAGGTCGCCTTCGGCCGGTTCGCGTGGTACCAGGTCCCGAGCTGGGTGAGCTGGTCGCCCGTCAGCGGGCCGTCCCACGGATCGGCCATGTTCCACACGTGGACCTCGGAGACCGTGAAGTGGAACTGGACGTCGCGCTCGTCGATGAGAGCCATCTGCGCGAAAAGAGACAGCGCGTACGCGGTCATCGCATCCGCGTCGCCGGCGAAGTTCGCGAGCAGCTCCTGGTCGGTCTCGACGATGACCGTCGCCTTCTGGAAGCCGGTGACGTCCGGGGTCGCGGGGGCGGCCTTCGCCTCGGCGGTGCCGACGGCCGGTGTCGACCGCGTGGACGGCGTCTCCTGCAGCCCGTCCTCGCCGCACCGCCAGCCGCTCCGGTCGTAGCGGTCGTTGGCGGGGGCGGCCGCGTCGCGGACGACGTAACCCTTCCTCGCCTCGTCGGGACCCACGTAGGCGCTGCCGGCGCTCGAGCGCACGAATGCGGTCAGGCCGTCGGGCCGCGCTCCGACGTAGACGAGCGAGTCCGGCTCGCCGTCGACGTGCCCGGAGAAGTGCGCGACGTCGGGGAGGGGGCGCAGCTCGTCGCCCGTCGGACCCGTTACGCGCATCCGCGCGTCCGGCGCGGCGATGCCGAACCGGCGCAGGACGACGGTCGCGCGGGCGCCCGGGGAGACCGGGAAATCAGGCACCGAGAAAGGCGCGTCGCCGGCGGAGCGCAGGGACGCGAGGGCGGCGGCGTCGAAGCCGAGCGGCTCCTCTCCGGCCTGCGTGGGCTTTCCGAGCAGCTCGGAGCGGGTCGCGGTCCGGACGGGGCTCGTCCGTTGCGGGACACCCGCGCCGGCGGCGGCGCAGAGTGTGACGAAAGCGATCCATCCGATGCAGAAACGTCTCGCGCGCATCTGTCCTCCGGGAATCTGGGCGGGGATTCTGTACCGGGGAAGAACGCGGGGCAAGGCCGCGACCTCGTCATCCCGAGGAGCGAAGCGACGAGGGGCCGATGACCCGGCGACCCGGCGGCGACGACGGGCGAGAGCCCGGGCGCGTTCGCTACTGCAGGCCGAACGTCTTGACCAGGAAGACCGCCATCTGCCCGCGCGTGTTCGGCCCGTCGGGGCAGTAGCGCAGCGGGTTCGTCAGGCAGCCGCCGGTGACCGTCATCCCGTAGAGCTCCTCGATCCAGGGCGCGAACGAGTCCGCCATCGGCACGTCCGCGAAGACGCCGGATGCGCCGGGGGGCACGTGCGCCGAACCGAGCTTCGTCTTCAGGAGGAAGGTGGCCATCTGCTTGCGCGTGACCGTCGCCGACGGGCAGTAGTTGCCGCCGCCGCAGCCTCCCGTGACGCCGAGGTTCGAGAGCTGCTCGATCCAGGCCGCGCCGAACGCGTTCGCGGGGACGTCGCCGAAGATCTGGCCGGTCGCGGCGGGAGGGGTGTAGGCGGCTCCGTTCTTCGCCTTGAGGAGGAAGACGGCCATCTGCGCCCGCGTGACCGGCGCGTCCGGGCAGAAGTACGCGCCGCCGCACCCGCCGGTGATTCCGTCGGCGGCGATCGTCTCGACGTAGCTGAAGAACGGATGCGACGGAGGCACGTCGAGGAACGTCGACGCCTGCGTCAGACACGCCGCCGAGTTGATCTCGGGGAGCATCCTTTCGCTGATGCAGCGCGCGTGGAACACGAACGAGACGTACTGCCAGCCGAGCAGGTGGCAGTAGCTCATGATCGTGCCGCCGCCGGCCCCGGGGTTCTCGACCGGGCCCGCGTAGCAGCCGGCCTCACCCGCGTAGCAGTGGTCGATCGCCGGGACGTAGCAGTGCGTGTGCGGCGATCCCGCGTTGTGACCCGTCTCGTGCGCGGTCGCGTACTGGTCCCAGATCTGGAGCGGGTACGTGCCGTAGACCTGAGTCACCGCGTAGCCGCCGCCGTAGTGATTGCCGCCCGAGCCGAAGTCGCCCGAGCAGAGGACTCCGACCCACGCGATTCCGCCCGAGACGGACTTTCCGGAGAGGTACTGCACGATGGCCCTCGGGTTCGACGCCATCGGCTTGTTCGCATGCCACCAGTCGCCGACCTCGTCGAGCTGCGTGCGGGTGTCCGTGGCGACGTAGGGATCGGTGCCGGCGCCGCCGGTCCACGCGTGGACCTCCGCGATCGCGAGATGCAGCGAGAGGTCGCGCTCGTACGCGACGTTGATCGCGCCGTAGAGGGTCGCGACCCACGCGGACATGGCGGCGACCCTGTCGGCGGGCGTCGGGCCCGCGAACTTCGCGTAGAGCTCGTAGTCGGTCTCGACGCGCACCGCGGCCTGCTTGAGCCCGGCGAGCGGCATCAGCGGCGCCGGGTACGAGGGCTCGGCCATCCCCTTCAGCGCGGCGGGCATCTCCTCCGCGCCGCACGACCACGGCGTGGCCGAGACGGCGTCGTTGGCGGGCGAGTCGGCGGAACGGACGACGTACCCGGAGCCGGACTCGTCGGGCCCGACGTAGGAGGATCCGTTCGACGACGTCACGTATGCGACGAGACGATCCTTCTGCGCGCTCACGTAGACGGTCGAGTCCGGCTCGCCCTCGATCGCTCCCGAGAAGTGCGCGATCTCGGGAAACGGCAGCGACGAGTCTCCGTCCTTTCCGCTGATCGTGATGTGCGCGCCCGGCGCCAGGACCTCGAACCGATGGAGGAGCACGGGCGCGACGCGGCCCGGCGCGACCGGGAATGCGGCGAGTCGGGCCTCCACCCCCTCGGCGCGCAGCGTGGCGAGCGCCGCGGAGTCGAGATCGAGGGCCTCCTGTCCCACGACCGAGGACCGGGCGCCCGCACTCTCCGGCGAGGCGGCGCGAACGGGCGTCCGGAGCTCCGCCCCGGCCATCGCCATCGAGACGGCGAAAATGGCGAGACCCAGTCCAGAGACGCGCCGGCAAATGCTCGTCATGTGCGCTCCTCCTCGGATGCGGACGGGAACCTGGAGGGCGGCGTCGCAAGCCGCACGCCAGCCCCTTCGTTTTTGGCGGATCGCGGAACAGTAGAGGACCCAGCGCCTTGCGGCGCGTGACCCGCATCACGGGCCGGGGATTGTCAGGGCCTCGCGGCGGCCGTTGACGCGGAGTGACATCGGGGAACGGCTCCGATATCGTCTCGCCGCTCGTTCACAGGAGGTCTCATGCACCGGTCGTTCTCCGCCGCAATGTCCTTCGCGATCTCGCTCTCGGCGGCCTGGGCCGCCTCGGGTGCGGTGCCGCCGGCGCAGGGCGCGCCCGCGACGCCCTCGGTCGCCGGCCAGTGGGAGTCGGTCTCGCGCAACAAGGGAGGCATCGGCAACATCATCGAGTTCGGCGGCGACGGCAAGGTGACGCAGATCTCCGCGGCGATGTCCGACGCGACGTATTCGGTCCAGGGCGAGTGGCTCCGCCTGTTCTACACGGACGAGGCGACGGGGAAAGTCAACGAGTCGGACACGCTCCTCGAGCTGCAAGGCGGCGATCGGTTCGTCGAGAAGGCCGAGGACGGCAGCGAGCAGGCCTGGTCTGAGCGGATCGGGTCGAGGGAATCGGAGACCGCGCCGCTCGTCGGGCAGTGGTGCTCGGTCTTTCTCGACACTCTGACGTCGTACAAGGAGTTCACCCCGGCGGGGAAGGCGTTCACGCGCATGCCGTTCGTCGTCCTGCGTGGCACGTACAGCGTCGACGGCCCGAATCTGACCGTGCGCATCCTCGGCCAGCCGGAGGGAACGTATCCGTACCGGATCGAGAACGGGCAGCTCCTCATCAAGAACAAGGAGGGCGTCGAGCGCGCGTACAAGCGCGCCGAGTCCAAGCTGCTGCGCGGGTATTGACGGCGCGGACCTCTAGCGGTCCGCTGCGCGGACCGTGGAAATGGGAGGGGAAGTCGCGCTCGCTTCCTCTCCCATCCGATTCTTGCCCATCAACCGGACGAGGGCTTTGACAGCTACGGCAGGCTGAACGTCTTCACGAGGAAGACCGCCATCTGGCCGCGCGTGTTCGGGTTCGACGGGCAGTAGTTTCCGCCGCCGCAACCTCCCGTGATGCCGCGCGAAGCGAGGTCCTCGATCCATGCGTCGAAGAGCCCGCCCTGGCACGGCACGTCGGTGAACACCGTGCCGGTGCACGCGGGCGGCGCGTATGCCGAGCCGAAATCGGTCTTGAGCAGGAACGCCGACATCTGCGCCCGCGTGACCGGGCTCGCCGGGCAGTAGTCGGTGCCGCCGCATCCTCCGGTCACGCCGAGCGCGGAGAGCTCCTCGATCCAGTCCGTGAACGTCCCCGGGCAGGCCACGTCGGTGAAGATTCCCGTGCACGCCGGCGGCACGTGCGCGGCGCCGTACTTCGACTTCAGGAGGAAGACGGCCATCTGGTCCCGGCGCACAGAAGCGTCGCGGCAGTAGGCGCCGCCGCCGCAGCCGGCCGTCACCCCGTTGCGCACGAGCTTCTCGACGTACGAGTGGAAGATGTCCGCCTGCGGGACGTCGGTGAAGTCCGCGAAGAACCCGTCGGCGAGAGTGCCGCTCTGGTTGTCGAGATTCGTCAGCGTGACGTCGTTGAGGGTCCCGGGCGTGAGGGCCGGCGTCACCGCGTCGGCGGAGGTCGAGCCGGTCACGTTCACGCCGGTCGCGGCGGCGCCGCCGATGGAGACTCCGGCCCCGGCGGTGAAGTCGGTGCCGGTGAGCGTCACGCTCGTGCCGCCGGCCGCCGGGCCGGACGCCGGGGCGATCGCGCTGACCGTCGGGACCGGGCCGGTGGCGATCGTCAGGATTCCGGACGCGCTCGTCTTGGACTGGCCGTCCGGGTTCGTGACGGTGATCGTCCGGGGGCCGGTCGCGGCGCCGACGGTGTTCAGGTCGAGGGTGACCGACGTCGGGCTGCTGTACGCGACCGAGTTGACCGTGATGCCGCCCGAGACGGACGCCTGGATGCGATTGCTATAACCGGTTCCCGGATCGTAGAAGCCGGAGCCCGAGATCACCGTCCCGGTGAGCGTCACGAGGACCGAGGTCAGCCCGGCGTTGACCGCGGGCGGCGACGCGCTCGCCGGCGTCGCGGGAGGCGGCGCCTTCAGTTGTACGACGCGGACGCCGTAGACGTCGACCGCGCTGCAGTACTCCTGGACCGTCCACATCGTCATGTCGTCGTTCGGGTCGAGGCTCGTGTACGAATAGTCGCCCCAGCGCCGGGGAGGACCGGGATCGGCGGCCGGGTTGTAGGAGGTCGTGCTCGACGTGAAGAGCAGCGGCGCCTGGAGCGTCCCGGGGTTGTCCCCGGCGAGGCGTCCCACCGTCGCCGCGTTGATGCGCTGCGTGGCGCCCGAGGCGCTCGTGCCGAGCGCGGCGTGGCCCTGGCCCGAGACCATGATCGACGGCATCCAGTAGAACCTGGGATTCGTCGCCGCGGAGTCGAACAGGGTGCCGGACTGGGTGAGGACCGGGCTCGCGCCCGATACGTTGATCTCGTACCAGCGCGTCCCGTCGCGGTTTCCCGACGCGGAACCCACGCCGCCGCTCGTCACGGCGATGTTGTGCGCGGTCCACAGGCGCCCGTTGCGAAGGGTCGCGGCCATGAGCCGGTCGTCCAGCGCGTCGAGCTGTCCGGCCGTCCCGCCCGCGTTGCCCTGGTGCGGCACGGCGAGCGGCAACGCCGTCGCGGGAACGGCGAGCGAGATGTTCGCGGAGATTCCCGACGGCGGCCAGGCACCGGTGGAGGTGTACGTGACCTTCCGGAACACCAGCGTTCCGAAGCCGGCGTTGTCGACACCCGCGATCCACGACTCCGTCGGCGCGGCGGCATTCGGATTGTCGACGCCCTGCGGCGTATAGGGGCCCGCACCCGTCGGGGTTCCGGTGAGATTCCGGAACGCGACGGCGTCGCCCCCGGGAACGAGGTCGCCGCCCGGGCCTGCGAGAATCCGGCTGCGCCGAACGACGTGCACGGAAGTGCCCTGGTAAGCGCCTCCGGCGTCGAAGATGTTTCCGCCGATCGTGAGCCCATTGGCGTCGACTCCGAGCGTCGGGTAGTCGAGAAACAGCGCCGTGTCTCCGGCCGGGCTGTCGAGATCGTGCTGGAAGAAGAAGTACGTCCACGTCGTGCCCGCCGTGATCACGCCCGTGTCGGAGACCGCGATCAGGATGCGGTTGCTGACGGGCGTCACGTTGAAGTTCATCACGGTGACGATCCAGCGCGCGGACGAGCGGTCGAACCGGACGCGCGGGTACGCGGTGGCCTGCCCGCCTCGGACGGGGTCGAAGAAGGTATCGGTGGCCACGTTCAGGACGCCGTCCGTCGCGCCGGTCGACTTGAGGAACGTGCGGATGCGGCCGTTCAAGGCGACGAGAAACTGCGTCGGTCCGGCCGCGCCCATCGTGTCGGGCGGGAAGGCGTTCGTCTCCGCGGAGGTGGCGGCGAGAAAGCTGACGCCGAGCGTCTGCGGAGCGGAGGGGCCGGGAGGCGCGACGGGAGCGTCTCCGGCCAGGCTCGCCGTGTCGGCGGGGGAGTCCGCGTTCGGAGGCAGGAGCGCGCGGGGCGAGGCGAGCCTCGGCGCCGCAAGACGCGGGGCGGACATTCCGTCCGCCGCGGTCTGCGCCGCCTGGATCTCCGCGACGGATCGCTGGAAGGCTCCGCCGGTCTCCGCGCGCAAGCCGGCGGCGAATGCCGCTGCCGCGAGGGCTGCGACGACCAGTCCTTTTCCACAACGGTGCAGCATGTGTTCTCCTGAGATGCGAGGCGTTAGATTACCAGCACCCTGCCGCGGCGAGCTGCGAGCGTTCGTCATTCGTCCGGCGGCATTCGAATGGAGGTCGGCGTGACCCGAGTACTGCGGTTCGTCCTGCCCGCGCTCTCCCTGGCGGCGTGCGTCGTCCTGGCCGATGAGCGTCCCGTGCTGCGCTACGTTCCCAAGCACGAGGAGCTGAAGTACACGTTCGGCGGCGCGGCGCCCTCGCACCACGTCCAGCCGGGTACGCGCATCGTCTCGTGGACCGAGGACTGCTACGACGGCGCCGTCACGAAACCGGATCAGCTTCCGTCGAAGGTCGCTCCCATCGGGCACGACAACCCGCAGACCGGCCCCTTCTACGTCGACGGCGCGATGCCGGGCGACACGCTCGCGATCCACATCGAGAAGCTCGATCCCGCGCGCGACCACGGGATCTCTTCGCTGTTCCCGGGCTTCGGCGCGCTCAACGGCACGGATCGCACGGCGGTGCTCCAGGCGGACCTGCCGGAGCGGGTGTGGTTCTACGAGGTCGACCGTTCGAAGAACGTCGTGCGCACGCGCAGCGCCGACGGGAAGCGGTCGTGGGAAGTGCCCCTCGCGCCCTTCCTCGGCTGCCTCGGCGTGTCGCCTCCCTTCGGCGAGGCGCGCTCGACGATCGTCCCCGACAATTTCGGCGGGAACATGGACTGCCCGGAGGTGCGCGCCGGCAACACGATCTATCTCGGCGTGCGCGTGCCGGGCGGCCTGTTCTCCTTCGGCGACGGGCACTACGCGATGGGCGACGGCGAGATCATCGGGACGGCGGTCGAGGGCGCGATGAACGTCGAGCTCACGGTCGACCTGATCAAGGGCCGCGAGACGCCGTGGCCGCGGATCGAGAACGGCGAGTGGATGATGTCGCTCGGCGCGGCGCGCCCGCTCGAGGACGCCGCGCGCATCGCCTACAAGGACATGGTCGCGTGGGTCGTCGAGAAGACCGGCCTCGACCAGATCGACGCCTACCAGTTCGTCTCACAAAACGCGGTCGCCCCCGTCGTCGAGATGGTCGACCCCCTCTACACGGTGCTGGTGAAGATCCCGAAGTCCCGTCTCCCGAAATAGCGGCGGGCCGTCGAATTCCGGCTAAGATTTGAGCAGCGAAGAGAACGGCGGGCTCTTCCGGGAGAGAGACGTGAACCCATGCTGAGAAGGGTGATGATCGCGATCGGCGTCCTGGGCATGCTCGCCGTCGGCGCGTTGACCTACATGGTCGGGGGACCGCGGAACGTCGTCGGGATGCTGCGGTACGACCAGCGCGTCGAGGGGACGCTCAAGGTCGGCGACCGCGCTCCAGACGTCGGGCTCGTCTCGCTGGACGGGGCGACTCCGGTGCGTCTCGCGGCGCAGCTCGGAGGAAAGCCCACCGTTCTCGTCTTCGGCAGCTTCACCTGACCTCCCTTTCGCCGCTCGGTCGAGCGCGTCCAGGCCCTCGCACGGAAGTACCAGGACCGAGTTCGCTTCGTCACGCTCTACATCAAGGAGGCGCACCCGCTCGACGAGTGGCAGATGGAGTCCAACGTCGACGAGGGCGTCTGCTATCCCCAGCCGACCTCGATGGCGGATCGCGTGCGCATCGCCAACGACTTCGTGAAGCGGTTCCACTACGACATCCCGCTCTACGTCGATCCGATCGAGAACCCCGCCAACGCCGCCTACGCCGGCTGGCCCGAGCGGCTCTACGTGATCGACGAGAGCGGCGCGATCGTCTACAAGGGCAAGCCGGGCCCGTTCGGCTATCACCCCGAGGAAGTCGAGCAGTGGCTCGCGAAGCGATTCGGCGCCTGAGACGCCGTCGAAATATTAGCGACGACTAATATGTCGTCGGACCGAGCAGCTCGGCCCGCCAGAGCTACCCCGTGGCGCGGCCCCGCTGCCGGGGATGCTCGGTCGCCTCGCTCGCCGCGCCGCGGAACTCGTCCTTCTTCCTCCACAGGTAGTACAGGATCGCCGCGTTGATCGCGAGCAGCACGTAGCGCCGCACGCTCTGCGGCCGCTTCACGATCTCCAGGATCTCCGGCGGAATCCCGAGCGCCGTCAGCACGATGGTGAACCACGGCGCCCACGGCTTCCGGAGGATGAGGAACGCGCCCTCGGCCGCGAACACGAGCGCAATGAAGATCGCGGCCGCGCCGATCGCCTGGACCTGGCGATTCGTCAGCGTGTCGATGACGTTCGAGATGTCCCGCACCAGGATGGAATCCCCGCTGACGCCGAGCTTGCGCACGAGCACCATCTGGAGGGAGTTCTTCGGCAGGTGGGCGAGGCGGAGGGCCCCGACGCCGAGCAGCCCGAACGCGACGGCCTTCAGGAACTTGAACACGATGATCGCGATGAAGCCGCCGCTCAGCTTCGGTCGTGTCGTGTGGTGTGCGGCGGCGGTCATGGGCCGCACAGTGTCCCACACAGAATCGCAGTCCCCTCAACGCCGTCGAGGCCGGCGGGCGTGCGCGAAACGCGCGTCTCGTTCTCTTCCCCTCTCCCCACGCGGGCTTGCGAGAAACGCGCATCTCGTTTCCTCATCCCCTCTCCCCACGCGTGAGCCGGGGGGAGAGGGCGAGGGTGAGGGGAGTGCGACTTCAGTCCGGATCGTCACTCGACGAAAGGAGCGCCCCCTCACCCCGACCCTCTCCCCCGTCACCGGGGGAGAGGGGGTTGCAACGAGCGCGGCGGGCGCGAAGAGGACGGCCGCGGAACGCTCCGCCGCCAGGGCCCTTCGACGCGCCGCCGGACGAGCGCGCAGACCTCTGCCTCCGCGTAGAATCGCCGGGTGAGCGCCAAGGCCCTGGCTCGCGCCGCCCTCGCCGTCTTCGTTCTCGCGGCCCCGGCGCGCGCCGCGACCTATCTCCCCATGTCCGACGCGGACCTCGCGGCCGCTGCTCCGGTCATCGTCCGCGCGACGGCCGTCTCCCGCGAGGTTCGCCTCGAGACGGTCTCCGGCGAGGCCCTGCCGTTCACCATCGTCACCTTCCAGCGCAACGAGGCGATCCGCGGCGAGATCGGCGAGACGTTCTCGGTGCGCCTGCCGGGCGGACGCGTGGGCGGCTCCGCGTGGAGCATCCCGGGGACTCCGCGGTTCGAGATGGCGGGCGAGGTCGTGCTGATGCTGCGCCGCGCGGACGGGCATCCCGGCGAGTACCACCTGACGGAGCTCGGCCTCTCCAAGTTCGACCTCGCCGACGACGAGGCGGGCCGCCGCTTCGCGGTGCGCACGGAGTTCGACGCGTTCGAGGACCTCGCCGTCTCGAAGCGCGACGACGTCGCCGCTGCCTCACGCGCGAAATCCAGCGCTCCGGCGCGCGACGCCGAGTCCTTCCTCGCGGCTCTGCGCGCGGTCGGACGCGGCGAGGCGATGCCCGACGTCGAGCTCGCCGAGCCGAAGGGCGAGATCGGCCGCGCGCACGGCCTGCGGCAGAAGTGGGCCAACATCGGCGGCCGGGAGCCCGGCGACTGCGACGGCGACCCCTGTCTGTTTCGGTGGTTCTGGAACACGGGAACCGTCCCGGCCGTCGTGAAGATCGTCGGGACACAGACCAATCTCACGAACGACGACGCCGGCGGCTGCGGCACGGATTCGACCTGTGACGTGCGAAACGGCGTCGACGGCTGGCACGGAATCGCCGCCGCCGACGTCCGGGTCGAGGGGCCCGCCGCGGGGGGCAACGTCACGGTGAATCTCGACTCCACCACCAGCCAGGACGGCGGCGCCGCCTGGTCCGCGCCGATCGGCTGCGGCGGCGGAGTGATCGGCCTCGGCGGACCCGGGGACGGGAACGGCCCCCTCACGTATCGCGGCGACAGCACGTTCTACGGCCCGTCCAGCGGCACGGTCTCGATGCGCAAGTCGATCTGCAATACCGGCTACTCGGCGAGGACCTTCAAGACGGCCGTGATGCACGAGATCGGGCACGTGCTCGGGCTTCACCATCCGAACCAGTTCGAGAGCATCCACTCGACCACCGGGCCGGCCGACTGGGACGTGGCGGTGATGCGCTCGAGCATCGCGGGGTCGAAGCCCGAGGCTCCCCAGCCCGACGACATCCAGGCGATGCAGTACCTCTACGGCACCGCCGCGGTCGGCGCCGCACCCGCCGCGGGCTTCACCTTCTCTCCGACGGCGCCGGAGGCCGGTTCGCCCGTCGTCTTCGCCGATGCCTCCTCGAACTCGCCGACCGGCTGGGAGTGGGACTTCGGAGATCCGCACTCCGGCGACGCGAATCTTTCGGACAATCGCAACCCGAGCCATACCTTCTCCGTGCCGGGCACGTACACGGTGCGGCTCTACGCGGGCAGCCTGAACGGAACGGGGACGGCGACCCGGTCCGTCGTCGTCGCGCCCGGGGCCGCCGCGAGCGGGTGCGTCGCCTCCTCGACGACGCTGTGCCTGAACTCGGGCCGCTTCCAGGTCACGGCGTTCTTCCGCACCTCCGACGGGCGGTCGGGCAACGCCGCGGGCGTGGCTCTGACGACCGACTCGGGTTACTTCTGGTTCTTCAACCCGGCCAACATCGAGGTCGTCGTCAAGGTCTTGAGAGCGTGCAGCCAGGCGACGCCGCGCTACTGGGTCTTCGCGGCCGGGCTGACGAACGTCGAGGTCACGCTCCAGGTCACCGACACGCAGGCGGGCGGCAGTCCGAAGACTTACCTCAATCCGCTCAACACGCCGTTCCAGCCGATCCAGGACACCGACGCGTTCGCGACCTGCCCCTGACTCGGGCGGTCCGCTCGCGGACTGTGGACGGGGAGGCGAGCGGCGGCAAGAAGCTCCTCTTCCGTTCTTCCGGTCGATGCCGATCTTCGCCGCTTAAGAACCCCTAAAAACCGCCCCCGCGCCGCTCACCGGCGTACGCTCGCGGCGTCCGTCTTTCCACCGGAGGACGACCATGGGCCGCATTTCCCGGGCGTCTCGCCTCTTCGCACCTCTTCTCCTGTCTACCGTGTTCCAAGCAGACGCCGGCGCGGCGCCGCGGGGCGATTCGCCGGAGGGCTGCACGCCTCAATGGGAAAACGTCGCGAGCCCGACGGTCGACGGCCGCAACAGCGGGTTCGGCGGCCTGGCGGTCGTGAACGCGACGGATATCTGGGCGGTCGGCACCGACTCGATCGGTCTCGACGATCGCAATACGCTGATCGAGCACTGGGACGGCGTCGCGTGGACGATCGTGCCGAGCCCCAACGGTCCGAACGCGGTCAACTTCCTCACGCGCGCCGCCGCCGTCGGCACGGACGACGTCTGGGCGGTCGGCTACTCGCGAACTCCCGGCTTCAGCGGCATCAGCCAGACGTTGGTCGAGCACTGGAACGGGCAGGACTGGACGGTCGTGCCGAGCCCCAACCCGCAGCCGCCGGGAGACTACGAATTCTCGAACGAGCTCTTCGGGATCGCGGTCGTCGGCGAGGACGACATCTGGGCGGTCGGCCAGACGTACGACTTCACCGACGGCACCTCGCTGATCATCCACTGGGACGGCCAGGAATGGTCCGTCGTCGACAACCCGCACCCGGGCAACCACGGCGTGCTGTACGGCGTTTCCGCCATCGCCACCGACGACGTGTGGGCGGTCGGCAACAGCTACTTCGACGGCCTGCAGCAGAGCGTCGTCGAGCACTGGGACGGGCAGGAGTGGAGCGTCATCGCGAGCGCCAACGTCGGTCCGTTCCTGAACACGTTCCTGAACATCTGGGCGACGTCCACGACGGACATCTGGGCGGTCGGCTACCACCTCGCGGTGTTCGGCTTCTCCGAGGTGTACCAGACGTCGATGATCCACTGGGACGGAGAGGAGTGGACCGTCTCCCCGACGCCCGACCAGAACCAGCTCAACAACTACCTCTGGGACGTCGTCGGCCTGTCGGGGTCGGATGCATGGGCCGTCGGCTTCTTCGACACGGGGACCGAGCTGCAGACGATGATCCAGCACTGGGACGGCGGAGACTGGACGATCGTGCCGAGCCCGAACGGCGACGGCGGCTACATCAGCGAGCTCAACGCGGTGGCCAGGGTGACGCCCTCCGACGTCTGGGCGGCGGGGCAGGCGTTCGACGGGTTCGACGTCTTCCAGACGTTCACGCAGCAGTATTCGTGCGGCGTCGTCCTGCCGCCCCCGATGGTGGCGTCCGTCGCTCCGACCTCGGGACCCTTCGCGGGGGACACTTCTCTCGCGATCGTCGGGACCGGGTTCGTGACGGGGGCCGGGGTGACGATCGGCGGCGCGGACGCCACGGGAGTCGTCGTCGACGACACCTCGATCACGGCCGTCTCGCCGCCGCTCGAGCCCGGGAGCCTGAACGCCGTCGTCGTGACCAACCCCGACACGCAGAGCGGCACGCTCGCCGCGGCGTTCTTCGCCGACTTCCTCGACGTCGCGCAGGACGATCCGTTCCACGGGTTCATCGAGACCCTGATCCGGAGCGGAGTGACCGCCGGCTGCGGCGGCGGGGGCTACTGCCGCGACACCGCCGTGACCCGCGCGCAGATGGCGGTCTTCCTGCTGAAGGGGAAGCTCGGCGCCGACCACGTCCCGCCGGCATGCACCGGCGCGGTCTTCACGGACGTGCCCTGCACCGGAGGGACGTTCGACCCGTGGATCGAGGAGCTCGCCTCGCTCGGCGTCACGGGCGGTTGCGGGGGAGGGGCCTACTGCCCGGACGCGCCCGTGACGCGCGAGCAGATGGCGGTCTTCCTGCTGAAGGCGAAGAACGGCTCGACGTTCGATCCGCCCGACTGCACGGGCGTCTTCGACGACGTGCCGTGCACGCCCGGTAGCGGCTTCGCCGACTGGATCGAGCAGCTCTTCGCCGACGGCGTGACGGGCGGCTGCTCGACGGCTCCGCCGCTGTACTGTCCCTCGGCCGCGAACACGCGCGGACAGATGGCGGTGTTCCTGGTGAAGAACTTCGGGCTCGGAGGGCCGTGAGGTATTAGCTGAAGCTAATATGTTGACCCGTCATCCCGAGCGATAGCGAGGGATCCCGTCCGCGGCAGGCTGTGAGCCGGGCGGCGGCGCGCGGCATCAGAGGCGCTTCGAGTTCGGGATCCCTCGTCGCTGCGCTCCTCGGGATGACGGAGAACTGGGCGTCTACCGCGTTCTGCCGCTTCGCAGATCCGCTCCCGTGAGCCGCTTCGCGGCCTCGCGCAGCGTTTCCTCCTTCTTCGCGAAGTTCAGCCGGACGCGGGTCTTTCCACCGCCGGCGTAGAAGCTCGACCCCGGGACGCCGATGACTCCGACCTTCCGCGCGAGAAAGTCCACGAACTTCCAGTCGTCGCGCCAGCCGAGCGGGGCGGCGTCCACCATCACGTAGTACGCACCCTCGGGCGGCGTGAACGCGAGGCCCGAAGCCTCGAGTGCGGGCAGGAGCAGAGCGCGCCGACGCGTGTACTCGGCGCGCAGCTTTTCGTAGTACGACTCCGGCAGTGAGAGCGCCGCGACGCCGGCGGCCTGGAAGAGCGTGGGCGCCGCGATCGTCAGGTAGTCGTGGACCTTTCGGATCAGCGCCGTCAGCGGAGCCGGAGCGACCGCCCAGCCGACGCGCCACCCCGTGACGGCGTACGTCTTGCCCAGGCCGGAGAGCGTCACCGTGCGGTCCTCCATTCCCGGGAGCGATCCGAGGCTGACGTGCCGGTGCCCGGCGAACCAGATTCGCTCGTAGATCTCGTCCGTCACCGCGACGATCCCGTGGCGCGCGCAGATCCGCGCGATCTCGGACAGCTCCTCGCGCGTGAACACGCGGCCCGAAGGATTGCCGGGCGTGTTGACGAAGATGAGACGCGTCCGCTTTCGGATCGCGGCCTCGAGCTTCTTCGAGTCGAGGCGATAGTCCGGCTCGGAGAGCGGGACGAACCGCGGCGTCACGGACGCGAGCACGCACGCGGGCACGTAGTTCTCGTACCAGGGCTCGAGAACGAGGGCCTCGTCGCCGGGCTCGGTCAGCGCGAGGACCGCCGCGGCGACCGCCTCCGACACGCCGCACGTGATCGTGACCTCGCCGGCGGGGTCGGCGCGGATGCCGTTGACCTCCGCGGTTTTCCGCGCGACGGCCTCCCGAAGCTCGGCGGAGCCCCAGGTGAACGCGTACTGGTGGTTGGCCGGATCGCGCAGCGCCGCGGCGAGCGCCTTCGTGATCTCCGCCGGCGGCGCGAAGTCCGGCAGTCCCTGCGCGAGGTTGACGCCCCCGATCTTCTCCGAGAGCCGAGTCATCTCTCGGATGACGGACTCCTGGAAGGGGCGGGTCCGCGAGGAGAGCGGCTTCAGGCGCATCGGTGGCGATTATCCGAGAGTTGCCGCCGGCGCCGAACAACGGATCCCGCCAGCCTCACTTAAGCTAATCATCCGTGCCGCTTCGCAAAGGTCTGTCCCTCACCGAATTCTTCACCTTCGGCTTCGGCAGCATGGTCGGAGTCGGCTGGGTCGTCCTCATGGACGACTGGCTCGGCCGGGGCGGTCCGGGCGGCGCCTTCCTGGGGTTCCTCGCGGGCGGACTGCTCCTGCTTCCGGTGGCCGTGACGTACGGGCGCATGGTCCGCGAGGTTCCGGACGCGGGCGGAGAGATCGCCTACACGGAAGGCGTCCTTCCCCGCGGTTGGAGGTTCGCGGCGGCGTGGACGATGGTCCTCGCCTACGCGATCGTCTGCCCGTGGGAGGCGGTCGCGTTCGGGAACCTCCTCGGGCGTTTGCTCCCGTTCTTCCGGCAGGCGGAGCTCTACAGCGTCGCGGGGCGCGCGATCACGGCGCCCAAGCTCGCCGCGGGGCTCGGGCTGACCGCCGTCATCGCGGCGGTCAACGTCGCGGGCATCCGCCTCTCGGGGTTGTTCCAGAACGTCCTGACCTTCGGGATGCTGGCGCTCGTCGCGGCCTTCACGGGGATGGGGCTGGCACGCGGCGACCCGTCGCGCCTCGAGCCGCTGTTCGCGCGTCCGGGCGCGTCCGGCGCGCTTCTCTCGATCCTGCTCGTCGTTCAGATCGTTCCGTACTTCATGACGGGCTTCGAGTCGGTCGGGAAGGAGTCGGAGGAGGCGCGTCCGGGCTTCGATCCGCGGAACTTCGGCCGCGCGATCCTGATCGCCGCCGTCGCGGGGACCGCCTTCTATTGTCTCGTGATCGCGGCGGTCTCGCTCGTCTTCCCGTGGCGCTCGCTCGTCTCCGGCCGGCTCGGAACGGAGGCCGCCTTCGAGCGGGCGTTTTCGTCGCGGTCGATCGCCCAGCTGATCCTCTTCGCCGCGCTCCTGTCTCTCGTGAAGATTTTCAACGGAAACTTCGTCGCGGCGACCCGAATGCTCTACGGCATCGGCCGCCGCGGCCTGGTCCACCCGGCGCTCGCGCGCCTGCACCCGCGCTCGGGCGCGCCGGCGGCGGCGATCGCGCTGTTGGCCGTCCTCACGGCGGGCTCGGCGTTTCTCGGCGACGCCTTGCTCGTGCCGGTGACCGAGGTGGGGTCGCTCGCCGTCGGCGTCGGGTGGCTGTCGACCTGCGTCGCGTACCTCGTCCGCCATCCCTCCGGACGCGGACGCGCGGCGGCGGGATTCGGCGCGGCGGTTTCCGCGGCCATCGTCCTCATGAAGACGCTGCCGCCGGTGCCCGGCAGCTTCTCGAAGGCGGAGTGGATCGCGTTCGCGTCCTGGTCGGGTCTCGGCGCCGCGTTCTGGCTCGCGCGCCCTCGCGGCGCCGCCGAACTCTCTTAATTTTCTCGCGACGCGGTGCTAACATTCGTCGAACCCGACCCTCTGCTCCGGTCCCTGAAGGGTCTCGGTTCGAGGAGGCAAGCGAATGCCGTCGCGGAGCAGAGACCAGCACCAGCCCGAGCCCTGGAGCTACGAGGGCCGCGCGATCCTGAACGCGAACGGCTGGACGCTCGCCAAGACCATCTTCGAGGCAGACGCGCGCCGCATCGCGGCGGCGATCAACGACGTGATGGCGATCCCGACGGCGGCGCTCGAGGCCGGATTCATCCGGGAGATCCTCGTGCCCCGGCCCGATGCGACGGACGAGGTCACGATCCGCATCCACTCCGTGCCGCAGGGCCCGGTGGATCCGGCGGACTACTTCATCCACGACCGGCGGGTCGGCGAGCGCCGGAAGGGCGACCGCCGCCAGGGCGAGCGGCGCCGCGTCGAGGCGGGAAGGCGCCTCCTCGTCGTCGACGAGAGGCGGTAGTTACCGTTC
>Ga0068864_100001300_pt1 | contig 20781 bp, 19 predicted proteins | sample KBSSwiS72_FD_66586 | JGI IMG/M metagenome (GOLD analysis project Ga0068864, IMG submission 66586) | Switchgrass rhizosphere microbial communities from Kellogg Biological Station, Michigan, USA - KBS Switchgrass S7-2 | ecosystem: Host-associated > Plants > Roots > Rhizosphere > Soil ... | reverse complement strand
GCGGCGCCGCGTTCGATCGTGGCCAGCAGCTCGATCGTCTCGGCCGAGGGCCGGGTGCCGAGCTCGTCCTTCAGGCGCTGCTCGAAGCGCTCGAAGGCGGCGATCGCCGAGGCCCGGTCGCCGCGCAGGTAGTGAAGGCGCATCAGCCGGCGCTGGGCGTGCTCGGCCAGCGGATCGCCCTCGGCCAGGCGCTGCGCATAGACGAGGCCGCGGACCACCGCGCCCTCGTTCTCGCAGCGCGCGGCCGCTGCCGCCAGGGCCGCGGCGCACTTCTCCTGCCACTGTCGGCGCTGCTCGCGCAGCCATTCCGCCAGCTCGGGAAGGCCATCGAAGTCGAAGTCGCCGAGCAGCGCCTCGATCGCGGCGTGCTCGTCGCGGTCGATCCGCTCCAGCGCCTGGGCCAGATCGGTCCGCACCGTCTCCTGCAGCTGCAGCCCGGTGCCGCCGGCGAGGAGCGGCACGCCGGCATCGCGGCGCAAGCGGTAGAGCCGCTGCCGAAGGCTGGTGTCGGCCTGCTTCGCGCCGACCGCGGGCCAAAGCATCGTCGCCACCCGGTCGGCGCGGATCGGGCCGGCGAGGGCGATCAGGCAGAGCAGGGCCGCGTCCTTGGCCGAGAGCGCGATCCGGCGCCCGCCGACCACCAGGCAGGGCGCGCCGAGCAGGCGCAGCTCGGGCCCGAGCGCGGCCGGGTCGACGGACGGGAGGCGGGCGGCGACGGAACGGGACATGCAGCGCGAGTGTGGTGCCGCCGGCGGCGGCAGGCAACGTCGTGCCCGAAGCGACCAGCCGCTCCGGCGTGCCGCTGTCCGGTATAGGCGAGGCGCCGTTACCGCGCGGTTACCGCGAGGGCAGCGCGCGGTCGGAGAGATCGAGCCCGGCCGGCACGGTGCCGACCCAGCTGCGCTCCATCAGCTCGTATTCGTCGTAGTTGGTCTCGGAGACCTCGGGCGTCGCCGGCTGCTCGCGCGCCCATTCCCTCTCGAGCGCGTCCTGCAGCGCCTGCGCGGCACGGGCCTCGGCATTGATCTTGATCGAGCGCAGCGTCTCGATGATCGTCACCAGCACCGGCGAGGGATCCTGCAGGTGCAGGATCTCCGCCTCGGTGAGCGCCCGGCCGACCAGGGAAAGCGGCAGGGCTTCGACCCCGGCCCAGCCGCGCTTGCCGAGCTCGTCGTGGATGACGAACAGGTTGCGCACCAGCTGCGTCGCCGGGTCGTGAAGCAGAAGGCGCGCGCCCAGGTCGGCGCGCTGCTCCATCAGCAGCGTGGTGGCGGGGTCGGTGGCCGGGCCTCGCCCCTTCTCGGCGGCGGCGGCCTGGCCATGGCTGCGCTTGTGCTCGAGCTGGATCGAGCGGCTCAGCACATCCTTCACCCAGCGCAGCGATCTAGCGGCCATGCGCGTCGCCTTGGTCCGTTCTTGGGGATTCCACCTCCACCTTTCGACCGCCGCGCGCACCTTCTTGAGGCCGTGCGTCCCGGCGGTGATGCGCCGGCCCGCGGATCGTGAGAATCTTGGCTCCCCGGCGACCGATACAGTCGCTCGCTCAAGCCAAGGGAGAACCCGATGATCCACGTCCTTGCGGTGATCACCGCCAAGCCGGGCCAGCGCGACCGCATCCTGGAAGCCTTCCGCGACAACGTCCCGGCGGTGCGCGCCGAAGCCGGCTGCCTGGCCTACGAGGCGGTGGTCGACGTCGCCAACCCGGCGCCAGGCTTTGCCCAGTTCGGCGCCGATGCCTTCGTCGTTGTCGAGAAATGGGCCTCGCTCGAGGCGCTGCAGGCGCACGCCGTCGCACCGCACATGAAGGCCTACGCCGGCAAGGTCAAGGAATTCACCGCGAGCCGCGCGATCCACGTGCTCGAGCCGGCCTGAGGACCCGGCGGCAGCACCGCCGTGTGACTAGCGCTCGAGCATCTCGCGGACGCGGTTGGCGAGCACGACCAGGTCGAAGGGCTTGGTAACGACCTCCATGCCGTGTTCGAGCAGGCCGTTGCCGACCGCCGCGTTCTGGGCGTAGCCGGTGACGAAGAGCACGCGCAGGCCGGGGCGGTGCGCGCGCGCGGCGTCGGCCACCTGCCGGCCGTTGAGCTCGCCCGGCAGGCCGACGTCGGTGATCAGCAGGTCGACGATCTCGTTCGAGTGCAGCACGCTCAGCGCCGCCGGACCGTCGCCGACCGCGGTGACCCGGTAGCCGAGGCTCTCGAGCTCCTCGGCGACGAGCAGGCGGATGGCTTCCTCGTCCTCGACCAGCAACACGCCTTCGCCGTCGCTGCCTTGCGCCGGCCGGGACGCGCGCGGGCCGGCCTCGCGCTCGACACTGCCGAGGTGGCGCGGCAGGTAGAGGCACATCGTCGTGCCGACGCCGAGCTCGGAATAGACCCGCACCTGGCCGCCGGACTGGCGCACGAAGCCGTAGACCATCGACAGGCCGAGCCCGGTGCCGGCGCCGACCGGCTTGGTGGTGAAGAACGGATCGAAGGCGCGGCTCTTGACCTCTTCGGTCATGCCGGTGCCGGTGTCGGTGACGCAGATCGAGATGTACTGCCCGGGCGGCAGGTCGCGCTCGGCGGCGGCATGCCCGTCGAGCCAGCAGTTGGCGGTCTCGATCGTCAGCCGGCCGCCCTCGGGCATCGCGTCGCGGGCATTGATGCAGAGGTTGAGGAGCGCGTTCTCGAGCTGCGGCGCATCGATCCGCGTCGGCCAGAGGCCGCCGGCGCCGACCACCTCGAGCTCGACCGAGGGGCCGACGCTGCGCCGGATCAGCTCCTCCAGCCCGGCGATCAAGCGGTTGACGTCGGTCGGGCGCGGATCGAGGGTCTGCTGGCGCGAGAAGGCGAGCAGGCGCTGGGTCAGCGCGGCGGCGCGGCGCACCGACTTCTGCGCCATGCCAATGTAGCGCTCGGTGCCGTCGACCAGTCCGCCCTGCAGGCGCTTGTCCAGGACCTGAAGGCTGGTGCTCATGGTGCCGAGCAGGTTGTTGAAGTCGTGGGCGATGCCGCCGGTGAGCTGGCCGATCGCCTCCATCTTCTGCGCCTGACGAAACTTCGCCTCCACCTCCAGCAGCTCGCGGGTACGCGCCCGCACCTTCGCCTCGAGCGATTCGTTCGCCTCGCGCAGCCGGGCCTCGCTCTCGCGCAGCGCCAGCGCGCCGCGCGCCCGCTCGACCGCGGTGCGAGTCCGCTCGGCGACCTCGCGGACCAGCGCCAGGTCGTCGTCGGACCAGTCGCGGCGCTCGGCGTGATTAACGTAGAGCACCGCCACCAGCCGGCCCTGCTCAACCACGGGCGCGTTGACGAAGGAACGGGCGCTGCGCGCCTCGAGCGCCGGGGCCGCCGCGGCAGTGCGCGGGTCGTCGCGCACGTCGGCGATGGCGATGAACTCGTTGTCCTTGAGGCTTTCGATGAACGAGCCGTAGTCGCGCAGCCGCAGCACCCCGGCCAGGCTCTCGACGCCCGGCGCATTCCAGTCGGAGCGGACATGCAGCGTCTCGGCGTCGGGATCGATCGTGCCGTAGCCCACCCGGCTCACGGCGAGCGCCTCGCCCAGCAGCCGGGCTGCCACGAAGGCGACGTCGCCGGGATCGTCGAGGTCGCGAAAGCTGTCGGCGAGCTGCACCATCGCTTCGCGGCGCCGCTCGGCGGCGACCCGGCCGGTGACGTCCGCGCCTTCGATGAAGACGCCGCTGACGGTGCCGGCCTCGTCGCGGATCGGCTGGAACACGAAGTCGACATGGCGGATCGCGGCCGCCGCCTCGGGTGCCGTGTGCACCTCGAAGCGCGCCCCGCGGGCGCTGTAGGCCTGCCCGCTCTCGTAGACGGCGTCCAGCAAGCTCACGTAGCCCTGGCTCGCCGCCTCCGGGAGGGCCTCGGCGACGCTGCGTCCGAGGAGAGGGCGAGCGCCGACCAGCCGCAGGTAGCTGGGGTTGACGAGCTCGAAGCGGTGCTCGGGCCCGCGCAGCATGGCCATGAATCCCGGCGCCTGCTCGAACAGCTGCGCCAGCCGCTCGCGCTCGCCGCTCAGGCGCCGCTCGGCCAGCACCTTGGCGGTCGTCTCGACCACCACCGCCATCACGCCCGCCGGCTCGCCGGCGTCATCGAGCAGCGCCGAGTAGTCGAGGTTCATCCAGACCTGCTCGGCCTGGCCGTTGCGGTTGAGCGTGAGCTCCTGGTCGGTGTAGCTCAAGGTTCCGCCCGCCAGGCCGACCCGCATCACGTTGTCGTTGAAATCGGCGACCTCGTCCCAGGCTTCGCGCACGTTCGTTCCTAGCAGGCGCGGATGGCGGCCTCCGGCGAACAGCGAATAGGCGTCGTTGTAGATCATCACGCCGGGCTCGCCCCAGAGCATCACGATCGGCACGACCGAGCGCAGCATCAGCGCCGTCGCCGTCCGGACGTGCGGCGGCCAGCCGTCGATCGGGCCAAGCGCCGTGCCGCTCCAGTCGAAGGCGGCGATCAGCTCGCCAAGGCGGCCGCCGCCGCGCAGGAAAGACAGGGCCGGTTCGCCTGCGGTCATTCGGTCGGGGTCCTTGCGCGTCACGGAAGGATGCAACCGTATCAGAGCCGGCACGGTATCGTGGCGGCCAGGGTATGGTTGCCGTGGTCCACTCCCGTCAGTCCGTCGTCTCCCGCACCATGTCGAAGCTTCTCCCGCCCCTGCTCGTCGCCACCCTCCTCTCGGCCTGCGCCGGCGTGACGCCGCCCGCGCCGACGGCCCCGCCCCCGCCGACCACGCCGGCGCAGCGCACCGCCGCCGCCGAAGCCCTGGCCGTCGAGCGCCAGTGGCTGGTCTCGTGGTTCCGCGACACCCCGGTGAAGGTCGCCCAGCGCGGCGACGGCGCGGTGAGCGTCGAGGTGCCGCGCGAGTTCAGCTTCGATCCGGGCAAGAGCAGCGTCAAGCCGGCGCTCGCCGCCGTGCTCGACAAGGTGGCCGAGAGCCTGCGTCGCGCGCCGCAGGCCCAGGTCGCGCTGCTCGCAGCGCCGGACGATGCCGCCATCACCACGCCGCTGGCGATGCAGCGCGGCGACAAGATGCGCGAGCACCTGCGCTCGCGCGGCGTCGCCGAGGCCCGCCTCGGCCGGCCCGCGCCGGCGGCCTCGGCGTCGGTGCAGCTGCGCCTGATCGCCGCGCCGCTGCCCTTGCCCTAGATCGGGCAGCGGCCCGATCTTCTTTACATGCCCTTGACCTCCCTGCAGCACTGCAGGGACGAGCCGACGCGTTGTATCGGCACGTGCAACGTCGCGACCCCGCGGCGGCGCGACTCAAGGAGCGAAAAGACATGAAAGTCAGAGCACTCGCCATCGTTGCGGTGGCATTGGCCGGAGCGGTCGGAACCACCTTCGCGGAAGCGCACGACCGGAGCGACGTGCACTTCTCCGTGGCCATCGGCCAGCCCGCATTCGGATGGGTGCAGCCGGTTCACGACGTGCGCGTCGTCCGCCCCGTCCCCGGCTTCGACCGCGACCACGACGGCATCCCCAACCGCTACGACCGGGTCTACAACCCGCGCTGGGACCGCGACGGCGACGGCATCCCGAATCGCTACGACCGGCTCTACAACCCGGCCTGGGACCGCGACGGCGACGGCATCCCCAACCGCTACGACCGGGTCGACAATCGGCGCCATGATCGCGACCGTGACGGCATCCCCGACCGGTTCGATCGTCACGACGACCGGCGCTACGACCGGGACTTCCGCCGCTGACCCCCGATCCGGCGACGCGAAGCGCGCCGGGCCCGATTCCGTTCGGGCCCGGCAGCTCGCGTCGCCGCGCTGTCCCGTCGCAGGCCGCGCGTCGCGCGCCTGAGTACGCCGATTGCCCAGGGCGGCCACCATGCCGAATCGCGCGCCGGTCGCATGCCCTCTGGCCGCCCTCGCGTGCCTCGGGCTGGCCTTCCTGGTCACGGAAACGCCAGCCGCGGAAAGCCGCGGCGCCGGCCCGGCCGCCACGGCTGCCGTCGCCAAGCCGGCCGTCGCCGCCGCCTCGACGGCCGCGAGCCAGACCACGTCCTTGCCGCCCGCCGTCGCCGCGATCGTCAGCCGTTCCCGATTGCCGGCGAAAAGCTTCGCCTTCGAAGTGCGCTCGGTGGAGACCGGCGAGCTCCGGCCGCTGCTCTCGTTCCGGGCCGACCAGCCGGTGCAGCTCGCCTCGACCGCCAAGCTCGTCACCTCGCTCGCCGCGCTCGACCTGCTCGGGCCGCAGCACCGCTGGCACACCACCGCCTATTCGACCGCCCTGGTGAGCGAGGGCCGGCTGCGCGGCGACCTGGTGCTCAGCGGCGGCCCGGTCGGCCTCACCGGCAACGAGCTGCGCCGCTGGTTCGTGCAGCTGCGCCAGGAAGGCCTGCTGACGATCTTCGGCAACATCGTCCTCGACAACGTCGCCCTGCTGCACGATCGCGACCCGAAGCAGGTCAAGACCACCGAAGACGAGCGCGCCCTCGACCTGCCGCTCGACGCCCGCACCTACAACCAGGGCAAGCTCGTGGTCTCGGTGCGCCCGACCTCGGGCGAGCGCGCCGCGGTCAGCGTCAAGCCGCGGCCGGCCAACGTGCTGGTGGTCAACGATGTGCTGATGGGAGGCGCCTGCTCCGCCTGGGCGGCCTGGAAGCGGCCGGAGGAGATCAAGTCCGGCCCGGCGCTGCAGCTCTGGGTGCGCGGCCGCTGGAAGGCGGATTGTCCGGGCGAGGACATCGCCTACGTCAGGCCGCCGGCGCCGGTGCTGCTGCAGCCCGCCCCCGGCGCCACGACGGCGCCGCCGATTCCGGCGCCGCGCATGGTCGCCGACCTCTTTGCCGAGACCGGCGGCAGCCTGCGCGGCATCGTCGTCGAGCGCGACGCCGCCGCGCCACGGCCGCGCCAGGCCCAGGCGCTGAGCGAGCTGGCCACGCCCGTCGGCGAGGTCCTGCGCGAGATGAACAAGACGAGCAACAACGAGGCCGCCCGCAGCGTCCTGCTGGCGCTGGCGCCGGACGGCGCGCCGGCGGTGGCCAGCGGCCCGGCGTTCGACGCCGCGTTGCGGTCAGCGCAGCAGCGCGTGCGCGACTGGCTGCGCAGCCAGGGCCTGCGCGACGGCGACATCACCCTCGTCATCGGCTCCGGGCAGTCGCGGGCCGAGCGCGGCAAGCCGCGAGCGCTGGTCGAGCTGCTGCGCACCGCCTGGCGCGGGCCGAGCTCGCAGACGCTGCTCGATTCGCTGCCGATCGCCGGCGTCGACGGCACGCTGGCGAACCGCATGAAGAGCGGCGCGGCCACCGGCCAGGCCTACCTGAAGACCGGCACGCTTTCGGACACGCGCGCCCTCGCCGGCTACGTGCGCGCCCGGAGCGGCAAGATCTACGCGGTGGCCATCGTCGTCACCGACGCCGAGGCGGCGCGGGCGACGCCGGCGCTGGATGCCCTGGTGGAGTGGATCGCCAGCACTGGTTAGGCACGAAGGCACTGGCCGGCTACGCCTGCGCCGCCTCCTTCTCCATCTCCTTCAGCATCCGCTCGAGCCGGTCCTTGAGCTTTTCGGTCGTCAGCTTCTCGCGGAAGCGCTCCACCATCAGCGGCAGGGCGAACGGGCTGGGCACGGCGAGCTCGACGTAGGTCACGCGCTGGCGCCGCATCCGCCGCAGCACCTCCTTCAGCCGGCGGATGTCGAGCTCCTGGCTCAGGACCTCGTTCTCCGCCTGGTCGAGCAGCATGTTGCCTTCGTCGTACTTGCGGAACACCTCGTAGAACAGCCGGCTCGACGCCTGCAGCTGGCGCGTGCTCTTGGGCTGACCGGGGAAGCCTTGGCTGATGAGGCCGCTGACGCGCGCGATCTCGCGGAAACGCCGGCGCGCCAGCTCGCTCGAGTTCAGGCTGGCGAGCACGTCGTGCAGCAGGTCGCCCTCCTCGAACAGGCTCTGGTCGACGAGCGGCGCCGGATCGACCGGCTTGACGCTCAGGAGCTCCAGGCCGTAGTCGTTGATGACGATGCTGAAGGTGTTCGGCTCGTGCTTCGAGAGGCGCCAGGCGAGCAGGCTGCCCAGGCCGATGTGGGCATTGCGGCCGGCGAACGGATAGAGGAACAGGTGCTGGCCCTCGCGCGAGTCGAGCTTCTCGATCAGCAGCGTCTTCGGCGTCGGGATGCGCGAGAGCTGCGCCTGGGTCTCGAGCATCGGCCGCGCCGCTTCCATCTCGGGATCGAAGAAGTCGCCCTGGGCGGCGTCGGCGAGCACGTCCATCACCGAGTCGGCCAGCTCGCTCGATAGCGGCATCTTGGCGCCGGCCCAGCTGATCATCGCCGCCTTCTTCCCGTCGGCCCGCTTGACGTAGGCCGTCATCTCCTCGGCGCGCACGAACTCGAGGGTGCGGCCGGCGAAGACGAAGCAGTCGCCCTTTCTCAGCCGGGCGACGAAGCCTTCCTCGACCACGCCGATCCGCCCGCCGCTCAGGTACTTCACCTGCATCGATGCGTCGCTGACGATGGTGCCGACGTTGAGCTTGTGGCGGCGCGCGATCGCCCGGTTCGGCACCCGGTAGACGCCCTCGGCGTCGGCGACCACCCGGTGGTACTCGGGATAGGCATGCAGGCTGGCGCCGCCCTGGACGACGAAGTCGAGCGCCCACTGGAACTCGGCCCGGGTCAGCTTGCGATAGGCCCAGGCGAGCCGAACCTCCTCGAACAGCTCGTCGTCGCGAAAGCCGCCGCCGAGGGCGATCGTCACCAGGTGCTGCACCAGCACGTCGAACGGCTTGTCGGGCGTGGCCCGCTTCTCGATGCGGCCGGCGAGCGCCGCGCGCCGGGCGGCGGTCGCCTCGACCAGCTCGAGCGTGTTGGTCGGCACCAGCGTGATCCGGCTGGCGCGTCCGGGCGCGTGGCCGCTGCGGCCGGCGCGCTGCAGCAGCCGCGCCACGCCCTTGGCCGAGCCGATCTGCAGCACCCGCTCGACCGGCAGGAAATCGACGCCGAGGTCGAGCGACGAGGTCGCGACCACGGCCTTGAGCTTGCCTTCCTTCAATCCGAGCTCGACCCAGTCGCGCACCTCCTTGTCGAGCGAGCCGTGGTGCAGGGCGACGAGCCCGGCCCACTCGGGCTTGTGCTCGAGGATCAGCTGGTACCAGGCCTCGGCCTGCGAGCGCATGTTGACGAAGACGAGCGTCGTCGATGCCTTGTCGATCTCCTCGACCACCGGCTGCTGCATCTGCTTGCCGAGGTGCCCGCCCCAGGAGAAGCGCCCGGGGTTCACCGGCAGCAGGGTGTCGATGACCAGGTTCTTCTCCAGCCGGCCGCGCACCATCTCGCCGTCGTCGTGGCCGAGCAGCACCTGCATCGCCTCGCCCAGGTTGCCGAGGGTCGCCGACAGGCCCCAGACCACCAGCCGCGGGTTCCAGCGGCGCAGCCGGGCGATCGCCAGCTGCACCTGGACGCCGCGCTTGCTGCCCATGAGCTCATGCCATTCGTCGACGATGACGGTATGCACGCTGTGCAGCTCATCCTTCGCCTGCTCACGGGTCAGCATCAAGCTGAGCGATTCGGGCGTGGTGATGAGCGCGGTCGGGTAGCGCCGGTCCTGCTTCGCCCGCTCCGCCGAGGAGGTGTCGCCGGTGCGGATGCCGACGCTCCAGTGGCCGAGGCCGCAGTCTTCGAGCGGTGCCTTGATCGCCCGGGCCGAGTCGGCGGCGAGGGCGCGCATCGGCGTGATCCAGAGGATGCCGAGGGAAGGCGCATGGCCGGACCTGGCCGGGACGCCGAGCGCCGCGGCGCGGGCGAGCGCGCCGAACCATACGGCGTAGGTCTTGCCGGAGCCGGTGGTGGCGTGGAGCAGGCCGCTGCGGCCCGCGGCCATCGCCGCCCAGACCTCGCGCTGGAAAGGGAAAGGCCGCCAGCCGCGCGCGGCGAACCACGCCTCGGCCGACGCCGGAACTTCAGTCACCGCGCCACGGTATCAGACCGTGGCGTGTTTCCCTCGCTGTCAGTCGCTCAGGACGCAGACGTCGCCGCTCAGGCTGTATCCCGGCGGACAGGTCGACGTCTCCTTCGGCTTCTTCACCTTGTCCAGGGTGTTGGCGCCGATCGAGAGGAGCAAGCCCTTGTTGAACAGGTAGTCGGCGTTGCCGTTGACATACGGGCCCTGGACGCCGGCGTTCAGGAAGAAGGCCTGGTGCGCGCCGGAGAAGCCGAAGCCGAGCTCGCCCTGCACGTCGCGCTCGCCCCTGAGGTACTTCGCCCGCACCTCGCCGAATCCCATGGGCGCGCCGGTCAGGACAAAGCTCCCCTCGATCTTCCAGCCCTCGACGTTGCCGTTCGCCTTGACCTTGGCGTCGCGATAGCCGAGGACCGCCGTGGCGCCGTCGCGGACGCCGAAGTTCCAGTTGATGCCGACATAGACGGTGTTGTCGTTGCGGCCGCTCTTCTCGATCGTGGGCGGCACGGTGCCGCCTCCCTTGCCGGCATGCGCCGGCAGCGTCATGGCGAAAGCCGCCAGGATGAACAGGACGCCATGAAGAAGCTTGGTCATCGATTTGTCTCCGTTGTTGTTCAGGTGTTCTCTCGGGAGCCCGCGTCGGCGAGAGCGCCGGCTCGGGCGGGGGCGATTCTGGGGCGGGCGTCTTCGCCCGCCTAGCCCGCAATCGGGTGCGAGGGTTTTCCTCAGGTCATCCGGTCGACGGCACGCAACGACAGCGCCTGGATGGTCAGCGACGGAGCCTCGCCGCCGCCCGAGCTCGGAAACACGCTGGCATCGCAGATCCACAGGTTCGGCACGCCGTGCATGCGCAGGCTCGCATCGACCACCGAGCTGCGCGGGTCGACGCCCATGCGGCAGGAGCCGAACACGTGCGCCGACGAGAAGCTGTCGTAGGTGCCGTACTCCTCCACCAGCGTGACTGCACCGCTGGCCCTGAGCAGGCCGCGCGCCGCCGCCGCCATCGCCCGCAGGCGCTTGACGTTCATCGCATCGACGACGGAGTGGATCCGGGCCAGCGGTCGGCCGAACTCGTCCGTCTCCTTCGGATCGAGGTCGATCATCGAGCCCTCGTGCGGCAGGCTCTCGCCGACCGCGCCGACGGCGATCAGGCTGCCCACCGCGCGCCGCATCTTCTCCTTGTGCGCCCGGCCCCATCCGGGTACGGCGCGCTGGGCGTGGGCGATCGCCCCCGTCATGTCGGCCTCGTGGATCGCGGCGCTGAGGCGAAAGCCGCCGACCACGCCCGGGATCGCATCGGGGCGGTTCCTGTCCCAGCTGATCGCATCGGCCGGGAGGCCGCCGAAGCTGAGCAAGGGCTCGCCGGCATCGGCGATGCTGGTCCAGGCGACGCTCTCGAGGAAGTTGCGGCCGACCTGCGGCCCGCCCAGGCCGCGCTGCAACAGCAGCGCCCGCGGCGTCTCGACCGCGCCGCAGGCGAGCACCAGGCGCGGCGTGGCGATGCGCTGCACCCGCTTGGCCGCATCGGCGACCTCGATCGCCTCGATCCGCCCCCCGGCACCGCCGAGGATGCGCAGCAGCGTGTGCTCGGCCCGGATCTCGCAGCGACCGCTGGCCCGGGCCTTGGCGATGAAGGTGACGTCGGCCGAGCCCTTGTCGCGGCGCGGGCAGCCGTGGGTGCAGCCGCCGCAATAGTTGCAGGGCGGCCGGCCGTCGAAGGCCACCGGGAGCGCGGCCCTCGGGTTCGGCTGCCAGCCGATCTTCAGCGCTGCGGCACCGCGCGCCAGCCGGCGCGATGCGCGCGACAGCGGATGGGCAGCGAACGGATAGGGGGCGCTGCGCCAGCGGTCGCCCGCTTCCGCCGGGCCGGCGACGCCGAGCAGGCGCTCGATCTCGAGGTAGAGCGGCTCGAGCTCGGTGTAGCTCACCGGCCAGTCGGCGGCAACGCCGAAGCGGCTCTTCATCTTCATCGCCGCCGGATTCATGCGATGCGCCTCGCCGACGAAATGCAGCGTGCTGCCACCGATGCCGCGCACGTGGTGATAGCCGGCGCCGGTGGCGACGCGCCGGTCGCCGCGGTTGGTGCGGCCCTGCGCCAGGCTCCACGAGCGCAGGTCGGCGAGTTGCGGGTCGAGCGCCTGCATCGGCGCGAACGTGACCTCGCCCTCGCTGCCCGGCTTGTGGCGGAAGCGCTGCTTTTCCCAGTCGTTCCGGTCGAGGCCGTAGTCGCGCTCGGGGTCGAAGGCCGGGCCGGCGTCGAGCAGCAGCACCTTCCAGCCGCGCTCGGTCATCCGCCACGCGGTCGCCGCGCCACCGGCGCCGGCGCCGACGACGACGGCGTCGTAGGGACCTTCGGCCATCGCTCAGGGCTTGCTAGCGCACCGCGTCGAAGAAGCCGAGCGGCTGCGGCGGCCGGTCGAGCGCGAGGCCGCGCCAGGAGAGCGGCTGCACGTAGTAGTCGGCCATGATGGTGTTGCGCATGACGAGGAAGAAGCGTCCCGGCGGCGATTCCCACGGCATCGCCTGCATCCGCTCCAGCGCCGAATGGCGGACGGATTCCGGCGCGGCCGCGAAGTCGCCGCCGCATTCGCCGTCGAGCCAGTCGCAGCCGGCGACGAGCAGACGCTCGGCCAGCGGATTGCCCTGCACATCGCCGAGGATCGCCTTGGGCACGCCGAGCGCCGAGGCCGAAGGCGTCAGCGCGTCGGCCGGGACCAGCGTGTCGCAGAAGGCGGTGAAAGTGCGGGCGATGCGCTCGCCATCGGCTGGCCCGCCCGCGGCCAGCGCCTGCAGGTCGGTGCAGGCCAAGGCCACGCCCAGGGCGATGCGGCGCGCGGCGCGGCGCCGCTCTGCGGACTGCGGCGCGTCGTCGTCCGTCGGCGCCGGTGGCGGAAATTTCATCGCGGCGATGATAGTCAGGCCTTCGCCCTGCGCCCTTTGGTGCGCTCGTAGATCGCCATCAGCGGCGTCACCGAGATGCCGTGGACGACGATGGACACCACCATCGTCGAGAAGACCAGCGCACCGAGGTTGGCCGCGAGCGCGCGGTCCAGGCCGTGGTTCATCGCGTAGGTCAGGTAGTAGAGCGAGCCGATGCCGCGGATGCCGAACCAGCCGATCAGGCCGCGCTGCGGGGCCGAGGTGGAAGAGCCGATCAGGCCCACCGCGACCGAGACCGGCCGGATCACGAGGAGCAGCGCGGCGACGAAGCCCCACGAGGCGAGCCGCCACTCGACCGCCCAGAGCAGCATCCCCACCGCGATCACCGCGACGACCTCGCCGATGCGCTCGATCTGCTCGTTGAAGGCGAGCATGGCGTGGGCCATGAAAGCGGGTGCGTGCTTCGGATGGGTCGCCACCTGGTCGGCATGCGAAGCATCGGGATCGGCGTGCGCCTCGGCCGCGACCTCGGCCGAGCGCCGACGCCGACCCTCGCTGCCCTTGCTCGGGGCGCCGGCCGGGGCAGCGCCGGCCGCCCGCGCCGAGGCCAGCTGCTCCAGCCGGCGCAAGGCGACGCCGGCGGCGAACACCGCGAGAAAGCCGTACGCATGCGCGAGGCCGGCGGCGCCGTAGGCCAGGCCGACCAGGCCGAGGGCGAGAAAGTTGTCGAGGCCCACCGCTTCCTTGTGGGTGCGGCGCAGATAGAGCACGAGCTGGCCGACCGCGGTGCCGAGGACGGCGCCGATGACGACGCCGGCAGACACGGCCCAGAGCATGTCGACCGCGAGCCAGCGCCAGCCGAAGCTGCCGATCTCGTGCAGCCCGAGCAGGCCGAGGCCGAGCAGCACCAGCGGGAAGGCGGTGCCGTCGTTGAGCCCGGCCTCGCCGGTGAGGGCGAAGCGGAGCCGGTCGCGGTCGTCGGGATTGGCCACCTGCACGTCGGAGGCGAGCACCGGATCGGTCGGCGCGAGGATGCCGCCGAGCAGGATCGCCGCACCCAGCGGCAGGCCGAGGGCGAGCACGCCGACGCCCGCGACCAGCGCCACGGTCACCCCCATCGACAGGATCGCGAGCCGCAGCGGCAGCAGCCAGCGACCGTCGCGCAGGCCGGCGCTCATCTTCAGGCCCGAGCCGAACAGCGACAGCAGGACCACGATCTCGGCGAGCTGCTCGAGCCCCTTGGTCGCGCTGCCCGCCGCGAGCGAGGTCCAGCCGAGCCAGAGCGGGCTGACGGCCGCGCCGACGGCGAGGTACAGCATCGAGGTGCTGAGCGGCAGCCGCGCGAGCAGCGAATCGCCGAGCGCCATGACGATCAGCAACAGGCCGACGACGGCCGACCAGGCGGCGATTTCCATGGAGAGGTTCGAGTCGTGCGCTATCCGCGAAGCACCTTAGCAGAGGCGTCGGCGGAGGGACTTACAGTGCGGGACCCTCGGAGACGACGATGCAGACACTGAAGAGATTCGCCGCGGCGCTGTGCCTTGCCGGCCTCGCCTTCGCCGCCTTCGCGCAGGTGGACAAGCCGGTCAGGATCGTGGTGGGCTTCGCTCCCGGCGGCTCCGCCGACATCGCCGCGCGGCTGATCGCCGAGCGCATGAAGGACGAGCTGAAGCAGCCGGTGCTGGTGGAAAACAAGCCGGGCGCCGGCGGCCGCATCGTCGCCGAGTCGATGAAGAGCGCAGCCGCCGACGGCAGCGTGCTGATGCTCACGCCGGTGGTGGTGCCGGTGCTCGCGCCGATGGTCTTCTCCAAGCTGCCGTACGACCCGGCCGTCGACTTCACGCCGGTGGCGCTGGTCGCCAACTTCCAGTTCGCGCTCTCGGTCAACGGCACGCATCCGGCGAAGAACATGAAAGAGCTGGTGGCCTGGTACCAGGCCAACCCGGCGAAGGCGAACTTCGGCAGCCCGGCGCCGGGCAGCCTGCCGCACTTCTTCGGCCTGATGATCGGCAAGGGGGCCGGCGTGGAGCTGATCCACGTGCCCTACAACGGCGGCGCGCCGATGGTGAACGGCCTGATGGGCGACCAGATCGCCGCGGGCATCGACACCACGGTCGAGATGATCGAGCTGCATCGCGCCGGCAAGATCCGCATCCTCGGCACGTCGGGAGCGACACGCAGCCCGCTCCTGCCCGAGGTGCCGACGCTGGTGGAATCCGGCCTCGCCGGCGTCGAAGGCACCGGCTGGTTCGCGGTCTATGCGCCGGCGAAGACGCCCGAGGCGACGGTGCGCCAGCTCAACGCCGCGATCAACAAGGCGCTCGCCGCCCCCGAGGTGCGCGAGCGCTTCATCAAGCTCGGGCTCGAGCCCACGGGCGGCAGCCCCGCCGACCTGGCGAAGCGCATGACCGAGGACACCGCGCGCTGGGGCCCGATCGTCAAGGCGTCGGGGTTCAAGGCCGACTGAGCGACGCTCCCGGCGCCACGGTCCGGCTAGCGGACCGCGCTGACGATCCAGCCCTCGAGCGGATCGACATCGTCGGGCAGGCCCCAGCCCGGGCGCTTCGCCGCCCAGGCCGCCTGCATCAGGCAGAGCACGGCGTCGAGCCGGTCGGCCGAGGCGTCGTCGACCAGGGACGCCCGCTGCGACGCGTCGAGCGCGAGGGCGAGGCCGAGCCGGCTCTCGCCGGCTTCGAGGCGGCGCAGCAGCTCGACCCGGGCATCGCGCCGAGCCAGTGTCTGCATCGAGCGGGTGTCGCTCTTGTACGAGCGACGGCCGATCAGCTCGCGCGCCAGCAGGCCGGGATAGCCTTCGAGCGCGACCCGGCCCGGATCGCCGGGATGCAGCGTCGCGATCTGCACCCCGGCATCGAGCAGGAGAACGATGCCCGCGTGCAGCATGAAGGCGACCGGCGGATTGACCCACTTCATCGACGGCGACGCAGTCGAGAAGGCGTCGCAGGCGCGGTGGGCGAACTTGTTTCCCGCCGGCCGTGCCGCGCAGAAAGCCTGGAAGGTGGCCCGGATCTCGGCCCGCGACAGGCCGGTGTAGTGCCGCGCCAGCGGCAGCCATTCCCGCGGCCAGCCCAGCGTCTCGACGAGGACTCGCGGCAGGCCGAAAGGGAAATCGAACGCGGCGAGCCACGGCCCCGGCGAGCGCAGCCAGGCCGAGAACGGGGCGAAGTCGGCATGGGCGACGATCTCCTCGAGCCTTACCGTCGAATCGCCGTGCGCCTTGCCGAGCGCCACGGTGATCGGCTTGCGGCGCGAAGGCGCGCTGGTGAAGTCGACGCCGGCGAGCCGCATCGTCGCCCTCAGCCGAGCGCCAGCGCGCCGACGCCGGCGGCGATGCAGGCCGCGCCGACCAGGCGCAGCGCCCGGTCGCCTTCGCCGAGGAGGCGGCCGCCGATCAGGGCGGCAAACAGCATCGAGACCTCGCGCGCCGGCGCCACGTGGCTGATCGGCGCCAGCCGAACCGCGTACAGCACCAGCACGTAGCCGAGCGGGCCGAGCACGGCAACCACCAGTGCCGCCCGCCACTGGGCGCGCCAGACCTCGCGAAAGCCGCGCCGGTCGCGCAGCGCCGACGGCAGGAGGAAGGGAAGGCGAAAGACGTTGCCGACATAGTCGACCAGGATCGGCGAAAGCAGCAGGACCTTGACCGCGTAGCCGTCGATCAGGGTGTAGCCGGCGATCAGCGCGCCGGTCGCCGCGCCCCAGCCGATGCCGGCACGCACCCTGGCGCGCTGCAACGGATCGTGCGCCTTGGCCCACAGGCCCGGCCCGCCGGCGACGAAGAACACGCCGATGGCGACGCCGGCGACGCCGCAGGCGGCGATGGCGCTCAGCGACTCGCCGAGCCAGAGCAAGGCGCCGAGCGAGGCCAGCAGCGGCCCGGTGCCGCGCGCGACCGGGTAGACCACGGTGAGGTCCGAGAGCCGGTAGCCGCGCAGCAGGGTGGTGAAGTAGAAGACGTGAACGATCGCGCTCGCCAGCAGCACCGCCCACTCGACCCGCCCCCAGCGCGGCAGTGCGTCCCAGGCGGCCCAGATGCCGAGCGGCGCCCACACGACCACCAGGAACAGCGCCGAGATCAGGGCGAAGCGGGCATCGCCGCCGGTACGTTTGGCGACCACGTTCCAGAGCGCATGCAGCAGCGCGGCGAAGAGGACGAGGCCCAGGGCCGTGGCCGACATGCGGCCGATTGTCGCCAGCGGCCGGGCGCCGGCGGTCGCGGCTGCGTCGCCGGCCGGCGGCTACAGTCGGCTTTCCCACCCGAACCCTTGCTGCAATGAACCCGATCCTGGTCGAAGCGGTGCGCGGCAGCATCCGCGAATCGGCGCACCGCGGCGCGATCGCCGTGGTCGATGCCGACGGCATGCCGGTGGCCTCGCTCGGCGACATCGAGCGGCCGATCTTTCCCCGCTCGGCGGTGAAGGTGCTGCAGGCCCTGCCGCTGGTGGCGAGCGGCGCCGCCGAGCAGCTCGGCCTCGGCGACGAGGAGCTGGCGGTCGCCTGCGCCTCGCACAACGGCGAGCCCGAGCACACCGCGGTCGTGGCGCGCATGCTCGGGCGCGCCGGCCTCGATGCCGGCGCCCTCGAGTGCGGCGCGCACTGGCCGTATCGCGAGCCGATCCAGCGGCAGATGGCCGCGGCGGGCATCGAGCCCACGGCACTGCACAACAACTGCTCGGGCAAGCACGCGGGCTTTCTCTGCGTCGCCTGCCGCCTGGCCGGAGGCGCCGACCTGCGCCGCTACGCCCGCGGCTACATCGGCGCGGAGCATCCGGTGATGAAGGGCGTGACCGCGGCACTGCAGGCGGCGACCGGCTACGACCTTTCGACCACCGCGCGCGGCACCGATGGCTGCTCGATCCCGACCTATGCGATTCCGCTGCGCCACCTGGCGCACGCCTTCGCCCGCGTCGGCACCGGCGTCGGCCTCGCCCCCGACCATGCGAGCGCGGCGAGGCGGCTGCGCACGGCGGTCGCCCGCTATCCGTTCATGGTCGGCGGCACCGGACGCTTCGACACCCGGGTGATGGAGCGCCTGGGCGAGCGCGTCTTCTGCAAGGTCGGCGCCGAGGGCGTGTTCTGCGCCGCCTTCCCCGAGCGCGGGCTGGGCGTCGCGATCAAGATCGACGACGGCAACAACGCCCGCGCCGCCGAGGTGGCGATGGCGGCAGCGATCGAGGCCTACGTTCGGCTCGACGACGACGCGGCCCGGCTGATGCGAAGCCTCAGCGACGTGACCTTGCTCAACTGGAACGGCATCGAGGTGGGTGCCTTGCGCGCCAGCGAGGAACTGCGGCGACTCGGCAAGGCCCTCTGAGGCCACCTACCAGCACATCCTGTCGCAGTGCGGAAGGAACGGTCGTTGGAGCAAGACAACGACAGCGACGCGTCCTGCGATGAAGATCAGCAAGGCGACGGCCAGCTGCATGGCCCTGCCGACACGGATGCCGGCATGCCGCTTCAGAAGATTCGCGGTGAGCGGGCAGGCGGCGACACCGGAGAACATCGCGAACCAGCCGTTCGTGATGGGTAGCGGCCCTTGGTGCATGAGAAGGGCCAGACCTCCGACGCCCACCACAAGTGCCCATGTCCAGGCCGCGATCGCTGCAAGCGTCGAGCCGATCGTTCGTACGTGACGGTTCATTCCGGATGGCCGGCCCGACCGAGCCATTCGTTCCGGAGAAGCCCGTACATCTCGACATCCTTGGCCTTGCCCTTCGTCACCCAGCGCTGGCGCAGAAGGCCCTCCTTCGTGAACCCCAGTCGTTGGAGCAGACGTGCCGATGACCGGTTGGCCGTATCGACCTCGGCCTCGATGCGGCGCAAGCCCATGGCACCGAAGGCAGAACCCAGCAAGCCTGCAAGCGCCTCCTGCATGAACCCTTGACCCCAGTAGGCTCGGCCCAGGGCGTAGCCCAGCTCAGCGCGCGCGCTTCCCTCCTCGAACCGGAACAACAGGCAGGTGCCGATGGCCCGTTCAGCGGACTTGAGCGCGACCACGAACTGAAGGGCCAGCCCGGTGGCCTCGATGCCTCTCATTCGCTGAAGCCAGGCCTCTGCGTCTGCCGCCGATCGCCACGTGGCATAGGGCAGCAGTGCAGTGACCTGTTCGTCGGAATTGACTTCCATGAGAGCCGGCAGGTCCGATTCGACGACGAGCCGGACCGCCAGGCGCTCGGTTTCAATCGGACCGGGAGCGATCAAGGGCATAGGACTTTGCCGTGGGATCGAACGTTCCTCATGAGCGGCGATCGGAAGTGCATCCGCCGACGCCGCACTACTGACGCCAGCCCAGCCAGGCCGGCCAGCATGAAAGCATGCGTCGCCGGCTCCGGTACCGGCAAGAAGGCAATGTTGTCCACCACCACAGGGTCTTGAAACGTGGGGGAGGTATTGACGATCTTCAACTGGGCGGTCGTGCCGGAAAACGCAGAGACGTCGCCAATGTATGCGTTGCCGCCAAAAGGTTCCATCGACACGGGGACACCGTCGATAAGCACGCCGAAATTCCCTGTAGCCAGAAGACGCAAGTACCGTGCGCCACCTGGAATCTCGCCCGTCTGAGAAATGAACGCATGAATGAAGCGCGAAGGAATACTTGAATTCTCGAAGCCACTTGCGAAAGCAAACGAATAACTTCCATCCAGCAACGAGTGGGGCTGGCTCACGGAATCGACGAGAAGAAAGTATTGCGTAGCGCCGACGTGCGTGAGCCCGTAGTAGACAGACTCGGTCCCTTCGCCGGTGCTGTGACTCCAGCCCGGCACGGCCAGGCTCCAATGCAAGAACCCGAAGAAGGGATTGTTGGGGACGACTTGCGCCTGCTCGAAGTCGAGGTTGGTGAAAACCTGCTGGCTGCGAGCGGGGGACATGACCGCCACCGCGAGCAAGACGACCGCCAAGAGATTGCTCATGATGCTTTCCTGATCGTTGTCATGCACCGGGCGAACTCGGCTTGGCGGACTTGGCGCTCGCCGACTTCCGGGCGGGCTTCGACTTGGCGCCTCTCGCTGCGTTCGTCTGGGGCAGAGGCAGCGCACCTGCCGTAAGAACAAGCAGCCTTCGCAGGAGCTCGCGATCTTCGAGCTGCTCGTCCAGCTGGAAGTGAAGCTTGCCACCGGGATAGGGCGGAGCCTCGGACACCTTACCCACCACAGCGTGAACCTCCGCGGTTGGCTTGAGGTAGAGCTGGTTGTCGCAGGCGAAAGCGACGACCCTGCCGTGCAGGTAGAGCGCGTACTCGCCGAACATCTTCCTGAAGGAGAGTTCGCTCCCGAGGCCGGACTGACTTTGCACGTACTCGACGAAGGATTGCTCAGTAGACATTTGGCGCGAGCCCTGGCGTTGGTCGCTGGGTGGAACGTCCGCTCGATGGAAGAGTCAGGCGTCAGTTCGGTGGGCGTGCCCGACGGGCCCGGGCGGCAGCTCCTCGAACTGCGGAAGTGAGTCCGTGATCTCGTGCCAGGGCGCCTTTGAGCCCACGTAGACATGGCAGATGGGACGGTTGATTGGATCATCGTCCAGCACTCCGAGCGCGAGGCCAACGACTCTTGGGTTCTGGTCGAACTTGCTCAAGAGGTTGGAGCCGCAGACCGAGCAGAAGCCTCTGTGGGTGCCCGGCGATGACTGGAAGTAGCGGACCAGATCTTCGCCTCTCGCCCAGCGGAACTGCGACGCCTTGACCTTGCCACGGGCCCGGAATGCGGAGCCGTGAGCCTTGCGGCACATTGCGCAATGGCAGTACAGAAGGTCGATCACGGTGCCATCGATCTCGAAGGCCACCCCCTGGCAGAGACAACTTCCGCGAAGCACGATCTCTCCTTCTGGCGCCTAACGTTCGACGTGAGCGGTAGCCGCCGGCAGGCGCAGCCAGCCGGCGGATGTCCGCTTCTATGAGGACTTGTTTGTCAAGCCCGTTGTGTTGATGGTTGTAGATGACTATGCCTCAGGGCGGCCTCGCTGTGTAGGGCCAGTCGTCCGCCGCAGGCCTGC
>Ga0068864_100001282_pt1 | contig 20904 bp, 16 predicted proteins | sample KBSSwiS72_FD_66586 | JGI IMG/M metagenome (GOLD analysis project Ga0068864, IMG submission 66586) | Switchgrass rhizosphere microbial communities from Kellogg Biological Station, Michigan, USA - KBS Switchgrass S7-2 | ecosystem: Host-associated > Plants > Roots > Rhizosphere > Soil ... | reverse complement strand
GCGACAGCGCGGTGTCGCCGAAGATCGCGGCGGCGTATCGCATCAATCCGAATATCGAGGTCTACGCAAACTGGGGCCGCGGCTTCCACTCGAACGATGCGCGCGGCGTCGTGAACACGACGACGCCGGTGCAGGGACTGAGCAAAGGCGAAGGCGAGGAGGTCGGTGCACGCTTCGAGTTCGGAACGTTCAACATCACGACGACCTACTGGTGGCTGTCGCTCGACAGCGAGCTGCATTTCGTCGGTGATTCGAACTCCGTCGAGCCCGGTCCCGCTACCGATCGACGCGGCTATGAAGTCGTGGCGTTCTGGCGGCCGCTGTCGTGGGTCGCGCTCGATGCTGTGTGGACCGGCAGCCGCGCGCGCTACGTCGACGGCCCGGATGGCAGTTACGTCCCAGGCGCAGTCGAGAACGCAGGCGAGTTCGGTGTGTCGCTGGTGCGCGATCTGTGGGAAGCCAGCGTGCGCGTGCGCTATCTCGGCAAGTATCCGTTGATCGAAGACAACTCACAGCGCGCCGACGCCGAGACGGGCGTGAACTTGCGTGCCGCGTGGAAACCGGGCCGCGTCACCGTGTACGCCGAAGTGCTCAACATCCTCGATGCCGACGGCAAGGACATCGTCTATTTCTACGGTGCAAACGTAGCGGGCCTCGATCCGCCAGGCGAGCAGGTCGAAGGGCGAGTCAGCCGTGCAGAGGAACCGCGCACGCTGCGAGTGGGTGTAAAGTACGCGTTCTAATGAGAACGCAGATCGCCGTCCTTTGCGTCTTCGTCTGTGCCACCGCCGCTGCTCAACAGCCGCATTGGCGTGCGCCGCGCACAGCAGATGGTCAACCGGATCTGCAGGGAATGTGGACCAGCGCGACGATCACTCCGTTGGAGCGGCCCGCTGAGTACGGCGGTCGTCGTGCGTTGACGGCGGAGGAGGCCTCGAAGCTCGAAGGTGCCGAAGCCTCGCTCGTCAGCAACTCCGCAAAGCCGACGGATCTGCAGCAGCAGCTGCCGGGCGACTGCAAGGATTTCGGCCGCGGCTGCGGCTACAACAACTTCTGGCTCGATCGCGGCTCGCAGGTCGTGACAATCGACGGCGAGAAGCGCACGTCGCTGCTGATCGATCCGCCGGACGGCAAGATTCCGCCGCTTACTGAGGAGCGGAAGCAGTACCTGGCGCCGCGCCGTCAGAGTTTCGATGGACCGGAAGCGCGGCCGCTCGGCGAGCGCTGCCTGTTGGCATTCGGCTCAGCATCCGGCCCGCCGATGATGCCGGTGCTCTACAACAATCATTACCAGATCGTGCAGAGCAAGGATGCGGTGATGATCCTGGTCGAGATGGTGCACGACGCACGCATCGTGCGACTCGGCGGCACGCATGTCGCGAGCAACGTCCGCAAGTGGATGGGCGATTCCGTCGGCCACTGGGAAGGCGAAACGCTGGTCGTCGAGACTACGAACTTCACCGATCACGAGAGCTTTCGCGGCGCGACTCGCGACGCCCGAGTCATCGAGCGATTCACGCGCGTCGCGCCGGACAAGATCCACTATCGCTTCACTGTCGAAGACCCACAGGCCTTCACGCATTCATTTACCGGCGAGATGCCGTTCCATCGCACGGACGATGCGATCTACGAATACGCTTGCCACGAAGGCAACTACGCGCTGCGAGGAATCCTTGCCGGCGCGCGCGAGCAGGAGAAAGCGGCCCGCTAGCCGCTCGGCCAGATCTCTGCAGCGCGTACGGAGGCGGTCTCTGCCTCCGATTTGGAACGCTCGTAAACCGCTGTTGCCCGTTGTCGCGCTCTGGTTCCTACCTTGGCCGCGATTTCGCGTCCGCGTTGACTGGCGCTGAGCGCCCGATCGCGCAGCAATGCGCGGCGGCGTTGACCAGACTCAGGATCCAAGTAGTAAACCGCTGCAGCCGTAGCAATCGCAGTCGCGGCTGCAATGCCTGCCAGCGCGACGATGCTGTACTGAGTGGGGCGCTGACGCCAGAAGAACGGCCTTCGCCGGGATGCAAACATCTGTGTGCCTCCTTCGTGCAGAAAATCGATGGGGTACATGAGTCAAGGCGCGGGAGCCGCGATTCGTTCCCGCTTGTCGGGCATTGCCTTAGGGCACGCCGCAGAGTTGCTACACGCGCAGCAGTTCGGAAACCGTGACCGAAGCGAGTCCGCGCTCGCGCAAACCGCGCAGGATGAGAGGCAGCGCCGCTGCAGCAAGTCTTCGATGCTTGCCATCACGTTCGTGACCGTCGTGCATGAGCACGATGTCGCCAGGTGCGATGCGCGATAGCACACGAGCGGCCGTTGCATCTGCATCGCGCGCCATCGTGTCGCGACTGTGCAGCGACCACGCGATGACTTTCAATTTGCGCGCGTGCGCGACGCGTGCAAGCGGTGGGCTCTTCAGTCCAACTGGCGGTCGATAGAGCGGTTCGGCATGCGAGCCCGACAATTCCTGGATCAGTCGCGTGCTGCGCTCGACGTCCGACTGCTGCTGGTCGGTGCGATAGAAATTCTGGAGGTACGAGTGCATCCACGAGTGATTGCCGAGCTCGTGGCCTTCGCTCAGTGCACGAGCAGCGATGTGTCGATGTCGCTCCAGGTGACGCCCGATGACGAAGAATGTCGCGCGCGCACCGCCGGCGTCGAGCGTATCCAGGATCGCAGGCGTGACTTCGGGATCGGGACCGTCATCGAACGTCAGCGCGACGCGTGGGCGATCGCGCGGACCGTGCGAAATCGTTGGATAGAGGACGCTGGAGGAGGGTCGGAAGATGCCGTCGGTGAGCACGGCAAGGAACGCCGCGGAGGCGCCGATCGCGAGCGGCGTCGCGGTCAGCAGCGCCGACGAACCCAGCAGCGCCGCACCGCCCGCCAGCAAGACCTTGTCGGCACGGCAAATGTTCACCGAAGGACTGTAGCACCATCGACAGTTTCGATGGACCTCCCATCGACAGCTTCGATGGACATCATTTCGAAGTTCGATTGCCGATTGCTCGCTCCCCAGGCACCTTTGTAGCCGTTGCAAACCCCGGAGGGTTCGATGAGCGATAGCAAGTTGATTCCTGTGACCGATGCCACGTTCGCCGAGCAGGTGCTGGCAGCGGCCAACCCAGTGCTCGTGAAGTTCGAAGCCGAGTGGTGCGGTCCGTGCAAGGCGATGAAGCCGATGGTCGACGACATTGCCAACGAGTATTCGGGCCGGCTGACCGTCGCGACGGTCGACATCGAGGACAACCAGCAAACGGTGTACCGGCTGGGCGTCCGCGCCGTGCCGACGGTGGTTTTGTTCAAGAACGGCGAAGTTTTCGCCCAGAAGGTCGGCCTGCCGCGCAAGGCGGACCTCGTGGCGCTGATCGACAAGGCGCTGGAGAAGGCCGCAGCGTAAGTTTTTCAGATAAAGTGCGCGCTCCAACCCGAAGACGCTGAGCGAAAGGGGGAAGAGTGCGCACTGGTTTGCTGCCGCGATCGCGGCTCCTTGGTCTTGTATTGTTCGCGGCGCTCGCCGGTGGGGTGCAGGCCGCCGAGCGCGTCGATCTCATCATCCGCAATGGCGTGATCTACGACGGCACTGGGAAAGATCCGGTGCGCGGCGACGTCGCGGTCAAAGCCGGTCGCGTGGTCGCCAGCGGCAAGCTGCAGGACTACACCGCTGATAAAGAAGTGAACGCGAATGGACTCGCGGTCGCACCCGGCTTCATCAACACGCTCTCCTGGTCGGTCGAATCGCTGATCTACGACGGCCGCGGCATGAGCGAGCTCAAGCAGGGCGTCACGCTCGAGATCTTCGGCGAAGGCAACTCGATGGGCCCGGTCAACGACCGCGTCCGCGAGGAGATGATCAAGACGCAGGGCGACATCCATTACGACGTCACCTGGAAGACGCTCGGAGAGTACCTCGACTTCCTGGTGAAGAAGGGCGTGACACCGAACGTCGCGTCGTTCATCGGTGCCACCACGGTGCGCGAGAACGTGGTCGGGTTCGACGACGTCGCGCCCACGCCGGCGCAGCTCAAGCAGATGCAGGATCTGGTGCGCCAGGCGATGCGCGAAGGCGCGCTCGGCGTCGGCAGCTCGCTGATCTACGCGCCCGCGTCGTATGCGAAGACCGATGAGCTGATCGCGATGTGCAAGGCTGCGAGCGAGTTCGGCGGTGGTTACATCTCGCACATGCGCAGCGAGGGCGATCGCTTTCTCGAAGCGCTAGATGAGCTGATCAAGATCTCGCGCGAAGCGAAGGTGCACGCGCAGGCGTATCACCTCAAGGCGGCGGGGCAGAAGAACTGGCCCAAGATGCAGCAGGCGATCGCGAAGATCGAGGCTGCACGCAAGGAAGGGCTGCCGATCACAGCGGACATGTATGCCTACACCGCCGGCGCGACCGGCCTCGACGCCGCTATGCCTCCGTGGGTGCAGCAGGGCGGCATCGATGGCTGGGTCGCGCAGCTCAAGAAGCCCGACGTGCGCAAGAAGGTCGTCGCTGAGATGCGCGATCCGAATGCGAAGTGGGAAAGCCTGCTGCTCGCCGCCGGTTCAGCGGATCGCGTGCTGCTGATCGGCTTCAAGACCGACAAGCTCAAGCCGCTCACCGGCAAGACGCTCGCCGAAGTTGCCAAGATGCGTGGCGTGTCGCCGGAAGACGCGGCGATCGATCTGGTGATCGAAGATCACACTCGCGTGGGCACGGCGTACTTCCTGATGTCGGAAGAGAACGTGAAGCTCGGCCTGTCGCAGCCGTGGGTGAACATCGGTTCGGATGCTGAGGCCTCGGCGCCGGAAGGTCCGTTCCTGCTGAGCAACCCGCATCCGCGCGCTTACGGCACGTTCGCGCGCTTCCTCGGCCGCTACGTGCGCGATCAGAAGGTGACGACGCTACAGGACGCGATCCGGCGCCTGACGCGTCAGCCTGCTGAGAGCTTCAAACTCAAGGATCGTGGCTGCCTGGACAAAGGCTGCTTTGCCGACATCGTCGTGTTCGATCCGGCGAAGATCAACGACCTTGCGACGTTCGACAAGCCGTTCCAATACGCCGTCGGCGTCAAAGACGTCTTCGTCAACGGCACGCAGGTTCTGCGCGATGGCGAACACACCGGCGCGAAACCCGGCCAGGTCGTACACGGCCCAGGCTGGACCGGCTGGAAGAAGAGCTAGATCGGTGCCGGGGGAAGAAAGCGGCTCATAACTGCACGGCGCAGCAATTTTCGTTGATTGCTGCGCTGCTGAGTTATGGTCTCCATTCTTCCCCCGGCACCATCTTCAAACCCGCGGCCCGGTCCGCGACCCAAGTCGCCAGTGCTGACACGTCGATGCCCGCTGGCGGCTTTTCCTTGTTCGCTTCGACCCACGCGTGCATGGCGCGGAGCAGGTTCGCGGCGTGATCGGGAGCGATGGCGTAGAGACGCAGGAAGCTGAATTGCGCCTCGTCGATTCGATTCAGCGCCAGGAACGCCTCTCCCTGATACTCGATTGCATACGGCGTGTTGGGCTCGATCTTCAGCGCCTGGTCGTACGCTTTCAGCGATTCGTCGTAGCGTCCCAGCTTGCGATTGGCATACCCGAGATACGTGTAGGCCTCGTGCATCGAGCTGTCGAGACGCGTCGCCTGCGTGAAGTGCGGCAGCGACGCGCGATACGCTTCCTGTGCAGCCTGTAACGCAGCCTTGCGTTCAGCCTCGTTCGATGAAGCTGCAGCGAGATTCTCCGCATGCTCGGCGCGAAGGATCGACGCGTAACCGGCGGTGTACGCGTCGATCGCGCCCTGTTCGGAGACGGCCGCGCCGTGCGACTTCGGTCGATAGCCGACCGGTCCATCTGCGTGAGCGGCCGTGACCGCGCCGAACAGCGCGATCACGGCCAGCCAATGACGTTGGCGTTGCATCAGAACCGCGACGCGGTCAGCTGCACGTCGGCATCCGCCCAAGCCTTCTTGAAGTCGGCTTCGATGTGTTTGGCCTCGTCCATCTTGTTCTGCGCGCGCAGCGACTGAGCAAGACCGAACAGCGACCAGCCGTTCTTCGGATGACGACGCAGATCGTCCCAGTAGACGCTCTCGGCTTCGACCGGCCGACCCGCCTGCAACAGCACGGCGCCGAGGTTGTGGCGCACGGGCTGATGCCAATCGTCCGGCTCGGTGTAGATCAACGCGTCTTCATAGCGCACAGCGCGGTCGAGATGCGCGATCGCAGTGTCGTAGTTGCCCTGTGCGGCCGCGAACTCGCCGTCGAGCACTTCAATCGCAACTCGCAGCACCGAGTCCGCAAGATTCAGCGACATCGACGTCGGCGCCGCAATCAGCTTCGGATCGCCCGCGATCTTCTTGACCGTGTCGATCTCCTTGGTCGCCGCCGCGAAGTCTTTCTTGCGAATGAACGCCATGCCGCGAGCGTAGCTGCGAGTGGCACGCGTGAACAACGTGTCAGCCCGCGGCGCCGGCAACGCCAGGATTTCATCCCACTTACCGAAGCGCACCAGCGAGTAGTCGTGTGCGAGGAGGAACGTCTGCAGCAGCGGCACGTCCTTCAACGCCTCGACTGGAATCGACTTGCTCGTCTTGTCCGCCGCGTCGATCGCGAGCTTGCTCTCGCCAGCCATCGTCGCCGCGAACCACAGGAAGTGGATGTTGTGCGGGTAGTAGGCCATCGGATACAGGCCCTGCGCCCGGCACTGCGAGATGTAGTCCTCGTCAGCAACGACCGCGAGCTGGTTCGCCTTCACCGCATCGTTGTAGCGGCCGACACGCTGGAACAGATGCCCCGGCATGTGGACCAGGTGACCAGCAGCAGGGGCGAGCGGCAGCAGACGATCAGCCGCAGCCTCAGCACGCTCCGGCGTATTGCTTGCTTCCCACAAGTGGATCCACAAATGCAGCGCACCGGTGTGATCCGGCTCTTTCTTCATCGCCCTCTCGAGCGCTGCCGTGATGTCGGCGGTGCGCTCATAAGGCACGCCCGCACGCGACCAGTAATTCCAAGGGCTGAGATCCATCAGCGACTCGGCATACAGCGTGTTCGCATCCACGTCGTCCGGATACTTCTGAACCAGCGCTCGCATCGCGCCCGCATAGGCCTGATCGGCCGCGACGCGATTCTCGTGGTTGCCGGTGTAGCGGGCCGCCAGTGCATCGATGAAATCGCGCTCGCGCTGCGACGCCTTCGACTTCAGCGCCTGCGCCTGCTTCAGATGGTCGAGTGCCTTCGGCTCTTCCTCGGGTGCCATCGGCGCGTTGATGTTCGGACCGAGCACCAGCGCCATGCCCCAGTGGGCCATCGCGAGATTCGGATCCAGGCGGGCCGCTTCTGCGAACGCACGGCCAGCCTCGGCATGATTGAAGCCATAAGCCAGGTTGAGGCCCTGGTTCATGAAGAGCTGGGCCTGCTGAGACTGAGTCGTGACGGGGAACACATGCTTGCCGACATTCTGCAGCCGCGGCGCGCGGGCGCCGGATTCGGCAGGCGTATCGAACTGTTGATCGGTGGGTTGATAGTGTTTGTGGACGGGGACTTGGGCGTGCAACGGGGCCGTTGCCAGACCCAGCACGAGTGCAGCGAAGCACAACGAGCGGTGGCGCATAGTCGATCTCCCTGGGGCTTTGAGAATTGATGCCCGGCGTCGTTTTATACGGCGGGGTCGTGAGCCTGAGGTTCGAGATGTCGTGAAAATTGCGTGAATCGGGTTCGGGGCAAGGCGCGGACTCTACGCTCGTTGTCACGGCGGAGGTATTGTCCAGGCGTCGGGCCCGCGCCGCTGACTTTCGTCAGCCGCGTCGGCCTCGTGTATCGTTGCCGGCATGCAAGGACCCGAGCCCATCGTGATCGTGACCACCGGCGGCACGATCGACAAAGCCTACTTCGATGCGTTGAGCCAGTATCAGATCGGCGAGCCGGTCGTGAAGAAGGTGCTGGACGGGGCCAATGTCACCCATCCCTACCGGATCGTCGAGTTGCTACGGAAGGACAGCCTGGAGCTGACCGACGAGGACCGGCAGCGGTTGAAGGAAACTGTTGCGGCGCTCGGTGAGCGGCGGGTCGTCATCACGCACGGTACCGACACAATGACCGACTCGGCGGCTGTGCTCGCCGCCATCCCCGGCAAGACCATCGTCCTGACCGGCGCCCTGTCGCCGGCACGCTTCAGCGACAGCGATGCGACCTTCAATATAGGTATGGCGTTCGCGGCTGTTCAGTCCTTGCCGGCCGGCGCGTACGTCGTGATGAACGGCCGCGTGTTTCGCGGCGACGAAGTGAAGAAGGACCGAGAGCAGCGCAAATTCGTCGCGACGAACGAATGAGGCCATGACCGTCACTCCGGCTGTTCGACACCTGCAGCAGCTCGACGAGCTGATCAACAGAGTCGTCCGCGAGGCCGACTTGATTCACGACTACGTTCAGGTGCGCCTTCACGGCGGGCTCGTCCTGACACTGAACAATGCCGTTGAGCTCGACGGTCAGTTGCTCACGAATTCCCCGGCCGGTCGCATTGCCCTTGCTTCGATCGTCGGGCGCGCAGTCAACGACGTGGCCCGCGCTGCCGATCAGATCGTCGTGAACTTCCGCGGCGGGTTGGCGCTCACGATGAGTCTGCAGACGCCGGCCTTACATGCTCGCGGGGCGCTGACGCTGACGCGCCCGAGCGCGCCGATTCCTGCATTGAGTGAAACATGACGAGATAGGCGCAGAGCCGCGGGCGAGTTACAGGCGTCCTGGAGCACCCTCGCGGGCTGGCACCAGGACCGCAAGAGGGGCTAATGCACGTCCCGTCTCTGCTTCTCCGTCTTGCTCCCCAGGCTAAACCTCACCTCCACACTCTTACTACTGCCGGTCACCAACGCCGCCGTGTAACGCCCGACCGCCGGTCCATGCTTGAACCCATGCCCTGATCCCGCACCCACGAGCACCACATTCTCGAACTGCGGATGCCGATCGATCAGGAGATCGCCGTTCGAACTGTTCTCGTACTGACACACGCGTGCTTCGACCAGCGGCCGGTCGGCCATCGCTGGGAAGCGTCGCTGCATATACGCCCGCGCAGCGGCGATGAGCTGCGGAGTCGGCGTGCGATCGCCGACGTCGGGATCAATGGCTGGGCCATGCTGATCGTGCGCGACCTTGAACCCGCGCGACTCGAGATCCGGCATCCCATAAAAGATGTCGCCGTCATTGAAGTCGGCCCAGCCGGGCAGATGCGCTGGCTCGAAGCTCGGATCTCCCGCCGGCGGCGCAAAGAAGAACACTTCCTGCCGCGTCGGAAAAATCCGCTGGCCGAGTATTTGCGGAAATACCTTCGGCAGCCATGGCCCGCACGCGAACACGAACCGCGACGCGCTCAGCGATTCACCATTGGTGGTACGGATCGAATCGAACGACGCATCCGGATTCGGCGGCAGAATCGCAGCCTGACGATATTCTCCGCCCGCCGCGACGAACTCCTGCACCAACGTCTGCACCGCGCGCCGCGCCATCAGCACACCGCGCTCGCGTTCGAACAGACCAAACTCGACGCCTTCCAGCCCCACCTGCGGAAACCGTTTCGCCAGGTCCGCGCGCTCGAGCACTTCCAGCGGAATTCCCATCCGCTTGTGCACCTCGATCGCCTGCGTTGCGTAGTCCTCGCGACGCCCGAAGAAAAATACAACCCCCGCAGGATGGAAGATGGGCAGGCCCGAGCGGCTCGATAGCCACCGCCATTCGTCCAATGATTCCCAGGCGAAGCGCGTGTAGATTTCGTCGCGGCCGTACACGGTGCGGGACATGCGCGATTCGCCGCCCGAGGAAGCGCGGGCGTGGGCCGGGCCCCAGGCATCGAGCAGCAGCACCTTGCGGCCGAGTTTGAGCAGGTGCCAGGCGGTCCAGGCGCCGAACACGCCGGCGCCGACGACGATGACGTCGCGACGGCCGGCTTGCACTGCGGACCCGCCTTGTTCGCGTTCGGCGGCCAGCGACTTCACTGTCGAAGCGCCAGCCGCGGCAGCGATGCCCGCGAGGACGGTGCGGCGGGAGAAGTGCAAAGAATTCGGCATACTGTCGTTCTCGTTAGCCCGGATTCGATTCGATAGGCATACAGGCGGCGCAATCATTGACCGGGGAACGGAGTAACGCAATGACGAACCTGAGCTATGTGTGCGGCGTCGGCACTGAGCCGCTGCTGTACAAGACGGTCGGGGCCACGTTGGAAGACGCAGCGGCGCGTTGGGGCGAGCGCGAGGCGCTCATTGTCCGGCATCAGAACATCCGCTGGACCTATCGCGAGCTCGACGAAGCCGCGGACCGGCTCGCAGCTGGCTTGCTCCACCTGGGGCTCGCACCCGGCGATCGCGTCGGCATCTGGGCACCGAATCGCTACGAGTGGATCGTCACCCAGTTCGCGAGCGCGAAGGCCGGCCTGATTCTCGTCACGATCAACCCCGCCTATCGAACTTCCGAGCTCGAGTACGCGCTCAACAAAGTCGGCTGCAAGGCGCTGGTGCTCGCGCCGAGCTTCAAGACCAGCGACTACGCCGCGATGCTCGACCAGATCCGCTCGAAGGTGCCGCAGCTGCGCGCCGCGATCCTGACGGACGACGCCCCGCGCGCGGGCTTCCTCCGCTATGCCGATGTTGCATCGTCCGGCACCGCCGAAGATCTCGCCCGTGTGCGCGAGCTGCGCACGCAGCTGCAGCCCGAGGACGCGATCAACATTCAGTTCACCAGCGGCACGACGGGTCTGCCGAAGGGCGCGACGCTGTCTCATCACAATATCGTCAACAACGGCTACTTCGTCGCACGTCGCATGTCGTTCACCGAGAACGATCGACTGTGCATTCCCGTGCCCCTGTATCACTGCTTCGGCATGGTGATGGGCGTGCTCGGCTGCGCGACGCATGGCGCGGCGATGGTTTTTCCGGGCGAGGCTTTCGAGCCGAAGAGCGTGTTGGAAGCGTGCGAGGCGGAGCGCTGCACGGCGTTGTTCGGCGTGCCGACGATGTTCATCGCCGAGCTGGAACATCCGGAATTCAAGCGCTACGACTTGCGCACGCTGCGGACCGGTGTGATGGCGGGTGCGCCGTGCCCGGTCGAAGTGATGAAGCGCGTGATTTCCGACATGCATATGAAGGAAGTCACGATCGCGTACGGCATGACGGAGACCAGCCCGGTCAGCTTCCAGAGCGGCCGCGATGACACGATCGAGCAACGAGTTGCGACGGTCGGCGCGATTCTTCCGCATCTCGAAGTGAAGATCGTGGATCCCGAAGGTCGCGTGACGCCGCGCGGCGAGCGGGGCGAGTTGCTGACGCGCGGCTACAGCGTGATGCACGGCTACTGGGACGATGAAGACAAGACCAGGCAGGCGATTGACCCGCAAGGCTGGATGCACACCGGCGACTTGGCGACGCTCGACGCGATCGGGTACTGCAACATCGTCGGTCGCGTGAAGGACCTGATCATCCGCGGCGGCGAGAACATTTCACCGCGCGAGATCGAGGAGTTTCTGTATCGCCACCCGAAGATCCAGGACGTGCAGGTTTTCGGGATACCGGATCGTCGCTACGGCGAAGTGGTCTGTGCGTGGATCAAGTTGAAGGCGGGCGAGCGCAGCGATGCGGAGGCGATTCGCACGTTCTGCAAGGAGCAGATCGCGCACTTCAAGGTGCCGACGCACATTCGCTTCGTGCAGGAGTTCCCGATGACGGTGACCGGGAAGATCCAGAAATTTCTGATGCGGCAGGAGATGAGCCGCGAGTTGGCGGTGAGCGAAGAGAAAACCGCCTGAGTCAGGCTGAAGCCTGACCCACACGGAGCCACGATTGTGGGTCAGGCTTTAGCCTGACTCTTCACTGCATGTGGCTCATCAGTTCCTGGCGCACCACTGCAGGCGTGCAGCCAAGAATCTTGCGCATGTGCCGCGCCAGGTGACTCTGGTGCGCGAATCCCGCCGCGAACGCCACCTGCGCAATCGACAAGCTCCGATCCTGCAACAGCAGCTTCGCGCGCTCGACGCGTCGACGCAGCACGTACTGATGCACGGGCATGCCGGTCGACTGTCTGAACAGCGTCTTCAAGTGCGACACGCTGACGCCAGCCACCGAGGCGATCTCCGCGAGCGACAGCTCGCTCTCGAGATTGTCTTCGATGTAAGAGATCACCTGCTTCAACTTCCACGAGCCGAAGCCGCCCGGGACTTCGCGCATCGGCAGCGAACGCTGGTTGTGACGCTGTAGCAGCCGCGCCGCGAGCGCTTTGCCGAGACTCTCACGGAACAGCCGGCCGCTGATGCTGCCGGCATCGACGTCGGCCTTCAGCGCCCACGCGATGTGCTCGATCACCGGATCGCGCAACTGAAAGCGATCGGCGATCTCGATGCTGCCGGGATTCACTTCGAGCTCCGCGGCGACTGACTTCAGCAGCGTGTCGGGCACTCGCATGATCAGCGTCGTGCCGCCTTGCTTGGTCTCCCACGCCGATGGCGTGCGCGCCGGAATGATGTCGAGGTCGCCCGCGACTTCGCGGCCGTGGCGCAGCCGTCCGCCGCGCGAGCACGTGACTTCCACTGAAGGCCCGAGGTGCATGCAGACGATCGCGTAAGGCAACGCGGGGATCTGCGTGAGGCCGGGTTGAAACGAGTTGATTGCGACGGTGACGGTCGATTGGCCGTCCGAGGCAGTGGCGTTTTTGAGGACGGGTTCGCTTACGGAACTCATGTTGTTGCCTCCACGCATTCAGCTGCTGCTGTGCCGAGAATACAACGAATCGTCTCGCCGTGTGCCAGCCGTGCTTTCTCCAATCTGTCCAAACATGCTCCGGGCGATCTGAATGTGACGCTGGAAGCCATATTCGGCGCGGTTCAGGAGCCGTTCAGCTCCGCAATCTTCACGTCCGATTCGGCTTATCCAGTCCTTCCGGGTGCGCAACGAAGCGGCTGCAACGATTAACTATTTCGCAACACTCGATCGGGGATCGTTCTGATGCTGAATTCCAACAACGTTGCACGAGCAACGGCATCGGACGTCGTTTTTCGGGTGGATTGCACCCAGGCGCTGCGCGCGAAGTGCGGCGCTTTCTCCAGGAGGCTGACAATGGCAACTCAGAATTGTTCGTTACAGCGTGCCGTCAGGTACGCGCTGCTGGCCGGCGCCGCAGGAGCGGCCGGAACCGCACTGCCGACACAGGCGGCCGATCAAACCATTCAGGAAGTCGTCGTGACCGGCTCGCGCATCGCGCAGCCGAATCTCGAGACCACGAGCCCTGTCACGCAAGTGACCGCCGAAGACGTGATCACACAGGGCGTGACCAAGATCGAAGATCTCGTGAACCAGCTGCCGCAGGCCTTCGCTGCACAGAACGGCACGGTATCGAACGGCGCCACCGGCACCGCGACAGTGAATCTGCGCGGCCTCGGCTCGACGCGCACTCTGGTGCTGGTTGACGGCCGTCGCTTGCCGTACGGCGGTGCGACGCCCAATTCCGCTGCTGCTGACTTGAATCAGATCCCGACGGCGCTGGTCGAGCGCGTCGAAGTCCTGACGGGCGGTGCGTCCGCCGTCTACGGTTCGGATGCCATCGCGGGCGTCGTGAACTTCATCATGAAGAAGGATTTCGAAGGCATTCAGATCGACGGCCAGTACAGCATGTATCAGCACAACAACGATTTCAGCGGCCCGGGCGCTGTGCAGTTGCGCGATACGATCGCTGCTCGTCACGCAACGAATCCGTCGCAGTTCAACCTGCCGGATGACAACGTGACTGACGGCAACGGTGTGCAAGGCACGATCACGATGGGCGTCAGCACCGAAGACGGCCGCGGCAACATCACTGCGTACCTGTCGTATCGGGATTCGCAGCCGGTGCTCCAGCGCGACCGTGACTACTCGGCCTGCGCGCTTGCGGCAAACCCGACGGTTTCCTTCGGCTGCGGCGGCTCCGGCACCGCATTCCCGGGAACGTTCACGGACTTCAACGGCAACGACAATTCAGCCGCGGGTCCGGACGGCAAGCGCGGCACGGCCGACGACATTCCGGATACCAATCCGCTGCCTTCCTTCAATTCGACGGTTGACTCGACTACGGGCAATACCTTCCGTGCGTTCAACAACGCCACGGATCAGTACAACTTCGGCCCGACCAACTTCTATCTGCGTCCGGACACGCGCTACAGCCTGGGTGCGATGGGTCACTACGAGCTCGCGCCGTTCGCCGATGTGTACACGCAGTTGATGTTCACGGACGTCCGCTCCGTCGCGCAGATCGCGCCCGGCGGCAGCTTCTTCAATCTCGGCACGATCAATTGCGATAACCCGTTCCTGTCGGCGCAGCAAGCGACGACGATCGGTTGCGGTGCTGCGGCTCAGGCTGCGAGCACGACGATCAACCCGGACACGGGCGCGCCGTACCTGGCTGATCCCAACGTCGTTCCGATGTACATCGGCCGCCGTAACATCGAAGGCGGCGGTCGTCAGGCGGGGTTCCACAACTCGTCGTTCCGCGCTCTCCTCGGGTCCAAGGGCGACATCACCGATGGCTGGAACTACGACGTCAGCGTGCAGTTCTCGCGCGTGAGCACGAGCCAGACTGCCACCAACGACTTCGTCGTGCCGAATCTGCAGAACGCTCTGCACGCCGTCCGCGATCCGAACACGGGCAACATCGTTTGCGCCTCGGTGCTCGATGGCTCCGATCCGAACTGCGTCCCCTACAACCCGTTCACCCTGGGCGGCGTGACCCCGCAAGCGCTGGCTTACCTGCAAGTGCCGGCCGTGCAGACGGGCGTGATCGACCAGAACGTCATCACCGGCGTCATCACCGGCGACCTGGGCACGATCGGCGCCAAGCTGCCGTGGGCGGAAGAGCCCGTGAAAGTCGCCTTCGGTGTCGAGAACCGCCGCGACAAGCTCGAGAACACCACGGACTACGTGCTGACCAACGGCCTCCTCGGTGGTTCGGGCGGTCCGACGATCGGCATCAGTGGCTCGACCAACGTGAACGATGTGTTCATGGAAGCGAGCGTTCCGCTGGTGCAGGGCAAGACGGGTATCGAGCAGTTGTCGTTCGACACTGCGTATCGCTACTCGGATTACAGCTCCGGCACCACGACGGACACGTACAAGTTCGGCGTGGAGTACGCGCCGCTCGAAGACGTCCGCTTCCGCGCGAGCTACCAGCGCGCGGTGCGTGCGCCGAACATCGTCGAGCTGTTCACGGCGCGGGGCTTCGTGCTGTTCGACATGGACGGCGATCCGTGCGGTGCTGCTCTCGCCGGCAAGGCGGGTGCCGCTCCGGACCAGGCCTGTCTGGACTCCGGCCTCACGAGTTCTCAGCTGCGCAGTGCTGCCCTCGACAGCCCGGCCGGCCAGTACAACTCCAATGCAGGCGGCAACCAGTCCCTGAAGCCTGAGACGTCGAACACATATTCCTACGGCATCGTGTTCACGCCGCGCTTCGCGCCCGGGTTGAGCGGGTCGATCGACTACTTCGACATCGACGTCAAAGACCTGATCTCGACCTTCGGTGCGGCCAACTCGCTGGATGCGTGCTACCAGTTCGGCGATGCCGGCGCGTGCAGCCGCATTCATCGCAATCAGAACGGCCAGCTGTGGATCGGTACGGGCAACGTCGACGACAGCAACATCAACATCGGCGGTCTGGAAACGTCCGGCATCGACCTGAACCTCAACTACACCGGCCTCGACATCGGCAACATGGGTACGTTGGCGTTCAACCTGACCGGCACGTTCCTGAAGGAGCTGATCACCGATCCGGGCAGCGCGGGCTTCCCGGCGTTCGACTGCACGGGCCTGCACGCGGGTGCTTGCGTCAGCAGCCTGACGACGGCCGCGAATCCGGAGCTCCGGACGCGCTTGCGCATCGGCTGGCAGACGCCGTGGAACGTGGATGTGGCGCTGACTCATCGCTACATCGGTCCGGTCGACCAGGAAGGTGCAGCCGCCAACCGTATCGATCGGCACTTCAGCCACGAGAGCTACTTCGATCTGTTCGGCAGCTGGAACTTCAACGATGCGACGAACGTGCGTCTGGGCATCAACAACGTGCTCGACAACGATCCGCAGATCAATGCCAGCGTCGGCACGACGGGCAACGGCAATACCTATCCGCAGGTGTACGACGCCCTCGGTCGTTTCATCTTCGTCGGTATGACCGTCAAGCTGTAACGGGACACGGAGGCTGCGGCGGTTAGGTTCTCCTGCGAGAGGTTGATGAAACGTCGTCCACCTTGAGAAATCTCACGCCGCAGCTTCCGTCTGAATTGGCGCCGCTACCCCTGCGAACGTAGCGGCGCCTTTTTTTCGCCTACAATCGGCGGGCCATGCTCACGCCAGCCGACCGCGAACGCTACAGCCGCCACCTGGTGCTGCGGGAAATCGGCGTCGCGGGCCAGGAAAGGCTCAAGGCGGCGCGGGTGCTCGTCATCGGCGCAGGCGGGCTCGGCTCTCCCTCGACGCTCTACCTGGCGGCATCGGGTGTCGGCACGATCGGCGTCATCGACTGCGACGTCGTCGACATGTCGAATCTCCAGCGCCAGGTGATCTACGACACCGCGAGCGTCGGCACACCGAAGGCGACGGCGGCGAAGGACCGCTTGCTCGCGCTAAATCCGCAGATCGAGCTCATCGCGCACGAGGTCGAGCTGCGCGCGAATAACGTTCTGCAGCTGTTCGCGGACTATGACCTCGTGCTCGACGGTACGGATCGCTTCGGCACGCGCTATCTCGCCAACGACGCGTGCGTGATCTTGCGCAAGCCGCTCGTCTCGGCGGCCATTCATCGCTTCGAAGGGCAGGCGATGACGTACGTGCCCGATCGCGGGCCGTGTTATCGCTGCCTGTTTCCCTCGCCACCGGGCGAAGGGCTCGTGCCGAATTGCGCGGAGGCGGGTGTGCTCGGCGTGCTGCCTGGCGTGATGGGCACGATCCAGGCGACTGAGGCCATCAAGTTGATTGTCGGCGCGGGCGAGCCGCTGATCGGCCGACTACTCACCTACGACGCGCTGGCGATGCGCTTCGACGAATTCACTTTCAAGCGACGCGCCGACTGCGCAGTGTGCGGCGACCATCCCACTATCACGGCGCCACAGGACGCGCCCCAGTTATGCACGGCTGAAGCACTCGCGAGTGTCCGCACGCTCACCCCAGCAGAGCTGAGCTCACTGCTGAAAGAGCGGGGGACAGCCGCATCGATCGTCGATGTGCGCGAGCCGCGCGAGTTCGCTGCCTCACATCTGGCGGGAGCGACGAACATTCCTGTGGGTGAGCTGCCCGCTCGCATGGGCTCGCTGCCGAAGGGACTCGTCGTGTTCGTTTGTCGCAGCGGTGCTCGCAGCCTGACTGCCGCGGCGCTCGCCAGTCGGGCCGGCGTCGAAGATATCGCGCACCTCGAAGGCGGATTGCTGGCCTGGGCACGCGACGTCGACACCGGGTTCGAAGTCGCGCCGGTATGACTCGTCAACGGTGAGCCGCGGTCAGCCGCCGGCGAAATCAGTTGTTGCGCCTCGGTCGAGCGCAGACAATGCCTCCTTCGCAGCGCTGGGCTGCAACCACCTCGGGGGTCCGCGATGAACGAAGTTTCGGCAGAGCGCACCGGCAGTCCGGACATGGCGAAGATCATCTATGTCCTGTACCTGGTGGGGGTAGTCACCGGCGTCACCATGATCATCGGCGTGGTCATGGCCTACATCTACAGAGACGAGTCGCCCGACTGGCTGCGTACGCACTACGACGCGCAGATCCGCATCTTCTGGATGGGCATTCTCTACAGCGTGATCGCCGGCATCCTGACCGTCGTGCTGATCGGGATCCTGCTGTTCTTCGTGATCGCCGTGTGGTGGATCGTCCGCTGCGTCAAAGGCCTGAAATACCTGGACCAGAAGACCGCTTACGCCAATTACGAGAGCTGGGCCTTCTAAAACTGCAGGTCGGAATGGACTATGATGCGCACTCCGACCCAACGGAGTGCCTGCAGTTGAACGTCAGCGTCTTCGACCTCTTCAAGATCGGCATCGGTCCCTCGAGCTCGCACACGATGGGGCCGATGACGGCTGCGTACCGGTTCGTCCGCGAGGTCGAGCAGCGTGGCCAGCTCGCGAAGGTCGCGCGCGTGACCGTCGATCTTTACGGCTCGCTCGCGCTGACAGGTAAAGGCCACTGCACCGATTCCGCCGTGACGCTGGGTCTCGCGGGTTGGATGCCGGCGCAGCTCGACCCCGACGTCGGTGCGAAACTCATCGAGGAAGTCCGGCAGCACGGCAAACTCTCGCTGGCCGGCTCGCAGTCGATCGAATTCAGGATCGATCGCGACATTCATTGGCACTACAAGGACAGCCTGCCGTATCACCCGAACGCGCTGACGCTGCGCGCCTACGACGCGCAGAACGGGCAGGTGCATGAAGGTACGTTCTATTCCGTCGGCGGCGGCTTCGTCGTGACGGACGCAGAAGCGCAGTCGCCGGCCGCGGTCGCTACGGGTCCGGCAATCCCGTTCCCGTTCGAGAATGCCGAAGAGCTGCTCGAGATCGCCGAGCGCGAGAAGGTGCGCATCGCGGACATCATGATGAGCAACGAGTGTGCGTTGCGCAGCGAGCAGGAGGTTCGTGCCGGACTCGATCGCATCTGGGCCGCGATGAGCGCGTGCATCGATCGCGGGCTGCGCGAGGAGGGAATCCTGCCCGGTGGTCTCAACGTCAAACGTCGCGCGGCAAAAGTTCGCGAGACGCTCGAGGAGCGCGAACGGAACAAGGTTACCGATCCGCTCATCGCGATGGACTGGATCAGCGCGTGGGCGCTCGCAGTGAACGAAGAGAATGCGGCCGGAGGCAAAGTGGTCACTGCGCCGACGAATGGCGCCGCGGGCGTCGTTCCGGCGGTGCTGCGATTCTACGATCGCTACTGCAATGGCACGGTGGAAGGTCGACACACCTTCCTGTTGACGGCGGCAGCGATCGGCTCGCTATACAAGCGCAACGCCAGCATTTCCGCGGCAGAAGTCGGCTGTCAGGGCGAGATCGGTGTCGCGTGCTCGATTGCAGCGGCAGGGCTGGCGGCTGCTCAAGGCGGCACGAACTCGCAGATCGAGAACGCCGCTGAGATCGGCATGGAGCACAATCTCGGCCTGACGTGCGATCCGATCCGTGGTCTCGTGCAGATTCCCTGCATTGAGCGCAACACTGCCGGGGCGTTGAAAGCAGTGGGCGCGGTGCGTCTGGCGCTGATGGGCGACGGCACGCATCACGTGACGCTCGATCGAGTCATCGAGACGATGCGCCGGACCGGCGCCGACATGCGCGACTCTTATAAAGAGACGTCGCTCGGCGGTCTCGCAGTGAACGTTCCGGAGTGCTGACTTGAATTTCATCCGCTCCGCACTGGCGCTCGTCGCCGTGCTTCTTTGCGCTCCGATCTTCGCGAACGACACGCCGCCGGTAAGTCCTCCGCGCTACACCTTCTCCTGGCCGCTCGATGGCAGCGGTCTCATGCCGCGCGGTGGCACTACCAAAGGCCCCGCAGTCATGCTCGACAAGAGCGAATCGCCCGCGTGGCAGCGACTGCAGGAGAAGGGCATCACCGACCTGGAGCGCGACCGACGCGCGATTCTCGCGATGGCCGGCACGTATCGCGTGACGTTCGATTTCCTGGAAATCACGCCGTTCGGCGGCGATGACAAACCGAAGGCGCCGTATCAGTCGTGGGGCACGGAGAAGGTCTACGTCGACACCGACCAAGGCGAGTTCATCAGCCTCGTGCACATTCTCGAGATGCGCATCGTGCAGCCCGACGGCAAGGTGAGCGAGCCGATGGTCACTAAGCACTGGCGCCAGGACTGGAAGTATCAGCCGACGCACATCGTCAGGTATCACGGCAATGATCGGTGGGAACGCCGCCTGTTGGCGCAGTCGCAGTCGGCGCAGCAGTGGATGCAGACGGTGTATCAGGTGGACGAGTCACCGCGCTACGCGGGCCTCGGCAAGTGGGAACACACCGGCAGCTTCTCCACCTGGCAGAGCGGCGATACATGGCGGCCGCTACCGCGACGCGAGTGGAGCGTGCGCGACGATTACCAGGTGCTCGCCGGCACGAATCGACACACGATCGTGCCCCGCGGTTGGGTGCAGGAAGAGAACAATCTCAAGGGCGTGCTGACGCAGTTTCGCGAGCTCGACGCGTCACGACCGTATGTCGGTCGCGAGTATGGAGTCGCGCGTTACGAGCGCATCCGCGACGCGGACTTCGCCGCGGCAGACCAGTACTACGAGCGCACGAAAGAGTTCTGGGATCAGGTGCGCGATCGCTGGAGCAAGGTGTTCGCAGACCGCGGCAGCGTGACGCTGACAGGGCCGGTCGACAAGCTCGGCTTGTTCAAGCCGCTGTTCGAGCATGCCGACGCGATCGCGGAGCAGGGCGCATCCGCGTCGAAGAAGAACGCGGAAGTAATCGAAGCAGCGCTAAGGGGAATGGGGGCGCTGTAGGTCGGGCTTTAGCCCGACAATCCGTGCGGAGTCGGGCTGAAGCCCGACCTACAGCCCACTAGTCACACGCTCGCGAGGACGCGAGCGTTGGCTTTCGGCTGCTGAAACATTCCCTGTCTCCCATACACCTTCGGCTGATTCGCCCGGCCGGTCAGCACGTCGAGCATGCCTTCGACCTTCTTCAACCGCGCCGTCACCAGCGCGCCGTTGCGATCATTCAGCTCGCGGCAGCGGGTCGCACGCTCGGCGCAGTCAACCAGGCGGCGTTGCATCGTGCTCGACGGGTCGCACCAGCGCAGCAGTCTCTCCAGCCCCTGCACATCGGTGGGAACGTTCATCATCCGGCACAGCGAGCGGCGCTCGTCTTCGACGCGCAGTAGCTCGCCGACGCACACCTGGCGCGCTTCTCCCGCGCGATCCAGACCGTCGACGTCGTTGGCCACGAGCAACTCGTGC